>Ga0105091_10000398_pt1 | contig 18045 bp, 14 predicted proteins | sample PPLLak1March2015_FD_87022 | JGI IMG/M metagenome (GOLD analysis project Ga0105091, IMG submission 87022) | Freshwater sediment microbial communities from Prairie Pothole Lake near Jamestown, North Dakota, USA - PPLs Lake P7 Core (1) Depth... | ecosystem: Environmental > Aquatic > Freshwater >... | reverse complement strand
TATTATCGTAGATCTCGATACTATCCATAGTACCTGCAGACTTTTCAATCTGAATGCCAGGCCCGCCTGTACACCGGTAGTATAAAGAATCTATTACGTTATCATGCACTTTTACTTTATTAGAATTCCAGATCCTAATTCCACTATTAGTCCTGCAGACTATTTTATTGTTCCAGACTTCTACATTATTAGATTCACTTACAAAAAAGCCATCGTGTCCAAGTTTGGAGATCTTATTATTGTAAAGCTGAATGTTCTCACCGTATTTTATCCTCACCCCATCTCCATGTCCATCGTGCATATACATGTTGTATACTTTTACGTTATTACAGTGGGTGAAGTACATTATATTGTAGTATCCTTTACCTTTAGTAATTTTGGAATTCCCATCATGGTTTACATTAACCTCAAACCCTCTTACTACAATGTTATTATTTCCGGAACTACTCATCTGCTGGATCAATGGTTTCATTGTTTTCCAGCCTGCATTATTTGCCAGCTTGATCACAGCAGTCGAATCCCCTTCAAGAATGGTATTACTGCCGATTAGAAGAGTATCGTCAATAACGTATGTAAAAGGACCTTTGAGGTGGACAGTTGTATATTTAGAGTTACCTGCCACAAATTTCAGAGCCTGATTGATCTGCACATGATCATCTTTTCCATCGCAGTTGAAATCTCCACTTCCATCTCCTGCAACATAAACGGTTGGTGCGGCACTTCTGCACGAAACAGTCGGTGCGTTTGCAAAAATGAGACAACCTACCAGGAGAAAAACCAGTAATCCTCTTTTTAGCATCTCTATCACCCAAGAATACTATGATAAATTTATCCATATGTTTATTAGAGTAAGAGCCAGGCAGGGAAGAACCCAGGTGCCTGCAAAACTTAAGATTGTCTGCCGAGAATTTTGGCAGATTTTTTACTCTGTCTTCTGAATTTCGGAAAAGCTTTTCCGATAGTATCCACTCTCCGAGATTCAAGGCTATAGAAATACCTGGAGAAACTATTCATAGCGAAGGCTACTTAATCCAGTCAAATGTGATAAATAGGCGATTCAGAATAAATCTCCGTATTTTTCAGGCCAATCTTCCAATTCACATGAATTCCCCCGTGAAAACATCGTGAATAAATTGGTTTTTAGGCCCTAATTAAATTTCTATAGTTAGTACTGTAATTAGATCATTATATTATAAAAGAATGTATGTGATGCTCTTAATTTTTTTATTAAGTCTTCGGAAAATGCCAGAGATCGCAAGTATGTAAAAGCTAAACGTTTACCTGTGCGCAGGACACTTTCATAGGATACGGTCAGAATACATAAGCATAAGAACCGGTCAGATTATATCCCTGCAGATCTCCAGAATCTTTTTTGCAACTCCATCCCAGCTGTTATTCTCAACGACATATCTGCGGCCTTTCTTTCCCATAGCGTCCTGAGTTTTTTCATCGGAAAGTAATCTTACTACAGCAGCCGCAAGCTCCTCCGGACTCTCGGGAGTTACTGAAATTCCGCCACCCGAAGACTCAATTAGCTCTTGAACTCCTGGAATACTGCTTGCCACAATCGGCTTTCCACAGGCGAGATATTCATACGTTTTCAAGGCCGAAAGTCCTATTTTCGAGTTTCTTTCCTTGATGAAAGGAGCAACGCAGATATCAGCCGCGTTAATGTAGAGAGGAACCCGTTCGTAGGGGATTCTTCCGGTGAAGGTAAACTTATCCGAAAGTCCCAATTCGGAAGTTATTTCCAGCAATTTATCCTTCATAACTCCGTCCCCGATAATAAGGAAACGAGCATTCGGGCATTTATCCAGAATTAAAGGAGAAGCCTGAATCAAAAATTCAACCCCCTGCCAGGCTGCAAGATGCCCGACAAAGCATACGTATTTTTTTGAGTTTTCAAGCTGCAATTCTGCTTTTGTCTTTTCTGAGTCCAGAGGCTTGAATACATCAGTATTTGCCCCATTGTTAATAACATAGACTTTGTTCTCAGGAACTGAGTATAATCTCACAAGTTCATCCCTGAGCTTATCCGTGACAGAGACAATTCTATCACAGTGCCAGTAATTGAATTTCTCGGAGCGAAGTGCCAGATAAGAAAAGACTTTGTATGCAAAGGACTGTGAATTCGGATTGACCTTTAACTCATCAAGAACCAGACCATTAACTTCCACTATTGAAGGGATTTTTAAAATCTTACATAGAATTATGGGAAAGAATGGAAAAGAGTTCTGGCGAAGATAAAGCACATCAGGCCTGTTTCTTATGCATGAATAAAGAAGATAAAAGGAAAGCATGAATTCGTAAGAAGGCTGTACAAGATATTTATTATCTATTACAGGCACATATTTTATTCCGCCAAGAGCACGATCTACGCTCTTCTGTCCGGGTGCAAACAGAACTATGTCAGTATATTTTTTCAAATTTCTTAGAAGCTCCAGAATGTGGATATTCGAACCTGACTTAGTATTGAAGGAGCCGTAATAAACCAGGAAAATATTATTTACTTTTTTAAGCATAATGGTAGCCGGTTATCAGAATAGCAAAAGTAGTTAATTAGTTTATCCCATGACTTTATTTATCATTTTGTCAAGTTCAAGAACGACGGTTTAGTATTAACTCAAGGATAAGAATTTAATGCGTTTTGGAGAGAAGTATTTATAGGATTAATTCTCTCCTCTGTCTGCCTTGAGGCATCCGAAGCGAAAAAGGGCAAAAAATTATGAAAGTACTGGAAGCATGTCAGGAATTTCCTAACAGGTATTATCCTCAACTTGGGACATTCATAAAACAAAGTATCGACTCAATTGCAAACCAGGGCGTAGATGTTACTGTTATTTCTCCAAAACCTTTCGTCCTTCCTTTTTCCGCATTTCCGTACCATAACTTTTTTAAACTGCCGCGGATTGAGCATACCGAAAAATACGACCTTCACTATCCGCGCTATATATATGCTGTTCCCAAAAAGTATTTTTATCCCGTAACAGGGATTTCATATTCTCATTTCGTTTCCGAATATGCAATTAAAAATATAAAGCCAGAACCAGACCTTATCCACGCACACTTTTCATATCCAGACGGATATGGGATGATGAAGCTTGCAAAGAAATGGAAAGTTCCTCTTGTAATAAGTGCACTCGGTACAATAGAAAGAAAAGTCGCTTATGAAGGTTCCTATACCTCAAAACAGATTATAGAGGCAATGAATTTTGCAGACAGGGTTCTTTCTGTCAGCGAAGATCTCAAACTCCATATAATAAATCTGGGAATAAACGAAGATAAAGTTCATGTGGTTCCAAACGGTGTTGATACCGGGAAATTCAAACCTGCAGGAAAAGCACATGCACGAAATCTGTTAAACCTGCCGCAGGAAAAGAACATTGTTCTATTTGTTGGAGCCCTTCGAAAAATAAAAGGTGTAGACTACCTGATTGAGGCTGCAAAGAATTTTGTAAATACGAATACTGACCTTTTTATGGTAGGCAGGGACGACGGCCTGAGAAAAAACCTGGAAAAAAGGGCACACGAACTCAAAATTGCCGATTGCATTAAATTTACTGGACCCGTAAACCATGAGTATATTCCACTCTGGATCTCAGCTTCGGATATCCTGGTGTTGCCTTCCCTTTCCGAGGGTAGGCCAAACGTAGTACTCGAAGCTCTTGCCTGTGAAGTCCCGGTTGTAGCAACAGATGTCGGCGGGATACCCGAACTCATGGTCGATGGGGAAACGGGCTATCTGGTGCCTGCAAAAAGTCCTGAAGAGTTATCCCGAAAAATTAATAAACTGCTTGAGGATAAAAGCCGGAGAGAAAACATGGGCAAGCTCGGGCGTAAAAGCGTAATCCAGAGGGGGCTAACCTGGGAAGCCCATGCAAAAAAAACTGTGGATATATACTCAGAGCTTCTGGAAAAGTTTTCGGAATAAAACCTGAGGCCCTCGGCTTACTTTTTTAATTCCTGACCTGCTGTGAATTACAGATTTTCAATCCATAGAATACAGATAAAACTGTAAAACTTTTACTCCTGTACAGATGCCTGCCACGCCACTTTATTCTTATATGTAAACACAGTCACCGGATTAAAAGGCATCTTTAAAAAAATAAATCTCAGGGATTATTTAATCCCTGATGTGGAATGAAAATCTCTGTAGAAGGATTTGAATAGATTTTATCAAGAACTTCAAGGTTACTTTCCAGCTCAAGCTGGTTTTCGGGCAGCCCTTGATAGAAATAGTTAGAAGTATCCCTCAAGGTGCTTTCTTCACTGCCAAAGTATAATCCACTCCTGAGAAATTCCTTGGTTCTAAGAACTACATAACCTTTGTATTGTGGGAGTTTATTTACGTCACCGATTCTGTAGTTATCGTAAGATGAGATATTCATTTCTGCAGATGTTGCAGGGATCAGCGGGAGATAAAAGAACCTCGACGAGTAATAATCGGTGTAAATTGAGGAATTGGTAGGAACATACTTGAAAATGTGTTCAAAACCACTTAACTCTTCGGAAGTAAAGTATTCGTGTTTTGCTTCGTGACCAAGAAAATTCGAGTCCCCGATACTGAAAACCGAAGAGACTAAAACAAAGGTAGAAAACAATAAAACCACTAAGAAAGCGGAGTTGAGTTTCTTGGGGGAATATTTAGCCATATAGTTCCAGAATATATACAATCCATATCCCATTATGAAAGCCATAAAAGGGCTGACGAAAAGCATAAACCGATCAACTCTGAAGAGGACTTTGAACTGCCAGATTGTATTGAGAGGATTGGGGACATAAAATATCAGAGTAAACAAAGCAAACAATCCTAGCACAGAAGCATAATTGTTCTTGTAATTTTTCAGGAGAAAACCTATTCCTATCAAGGCAAAAAATAAAAAGATCGATTTATCCAGAAGCCCAATTAAATTAATAAAGCTCTCTTGAAGTACTTCTGCGCCTCCGGCAGTTAAAACTATAGAATCCAGGAACTGGCTTTGCAAACGGGGAGCCAGACTCCTCTGTACAAACACGTATGCTACAAAGAACCAGTATGCAGTGAAAATTACATTAAGCAATATAAAGAAGGGTTTGCTGATGTAGCTACCGTTCCCTATCATATATTCCGATGCAAGAAGAATGATCAGCAATAAGACAAGTTGCGGAAGGGAGACATTATGAACCAGGGTTAAAAAAACCGCAACAATCACTGAGAGGGCCTTTAAGGAAAGTTTGTCCTTTTTGAAATTGACACTATAAATCAGGTACAACAATATGACAAACATTACAAATGCCATTGTGCGGGTGATTACATTTGTACCGTAATAGAGCACGACAGAACTCGCAGAGAACAGTACGCATGAGAGGAGTGAAATCTGCCTGTTGTTTGTTATGTAATTAAAAAGGTAGTAAAGGAAAATTATGGTCATTACATAGATCGGTGCAGTTACCAGAAAAAGCGAGGTCTTTGTGCTTATGTTCAGGAGCTGAGAGGCTTCTGCAATGAGCACGTGATAAAGAGGAAAGTATGCATAATCACTTAAGGAAGTAGGAATTGTTTGCCCGGACATTGCAGTAACTTCCGAAAGAAAGATATGCGGCAGGATATCTGTAGTACCGAAGTAGAAATCGTAATTTAATGTCACACTGTAAATCAGGTTAATCGCAATTAAGAAAGATTCTGCCAGAATTAGAGGCGGATTTACATTTTTAGAGAAGATTTGCAGAAACACCGACAAATAAAGCCCTAAAATAAAGACGAAATAGTACGGCGGTCTGCTTCCCTCAGACAGCAAGAGTACAACTAAGGAACTGACATAAAATATCCCGAACAGGTAGGTAAGGGATTTCGTACTTAGTGACGGATAGACTTCTATGTCGTGCAAACTTACATCTTTTTTGTAAATAAACAGTATGAAAAGACAGGAAAGTATTGCAGGTATTCCTGTAAATAGTCCCCGAAGCGCATAACCGAGCTTTCCGGCTGCAAACATCCATAAGAACGTGAATATTACTGCGAAAATTATAGCTAGCGGAAACAGAAAGGAAATTAACCTCATTAGACGGTTATTATCCAATTTGAATCCTGCTTCTTTACTTAATCCGAACATACTATCTCCATGACCTTAAATAATCATAATTTCACAAATCGAATAAACTACTATCCAAATTTCTGTGTTTGAAAACTGATGAGAGTCCATCAGGACCGTATTGATTAAGAAGATTTTGCCCTGAAAAGCCCCCCAGATATATTCAAGTGTTTCGGTTGCTTTTTAGTATATGATCAAATAAATTCGTGAAAATTAAACATCCGAGCAGGAACTGGCTTTTGAGATAAGAGGAGAATTTGCAAAACTGTACAAAAACCCCAGCCCATAGGCAATGTGCTGCACAGGAATAATAAGCAGGGCAAAAAGACCGTATTTTGATCTCATTTTATAGCTAACCTGGATCGAGGTAATAAAAACGAGAATAAAATATACGGCCGTGAGTGCAAGAAGAAGCAGGCTTGGAGTGAAGTATATGATAGAAGCGAGAAGCAGGGTGGCTGCAAACAAGATGGCAATCGAAGGCAGAAATGCATACCAGCGAACAAATTCCCCATGTTTCTTGAAAAGTTCTGCCATCCACATACCATATTTAAACATCCTTACTGAAAAGGATTTGAGAGTACCTCTTCTATGGTGCAGAACCTGTGCTTCAGGGATGTACAAAAACCTGTTGCCTTTCTTACCGATTCTATAGTTCAGGTCTCCGTCCTGGCCCACAACGAACCGCTCGTCAAAACCCCCAACTTCCTGAATTGCAACTTTTTTATACATTGCATTGCAGTTAGGGAGAGAACCTACGTAATGCTTTTTTGTGGAGTTTTTGGACTGAGCCGAGCCTCCGGAACCCAAAAAAGATTCCTGTGCGTATCCCACCACCCTGCCAAATACAGGATCAGTGTCAAAAATCAGGTTAGGGCCTCCAAAACACACAACGTCATCTGGAGCTTCTTGCATTTCACAGATAAGAGCTTTCAACCACTGGGTATCAACCTTACAATCTCCGTCAGTAAACGCAACAAGTTCTCCCCTGGCATTCTTCACACCAAGGTTCCTCGCCGCAGCAACATTCTTTCTTTCATTAAGAAAGAGTTTGACAGGATACTTCTGCACTATGTCCCGCGTTTTATCGGTGGACATTCCATCAACAATGATAATCTCGTAAGAATCTCGCGGGTAATCTAGATTAAGAAGTGACTCAATGCATTCTTCAATGAATTTTTCTTCATTGCGAATGCCTACTACGATTGAAACGAAAGGGTATTTCATATAAATTGACCCCGTTTTAACATTATTGTTTTCGGATGTGCTCATTTAAAAATATCATCCTTGAGATGGCATGCAGTATTATTCCGGTAAATATCATAAAGGCTCCTATAATTGTTAGCATCACCATAAGGAGCGTGGGCCCGAAGCGCAGGGATCCTCCCATATAGTAGTCCTGTAAAAATTTGAGTCCCATAAGAAAGCCTGAAGATGCCATGATCAGGCCAGGAACTGAAAAATAGTACAGAGGCCGTCTATACTCCATATCTTTAAGGATTCGGAACAGGACTCTGGGCCCATGTATGAAAGGATGTTCACTTGAGCAGTTCTCAAGATCATACCTGCAATGGATTTCCACTTCAGTAAACTTCAGTTTGTAATCTCTGGCCTGAATGAGGATTTCAGAACCTGCAGACATATCTGTACCATTCAAGTTTATATTTTCAATAGCTTTTTTTCCATAAGCTCGAAAACCACTCTGGGAATCGGTGACATTCAGACCGCCTGCGATATAGGTTGCGACATCAAGAACTTTCATCCCGAATTTACGGTAAATAGGGACATTTTCACCGTTGCCATTGACGAATCTTGAGCCAATTACCAGATCGAATCCATTTTTTAAGGGCTCAAGAAGCTTGGGAATTTCGGAGGGGTCATGTTGACCGTCAGAGTCAATTATGACCATAGCATTTGCATCGAGCTTACGGGCGGTTTCAAAGCAATTCCTTAGGGCTGCTCCATATCCTTTATTTGTTCCGTGACGAACTACATAGGCGCCAAGAGATTCGGCGATATCGACAGTATTATCGGTGCTTCCGTCGTCTACAACTACTACCCTGTCGACGTATTTTTTGCAGCCCTTAATAACATCTGCAATGGCGTGGGCTTCGTTATAGGCAGGCATGGCTGCAATCGTAATGGCCATATGCAATCATCTACCTCTGTGGGGATAAAAGTAAGACGTCTCCTTAATAACGTAGTTTATTATAGAAGAATCAGTAAAAATTCCAAATTTGGCGAATATATTTTTCAGAGTCATCGCTCCATAATTTTTGAGGGGTTTCAAAAGGTCTTCTACGGCTACATTTACAGAGAACTAGTTGGGGGATTGTTCTCCTCCTTTTAGCAAAAAGAAGGAACTTAAATGCTCTGTAAGTGAGTCACAGCATTTAATATAAGACCTGTATCTGTTTTAATATACGAGCTATATAAGCATTTAGGCATGAAAAATAATTAACCAGTAACCCCGATAACGAAAAATGGTTAAATCCATGTGGAAGCCTGTTAGCCCGAATAATAGCTTAAAAGGTGCCTATTATTCATCCGATATAAAGGAACAATGGAAGAAAAAATTACACTGATATAAAGAATCAAAGATTTTTCTTGTTATATGTCAACGTTTACAAACCTGCTAGCACAGCCCGGAGACTCTACTTAAAAGATTGTAGAGATTGAAACTTAAAAAGCAAAAATTTCTTTCAGGAAGATAGAAAAAAAGGGAAAAGTATTTTAGATACAATGCAGGAAATGGGAAAGATATTTTATACAACTAAGTAATTCAGTAGATCGGGTTAAAACATTCTTGAAAACGAATATAATTCAGGAAAATAAATTCTGCTAAATCAGAAGAAATCCGGGATTAAAGCTCGGACAGTTTTCACCTTTCCGGCGTTATTCTTCGCAATTGAGGATTAAAGCAGCCGGTCAGAGGAAGTCGGAAGGTTTCCGAGAAACCTCATGAGGGAATAGAGAAATTGGCAGATTAGCCCGAGTAACAAAAAAGCTGGGAAGCCAGAAAAACATAAAACCGTTTTGAGGAGTCATATGACCGGAAACCAGAAGTTTCCATCTGACCTGCTCTTAGTAGCAGTCCTTGTAATTCTTACGGATATTTTCGTACTAGTTCCTGTACTTAGCGGAAGTTTTATCCGCACAGCCCTTGGCCTACCCCTGTTGCTCTTCCTTCCAGGGTATGCCCTGATAGCTATGCTTTTTCCGGAAAAAAGCGGACTTGAAGGAATGGAGAGGATAGCTCTTTCTGTTGCAATGAGCATCTCGGTTGTGCCTTTGATAGGGCTTGCACTTAGTTATACACCCTGGGGAATCAAGGAGGTGCCTCTCCTTACAAGCTTTTCCGCGTTTACCCTGCTCATGCTGGTAGCAGCATATGTTAGGAGAAGTTATCTACCTGCAGACAGGACATTTGAGGTACCTTTCAGGGTTCTTGCCCTTACCCTGATATCAGGGGTTATGGGAAACCCGGAATCAAAGACTGAGAAAAACCTCAGGATAATTCTAGCCCTTTCTTTCCTGATCCTGATAGGAACTGGAGCTTACGCCATTCTGGTGCCTCAGGAAAAAGAGCCATTTACGGAGTTTTATATCCTTGGGACCAACGGGATGGCCAATAACTATACAACAGAATATATACAGGGGGAAAGTGGGACCTACATAATAGGAATAGCAAATAATGAGCACAGAACAGTGGACTATACAATGGAAGTAAGGCTTGAAAATAAATTGCTGCCCCTTCCGGAAAACCTGCAGCATATCAGGCTTGCCCATAATACGACTCTGGAAGAACCTCTTGAGATTACGCCTTCTGTTGAAGGGGAGAATATGAAGCTTGAGTTCCTGCTTTTCAATGAGACCGAAAAGAATGTGCCCTATAAAGACCTGTGCCTCTGGATAAACGTTGGAGAGGAGGTGTGAGGATGGGAACGTTTGAAAATCTGAGTATGGAGACTATGGAGGCTCCAGAAAGCGTAAGAACGAAAACATCTGAAAATCTGAAGGGAAGGACGCCTGAGATAAAATACAAATGGATTTATCTGGCAATCCCGGCTGCAGCGATTGCTTTTGCGGAACTGATGATATATTCGGGAAGAGAACTCGAAGCCATGGGAATACATGCATTAATTTTGCTTGGGCTTTCCCTTTCCACAATGTTCATAAAAAACGAGGAAATTCAGAAAACTTACCAGGCGCTAATTCTCCTGCCGATCCTGCGTCTGGTAGATCTTTCAATGCCACTTTTCTATGAAGAGAAGCTTTACAACCTTATTTTCATATATGGCCTTCTGGCAATTCCTGTAAGCATTGCAGCCACCAATCAGGAATTTACTAGCACGCATCTCGGGATAACCTTTAAAAAAATAGGGGCATATATCCCCTTTTCAATACTGCTGGGCTTTTTATTAGGAGCAGGGGAATTCCTCATAGTCGGAAAAAATCCTCTCATCAGTGATCTTTCAATTCTTAACCTCCTGAATCTCACCATAATCATGATCTTTTTCGTGAGCCCTGTGGAGGAAATAATCTTCAGGTCAATCCTGCAGAATCGGCTAGAGATAATGCTAGGCATCCGGGAAGCTTTGATAGTTACGAGTATTTTATTCGGGCTAATGCACTCAGGATATGGGAGCATTAGCGAAATTCTCTACATATCCTCCGTAGGTGCTCTTATAGGTTACCTATTTTACAGGACACGGAGTTTGCCGCTGGTTACGCTAATTCATGGATTTATGAATGTATTCTTTTTCGGGATTATTCCCTTTCTCCTTTGAATTTCACTTCCACCAACAAATTCCAAAAATGAAGAGAAGAGGAATTCGATCAAAGGTAATTAAGACAAAAGCGAAAGCTGCGACAGAGTCAGGAACATAATTCCTGATTCACTCCCGATGAGATTACCAGGAAAACCCCATTTCAATTTCTGTAATGAAGGAAAGTATGGAATGGAGTAAATATGAGCAGTTCTTCTGTGATTTCTGCATTTTCACTCATATTTTTTCTAGGATTGACCAGAGAGTCTAGGCGTCAATTGTACTCCGCCTGAGCAGAAAAGTAAATGAAACTCCAACTGACCGCTGCAGTCAAAATTGGAAATCATTAAGGCAACTTCTCTTGAGCAAAAAACACTATTTTTTGAGAAATTAACCCTCTTGGTACAATCAGTATCTTTATTATAATCAGTCCACTTGAGCGAGCGAAGCGGTTTCTCTGGTCCATAAATAAGCCCTCTTGAGCGAAGCGGAGTGTAACGAAAAGGGCAGCGTACTCCCGAGGCGCAATTCGGGGCGCACTGCAGAGCCGCAACTCTGCCGAAAAGGGCAGCGTACTGCATTGTTTTATAGCACAGTTCAGACCGTCCTCCCGAGACGGAACTCGGGCGGTGACTCGGGAGCCGCAACTCTGCCGACTTTGCTGATACAGCCTTCGGGCTGACCTCTAAAATCATTAAAAGAGTGCAACAAGTTTAAAGAGAACGATTGCACCAAAGGAAAATAGCAGTGGAATAATTCCCATATTTAAAGAAACTTTCACAGCACTTTTCCAGTGCTTAGACACCGGGAGGAAATCCCTGAGCAAAAGCAGTAAAAGTAAAACTGCCGTAGCTACAGATGCACCGTCAGGAATTCCTGGTATTACGGTCGCCATTGAGAGCGCACCTGAAGAAACTGAATTAGAAGTAATTAAACTTGTAAGCGTAGTTAGAACCCCTCGAATTGATTAGCTTATTTAAGAAACAAATATGCAATAAGATATAAAAATCCTCCTCATACTACTGACAAATATTAAGAGGAGAAATACTAAATTTGGACTCTGGAGAAAGGGAGAAAATAACCTTAGATAACCTTAATGATAACAAAAATGCCGTGGGTTTACTTTGCAATCAAAAGAAGTTGATAATGGCAGATTGCCTGTGAAAACCTTAAAAGAAAGCAAATTTTCTGATTAGACGGTCCTTGATTAGGCGAATTTCTTGATTAAACCCATACTCGATTTTAGTTGTCTGGAACGAAAATTCTTACCCAATCCATGATGTGCTCCATTGCTTACTCACTTGAAGCTTCTAGAGTATAAAGTTATTTAATGTGTTACGACGATAATAACACTGTAAATAACAGTTAAAGGGTGTGCTGTGAGACTCTGAATGCAAAAAAGAAAAAGATGAATTGAAGAATTTACTAGAAAGGGAAAGAGGATAGGAAAATAAACCAAATCACTTAAATAATTACAAAGTATATTGAACTAAAAAATTAAGATAGTTATGAAAATCAATGGGAGTGGATGACGGAAAAAGGAATAACAATCGGCCCTGGGGTTTACTTTGAGAGTATGGATTAGCCCGACCATCGGGAATGTGAAAACGAAAAGTTACGTAAAACTGTACAAAAAGTAGACAGATACTTTTATGCTCCAACGGAAAGTTTGTCTGGTCAAATTGAAAGCCAGAGAAACGGGGGGAAAAATGAACTCCACTGAATTTAAAATTCACAGCTCTTCTAAGATATACGGTACTTCTGTAATCGGGAAAGACACAGTAATAATGGAAAATGTGATTCTAGGATACCCTGAACACAGGGTCTTGATGGAGATCTTGAAGCAGAATATTGAAATTGAAGACTTTGAATTTCCAGGGTGTACCATAGGCCCGGATTCGATTATAAGGGCTGGATCAACGATATTTTCCAACGTAAAAACCGGAAAAAACTTTAAAACCGGGCATAATGTAATGATCAGAGAAAATACGGAAATCGGAAACAATGTCCTTATTGGAACCAACGTCATTATAGATGGGCATGTGAAGATAGGAAATAATGTCAGCATTCAGGGCAATGTTTACATTCCGACCAATGTCATTATCGAGGACAATGTATTCATCGGGCCCTGCGCGGTTCTGGCCAATGATAAATATCCTATTCGAAAGAAGTATGAACTGAAGGGTCCTGTTTTGAGAAAAGGCGCATCTATAGGTGCGAACGCCACCTTGCTTCCGGATGTTGAAATAGGGGAAGGGGCAATGGTTGCAGGAGGAGCACTTGTGACAAAAAATGTGCCCGCCTGGAAGCTTGCAGTCGGTGTACCCGCCAGAATACAGGAACTCCCCAAAGATTTAAAGGAATTGAATAGAATATAAACCTAATAGAAAATCAAGGTTAAGTAAGATTAGTTTTATTGAGATTATTAAAAGAGGTCCCAAAATGATCCCAATTGCCAAGCCCATGCTGGGTAAGGAAGAAATTGATGCAGTAACAGAGGTCCTGAGTTCAGGCATGATTGCACAGGGCCCGAAAGTCGAAGAATTTGAGCTTGCTTTTTCCGAATATACTGGTTGTGAGTACGCAGCCGCTGTGAACTCTGGCACTGCAGCCCTGCACATTGCGCTTCTTGCCCACGGCATAGGAAAAGGAGATGAAGTGATTACAAGTCCCTTCAGTTTCATTGCAACAGCAAACAGCATCCTTTACACAGGGGCAAAACCTGTTTTTGCAGATATAGAATCAGATACATATAATATAGATCCTGAAAAAATTCAGGAGAAAATTACTCCAAAAACCAGGGCTATCATGCCTGTCCACCTCTACGGACACCCTGCAGACATGAAAGCGATAATGGAAATTGCAGATGATAGTAAGCTTATTGTGATTGAAGATGCCTGCCAATCCCACGGCGCAGAATGCCTTGCAAAAAGGGTAGGTAGCTTCGGGACAGGAGCATTCAGCTTTTACCCTACTAAAAATATGACAACCAGCGAAGGCGGAATGCTCACTACAGACAAAAAGGAAATTGCAGAAAAGGCAAAAATGATCCGGGCTCACGGCTCAAAAATCCGCTATCTGCATGAAATGCTGGGTTTTAACCTGCGGATGACTGATATTGCAGCTGCAATCGGGCTTGTACAGCTTGGGAGGCTGGACGGATTTACCGCAACCCGGCAGAAAAATGCAGAAATACTCTCAGCAGGGTTAAAAGGAATATCCGATATTGTACCTCCAGTTATAAAAGCCGATTGCACCCATGTGTTCCACCAGTATACGGTCAGAGCAGAAAAGAGGGATCAACTGGCAGCTTTCCTGAAAGAAAAAGAAATAGGAACGGGAGTCCACTATCCTATATCCATTCATAAGCAACCGGTTTACAGAGAACTTGGATATGAGGATTCCTTGCCGGTCTCAGAAAAGGCAGCTGAAGAGGTCCTCTCTCTCCCTGTGCACCCAGCATTATCCAGAACCGATTTGCAGGAAATAGTCGAAGCGACCAAAGAATTTTATGCAAAGGATTGAGTAGTTTTCCAGCCACTGCATTCTCAGAACAGGAAGTGAGACTTTTGATCAGAGTAGGAGTAATAGGAACAGGTGCCATGGGGCAGAACCACGTAAGGATTTATAGTGATATGAATGGTGTGGAACTCGCCGGAATCTCGGATGTAGACCAGAAACGTGTTGAAGCAATGGCTACGCAATTCAAGACAAAAGCCTTTACAGATTATAAGAAAATGCTTGCCGAGGGGCTTGATGCGGTAAGCGTAGTTGTGCCCACCAAGCTGCATAAGCAGGTCGTACTTGACGCTCTTGAAGCAGGGGTACATGTCCTTGTGGAAAAGCCAATTGCAGATACGACTGAGAACGCGGACCTGATGATAGCAGCCGCAAAAAATGCGGGAAAAATCCTTATGGTTGGGCACATTGAACGCTTTAATCCCGCAGTGATAAAGCTCAAAGAGATTATTAATTCAGGCATTCTTGGAAAGATAGTTTCAATTTCGACCAAACGAGTCGGACCTTATAACCCGAGGATCAGGGATGTGGGAGTAATCCTGGACATTGGAGTTCATGATATAGATGTGATCTCATACCTTTACGGCAAGAAAATAAATAGTGTTTATGCAATTGCAGGTGCTGATATTCACTCATTTGAAGATCATGCCTCAATTATCCTGCGTATGGACCATAACTTTGCAGGAGTTGTGGAAACAAACTGGCTGACTCCGCATAAGGTAAGGCAGCTGACTGCGATAGGGGTTAAGGGTGTTGCTTATCTGGACTACATTAACCAGACAGTACAGCTACATGATAACGAATGGATCAGAAAAGCCAAAGTAGAACAGAGTGAGCCCCTGAAAAATGAACTCACCTATTTCATAGATTGTGCTGCAAACGGTAAAAACCCTAATCCCTGTGGGGAAGATGGAAAACATGCCCTTGAAGTGGCAATGGCAGCCATAAAATCCTACGAAGAAGAAAGATTGATTGAAGTAGGACTATAAGAAAGATAAAGCTCTGAAGAAGTAAAATCTCGAAAATCTTTGAAAACAGGAAAGATTTGAAAAACCTGAAAAAAACAATTTGGAAAGTGATGAATATGAGTAAATTAGAAAAACTTTTCAAGGAAAGAGGCCCAATCAAAAAAATTGGAGTGCTTGGAATGGGCTATGTAGGTATTCCTTCAGCGGTTCTTTTCGCAGATGCCCCGTGTTTTAATAAAGTTCTTGGCTTCCAGCGCAACTCAAAAAGTTCAAGTTACAAAATCGATATGCTCAACCGTGGAGAAAGTCCTCTCAAGGGAGAAGAGCCAGGCCTCGAAGACCTTATTAGCAAAGTTGTTAAAGCCGGCAAGTTCGAGTGCACTCCCGATTTCTCAAGAATATCAGAACTTGATGCCGTCACTCTTGCAATCCAAACTCCTTTTGCAAATCCTAAAGACCTGGAGCCTGATTTTTCCGCACTCATTGAAGGTATAAGAAACGTGGGAAAAAACCTGAGACCAGGCATGCTCGTTGTTCTTGAGTCCACAATCACCCCAGGCACGACCGAGGGTATGGCAAAACAGATTCTTGAAGAAGAGTCAGGCCTGAAAGCAGGAGAAGACTTTGCCCTTGCCCATGCCCCTGAAAGAGTAATGGTAGGCAGACTTTTGAAGAACATCAGGGAACATGACAGGATTGTGGGCGGCATCAATAAAGCAAGTATCATGCGAGCTGTTGAGCTCTATTCTCCTGTATTGACTGTGGGGAAAGTAATTCCTATGAGTGCAACTGCAGCCGAGGTCACGAAAACTGCAGAGAACACCTTCCGCGATCTCCAGATTGCAGCAATCAACCAGCTTGCCCTTTACTGTGAAGCGATGGGCATAAATGTGTATGATGTCAGGACTGGGGTGGATAGCCTAAAAGGAGATGGGATTACAAGAGCTATACTCTGGCCAGGGGCAGGCGTTGGAGGCCACTGCCTTACCAAGGATACGTATCACCTGGAAAGGGGAGTTAAGATAGGAAACGGGCAGCTTGATTATCCGGAGGGTGCAGATTCAATCTATGTACTCGCAAGAAAAGTCAATGATTTCATGCCTGTCCACATGTATAACCTGACTGCTGCAGCCCTTAAAAGGATTGGAAAGGAGATGAAAGGCTCAAAGATTGCAATGCTTGGCTGGGCTTTCATTCGGGATTCGGACGATGCGAGAAACACACCTTCAGAACCTTACAGGGATCTCTGCCTGAAAGCAGGCGCGACAGTCACGGTGCATGACCCTTATGTTGTGAACTATCCAGGCATTGAGATCTCGGGTGATCTTGAAAAGGTCATCAGAGACGCGGACGCTGTAGTTGTTCTTGCAGGACACAGTGCATACCTTGATGTAAAGGCTGATTGGGTAAAGGAAGTTTCAGGTAAGGTAAATCCGGTTATCGTGGATGGAAGAAATGTAGTTGAACCGGATGAATTTATTGGCAAGGGGTTTGTCTATAAGGGGATTGGGAGAGGCGATAAAAACGAACATGTAGTAGTGTGAGTATAAACTGTCTTTGAGAGATTAATTCAGTCTTTCAAATCTGGAAAAAGGGCGAGAAAAATGATTGAGAAACTAAAACAAAACGAGGAACTCTGGGATCTGTTTACCAAAAAAGAAGAATACAATTTGGCCTTCTCTGACCAGTACGATAGGTTTCCTTACTATTTAAGCGGTCAGAGGAATGTTTTTGACCCGAGAGTTTCCAGATTTCTGGTGGAAAACGGGTTACGCCCTGAATACCCGGATGGAAAAAAGTTCGCGGTCTGCCTTACTCACGATATTGATGTGGTATATCCGGAAAAACTCTATCCGATCATCGGGACTGCAAAAGCATTTGCTAAAGGGAATTTAGCAGATGCTATAAAGACACCTTTCTCCAGAATTAACAAAAGGTGTAACCCTTGCTGGAACTTTAGAGAAATAATGGAGCTAGAGGCAAAATACAATGCTAAGTCCAGTTTTTATTTTCTCGCCTTGCGCCCTGGAGAAAAAGACTTCAATTATGAAATTGAAGATCTCGAAGCCGAATTAAAGTTTATATCTTCTCATGGATGGGAAGTAGGCCTGCACGGAGGGCACGAATCTTACAAGAGTTTTGAGGATATGAGAGAAAAAAAACAGAGACTTGAAAGGGTTCTTGGCAAGCAGGTTATAGGGTACAGAAATCATTTTTTAAGATTTAAAGTGCCGGATACATGGGAATTGTTAAGCAGAGCAAACTTTAAGTATGATACAACATTCGGGTATGCCGACTGCGCTGGTTTTAGAAATGGGATGTGCCATCCTTTCAGGCCTTATAATATAAATACCGGGAAACAAATCGATATCATTGAGCTTCCTCTCATAGTTATGGATCGGACTTTATTAAGAAGTTACATGCGGCTTGACGTTAAAAAAGCCTGGGAACTCATAAAAGGCCTTATTGAAAAGGTCGAGCAGTACAATGGCGTAATTACAATTCTGTGGCATAATAATACATGCATTGAGGGAGAAAGCCTTAAATATTACGAAAAATTCCTCAAATATGTCTCCGGCAAAAAAGCCTGGATTGCAAGCGGAGAGGAAGTATATAATTGGTGGTCTACTAATATTGAACCGGGATATTGAAAAAAATATCCATATAACTCTGGCATATTCAACTGGTGATTACCAGAAATACTCAAATAAATCAAGT
>Ga0105091_10000397_pt1 | contig 18046 bp, 10 predicted proteins | sample PPLLak1March2015_FD_87022 | JGI IMG/M metagenome (GOLD analysis project Ga0105091, IMG submission 87022) | Freshwater sediment microbial communities from Prairie Pothole Lake near Jamestown, North Dakota, USA - PPLs Lake P7 Core (1) Depth... | ecosystem: Environmental > Aquatic > Freshwater >... | reverse complement strand
TATGTCGGGGAGGGCTTCCGACTCGTGGTTTACGACCTCGCCGACTCCTCCTTACCGCGTGAAGCAGGCTCGACGCCTGCGTTCTCCGACTTTGTCGCCGCCGTCGTAGTCGACGGTTCCCGGGCTTACGTTGCCGCCGGCAGCGCCGGATTGCAGGTCGTCGACATCAGCGGTCCGGCGAAACCGACAGTTATTGGCGTCTGGGACTCGCCGGGCTGCGTCGAGAATGTGACGGTTTTCGGCGCTGTCGCGTATGTCGCTGATGGTCCGCACGGCCTGCAGATCCTCGATGTCTCGGACCCGACCCGGCCGGAGTGGATCTCATCGCTGTTCGACATGCAATACGCTTTCGACGTTGCGGTTTCAGGAAGATATGCCTTCGTCGCGGCTGCGGGTGCCGGATTGCTGGTCGCCGATGTCGGCGATGTCCGGGCTCCCCGGGAGATCGCCATGCTGGACACGCCCGGCTACGCCCGTGGTATTGCCGTGGCGGGCAGCACGGTTTTCATTGCCGACCAGTGGGGAGGTGTGCGGGCAATCCTTGTCGCGGAGCCGGCCCACCCGCTGGAGATCGGTTCGATTGCCTTGCCGAGCTGGGCCTTCGATGTCGTGGTTTCAGAGTCAAATCTCTTCGTGGCGGACGGTTCTCAAGGGCTTCGGGTACTCGATATTTCAGATCCGTCATATCTGCGCGAAACGGGATCCTACGCGATCCGCTGGCAGCATTCGGGGGCTGTGGCAATAGCCGGCGAGCGGGCTTGTGTCGCTGCTCGCGGGGATGGAATGCACGTTGTAGATGTGAGCGAAGCCGCGAAACCCAAAGGTCTCGCTTCGACCGGCGCTTTCGCAAACGCGCTTTCGATCCTCGCATCGGGCGATTACGCATTTGTGGGAGCCGGAGCGCAAGGGCTGCGGGTGATCGACCTCGCGGCCGGCATGAGGCAGGTGGCGGCCTTCCCGATTCCCGGCGGCTACGCCAACTCCGTTGCAGCCATAGGATCACAGCATATCGTCGTGGGCTCGTCCGGGATAGAGACGGGTCGCGGGCTGTATATCATGGATGTGACAGATCCGCTGAATCCGAAAAACGTGTCCATCGCATTCGTTCCCGGGGTGATCGACGTTGCCGCGCAAGGATCGCTCGTCGCGATAACGGACGAGCTGGGCCTGTACCTCGTTGACGTTTCGGATCCGGCTGCTCCTGCACGAGCCTCCTACCTGGACTTTATGGGCAGCGATCCGCTGGCCAGTCCTACGGGTGGCGTTGCCCTCGTGAACCAGATTGCCTGCGTGGCTCAATCCGGCTCCGGACTGCGGCTGGTCGATCTATCGGATCCACGCAACCCGGCCATTATAGGGACCTATAAGCCCCAGGGATTTAACCAGGCAAAGGCGGTGGCCGCCGCCGGCAGCTACGCCTATTTGCTCGAATTCCCCGGATTGCTCCACATCGTTGATATCTCATTGCCCCACTCCCCACGCACCGTGGCTATCCTCCAACTGCCCGGCGGCAGCGTCGAGAGAGTGCGTCTCTCCGGAACTACCCTGGTTATCGCGATGGGAAGCGGCGGATTAGCCACCGTGGACGTATCAAACCCCACCAAGCCCGCGATCACGGGATCACTGCGGCTGCCCGGTTATGCCTTTTCGGCCGCAGCTGCGGGCGAACGCGTGCTGGTTGCCGCAGGTGAGGCCGGAGTGTTCCTTGCCGGGAAGAGCACAACCGGGCTTGCGCCGACCCGGATGCCCGCAGGGCTATTCGTACCAGATCTGAGCCTGCCGCAGATTTCGATCGGCGCGGCAACGCGCGCTGCCCTCCGCCTGGTCACCGTGGGCCAAACGGATCAGGCCGGCCGGCTCGAAAAGGAATGTGGCGGCGCCGATACACCGCGCTCGCGACTCACCCGCACGATGGCTGACGCCGGCGGCCGCACCCTGACGATAACCAGCAGTGCGGACTCCGGCACGGGAACGCTACGGGAAGCCCTGGCGGCAGTAGAAGAGGGTGACACAGTCCTCTTCGACCCCGTCGTATTTCCTCCGAAGGCGCCGTCCACTATCCGTCCAACGAGTCCGCTTCCGTGCCTGTGTCGCGACCGCGTCACCATTGACGCAAGCAACGCTGGAGTCATCCTGGACGGCAGCGCGGCGCCGCCCGGGACCATGGGTCTGTTGATCACCTCAAGCGGCAACAAGATCCGTGGCCTGCAGATTCTCAATTTCTCCCACACGGGCATGTTCGTTTCGGGCAGTGACAACCTGATCGGCGGAGAACGTTCACGTGGCTCCGGACCTTCGGGCGAGGGAAACGTCCTCAGCGGCAACACTTACTCAGGCATCAACTTCCCCTCAACTACCGCAAGCCGTAACCGGGTCGTCGGCAATTTCATCGGCACCGATGCGACCGGAACACGCGTCCTGGGCCGGCAAAATGTCGGTGTGTTTGTCTTTCCTGGAGGACCGGGAAACGTGATCGGCGGAAGCCAGCCGTGGGAGGCGAATATCATCAGCGGCAACGTGGTTTCCGAGGTGTTCCTGCAGCAGGGGCAGTCCACGGTCATAACCGGCAACCTGATCGGTACCGATCCTGCAGGAACAACACGGGTCGGCAATGGGATGGCGGGAGTATCCACCGCTGGGCATACATTCGATAACCTCATCACCGGCAACATCATCGTTGGGAAACAGCAGGGCGTGATCGTTTCGGATTCGGGCAGTTTCTACAACCAGATCGTGGGAAACCGGATTGGAGTTGGCCGCGACGGTAAGGCGTTGGCGGCCGGCGGCGACACCAGCTCTAACGGCGTGGCCCTGAGCCAGTCTTTCACGAGAGTGGCAGACAACGCGATAGGCGGCATCCCCGGCTGGGGCATAACTTTGGGTTTCTGGGGAGCGCGCGAGTCGTTCATCACCGGCAATCTTGTTGGCACAGATCCTTCCGGGATGACTGCAGTCCCGAACGGCTCCCCAAGTTGGGGCGGTGGCGTTTTACTGACCGCAGCATCGCGAACCTTTCTTGGAGGCACAACTTCCGCCGAACGGAACGTGATCAGCGGCAACCGGGGTGACGGTGTGCGAATCCTCGGCCCGGGCGTATATGACACATTCATCATCGGCAACCTGATCGGCACCGACTCCGGCGGAAGCGCCCGGCTTGGCAATTCCAGATACGGCATCAATCTTACGTCCGCCGTACGCACCCAGATCCAGGGCAATATCATTGCGGCAAACGCGTCCTGGGGTGCCGCCATTTCTGACACGACATCCAGCCGCTTCCGTCGCAACTCCATTTACGCAAACACTAGCGGCGGCATCAACCAGAGCCCGGATTCCCAGGATGTGGGATCGGCCCCGGCGATATTCTCGGTCGGCTCGAAAGGTGTCAGCGGCACAGCCTGCACCGACTGCACGGTGGAGTTGTTCTCCGACGATGCGGGACAGGGCCGGATTTATGAGGGGAGTGCCATCGCGAACGCCTTGGGAAGTTTCACGTTCGCCAAGCCGGGAACCCTCGCTGGCCCATACCTCACCGCCACAGCAACCGCCGCCGAAGGCAGCACTTCGGTATTCTCCGCTGCCGCGAGAATAGCTCCCGACGTGACGACCGATGCACCCGGAAATCTCGCGCCCTATGCCGTCAAGCTGAATGGAACCGTGAACCCGTTCGGGCTGGCTGCCACGGCCTGCTTCCAGTGGGGAAACTCCACGTCTTATGGTCACGCGACTGCCCCGCAAACCGTCGGAAGCGGAAGTGTCGGCCTAAGCGTTTCCGCCGGTCTGACCGGACTCTTGCCCAACACGACGTATCACTACCGCATCGCCGTCACCAATGCCGCCGGAACCTACTACGGCTCGGACGTTTCATTTAAGACTCTCTGTGCAGACGTTTCGCGCCTCAATTTGTCCATATCCCCCGGCGGGGCGAGTATTGCGTCCACGCTTGGGGACAATGGTCCCCTTCAGACCGGGTATGCCGCGGTCGAGGTGGCTTCGGGCAGTGCGCCGTATGGAACGGCTGTCTTCAGCATGAAGCAGAATGGCGTCGTGGTGAGCGAAGTCGCCGTACCTGCGTCCCCGCCTACCCGGTCAGCCCTCATCTTCATCGATTACCGAATGGATGTGTGGACCGGATCCGGGCCGGCGGGACCCGCTACGGTCGACATCAACACCGGGCTGGCAGTCGTGAATCTCGGAAATGCCGCGGCCAATATCCTTTGTAAACTCCGCGACTCGGGTGGCGTGATGCTGGCAACCGCGCACGGCACGATTGAAAAGAACGCGCACGAGGCGCTCTTCATCAACGAGCTCAACAGGATCGCCCCGGACTTCTCGCTGCCGCCCGATTTTGCGACCGGCGCAGGATTCGCTTCGCTGGAACTCGCGAGCGACCAGCCTCTTTCAGTCGTGGCTATGCGAATGACGGTCAATGAGCGAGGTGAGCCACTGATGACGACCACTCCGGTCGCCGATTTGCTGAAACCTCCCACCGCGAGCTCGGCCTTCTTCCCTCAATTCGCCGATGGCGGCGGTTACCGCACATCCCTGTTTCTCCTGAACACTTCCGGGCAGCTTGAGGAAGGAACGGTACGATTGTACGGCAATAATGGGTCACCGCTTGCTGTGCACCTTATCGGGGACCAGGGGGGACCATCCGACGTTTTTCGCTATTCCATCAAACCCGGCGGCTTTGTCGCGATGATTTCCGACGGGTCATCCGACACGCTCAGTTCGGGATCGGTCCAGGTTACTCCGGATGCAGGCAATTACGCGCCGGTTGGGGCCGGGCTGTTTAGTTGTGCTCCGGCGGGGACACTGATTACCGAATCGGGGATTCCGTCGACTGTGCCGACGACCCATGCGCGCATCTATATCGATCGCTCGAACGGCCACAGCACCGGGCTGGCTATTGCATCAACGGGCGGCCTGCCTGTTCATGTCACCTTGCGCGCGCTAGGTATGGACGGCGTCACGCCTGCCGGCGAGGGAGAGCTGAATTTGAGCGCCAATGGTCACGACGCAAAATTCGATTACCAGTTCATCGATTCACTTCCGATCGGTTTTACGGGCGTGATGGATATATCGTCCCCTGTGCCTTTTGCGGCCCTGACATTGCGATCGCTCATCAATGAGCGCGGCGAATTCCTGCTCACTACCTTTCCTGTCTCGGATTTCAACCAAACGGCGCCTGTGCCGATCGTATTCCCGCAGATAGCCGATGGGGGAGGGATTAAAACCGAATTTATCTTTTTAAGCGCTGGAGGGGCGGTGACTACGACTCTCAGCTTCTACGATAACGAGGGCTTGTATCTTCCAGTTGGCAGGATTCAACCATGAACCGATGAATTGCTTTGCACCGGGAACTTCTCCCTACAGCTCGAGGATGCGGAACACCGACAAAACACAGAATTAGATCACGGCCACAGTAACCTCCCGGGAAATTTTACCTGTTTGTTAACCCCAGGACTTACCTCAAAAGTGAAGTCACGGACCGTTAAGCCTCATTCGGTCTTTTGGCATCGCTCGTGCTACGGCGACAGATGGGGAGGTACCTCGCAGAACGGCCGATGCAACCCAGCTTTGTCCTTTGCCGGCGTGCGAAACCGGAGTCATGCCAGGCGGTTCCCCTTTTTATAGAGGAGAAGTCATGAGGAAACTCCATGCAGTGGTACCCATGCATCCATCTGACGAGAGCTTGAGGAACCTGTATTTCCCCGAAATCACCGGCCAATCAAGAAGCGAGAATCGCGTCCCCGATGCGTCGGGGGTCCGGGTTGTTCTCATAGATGACCATGTGCTACTCCGCGCCGGGATCAGTTCGCTCATCTCGGCAAGCGACGGCTTCAGCATAGTCGGAGAGGCAAAAGATAAGTCCCAGGCAATTGCTCACATCAAACACCAGCAACCTGACGTCATCCTGCTGAACATTGAATTGAAGTCCGGGGATGGGCTGGAAATGGTTCCCGAGCTCCTTGCCGCCTGCCAAAAGTCCCGCTTGGCGGTGCTGACCGACTCCAGAGATCCGGAGATCCATCGGCGGGCGATCCTGCTCGGGGCTTCCGGCGTAATTTCAAAAGACGACCCGCCGAGTCTTTTGCTGAAAGCTATCGCCAGGGTTCACGCCGGCGGGGCGTGGCTCGTCACGGCCGGTATACTTGGCGAATTGCTAAGCCCGAAGAGGCGAAAAGAGGTCAGCCCAGAGCGAAAGAAGACTGCGGGTCTGACCCAACGTGAGCGCGAGGTTATCAAGCTGGCGGGGTGCGGTCTGAAAAACAAGCAGATCGGGGAACGACTCTTCATCAGCGCTGTCACAGTCCATCATCACCTGACATCGATCTATTCAAAACTGGAGGTAAACGACAGAGTAGAACTCCTCATGTATGCCTACCGCAACGGTCTGGCGGAACCGCCTCGATAAACCAAGAGGCAATCGGGTGAAATCGCAGGGAACTTCAAAAGTCCCTTCGTCCGGTCGCGCACCGGGCCGTCCCCGTCTGCCGTGATTTCCTGCCAGGACCGGTCAAGTCTGCTAAGATCCGAGAATGACGCCGGTGACCGGGACTACGAGTCTGGGGAACTTTGGGTCATTGGTCTCGATGACTATCGAGCCCTTGAGTGGACCGGCCTGAAGCTTTTCTCCGATCAGCGAGATGGCCCCCTGGTAGCGGTCGCCCTTCGGTCCACGTTCCCACTTGACGTCGAGGACCGGAAGATCGGTGCTGGCTTTTACGCGGAAATCCGACCCGCCCGACTGGTACACCATCAGGGTCTGAGCCATCTGCTGCAGGAGATCGGGGTTCTCCTTGAGGTCCTCCAGACGCAAGGCGCCGAGGTCCACGGCAGTTGGAAACGTGTAGACCTGTTCCCTCAGGTACGTGTTTGCAGCAATTCTGAGCAGAGGCGTGGTTGAGCTCGATGTCTTTACCAGGATCATGTCGGTTTTCTTTCCGCCGGGGCCGTCCGGATTAAGGATCAGGCTCAACCGGTAGCGCCGTCCCTCCTCGACAGTCTCGAGCCTGGTCGCAAATCGCTCCGACGGATGCTCTACCGACTCGATTTTAAGCGGTTCCGGCGCATGGTTGATGATCTCAATGACGGCCTGCCGGTGCTCGCCCCGCGAGCCAGCGACAAAAAAAACAGGCTGAGGCGACAGCTCGACACTCGGGACGACCTGACCCTCGACCGAGAGGGAGGCCTCAGGGAGGACAGGATCGTTGAGCGCGACCAGGACCTTGCCCTCGAAACGACCCCTCAACTCTGCCGTGTCCAAATGCACTCTCAACCTCACCTCGGCGCCCGGCTCTATATGGGCGGGCATGCGATCAAACCACAGCGGAGCGGTCCATCGGAAACCGAGAATTCGCAACGCCGCCGCGCCTTCGTTCCTCAACACGAACTCGTGCTCGATCTCTGTCCCCTGAACAACCTTGAAAGTGAACTGGGTCTCGGGGAAGGCAGCCTGGGGCACGCCAGCCCCCACATTCATGGCCATGGAGGCCAGGATGACCGCGAACTTGACTGCGCGATAGAAGAACCTGTTGTTCATAAAACCCTCATGACAAAGAAATCGGAGGGCCGATCGGGGCCCTCCGATTTCTTTGCGCTCTGCGGTTTGGTTACTGTGCCGGGTAGAATCGGATTTGCACCAGGCGCAGGCCGTTGTTGTCATAGTCCCAGAAGTACTGATAGAGCAGAGGATCGAAGAGCGGGATACTGATCTCATCCAGAACCCCGTCCCCGTCCACGTCGACTTGAACTACCATCGTGGTCAATTCCTTGGTCACGTCCCGGAATTGGCTTCTGCCCGTGTATCGAGCCAGGACCACGTTCTCACTTGAGCAGACCACTTCGTCGTCGCTGGTGCCCGCGATGCCGTCCGGTCCTTCGTCGATGCCGCAAGTCCTGATGTCGCCAGTCCCGCCTGGCTTGCCGAGCTCACGCAGGTACACTTCCCAAGCCGTGGCGACGTTCGAGGGCAGGGTCATTTTGGCGCCGTCTTTGTCGCACGCGTTCCCGTCAAGTACCTGGAATTCAGTTCCCCCGGACAGAAAGATTTTGTTTCTCTTATCGAGCGTGACAATATTGCCCGGATCATCGCCGATGATGTTGTCCGCATCCGGGTCGGAGAAGTTCAACAGGACCTGGATGGTGTGGCGGTTGCTGCCGGTCAGATCATCCCCGGCGCAGTTTGTCTTGCCGAGAAGATTCAGGTTGTAATGTTCGCCGCTGGGAGCGCCGTTGTCAGCAAATGCCATAGCGAACGCAAACGGAACTACGAGTAGAACCGCCAGACTGGTCAACAGTGTTTTCTTCATCCCTTACTCCTTTCGATTTGAGGACCTGGAGATTCTTTCTCGCGGTGCTGCTTTGACTCCCTCCGAGCACCGCCAGTCAGAAACCGGGGCGAGATTAACCGTCTTGGATTTTCGCCGCATCGTCTCGGATGACCAATTTTGTGGTCTATCGCGACCAGAATTCAGGCGCGGAGATAGTCAAAATTGACCACGTCCACCTGACCCAGGCTGTGTCTGGCTGGCATCTACCCCAATTACCGCCTTCATTACGGACCTTGGACTGCGCTGCACACTGCATTCAGTCTAGAGCGGTCGGAGTGACTACTTCGATTTTCTGGATCTCGGCAACAGTCAGGTTGCCTTCGTGCCTCGGCTGACCACCGGTCTTTGGCGAGTCTGGACCGGGAGTGAAGGAATTGTCTGGATCTTCTAGAAGCCCAGCTTTTTCACCTGTCAAGGCTCCTCGTGGTCTTCCTTTTCAGGTTGCGAGAACCTCAGTGCCAGGGCGACGGAGAAGAGCATCAGCGCCCTAGGCGAGGAGTCGGACCAAGCCTGCGATGCCTTTGTAACGCTCGAGTAGGCGCATGCTGCCGAGCAGGTAATTCCAGTCATGAATACCGCCCTCGACGAGGGGTAGGGCTTGCGCCCGCGCGTCCCCCACTCTGCTTTCTCTAAAATCACAGTGCGGTGGGCCGAATGTCTGAAAAGCACATGCGGGACCAAGGAGCGTGACGAGTGGTTTGAAACAGTTTCTTGCGGGCAGCGATGCCGTCGCGGTGGTCACGCCCGTCGTGGAGGCCCGCTTGCAAGAGATCAAAGACCACGAGGAGCTTTCGTGTTCTGTATGGACACCGATCAACGCCGTAGACGCTATAGTCTTGATTTTCAATCGACAGCCAGTTTCCCAAGCCGGACGTCGCGGGTTCGATTTCCGTCTACCGCTCCAATTTTTTCAATAGGTTACGGCTATTCGCCGCTTTCCGAGCAGCCCCTTAATGGAGTACGCGCTGGGTACGCGGTAGGTCAGCAATCCGCCAGCGAGCAGGCAGGCGCCCGCGCGATAGTGACCCCTATCGAAACCATCTGAACATTCTCGATGTACCGTTCTTGCTCATTTTGGAGCCACCTACCAAACCGAGTACTTGGTATAGCTCCAGCCCGGACTCAACACATGCCGGTGGATGAAGTCCTGGTTCATATTGGACAGCATTTGGCGGATCTGCGTTTGTGTCCGGAACTTCTGAAGGGCAGCCCGCTTGGCGTCGGACGGACCTTGGCGGACCGTCGGCGCCGCTCCCTCTGCACTTCCCTGCGGAGCGAGCATTGCCTGAACACCCGGGGTCCACCGTTGACGATACGTGGCTCGTTCGCTTTCGCCGAGCCCCAACCAGGTCATCCGGATCGAAGCCCAGGCCAGCGGGAGCCGCGAGTACTCCTTCTGCTGCTCCGGGCTGAAATTCGAATACTGGGCGACTAGCCCGCTCGCCAGCTGATCCTTGAACGCCTTGTCGGGCTTGAAGGCCTCTCCGCTCAGTACCTCGCTGATCATGAAGCAGTTCACTTCAGCATAGGCGTCGGCGACTTGGCGGGTCAGCGGTGGATTGCCCTGAGCGATCGGAGTATGGGACGAATAGTAGATCTCGAGGACCCAGGCTGACAGCACATCGGTCGGAGTCTCGCGCATGAGCGCAAGGTAGCCGTCGAGAAGCGCCTCCCGCATCGCGTTCCGCTCGAGCTCGGTCTTACGGCCCAACTCGGCATGAAACTGCAGCACGCCTAGCGTGCCGGACATCTCAGCTGAGTTGGCGGTCTTCCAACTGCGCACCAGAGAATCCTGAAATTGCTGGTATTGCTCTTCGGTCAGGCGGACGTCTAAAAGCCACTCGAAGAGTCGAACGCCCTTCGCGACCATCTCCGACGTGAGGGGCGGGTTGCCGGGAATCGGGAAGTTGTCGGACCCCGACGGCTTGGGGGCAGCCGTCGACGTTTCTGAGCGTTGAAAGACGAGGGGCCGTTCGAGATCGTTACCGGTCAGCGTCAAGGTGGTAGCGGTGAAAGTTGCCCTGTAATCGAAGGCGCCTTTTGCAGCTTTGAGATGCAGCACGCCCTCGCTATACCGCCATTGAATCGCGGCTCCATTCAGACTTCCCTTGGCGTCCGCATTGAGCGTCAGCCTGTAACCCACCTGCTCTTTGGTCCCCTGCCAGTTCCCGACCAGCGACGAAGCTGCGTCGGCCGCCCGAGTGAGATTCGCGCATGCTGCTCCCACTAGTACCGCGAGCAGAACAATGTTGAGACTTGCACAGATGTTCTTTGGCATGAGTTCCTCGTTGGTTCATTGCGTTGTCGTATGGTGGTGGGGAAGGGTCGGTCCTAACGGACCTCCGAGCCCCGCTAGTCAAGGAGGCTCGCAATCCGCTTCCAGTCGGCGGTATCGATCAGTTCCCGGACCTTTTGCACACTGAATGAACCGGACGTGAGCTCCGCGGGGTATGTCTCAATAACGGCTATTTGCAGCGAGGTTCGGGGCAGCGTCCGATCGTAAAATTCAGGGTTACAGGCCAGGAGCGCTTGGGATTTGCGATCGAAGGCCGAGCTCAATCCCGACGGTCTGGGGCCGGCTCCGCCGACATGCGCCGGAGCAGCCCGCTTGGCCTCGGACAGGCTCGCCAGCTCGCCGACCGGGGATTTCAGCGCGGCGAACTCGCGCAGCACTTCGCTGACAGCGCGCAGCTTCTCGGTAACTACTTTGAACTCGGCCCGCGACAGCTCCGATTGAGGATCATATGGACGGTTGAACGAAGATGGCCGCCAGAAACCCGGGCGGCCGTGCGCCTGATCCTGGGGAGGCGTGATGAGCCGAGCTGCCTGCCCACCTTGGCCCGCGAGGCTGTCGCCGGCGATGAGCATTGCCAAGATCAGGGCGCCAGAGGACACGGAGAGTTTCACGCAAACCTCCTGCGGATGAAGACACCCCCCGCCCTCATCGGCGTCCAACCTGGTCGGCGGACGAGACTCGCGAGCCGGTGGCTCGGACCGCCCGATGATTGCAGCTTTTGCTGATAAAAGCAACAGCCAAACAAGTCGCCTGATCAATAGGGCGGTTCTGCGGAATCCGCACAAAAGCATAGGGACAAGGCCATTGTAGGATGCTGAGCGCCGTTGTCACTCGATCGTTCTCACGGTGCGAGTGATGAATCGCGCAACATATCTAGAAGACTCTTTGCTTGCTTCGCCCATCGATCCTCTGTACGATCAGCCGGTCGGTTCAGCCGACGACGGGTCATTGAATGCCTATCGATGTTTTCGGACGGATCGCTCTCGGCGTCCTGCTGCTCAGCGTCACGGCGGGCGCCGCCCATGCCCAGCAGTATGGCGCGATGTCGGAAATCGAAGTGCGGTTGACCTTCACCGGATTCCGTTCACTCTACGCCAACTGCGAACAAGAAGACGTATGCCCTGGGCTCTATCGCGGCGGAACTGACGTCGTCGAAGGCGTAGTTCGGACCGTGGACGGCTCAGATCCGTCCGATGACGAGGTGGTGTACCAGGGAGTGCTGAAGAGGCGGACGCATTTGGGCATCTGCGATGTACAGATGAGAGACGGCGCCGAGGATCAGCACGACTGGTGTGTGATGATATTGTCAGGCACTGAAGACGTCGAGGTTACGGTCAGCGTGGGAGCTGAAGAGGGAGAAGGGGCGACGGTGCGGATGACCCCGGTGCCCGGCTCCGTCAGCGTTAGCGTAACGGGAGGCTGCAGCGCTGAACCGGGAATCCAATCGGGTTGGCGAGACGACTACCTCAAAACAGACGGCGTCACCTTCTCAACTGTTCCCGCCGGCAGCTTGCGCCGCGCCGGTCGATATCGTGAGCAGATCGGGTCCGGGCCGTGCGAATGGGTTCTTGACGTGCGTCCAGTCGGCGACATCGAACTGGTTGTCGACCCGCAAAGCTATAAGACCTGGCGACCGGAGGCGCTATTTGACGAAAGCACCATTGGCAGCGAGATTAAGATCGACGCGAAGCTGCAGCGCCCGGACGGCAGCGCGCCAAAGGTCAAGGCCCGGCGGATCATTTTCGAGTTGACCGACACATCGCGTGAGCCAGGCATTGCTATGAACTTCCCGATAGCGGGAGGGGGGACAGCCTTCGATCTCCAGTTCTCTCCAGACAACAATGAGCGATCTCGGTACATCATCAGCGGGGCGGGCAACCAGCGCCTGGAAACTAAGCCCGGGGAGCACGTCGACGCTTCGGCGGTCGTCTCCTCGTACGACTGGGGTGCATGGAGTACGCTTAAGGTCACTGCCGAATTGAAGGATGGCCGCGTCGTCACGGGACATCTCAAAGGGAAGCGCGGGATGACGCAGATCCCGCTGCCCAAACGGGCGAAAGACTCCATGATCGCCGACATCTGGAAAGAGAATGCCGGCGCGGCTCTGCCCGACAAAGACGATTCGGAGACCGGACCCGCCGGCGAGAGTAGTCGGGGTGATGGCTTCAGCCTCTACGAAGAATACCGCGGCTTCTACGCTGACAGCAAGCATGTCTCAGGCCACCCGAAGAAGATTGATTTCTTCGTGCGCAACTACATCGGCGCAGATGCCCGTCCGGGCATCTACCTCTTTGGCAATCTGACCGGAGCCGAGGTGCACGACAAGCTGAACGACGACGAGTTCGACCGAGAGAAGCGGGTGATGAACGCCAACCACGGTGAAGGCGCTCACCTGGTTGATCAGCACGGTGTCTTCCTGGTGACCGTGGTCGGGCTCGACGGCGGTCTCACCGTGCCTTCCAGGGCCGGAGTGCGGGGCCGCCCCCTGATCACCCTGCGTATCGAGATGCAGCCGCGGGATTCCCTGACCGGTATGGTCACGAGCGAGAATGTGCCGGCGTCGGACATGGCCTTTGCCTATGACCGTGCCGTTGCCCACGAGTTGGCGCATAGTGTCGGCGCCGAACACCACGGCGAGCGCGACGGGAATGCGACTTTCTACTTCGTCTACGCCGACGATCCCACGAACGCTACCGGCAGGGCCCACTACAGCGACGATCTGAAGCCGGGCTCGCCGGTAGTGCCGATCACCGACGAGATCTCGGGACGCGACCTGGCGAGCTTGGAAGAAGACGACTATGCGAGACACCGTGACTTGAACCGACAGTTGTTCTACCCGGACGCCTTAAAGGCGGGCAGGAAGAAAATTGCCGATTACCCGCACGAAAACATCGGGCGGACCGCCGAGCAGTTGGCCGAACGCGAGATGAATATACACTTGACCGGCCTTGGGCGTTCGTTCTGGGTCGGCGCCGAGCACGGTCAATCTTCCGGCGACGAGCTCTGCGTGATGCGGTACTACTTCGCCAAGCTCTACGAAAAGAGGGGCGTGAAAAACACCTACTACTACGTCAGCGACAAGCGCAGCGAGCGCGCGGGTCTCGAGCTCTGCCGCTCTCCGATTGGGACCGGCGTCAACGACAGACAGCGCCCGCCGCAACCGCGGTACGGCGACGCTGCCATTAGCCGTGGCGCTTGCTCGGACTCCATCATTTTCAACGACGCGCTGCCCCTGAAGCCCGATGCCGTCGCGGAGGGACCTCAGCAGTGATACGACTTGTCGCCGCCCTTGCTCTTGTCCTCCTCTCGGCTCTCATAGCCTTCGCAATCGTCATCACCAGGGATGCACCCGTGGTCGGATCAGGCGATGCGGCAGCGACGCCTCAACAGCCCCGCGGTGAAGCAGCGGCGCAATCCGAGGCGCCGGAAATCAATCTACGACTCAACGGTTTCGCCCCAGGCGCGACGCCGTTCGTACTGACGGCGGGCGAGCCGGTGCTTGTCGAGCTCCAGCTACGGCATCCAGATCGGCGGGCAAAAGAACCGATCCGGTTGGAACCGCCGACCGGCAGTTGGGCCGAACGTGCGAAGATCCTCGTGACGGACGGGCAGGGAACAGCGAGAGACTGGCGGTTCGTGGTGACCGGCACGCCGTCCCCGGGTGGCCTCGCGCTCAAGCCCGCTGCCGTGACCACGCTCGTTCTGCGGATGGACGAAGACGCGCGTGCGGAGATTATGCCCGGCTCGTACAAGATGATCGCCCGACTCGAACTCGGCGACGGCCGCGGTTTTCGGGGGACGATCGAGTCGGAAGCGGCGAGCGTTAATATCGTAGCGGCGTCGGGGCAGGTTGCCGGCGCGGCGCTCGGCCGGCGGCAATTGCTGCGGGTTCGCGATTCGCTGCTTCGCGGCGATGTTGCGCGGGCCGAAACCGCGGCGATGGAAATGCAGTGTGCGGAACCAGAGCGGCCCGAGGGTTTCATTGGCATGGCGCTCGTGCATGAAGCCAAGGGCGAACGCAGCCGCGCCCTGTTCTCGGTTGAGCTCGCCATCTCTTGCGCGGTCAGTAGGGTCGATCAAGCCGCGCAACAGGACAAACCCGTGAGTCCACGGGAAGCGGGACAGAAGCCGCCAAAGATGGCGCCAGTCGAATACTATGAGCTGCTGCGCCGAATCGAGCGTCTTCCGTTAGAGACGCCCAACCCGTGAACATCAGGTCGGTCTCTGAAACGGAGTCCAAGAGGGGCGTGCTCGACGCGGGAACCTGCGAGGAGGGGCGAGTCCGGAGGGTCTGGTGCATCTCATCCGGCCGCCGAACACCAAGCTCTTCCATCAGTTACTGGCTTATCTGAAACAGAAGCCAGATCCCGATCAGCTACCATCAGGTTCGATGGGCGGTCGCGACGGTGTGGCGGCTGCGGCTCTGTGCCTGCGTTGGGGCTTGTACCTCGCCGTGCTTCTTGATCATGACAAGCTGCTCTGATGCGCTTTGCAGCCGAGCGGCTGGCCCTTGGCATGACAGTGTGCCGGCGATTTGCGACGGAGCGGCCGCGACGCCAGTGGTGCGAGCAGGTGCTCCCTTATGGATTGGCGGAAATCCTGCTGATCACACCATCGCGCTGGACGCTTACGGAGGCATCGCGAGAGGTGCGCTCGCCCCCGTGGCCAAGGACTGGAATCACGCTCGGGGCGTCGAAGGCCAAACTCACCTGTTCTCGGACTCCGCATACCTTCGTTTCGGCTCTCAGGGGCAGCGGCCGGTCCGGCCGAGGTCCTCGCATTTTGTAAGGATCCCGGATTCGAACGAGAGGACCGGTCCAAAGTCGCCCATCGTCCACTCCTCGATCGTATCTACAAGCTCCGCAAGATACTGCTGGCCCCAGCTCGCCTCCACCATTTCTTTGGTCATGCCCAAGAGAATCCTTCCCTCGAGAATAGCGTCCCGGTAGTCGTCAGGTAGAGCTCGGTTGGCGACATAGGTTTTTCGGCGAGCGCCATTGTGATCGGCTGTGAGCGCCCACCTCTGAATCCATGCCTGGGCGTACTCTCCTCGGGAACGCCATCTCACACGCAGCCATTCGTCTCGGGGGAGATTCGGTAACGCCAGCCAGCTACGCACGTCGACACTGAGCAGATCCCCCATACGAGCGGTCCGAATAGGCCGGCTCTCTTCGTTCGGCGCCTCTCGCAGCTCGAAGGAGGCCGTGCCGACCCACAAGACAGAGCGGACCCCCTCATGAAAGCGCTTCAGTCCACTCGCATCTGATTTGTCCGGTGCCAGGAGCCGAAAAGACTGCCCCCTGCTCCACACCCATCCAAACTCGTAGTAGCTCCCAGAGGAGACTCCGACTTCATACCAATTACCAGCCTCGACGCTCACGACTCCATGGGCGACCACACTTTCAGATGGCCAGATCTCAGTGATGACAGGAGCACGGGTTGAGGGGCTCCGGCGTATAGGCTCCACTATGGACTCCGATAGCAGGAGCCGTCCGTAAGGGAAAGACTCGCACTCGATATCGCTGTCGTGGATTTCACGCTGGACGAACCGGGAGGAGAGAAAGCCTTCTCTTCCGGAAGGGAGCGAGACCTGGTAGATCAGCTGACCGGAGTGCTCTGTTGTCTTGATCACGCGCAGCAACTCGCTGACCGGTGGCCGATCCAGAATCTCCGAAGTCGGGTCCAGGGTCTTCCGGACGGTCGTGTCAGGTACCACCTGAACAAAGAAATAGCGCTCAGCGGGCACCCGCTTCTCCGCACCCAGGCAGTGCCAAGCGGTTGAAGTTCCCAAGACTAGTAGGATGCAGAAATGACGCAGCCTCACACCGAGAGTTAACCACCTGCAATGAACCTTGTCCAGTTCAGCCGGACACCTTCCAGCCGTTTGGGAATGAATAAAATCGCGTGCCGCACTCCGTCTGACGTCTTCCGAACTATCGGCAAAGAAAGGCATCAAGTGCGACCGGCATTTTTCGCCAACAGTCGGGTGCCCGGCGTTTGTCGCGTGCACGTTGGCCGCGGCCTTCCGCAACGATTCGCTGCCAGTTCGAATCGTTGCTGCATCCGCTTCAGCAGCGGCGACGTCAACCGTTTTTAGGCCGATAGCAGGGCGAGACCGAATCAAACTTGCTAAGACTCGTCGTAAGGAGGAGAATCAGACGAGCAACCTGCAAAACGAATTCCTACCCGTCAGAAAGAACTTACCAAAACGGGCGCCGGCTGCGAGAGGAGGCGTCATGCCCACGAAAAGCACGAACAATCATAAGTTGCCCAAATGTCAGACCGGAATACGGGGATTGGATGAGATCACGGCAGGTGGGTTGCCGCGTGGCCGGCCGACTCTGGTGTGCGGCGGTCCGGGTTGCGGCAAGACGTTGATGGCCATGGAGTTCCTTGTCCGGGGCTACCGGGATTTCGGGGAACCGGGTGCATTCATGGCGTTCGAGGAGAGGGAGGAGGAACTGATTCAGAACTCTGCCTCGCTTGGTTTCGACCTTCCTCGGCTGATTCGCGAGAAGAAGCTTGCGATTGATCACGTGCACATCGAGCGCAGCGAGATTGAAGAAACCGGCGAATATGACCTCGACGCGCTGTTCGTCCGCCTCGAGAGCATCATCGACCAGGTGGGGGCAAAGAGGGTCGCACTGGACACCGTTGAGGCGCTCTTCGCCGGGCTTGCCAATGAAGCGATTGTGCGGGCGGAACTGCGCCGCCTGTTTCGCTGGCTCAAGGCCAAGGACGTGACGACAGTCATTACGGCCGAGCAGGGCAAGGGAACGCTGACGCGCCACGGTCTTGAGGAATACGTCAGCGATTGCGTGATCCTGCTCGACCACCGGGTGACCAACCAGATTGCCACCCGCCGGCTGCGTGTCGTGAAGTATCGCGGCTCCACTCACGGAGCCAACGAGTACCCGACGATGATTGATGAGGACGGGCTCAGCGTGCTGCCGATCAGCTCGCTGAATCTGAAGTATCCGGTTAGCAGGGATTTCATATCGACCGGCGTCGATCGGCTGGACACGATGCTCAACGGCAAAGGTTACTATAAGGGGAGTAGCATCCTGGTCTCCGGCACAGCAGGAACAGGCAAGACTAGCCTTGCAGCAGCGTTTGTCGATCGTGCCTGCCGCGACGGTCGCAAGTCCCTCTACTACTCTTTTGAGGAGTCACCCGAGCAAGTCATCCGCAATATGGGCTCTATCGCCTTTGATTTAGGCCAGTGGGTTCGTTCGGGGTTGCTGAGATTCGAAGCTGCCCGACCAACACTCCACGGGCTGGAAAACCACCTGGTCAACCTGCACAAGCTGGCCGAGCAGTTCAAGCCGGAGGCGATCGTCATCGACCCAGTGACCAATCTGACAGCAGTCGGTGACTTTAGAGAGATCAGGGCGATGCTGACCCGGCTGATCGATTT
>Ga0105091_10000396_pt1 | contig 18046 bp, 11 predicted proteins | sample PPLLak1March2015_FD_87022 | JGI IMG/M metagenome (GOLD analysis project Ga0105091, IMG submission 87022) | Freshwater sediment microbial communities from Prairie Pothole Lake near Jamestown, North Dakota, USA - PPLs Lake P7 Core (1) Depth... | ecosystem: Environmental > Aquatic > Freshwater >... | reverse complement strand
TTGGATACAATCTCCAGTCCAAAGTTCTTATAGAACAGGGCGCCGGAGTTCCCCTACTTGAAGGAAGTGCTGAGCTTGAGGAAATCTCAGGGGTTGAAATGTCCTCAAAAAGCTAAATTAACAGGCTTTCGATTAAAATAAAGAGAGTTTTCGGGAAAAGTCCTGAAGGAACGTGCTTAGAAAGCTTATTTGGAAGGTTTATTTAAAATACTCATTTGGAAAGTTTATTTAAAATACTTATTTGAAAAATTTATTTAAAATACTTATTTAAAAAGGTTATTCATAAAAGAGTTCGTACAGAGTTCTTTGCGTCAATAAAGCTAGTTTTATTACATTAATACAGGTTTTTTATTGCACTTTCAATCCTTTCCCTGAAATTCCCATTCCTTATTTTTTCCCAGGCCTCGGGAAAGGTGTTGAGCAGTGTCTGGAGTTCTTCTTCCCTGTAAGCGAGATAGGTTTCAATTCCTTCAGCACCTGCGGAAAACTTCTTTTTCCCGGAAACTTTTCCACTTTCGGCAGAACCCCATTCCCCGGTTCTCAGGTAAGAACCCAGCAGATCAACTGCAATCACAGCATCATGCAGATTTCCAAGGTGATCCTGAAGGGCCTTGAGTTCTTTGATCAGGACTTTTGCATCTTCTCCAAGCACGCTCTCAAAGAACTCAAGGGTATAACGCATTCCCTTTGCTGCAATCCTGAGCCTGTGCAGGCGTTCAACAGGAAGATAAGGCCCCTCTACCCATTCGGAGTAAGCGCTGATATCTGCTAAGCGTGCGTAAAGGATTGAAGGGAGAACTTCTCTTACCCTGTGGGGCAAAGCATCATGTTTCCTGTTAATTGCAGGAAGGATCAGGGTTTCGGGAGATGCAAGCACATTCGAAAAATCTTTTTTGAACGCCCGGTATTTTTCGCTGTCCAGATAATCAATCATACTTTTCCTGGCCTTTTCTCGCTCTTCCGTAAGCACTGTAAAAAGGGGATCAAGATCATGCTCATGCCCTGGAGGCAGGGTTTTCAGGTACTTTTCGGCTTTTTCACGGAAAACATCCAGATCCCTGGCGTCCCCAAGTGAGCCAAGTGTTCTCCTGAGCCCTTTAAGGTGAGGCTCAAGCTGCTCGGTATCAAGATAAGTCTCAAAAACCTTCGCTGCCGCTCTCATCCTGCGGACTGCAACCCGCATGTCATGAAGTTCTTCGATTTCTTCTCCTTTTACGGTTCCTTCTTTATGGGAGAGCATACAGGAAAATTGATAGGAAAATATCCTGCAGGCAAGCCAGGCCATAGAGTCAGTCGGTTTGACAGTTATCTCTGCACGCGGCCTGCACTTTTTTTTTTCTGGCTTTTTTTCCTCTCCGGTTCGTCTCTTCTCTGATTTTTTCTCCTCTGCGGTTTCTTTTTTTTCTGGGTTTTTTTCCTTTTCAGCCTGTTTCTCTATTTCTGTTTCCTTTATTTCGGATTCTTCTTCGTTTCGGACTTTTTCTTCTTCAGCAACCTGAGAAAACAGAAGTTTGCTTCCAGAAAGAGATTTCCAGAATTTACTTTTTGTCTCAAATTTTTTCGCAGCTTTTTCGGTTACAGCTCCTATTATTTCTATTTCCAGGGCGTCTTCAAGTTTCCTTATCTTTCCCGGCCTGGTTTCGGAAGTTTCGAAAAGGTCTGCAATCGACATAATGGCTGCAAGCATCAGGGCTTTATTCTGGAAACCGGGAGGCAGCTTCGTGTGGAAGCTTTTAAAAGTTGAGACTAAACTTTTTTCGCTTACACACGGGTCCTGAAGTTCAGTAATCAGAGCGAGCATTAAAGTTTCATGAAGCCTGAGTCCCTTTATAAAATGCGTCAGAAAGATTTCCCTGCTCATAAGGGCTTTCTCTTCGGGAAAGATAGAATTTCCCGTATCCTTCAGGAAGGCTGCAAGCCCGAGAAGTTTTCTCTCTTCCTTCCCCAATCCGTGATATATGAACAACCCGTCAAAAAGCATAAAAGCATATTCCCTGCTTATTTCGGCCCTGCTTTTATTTGCTCCGTAATACTCGAGCAGGGTTTCAGGATCCCATTGCTTAAATTCTATCGCTTTCTTTTCCTTTTTCAAAATACAGTTTTTTCTGGACTGGAGATGGAACTCACTATCTTTTTCCTTATACTTTGTAAAAGGAAAAATAGAAAGTCTTTTTTCTTTAAATTCAGAGCGCAGGGCTTTTACTTCGGCCTGGGGAACTTTCAGAAGCAGGCCGAGCTCTTCACAGGCCTGTCCCCTATCAAGTCCGATTAAAATTTGAGCCTGCTTTCCATACAAGTTTTTCTGGTCTGCAAGCTGTGCACAAAAAGCTCTTTCTCTCAGGCTGAGGAAAGTTTTCTCAGGAAGTTTTTCCATGAAAAGAAAGGCTCTTTCGAACTTGGAAAAGGGGCTTTCTTCCAGGCTATAACGCTTGAGCAGGAAGCTCCGGATTGTTTCCAGATCTTTAGAGCTTCCTCCATTTTTAAGCTCAACTTCAAACTCATTATATTGCTTTTCCCTGTCTCCACTCTTCAGGTTTACCCTATCCAGATAAATTTCGGCTATAACTCTTTTTCCCATTTTTACCTGGCGTATCACCCTTTTCTGTTTGAGGGACAGAAGCGGAAAAAGGTCAAGTCCTGCCGTAAATTCGAAAATCATGTCTCTGATACGGGAATCAGGACATTCGAGCACAGAGTCTCCCTCAGGCAGGAAACTTACATATTCCTCTCGCCTGTGAGTTCCGCCTTCGAAACCTCCCAGGCTTTTAATGGTTAGCCAGCTCCCTTCTTCCCCAAAATCTTTCCTGACCCTCAGGTAGTATCCCGAAGCCATAATAGCTCGGTTCTCAGTATCAAAGAAAATATCTTCATTTAACTGGATTTTTGCCTCAGAGAGAGCGTATGAAGCAAGCCCTGAAAGGCTTTCAAGGGCCTGAAAATCCGCTTCTTCCGTTACTAGAAATTTAGATTCTATCTCCATACTCCTTCTCTCCCGCCCGAGTTCCGCTTTGGGATCACAGAAAATCTCTGATTTTCTGGGAGTTGCGATGCAATCACAACAGCACGGGTCCTTTTCGGCAGAGTTGCGGCTCTGCAGTGCGCTGTCCGTTTCGCTCGCTTTTCTCGCTCAAGCGGAGTAATTTATAAATAAAGATGCTGTGATGCGATTAAGAGAGCTGGTTTACAAATTCGAATGCAGTTTTATTCCGAGTTTTCGCGGTTGTAAATTATCAGGTTAGTATTTTCCGGCCCGCCGGTATTTCCCGTGATCACAGGACCATGATTATGAGTGTATAGGTATAAGTTTAAAACTACAGTTATATTGGTTGAAGTACTATAAATTTCAGCATTTCTACAGAGCTATTTTTTCTGAGTTGTTTTCTGAGTTATTTTCTGTAATTACTGCTCAAGTCTTTATAAATAAATCTAATGTCATTCTTTTTGTCTGTTAGAATCAATTAGTGCCTGTTATTCTTCAGTTTACTAAACTACAGGCTGTTATTGTCTTGCGACCGAATAGTTGTATTGAGTGACAATTCAAAAAAGCTAAATGCAGTAAAACGTATCTATTAAAAATTTAAAAAAAGCCGCAGACTTATTTATCAAAAATTCGGTTGCCCAAGAATCCAGTTAATTTACAGTAAATGAAGTCTATTGACATCAAAGGCAGTTCATGGCACTAAATGCAGTCCATATATATTAGTCTAAACTATTTGTATTAAATAAAGTTTATTCATATTTATCTGGCTTGAACGTTTGGAGACCAATGCTTAGAGACTATTACATAGAGCTATTACATCCTAAATCGGGAGAGATTATCCCACTCAAAATGAGGAATCACCTTATTTCCTGCCCCTGTAATCCACTAAGTTCCGCTCCAGCCAGAAAATTTTTACAGTGCCGAGCTTTCAATATTATTAATAACCGATTAATCTATGGAGTAACTTCCCTTGACAGGTGACGACATACTACTCTGGGATGAGACCCTATTTAAGGACCCCTCCGTGCTTGAGCCTGACTATCTCCCTGAATATTTTCCTCACAGGGAATCACAGTTGAATGCGCTCAAATTCGCACTCAAGCCAGCTCTGCGCGGTATGAGGCCTTTGAATTGTTTGCTGGTAGGTCCTCCCGGAACAGGAAAGACCAGTGCAGTTATGAAGGTCTTCAGGGAAGTTGAAGCCCACGCATCCGGTGTCGTTACCGTCAAGGTCAACTGCCAGCTTGATTCCACACGCTTTGCGGTGATGTCCAGAATTTACAGGAAGCTTTTTGGAATTTCTCCTCCCAATTCGGGAATTGCATTCAGGAAGATCTTTGAAACCGTTGTTAATTTCCTTGTCTCTTCAGAGAAAGTTCTGCTTGTTGCTCTGGATGATCTCAATTACCTCTGCTATGAAGGGCACGCCAATGAAGTGATGTATTCGCTTTTAAGGGCGCATGAGCAGTACCCTGGAGCAAAGATCGGGGTAATCGGGATTGTAAATGATGCCTCGGACCTCTACTGCCTGGACTCCAGGGTGAATTCGGTCTTCCTGCCTGAAGATATCCCTTTTCCGAGATATGAAAGCGCTGAAATTCTCGATATTCTCAAAGACCGGGTAAAATACGGTTTTTATCCGAAGGTAATTTCTGACGAGTTACTGGAACTTATTGTCTCGTATGTAGAAAGGACTGGAGACCTCAGGGTTGGAATTGACCTTCTTAAGCGTTCCGGCTTTAATGCCGAACGCAGAGGAAGCCGCACAATCTCTTCTGAAGATGTGGAAAAAGCTTACGAAGCATCCAAACTGCTTCACTTCTGCAGGGGTATAAGCCTCCTGTCCGATCCTGAAAAACGTCTGCTTGAGTTAATAGCAAGAAAAGGAGAAATCCAGGCAGGTGAGCTTTACAAGTCCTTCCATGAATTAACCCAGCTCGGGTATACTCGCTTTTACGGGATTGTCAACAGGCTCCAGGTACTTAATTATATAGATGCCGACTTTACCGGCAAGGGCCAGAGAGGCAGGACCAGAATTATAAAAACAAAATTCGGGGCTGAAGATATTCTAAATTGCCTTGAAAAAAAATAATTATGAACTTTCGGATTTTGTAAAATTAAAAAAGGCCTGAAAAAAAGAGATTCACATGGACTTCCGGTGAGAGGCCGGAAAAGGCTTTTCAGGCTTGAAATTTTCCGGGCTAAAAAGCTAAGTAGACATAGCTCGAAAGCTGTGCCCTTTCTCTTTTGCCCGAATTGGCTTTATAACTTTTTTCTTAAATTACATCATTCCTGGTGGCATTCCGCCCATTCCTGGCATTCCACCCATTCCTGGTGGCATTCCACCCATCTCTTCAGGGCTTGGTGCACGGGTAGAAGCTATGATATCGTCGATCCTGAGGATCATAACTGCAGACTCAGTGGCTGCATTGATAACCTGGGTCTTGACTCTGAGAGGCTCAACTACAAACTCTTCCCACATGTCAACAACCTTGCCTTCGAAAACATTGAGTCCTGCGGTTTTTACGCCTTTCTCGTGCTGGGAGCGCAGCTCCATAAGCATATCAATGGGGTCGAGTCCTGCATTTTCTGCAAGAGTTCTCGGAATGATTTCGAGAGCTTCGGCATAGGCTTTGACTGCAAGCTGTTCTCTGCCTTCGAGGGTTGCTGCATATTCCTGAAGCCTGAGTGAAACCTCCACTTCAGGGGAACCGCCGCCTGCAACGAGCTTCTCATCCTCGATTGCAACTCCAACCACACGCAGGGCATCTTCAAGAGCACTGGTAATGCTATCAACAACATGCTCTGTGCCGCCGCGCAGCAGGATGGTTACAGCTTTCGGGTTGTCGCAGCCTGTGACAAAGGTCATATTGTCGCCGCCAACTCTCTTCTCTTCCACGAGCCCTGCATATCCGAGGTCTTCGGCAGTGATCTCGTCCATGTTGGTAATGAGTTTGCCGCCGGTTGCTCTGGCAAGCTTTTCCATGTCGCTCTTCTTAACTCTGCGCACAGCAAAGATACCTGCTTTTGCAAGGTAGTGCTGGGCAAGTTCTTCAATTCCCTTCTGACAGAAGACTACATTTGCCCCGCTGCCGATAACCTTCTGGACAATCCTCTTGAGCATCTGTTCTTCCTGGTCAAGGAAAGACTGAAGCTGGTCAGGAGAGGTTATAGAGATTTCCGCATCGACTTCAGTATCCTTGAGTTCGATTGCGCTATTGAGGAGAATGATTTTTGCATCCTTGACTTTTTCAGGCATGTTGGGGTGAATTCTTTCCTTATCAATGATCATGCCCCGAATAAGCTCGGAATCCTCTACCCTGCCGCCGACTTTCTTCACAACATTGATATTATCCCTGTCAACACTCGCCTTTCCGTTTGTGTCCACAACGCTTGTGACGGCATCTACGGCGATCCCCGAGAGAAGTTTTTTGGAGGACTCTGCACCCTTTCCGGTCATTGCGGTTTCAGCGATGCTGACTAACAGATTCCGGTCAGACATTTCTACTGTCATTGCCAGGGAGTTCAGGACTTCTATGGCTTTTTCGGCTGCAAGCCTGTACCCTGCTGCGATAACTGTCGGGTGGATTTCCTGCTCGATTAAATCCTCAGCTTTGCTTAAAAGCTGGCCTGCAACCACAGCTGCACTGGTAGTGCCATCTCCTACTTCTTCGTCCTGGGTCTTGGCTACTTCCACTACCATCTTTGCTGCAGGGTGTTCGATGTCCATCTCTTTGAGAATGGTTGCCCCGTCGTTTGTAATAACCACATCACCCATGGAGTCCACGAGCATTTTGTCCATGCCCTTGGGCCCAAGGGTTGTTCTGACGGCTTCGGCTACTGCCTTTGCAGCCATAATATTGTTACTCTGGGCATCCCTGCCTCTGGTTCGCTTACTTCCTTCTTTTAAAATAAATATTGGCTGTCCTGCCATAATTTAATCCTCCATTAGTGTGAGTTTGAAATATTTCTGGAATTAAAATCGCATTTTACATGTTTGTACTTCTATATAAACTCATCCCGCTGGTAGCTCTGGATAATAGGGATTTTGCTTACCTGCTTCTCTCAAACAAGAGGCGGGATAACTCAATCTCGTCTAGGGCTTTTCACGGAAAAAAGCGCACGTCTTCGGTTGCAGATTTTCCAAAAAAGAATGAGTTCCAAAAAATGGGTTACCTGCCAGTTCCGGAACGCAGCCTCCTTTTTATTTAGGGAAGGCTGTCGAGTCTATAAGAACTTGCATAGAAATATGGGTAAAAATGCATCTAAAAGCTCATATAGAAATATATCTGTTTTAATTCTTCATTTTCTTTCGGAAAACAGCAGTGCCTCAGTTAACTTCTTACTCTCCCGTTTCCGGAAGTTTTGAAAGAACTTTTTCTATTTCTTTCGCTTTCTCAAAAGAGAGCCCAATAGGAACTTCAAAATCCCCATATCCGCTATGCTTTCTCGATCCCTTGCACCCGAAAGACAGGCCCATGCCCTGCCTGTATGCAAGTACGGTACAGTCCCCACAGATTGAAGCTGCGCCCAACGTATCCAGTACCGCCCTTTTTCCTTCCGGATAAGCACTCGCCTGCACAATGCGCATAACTTTTTCGGGCTTCAGGAAAAGAATCAGCACGTCAAAACTACCTTTATTCAGGAACATGGGCCCGACTCTTATAAAGCAAAACCTTTTTTTCAATCTCGGGAGCGATAAGGCTGCATTTTCCGCAGCCTTCAAGTTCTTATATCTTCCGGAGTTCAGGTAGTATACAGCAGGACTCTCCTCTGAAAATCCCAGCACATAGTCTCCCGGAGAGCAGCTCTGCCCCGAAACAAGGAACTCTTCTCCCATACGGGCTTTTTGCACAAGTTCGCAAAAAAGAAGGCCGGATTTTTCAGGAAACTTTTCATCTCCTGCGTCGGCTACTCTTTCCCCGGCTTTTCCTTCGGGACTTTTTTCGATTTCGTGCCCGATTTCATTCCCGGCTTCATTCAGAACTTCATCCCCTACTTCATTTCCTATTTCGAAGGTTACGCATACGGGCTCGCCGGTTTCCATCAGTCGGCTGAGTTCAGGGTATCTTGAGAAAGGGCTCTGCGCGGGGTACATGTAGCCTGCTCCTGTTTTTTCCTGGCCTTCAAATGAATTCCGCTTTTACGGACGTAAAAACCGGGCCTCTCATATCTATTTTTTTCTTTTTGCCCGTGATATAACGCTGGGCCATAGGGCCGATTCTCAGGTTGATTTCCGAGGGAACTTTTGTAATTCTTACCCTTACTATATGCTCGGTTGCTTCTGACATTGCAGCCTCTTCGATTTCCCTGGCAGCCTGAGCTGCAAATGCTTCTATAAAACGAATTCCTGCCCTTGCTGAATGGTTTTCAAAAGCTTTTTGCCATTTCTTGGTATTCGGAATTCCTACGAGGTCTCCCTGATAGGCTACAACCTCGTTGAAAGCTGCAGGCCCGCACAGCTTTGTATTTTCTTCGGGCTCGATTACGGAAACTTTTACTTTTCTGCCGCAGATTTCTCCCTCCCAGGCAGGGAATTCACAGGGACTGAGTTCTTCCCCGTGCAGCTCGCACTGAGAAACGACTGCGGCTGCAATCGCAAACCCTTCAGGAGTCTCAGGCATCTTATCTACGAAAACCTGTTTTGCAAGTTCACTATCTGACATTTCCCATTCAGTATACTGCGGAATCTGCGGGTAGGTAAGAGAACGAATATCCGGAGCATCGTGAAGGATCATTGCCAGCCTTTCCACTCCGAGCCCGAGATTCATAACAGGATATGGGATATCATACTCTGCAAGGGCTGTTGGGGAATAAATCCCGAAAGTTGCAATTTCGATCCAGCCGTCCGAATACTTTGAGTTAGAGCCCACGAGTTTCGGATGGAAGGCAAATACCTCGGTCTGCGTGTCAGGAATGTAATATTTGCTGCGTTTTTCATCGGGCCTGAAAAGGAATTTTTCAAAGCCAAACTGGGAAAGCAGCCCTTCTGCAACGGCTTTCCCGTGATCGACAGTCACATCTTCATCCATGATTACGCAGGAAGCCGAATAGTAGGTCATGAGTCTTGAGGCATCCTCCTGCTGTTCTCGCCTGAAGCAGCGGTCTATGGAGAAAAAGTGGAAAGGAGGCTCCTGCCTTTCAAGGAGGGCACCGAGGGAAATGAACCAGCCGCTGGTCATGTGGCTGCGCAGTGTCTTTGTGCTTGCCTGGGGCACAAGCTCTTTAAACTCCGGGAAAACCCTGTCAATCATATCGGCAACAAGGGCGTCCGAAACTCCAAGCACTGCTGAAATCTCGGGCACAAGGTCATCTCCTTCAATCTTTCCTTTTTTATACGAATGGAGCACCTGCCTGATCTTATCTATCCCTTCATCGCCTATATCCCCGAGAATCTCTTTTACCTGTGCGATGCGCTCATCAGAAATTCCAACGTTCGGCCTTGGCAGGCCTGAAAGATAGAAACAACGGTCCAGGACTGCAAGCGCTTCGCTTCCGAACTGTTTGTGTACCTCTTTATCATCCACTATCAGAGGGTTCATCATCTCTTCAAAACCCATTCTTAGATAGGCTTCTCTGAGTTTCTGAATAGTATCGTAAACAGGATGTGCTTTTCCAAATCTCAGAGTGGTCCTGGGATAACGTTCGTTCAGGGTAGGTGTCCTGACCAGCTTCTTACCCTCGTTCCAGGTCAGGTCGAAGTTCTCTCTTGCGTCCCTTTTTATTTTTTCTGGATCAAATCTCATGCATATCCTCTTGTAACAGATTATTGGAATTCAATATCTTACTGGAATTCTACATTGGCCTACTGAAGTCCTAAATTGGTCTCCTGAAGTTCTACATTGGTCTACTGAAATTCTAAATTGATTAACTTGGAAACTAACTTGGAAACTCTGATTAATAAAACTTAAACAGTTTAACTGTCAAACGGCTAGATAATTGTTAAAATAACAGGTGGTTTAATAGTTATCGGGTAAACTGTATATCTGTATTTAGTGAGTTGCAGTTTTAATACTAGGTTCGAACTTTCACGGTTCAAAAAACGGTGAACTGCTCAATGTTTAAACATTCTTCTATCTAAAACTATCTAAGCCTGTAAAGCTATCTAAAGTCTGGATTCCAGATTCCGCATTGCGGCTTCAAGCCTTTTCTGACCTATTGCATTGACAACATCGCCGCGTGTCTTTTCTATCAGGGAGCGGGACACATCGGTTTTTCTTCTCAGTCCCCTCGTTATGGCATCAGGGTAGTCAAAGTCCATAAGAATTGCATGAATATTTTCCATGATACCTAAAAACACTTCGGCTTTTTCAAAGGATTCATTCCTTACAAGATCCAGGACATGTCTTCTAAGCTCCCCGACAACGTCCCCGAGTCCGTTAAGGTAAGCCGCATATTCGACTCTCAACTCTTCCGGAGAGGGAATTTTTTCTTCTTCCTTCAGCAGGCTGCTGAGGACTGAAACCTCCGAGTATTCCTGCTGGGCATGTTCTACAAAGCCCGCATGATAAATGTCAGCATGCCCTTCGAAAAGAACTTCAAGTTTCTCAAGCGCTTTTCCAGCGGTTTTGATGCTTTTGTCTGCCTTTTCAAAGTCCTGAGCATGCAGGGCGAATGATGCTGTCCTGCACTCCCTGACAACTTCCCGGGAAACTTTCAATCCTTCTTCCCTTATACTATCTTTAGCCTCAAAATTTTCCCTTATTCGGGCCGAAATTTCTTCAAGCACGGTTTTCATACCCCCTTTAATGCTTCTCCTTTAATGCTTCTTAGTCTTTTACGCAGTTTAGCTTTTCTGCTTAAAAGTTGAATGCCCCTTATATACTTTATATTTATTTTCCAGAATTTCGGAATTTCATCTGAGAAATTCTCTTCAAATATATTATGTCTATCATATTATGTCTATCGGTAAAATTTTTTTCTGTATTTTCCGAATCTAAAGTTCCTTAAATTTTCCCGCTTTGTATAAACTTAATTTAAAGTTCCCTAAATTCTTATCCTGTTCTCTACCATTTTTTCCTTTTATCCTGTTAAATTCTTTCCCAGCTTTGATCCTGTTACATTCCTGAGTTAAATTCCTGAGTTAAATTCCTGAGTTAATTCACTCCGGTTTTAAGCTCCAAGGTTTTAATCCAATTCCCGGAAAAAGGTATAAAAAAGAGAAAAAAGGTTTTTTCCTTGTCGGTATCCTTTAACTTCCACAAATAATTTTAAGACCTGCTTTAAATGGCTGGTAAATAATAAGATTATTTCCTTCCGGCTCTTTTTAGAATTAGTTGAAGTTTGGGATTTTTTAACAGGGTCGTCTCAAGAAACGTACCTGAGCTTGCTTACTTCCTGGAGCTTATCTGTTCTCAGCCTGTGCTCCCGGGCAAATTCCGTTTTTATATGGTTTAAGGAATCTATCTTTGTGTTATTATTCGTCTACAGGAATGGTCTCGAGCTGGCTTGAGAGGTTCCATATCAAAGTTCTCGTGTGCAGAGGAAGGTTAGGATCGTTGCTTATATCTTCGAGAATGGAAATGCTTGATGCTGCTCTAAGGAAGAGAGGTTCGGATTCGTTGTTCAGTATGTTCATAATTTCATTCACGGAACGCCTGATATTTCTTGGAACTGAAGAGTCGCTGGTTATACTGTCTAGGACCTGAAGACATTGTCTTATAACTTCTGCTGAATCATTTGATGACACTCGAATCACCTTCGCAGTCAATTATGATGTAAAAAATTAGAGCTAATAGATTAGTCTAAGACAGGCTTGGTATATAAAATATTATCGGTGATTTTTAAGGTTTCCTGCTTCAGGGTCTGCCCGTTGTGATTCCGGAGTTACTGCTTTTTCGAGTTACACAGGATGAAATTACCTCGTATACAGCGAGCTACAGGAAAAATTTTATAAAATAAATGAGAAGCAAATGCATGAGAAGCTGTGAATAAAGGAAGGTCAGGTATATGGATTCTGAGAAAGATAAAAAAGTAAAGCGAATAGCACGTTTTCTTGAATTAGGGGGCACTATGCTTGCCGAGCATTGTAAAGTCTGCGGAGCCCCAAAATTCCGTTATCAGGGTACAGTAATTTGCCCTATATGTGATGTCCAGGAAGAGGAAGAAGCTCCGGAACCAGCCGCAGAAGTTCAGGCTCCTGAGCCCGGGCCATACACGGAAAAAGACAGGCCCTCTTCTGACACTAAAAAGAGAGTCCAGGCACACAGGCAAAAACCACGGTTCGGGCTGAGAAACTCCGAAGCTGCCGACGAAGACGAAAAAATTTTCGAGCCGGTAGAAGAGGAAATTTCCAGAATATCTCCCGAAAAAAAGGAAGCAGGAAGGGCAGTCCCTGCAGCTCTTGCAACTCCCGCAGCCTTTGCGGCCCCTGCAACCCCTGCAATTCAGGCCGCACCTACAGGGAGAGTAGAAAAACCAGCTGCCGCATCGAAAATGTCCGGAATTCACGGAGACCGGAAAGTACTGGAAGACCTTCTCTTTAAAAAGATGGTCAATATTGCAGACTCCCTTCAGGATGAAATCGATCCGCGCAGTATTGCCGAGGATTTAGAATTAATTGAGAAAGGACTTGGGCTTGTAGAACGCCTGAGGCAGTTATAAAGGCAAAGGCAGAGGATAAGAAGGGAAAGGTAGAGAGGAAAGAAAGTAAAGTAAAAGATAGGGAAGAGATAACTGAAGACAAAAGACAGAGAAGACAAAAAGAAGGGAAAAGATAGGCAGGAGAAACAAGGAAAGATAGAGAAAAAAATAACTGAAGGCAAAGGACGCAAATAGAGAAAATAAGGAAGGGAAGAGAAAGAAGGAGCCTGAAGAAATTTGGTTCTTTTTCACTTATTCCTTATAAGGAGCCTCAAGGATTTCCCTGATTTTGTTTGCTCTTCTCGGCCCTATTAATTTTACCTTCCTGAGTTCCTTGGCGTCAGCCTTCATAACAGCCTCTACTGAGCCAAAGTGTAAAAGAAGATTTCTTGCAGCTTTCGGCCCTATGTCTGCGATCGAGGAGATCAGGTATTCCTGCTGCTCAGTAAGGGTACTGGCTAATTTTCTCCCATGAGGGTTGACCTCACGCTTATTTTCTATCTGCTCACGCTTTGCAAGTATTTTCAAGATTGCAGCAGTCTCTTCTTCGTCTCTTGAGTATAACAGCGACACCCCAAAATCAATTGCAATGGATACCAGGGAGCCGTAAATGGCATTCGGACTGATTTGCCTGGAAGTGAAAAGTTCTGTTCCTTCAATGATAAGAACAGGTTTTTCATACACTCTTGTAAGATCCGATAACTGCGCAAAGAGATTACGCTTTCCATCGATAAGAGAACTTGCAAAGTCATCCGTGCGCTTTCTTTCCACGGCAAGGCGGTCGCTTACAACGTAATCTCCGATTTCAAGCGTTGCAAAAGTGACTTCCAATCCAAGCCTGTCAAGAACATTTACAACCCCACTTTTCGTTTCCCTGTAGTCGACTACTATTTTCAGGGATTCGGGCCTGGTTTCCATCCCTGGTACTTCTGCGGCTGGTTCAGGTTCAGATTCAGGTTTAAATCCAGATTTCTTCCCAGAAAGGGTTTCGAAATCTACAAGGGTTTTTTGTCTTTCTTTTACGTTTTCCTCTCTGCTTTTTTCCCCGTCCTTTTGCTCTTCCCCCTTCTCGCTTTCTTTCCCAAGCCTGCTCTCATTCCCTTCCTCTTTTACACTCCTGTTCTCTTCTCCTTTTCTGACCCCGCAGTTCTCTTCTTTAATTTCTTCACTCGCCCTGTCGCAATCTGAGCCTGCAAGCATGTCCCTGCTGTCTACAGTCAAACCACTACTGTCTACAGCCTTATCCCTGTTATCTACTGTTAAACCACTATTTTCCTGCATTGGATCTTTGTTCTTCTGCACTGAATTCTTGTTTTCCTGCATTAAATCTCTAATTTCCGACCTATTCGCTGCCTTATTCTCATTTTCAGCTTCATTCTCCGGGTAATTCGAAGTAAAAGCTTCGGATTCAAAATCCGATAGTTTCAAACCTTGCTTTGAGTCTTTGGGACCAAACAGGGCTTCAAGCCCCTGCATGCTGTTCAGCATCCTCTTTTCCTTGTTCTTGCTGCTCCAGTAATAGGCTTCGTCGCGTGTACCCTTTGTCACCAGTACAATGACTCTGCCTTTATGCTGCCTGCCTGTCCTGCCCTTACGCTGGATACTCCGAATTTCCGAGGGAATGGGTTCGTAAAATAGTACCAAGTCCGTGGAAGGGATATCAAGCCCTTCTTCAGCAACTGAAGTGGCTACAAGTACGTTGTATTCTCCTGCCCTGAATTTATTGAGGATTTCCACCTGCTGTTTTTGTGTAAGCCCTTTGTCCTTACGGCGCGAAGCCTGTCCCACAAAGCGGATAGGTACAATCCCCGGAACTCCCGACAGGGCATTTGTCACTATCTCTGCCGTGTCCCTGTAATTCGTAAAAACAATTACCCTGGAGTCAGGGCTTCCTTTTAGCTGCTCGGATACGATTTTCCGTGCAAGCTCGAGTTTAGGATGTTCGACCTCGCATTCTTTTACCCTGTGAAAGGCTTTTCTCATAAAGAGATCGTCCATCAGTCTTTTTGCAGCCTTGCTCCCACTATTTGAAGAGGCTTCTGCATCCAGTTTCTCCAGGTACTTCCTGAGGGTCTCAAGCCCCTGGGTCTCAACCATTTCCACAGCATGGTTCACCTTTACCATTTCCGCAAGTACGGACATGGCAGTAAAAATTGCAGGATCGCCCCCCATTCGGATCTCGCCCTGGAGTTTCTTCTGGAGGAGCAGGAGATCTTTTTTGGAGACATATTTCCCGCTGCCTGCCGAAAAACCCAGGCCTCTTATAATCCCGAGCCGATCATCAAAGATTTTTTCCAGATAGCCCCGGATTTCAGCCATTTCGGAAGGGAGATGGGCCTGAAGCCACTCTATCTCCTTTTCCTGCACATAAGGGCGAACATCCCTGTCTTTTTCAGTTTTCACCGAGACGTTCTCAACGTGCAAAGCCTGACAGACCTCAGAGATTTTTTCGTCCGAACTGCCCGGGCTTGCAGTAATTCCGAGCACATGGGGATTTTTTGCGCTCTCGAAGTACTTTTCCGCAATAAAAGTATAAGCGTAATTTCCGACTGCCCTGTGGGCTTCATCAAAGGTTATATGGCTTACATCCTCAAGGCTGATTCTTTTCGTAAGAAGGTCGTTTTCAATCACCTGAGGGGTGGATACTATCAGTTTTCCCTGGGCCCAGAGCTTTTCCCGCTCCGCAGGGGCAATACTGCCCGTAAAAGCCAGAACCTCTTCTTCGGGAAGAGCCATCACCCTTTTGAAAAAAGCTGCGTGCTGTTCCACAAGCGGCTTTGTTGGGGATAGAATCAGGGCTTTCCCTCCGAAACGCTGAAGCCTCGAGGCAATTACAAAAAGCGCTATAATGGTTTTTCCAAGTCCCGTAGGAAGCACAACAAGGCTTGATCCTTCAAGGGCCTTTCCTGCAAGATTCAACTGATAGAGCCTCTGCTCAACGGTATCGGGCTTTATCAGCGGGTGCTTCATGCAGGCTGGCTTCTCAGGAAAAAAACTTTCGTTCATTCTGCTTCAGGATCATTTATTTCGGATTAATTTGTCTCAGGTAGTTTATCTCAGATTAATTTATTTCAAATTAATTTATCTCAGGAATTTCTTACAAATTAACTTATTTCAAGTAATTTCTCTCAGATTAATATATTTCAGATTAATTATTTCAAGACTATTTTTTTCAGGGTCTTAATTCAACTATAAAAAATATAAAAAAATTAAAAATTTTGCTGCAGGCTTTTTAGCCCACAGCTCAGGAACTGCCAGTTTTTTAGTTTTAGAAATTAAAGGGCTTGCCTGCGGATTCGAAAGCCCTGCCTCTGTAAATGAGCTCGTAGAGCAAGTTTTCAATCCCTTTGATCGGAGCCCGGATCTGGCGCATGGAATCCCTGTCCCTGATAGTAACAGTCCCGTCTTCGAGGGTATCGTAATCTACAGTAACGCAGTAAGGCGTTCCGATCTCGTCATTTCTCCTGTAGCGGCGCCCGATGGTTCCGGAATCGTCATAGCTGGCAAGCAGAGTCTTTTCCCTGAGTTCGGAAATTATCGCTTTTGCAGGGTCTGCAAGCTCTTTACGGGTCAGGAGCGGGAGAATTGCAACCTGTACCGGAGCAACTGCGCTTGCGAAGTGCATGACAAGCCTGGCTTCCTCTTCTCCCTCGGCTTCACTCTCATCCTTTCCGATTTCGGATTCCTTCCCGGCTTCTTCCGTGCCTTTAAGTCCGGATTCGGCGGCTTTCTGAGCAACGTTTTCTTCGTCATAGGCATGTTCCATGATGCCGTAGAAGATCCTGTCGATCCCGTAGGAGGGCTCGATTACGTGAGGAATGACATTTTCTCCACTGACTTTCACGGTCTCTTCCGCAAAGTCCACAGCATCCGAACTGACTGTCAACTCTTCCCCATCCACGGTAACTTTGATTTCAGTCTTCGAGAGCTCTTCTTCGGAAAGCTGCTTTAAGGCATCTGCGACGGCTTTTGCCTTGCCCTTAAAGACAGGGCCGAGCTTGCCCATGTTCGGCTTTACAACAAAACGAGTCACCATTTTCGGCTCGTCGTATTCGATATACACGTAAAGTTCGGTCTTGCTGACTCTTGCATGGGCTTTGAGGTCGTAGTCCGTCCTGTCGGCAATTCCCACGATCTCGACCCAGCCAAACCGATCGGTCTCGATCTCGGCATCCCAGCAATCGATTGCGTAATGCGCCATCTCATCGGTAAGGTGCTGCCTGAACCTGAGTTTTACAGGATCCATCCCAACCTTTGTCAGGAACTCGTTGGTAAGTGCGATATTGTAGCCCAGAACCTCGTGTGCAATGACTCCAGCTTCTACAGCCTCCCGGACCGTCATCCTGAAGGATTCGCCCTTCTCCTGTCCCCTCTGCGAATAGAGTACAAGTTCTTTGTCCGCAAAGCGCTTGAAGTTGGGATGCTTCTTGTTCCGCGGGTCAACGAAAATCTCGCATTCGGCCTGCGTGAATTCCCTGAGCCTGATTACACCCTGCCTGGGCGCAATCTCGTTCCTGTAGGATTTCCCGATCTGTACTGCCCCAAAAGGCAGCTTATCCCTGTAGAAGCGGGACAGCCTCTGGAAATCCACAAACATCCCCTGCGCCGTTTCCGGCCTGAGGTACCCCTGCCTTCCCGTACCGGGCCCGATTGTGGTTTTGAACATCAGGTTAAATTCGTAAGCTTCCCCGAACTTGCCGCCGCATTCCGGACAGGTGATTCCTTTTTCCCTTATGACCTTTGTAAGATCTTCTGCGCTCAGGGTCCCTGCCGCATCCGTTACATCTTGTACAAGGTGGTCAGCCCGGAATGCCTCTTTACAGTTCATGCACTCGCAAAGCGGGTCAGAAAAGCCTCCGACGTGTCCGGACGCAACAAATACTTCTTCGATCCCGATTGTCGGGCACTCGATCTCCATAAACCCTTCCTGGATAACGTAAAACTCTCTCCAGGTCTGCTCTATCCGTCTCTTCAGTGTGCTTCCAAGAGGCCCATAATCATAAAATCCCCGGCTTCCGCCATACAGCTCAAAGGAGTTCCACAAAAACCCCCGGCGTTTAGCCAGCTCGAATACCTTCTCGTATTTGTCCATTTTATAAATCCTCGTGAAATTGATTGGGGGATATCAGATAATTGTAAATTTTTGATCTATAGGAAATACTAGAGGGATAACGGTATCATTATATTAAATTTGCACTGCTCTGAGTCAGTTGAATTGTTAAGTCGGGTTTTCCGGGGAGTCCGGCAGATAGAAATGAAGTTGTAAAACACTGGGCGTAGTTTACTTTAGTTCTGGAAGCTACCGTTGAGTTCTTTTTCTCTTTTTCAGGATTTCTGTGCTTTTTTTGTCTTGCAGGGCACAGTACATTAACTGAAGAATAATTTTTACTTAAACATTTTTTCAATATCTAGCTTATATATTCTACTCTGAACTTATGGTTTGTTTCATTTTGCTATCAATATTCAGGTTCTTTCTTGTGCCCA
>Ga0105091_10000392_pt1 | contig 18127 bp, 15 predicted proteins | sample PPLLak1March2015_FD_87022 | JGI IMG/M metagenome (GOLD analysis project Ga0105091, IMG submission 87022) | Freshwater sediment microbial communities from Prairie Pothole Lake near Jamestown, North Dakota, USA - PPLs Lake P7 Core (1) Depth... | ecosystem: Environmental > Aquatic > Freshwater >... | reverse complement strand
TGGCCTCAAGCATGGCACAAACCGAACCTTTGCCATTGGTACCGCCTACAACAATGATGGGAAATGCGGCATCGAGCTGAAGCCGCTGCTTGACTTCAGCAACGCGCTCCAGACCGAGCGCGATGTTTTTTGGATGCAAGGATTCGAGATGCTTTAACCATTCATACAGCGTCTGCGGCATCTGCTGCACCACGATTACTGCTAGGCTGCCAGCGGAATGGCAGCCGGCTGATTACTCAACAAGGTGATGAGCGTAGTCAGTTGATCGCGCATTTCACGGCGATCAACAATCATGTCGATAGCACCATGTTCAAGCAGGAATTCGGCGCGCTGAAATCCTTCCGGCAAGGTCTCGCGCACAGTTTGCTGTATCACGCGCGCGCCGGCAAAGCCAATTAATGCATTCGGTTCGGCCACGACCACGTCACCCATAAAGGCGAAGCTGGCAGAAACACCGCCCATGGTCGGGTCGGTCAACACCGAAATAAACGGCAGCCTGGCTTCACTCAACTGAGTCAATGCCGCACAGGTTTTTGCCATCTGCATCAGTGACAACAAGCCTTCCTGCATGCGTGCACCACCACTGGAAGCAAAGCAGATAAACGGCATTTTTTGCTCGATCGCCAATTGCACGCCGCGCACAAAACGCTCGCCCACCACCGAGCCCATCGAGCCGCCCATAAAGCTGAATTCAAATGCCGCGGCGATTACAGGCACGGCATGGATACTGCCCTGTTGCACCACTAAAGCATCGTCTTCTCCGGTATCGCGCTTGGCCGCTGTCAGGCGCTCGCTGTACTTGCGGCTATCCTTGAACTTGAGCGTATCCACCGGCAACACTTCCGCGCCAATTTCAAAACGTCCTTCACTATCCAGCAACCAGTCCAGGCGTGCACGTGCGGTAATGCGGTGATGGTGGTTACATTTTGGGCAAACGCTCAGGTTCTTTTCAAGGTCAGCGTGATAAAGCACGGCCTGACAAGACGGGCACTTATGCCACAGGCCATCGGGTACGCTCTTCTTGATATTGTCGGTTTCCCTGCGTTTAATTTTCGGCGGTAATAGTTTTTGAAACCAGCTCATATTATTTTCTCCTCAATCAGACTTTATCAATCGCGATACGCAATTCTTTTATTAATCTGGAAACATTCTCCAGTACCTGTTGTTCGTTCGAATTCTCAATTTCCTGCACGATGCGGCTGCCCACTACCACGCCATCGCATAGTTCTGACACTGCGCGAGCTGTTTGCGCATCGCGTATGCCAAAGCCGACACCGATAGGAATGGAAATATGTTTGCGCAACTGCGGAATTTTCTGTGCGATGGCCGCCAAATCAAGATTACCCGCACCGGTCACTCCTTTTAGCGAAACATAATACACATATCCTCGCGCCAGCCTGGCGACCAGTTCTATGCGCGCTTCATTGGTAGTTGGCGCGATGAGGAAGATAGGATCAATGCCGTGCGCCTGCAAATATTCGAACGCATCATGGCTTTCTTCAGGTGGAAAATCGACTGTCAGCACGCCATCAACGCCTACTTCAGCACAGCGCTTGGCAAATATTTCCCAGCCCATCGCCTCGATCGGATTGCCATAACCCATCAGCACCACCGGCGTTACGGCATCTTTGCTGCGGAAATCGGCCACCATCTGTAACACATCGCGCAGACCCACATGATGTTTCAATGCTCGTTCCGATGCGCGCTGTATCACCGGCCCATCCGCCATCGGGTCGGAAAAAGGCACACCCAGCTCGATCACGTCCGCACCCGCCGCCACCAGGGCATGCATCAGCGGCACTGTCATTTTCGGATTGGGATCACCAGCGGTAAAAAAGGGAATCAGCGCCTTGCGACCCTGCTGCTTGAGTGCTTCAAATTTACTTTGTATACGCGACATAAAGATCTTAAAGAGTTATTCCGGTCAGGCGTGCAACCGTGTTGATATCCTTATCGCCGCGTCCGGACAGATTTACCAGCAGCACCTTGTCCTTGCTCATGCCCGGCGCAATTTTTGCGGCGTGGGCGATGGCGTGGCTGGACTCCAGCGCGGGAATAATTCCCTCGAAACGGCACAGATCATGAAAGGCTTTTAACGCCTCGTCATCGGTGATCGCCACATATTCTGCACGGCCGGTATCCTTCAGCCAGCAGTGCTCCGGGCCCACGCCGGGATAATCCAGGCCGGCGGAAATCGAGTGCGTCTCAATGATCTGGCCATTGTCATCCTGCATCAGGTAAACGCGATTGCCATGCAGTACCCCGACCTTGCTGTTGGAAGTGAGCGGCGCGGCATGCTGGCCGCTAGGCAAACCATGACCACCCGCTTCCACGCCGATAATCTTGACGCCTTTTTCTTCGATATACGGATAAAACAGACCGATGGCGTTGGAGCCTCCACCAACGCAGGCGATCACCGCATCCGGCTGACGCCCTATCATTTCCGGCATCTGCACCTTGGCTTCGTTGCCGATCACGCACTGGAAGTCGCGTACCATCATCGGGTAGGGGTGCGGGCCTGCAGCCGTGCCAAAAATGTAAAAAGTGCTCTCGACATTGGTGACCCAATCGCGTATCGCTTCGTTGCACGCGTCTTTGAGCGTCTTCGAACCGCTTTCCACCGGCACGACAGTAGCGCCCAGCAGTTTCATGCGATAGACATTGGGCGACTGGCGCTGAATGTCTTCCGCACCCATATAAACGATGCACTCCATACCAAAACGCGCGGCCACGGTAGCGGTAGCCACACCGTGCATGCCTGCACCGGTCTCGGCAATCACGCGCTTCTTGCCCATGCGTTTTGCCAGCAAGGCCTGACCCATCGCATTGTTAATCTTGTGTGCACCGGTGTGATTGAGGTCTTCACGTTTTAAATATATTTGCGCGCCGCCCAAACGATCTGACCAATTTTTAGCGTGATAAATCGGGCTTGGACGTCCCACATAGTGCTTGAGTTCATAGGCAAGCTCTGCCTTGAATGCAGGATCATCACGGAAATGCAAATACTGCTGGCGCAGCTCTTCCACCGCAGGAATAAGCGTCTCCGCCATGAAGATGCCGCCGTAAGGACCAAAATGGCCGGTACTGTCAGGATAGTTGTAAGTCAATCTTGTTAACCTCATTGATAAATGCAGCAATCTTTGCTGCATCTTTAATTCCTTTGCCCGCTTCCACGCCGCTGGAAATATCCACTGCGTAGGGCCGTACCTGCCTGAGCGCTTCGGCCACATTATCCACATTCAGCCCACCAGACAGGATTACCGGCAGCTGCAACTTCGGCGGAATCAGCCTCCAGTCGAACGATGCACCAGTGCCACCATGCGTCCCCTCAACAAAAGCATCGAGCAACAATCCCTGTGCTGCAGAAAATCGGGCCGCGTATTGTACCAAATCTACCCCTGCCTTGACCCGAATTGCTTTCAAATAAGGTCGACCGAACTGCGCACAGAATGCAGGCTCTTCTTCACCGTGAAATTGCAACACATCCAGAGGAACCGCCTTCAACACCTCACGCACCTCTGCCACAGAGGGGTTAACGAATAAGCCTACCAGAGTTATGAAGGGGGGAGTTGCCGCCGCAAGATGAGCAGCCTGTTGCAGACTTACATGACGCGGGCTTTTGCCATAGAAAACCAGACCGAGCGCATGCGCTCCGCTATGTACCGCAGCCAGCAAATCTTCAACACGGGTAATGCCGCAAATTTTAATTCGTGTCATAGAGGGAATCCGCATGCCGGTTGAAAAACATGCTGTGTGTTAAGCATCATAGCAAAGACGTGCATTGTAAAGCATCCCAACAGCATACTCATGATGCACACATATCGCGCCACAATCGTAAAAAATATTCAATACAATCAATATGTTACAAATATCCAGGTGATTGAATCATCTCGGCCTAAATCTGCGGCAAGCCCCATTTCGCATCATAGCTAATCCTGCGCAGATACAAGCCATCCGGTGCAAAAGTAGGTGCGGCCTGGCTGCGTTCACGACTTTCCAGCACTTCATGCATCCACAGTGGAGGGTGCTTGCCTTTGCCAACATAGACCAGGCAACCGACGATATTGCGCACCATATGGTGCAAGAAGGCATTGGCTGTAAGGTCCAAACTGATCAAGCCTCCTTGTTGCTGTATGGATAACTCGGCCAGTGTTTTGATGGGTGATTTGGCCTGGCAAGCCGAGGCACGGAAGGCGCTAAAATCGTGCTCACCCAACAAGTGCTGGGCCGCCTCGCGCATTTTGTCGATATCCAGCGGCAAATGAAACCAGCCGACTTTGCCGTGCTGAAGTGCGCTGCGTACCGGGCGACAGAACAAATGGTAGCGATAGCTGCGCGCCTGTGCCGAAAAACGCGCATGGAATTCATCGTCTACTGCATGCGCCCATAACACGGCGACACTTGAAGGCAACAAAGCATTCGCTCCGCGCACCCAAGCCGTTAGCGGGCGCTCAGTCTGCGTGTCAAAGTGAATAACCTGCTCCAGAGCATGCACCCCAGTGTCTGTGCGTCCGGCTGCAACAACATTAATAGTTTCACCCGCGATCTGGCCAAGCGCAAGTTGCAGCACGTCTTGCACAGTGCGGCCATCCGGCTGGCTCTGCCAACCGCAGAATGGACTGCCATCGTATTCTATTCCCAATGCAATTCTCATAGCCAAACTCCCAGCAGTACCACAGAGGCCGCAACAACCAGCAACCCATCACGCATGGAAAAAGTTGCCACATACAATTCAATAAATTCTGACGCAACGGGTATGTGTGCAAGCTGGCGTTCAACACTGTCCTGCCAATTCCTGGACGTCCCCTGCATGACGCTTTCGGCATAACGCAATGTCAACGCAAGCCGCACTGATACTCGTTCACGTGACAATCCAAGACAGGCAAGGGGGCGGATCAGCATGTAAATACCTGATATGAGTTGTGACTGAGACAAAAGCGTCAGTAATATTGACAACCCGGCCAGCACTATTGCCAGGCGTGACAATTGCAGAAAACCCTCTACAACGCCTTCTACAACAGGGCTGAATACACCCAGCTGCGGCCATAATAAATCACCCGAACTGGTAAATGCGTAGATAATAAATACGGAAAATAGTATCCAGCGCGAACGACGGAGCAGGGTCAAGAATCGCATTTTGCTAATTTTGATCGAAAGCAAAATGACAATTGCAGCCAGCAGAAACAGCATTCGTGCTTCCAGCATTTGTGCTGCCAGCGTGAAACAAATCCAAAGATAAATTTGTACGGCAGGATGCGGCATATCTTGCTCCTGAACTGAACGGCACGTTTTGTTTATCCACTGCTTATGCAGGAAGGAAATTTTAGATATATTCATAAATGATGCCGAAGCAATTTGAAATAAAAACGGCAGCCATATAATGGGCTGCCGTTTTTACATTCTTGCACGTTGCGTCAGGCGGCTATTTGTTGCAACAGTTTCTCAGCTGATTCGCGCTGTGTATCATCACCGTCACGAATAACCTCGTCCAATATTTCACGAGCTCCATCAACATCGCCCATTTCCTGATAGGCCTTAGCCAAATCGAGCTTGGTTGCCACTTCATGCCATTGTTCGTCTTTGCCTTCGCCACCCGCATGAACCGGTGATGCATCTTCCCCGAGGTTGATGTTGATATCACCAAAATCTATGTCCAATTTTTTGGTTTCCGGCTTGCCGGACGGAGTTTCCATGTTTCCACTTGTAGGAAAGTCAATCGTAAACTCCATTCCTTCATTCTCTGCAGCTTTCGTAACCTCCTTAACTGGCTTGGGCTCACTGGTTGGAATTTCAAATACCAGGTCATCAAAATTCAGTGCGGGAGAGGCAGGTTTGACTTCTGGAACATTCGCATTAGCAACGGGAAGATTACCACTCAGATCAAAGTCCATCGACGAAGGCTGTGCAGTTGCTTTACCCTCTTCCGGCATTAGCCCGGAGATATCCAGATCCATCTTGGTTGACTGAGCGATTTGCTTGGCTTCTCCCGGCAAGATACCGGAAACGTCAAAATCCATTGGTGATGCAGCTTGTGCCGCATTTACATCCGCTCTTGACAATATGCTTGTTGCATCAACACTCGCTGATGATTTTGCATGCGTTACACCAGATGGCTTCGCAAATGGTGTACTCAGGTCAATCGGCTTTTCATCAAGAGCAGGCTGCATTCCCGTTACATCGAAATCCATCTTGAATTCATTGGATACAGCTGCATTGCTTGAAACTGGTGCTGAAGATTTTCCCAAACCGAGATCAAAGTCCACTTCTGCCTTGGCAGGCTCTCTCTGCCTGATTTCACCCTTGACACCACCATAGTTAGGGTTGTCGGGGTCAATTTCACGCCCCATGACTGCAGCTCGCTCCCACGCTGACGTATCACCCGAGTCTTTTATTTCCTGTGCATATTTTGAGAATGATTTGCTATCTTTGCGGTTGGTGTAAATTGACAAGAGCTTCAACTTAACCTGCATATTGGACGGATTCTTGCTTAAGGCATCTTTCAATATTTCTTCAGCCTGCGCATCACGGCCAAAGTTAAGAAAGAGGTCCGCTTCACTAATTGGATCCACATCATCCAATGCTGCGGCAACTGACATGGGGGCAGAATTTGAAGCGGGAGAAATCTGGGTAAAATCCCCCGTGTCTGGCGAAGGGGCGACAGGGGTACGCCAACTGCCGGTAGCAGAGCCCACATCCTCGGTTTTTTTACTGCTTGCCTCAGCTTTTTTACTTACATCATTTTTTTTACTGCTTTTTTTTTGACCCATTTTACCGCGACGCGACATGAAGAAACCCAAGCCGCCCAAGCCAAGTAAAACAACAACAAAACCGCCCAACATAATTGGATCGTCCAGCATCGATGACACAAAGGCTGCTATTGAATCCAGCAAGCCCGGTTCTTCTGTTACAGCCGGTGTAACAGGCACTGCCAAAGGTTTCGCTACAGCAACCGGAGCAGATGCAGGCAGCTTAACCTCGGCACCATTTGCGTTAGCTGGGCCGCCTTTCAGTTCAACAAGTTTGCTTGCATCTTTACTGATGCTTTCCAGCGCGGCTATCTTCTTCTGCTCTTCCTGTATTTGTTTGCTCTTCGCAGCTGCATCATCTGCCTTGTCTGCCAGTTTTTCCTGCTTGCCTTTGGCATTGGCACCTACAACGGTCTTGTCACCGATGGACTCTCCCTTGGATAACTTCAGGACTTCTTTGGCAGATTCCTTGATTACAGGTGCCTTCTCAGCTACAGCAGCGCTAATTTTTCCGGCGGCTTCCTGTTTGGGCGTCTGTTCTGCGGAAACAGTTTGTGCCGCAGCCAGTTTCTGGCGATAATTTTGCCAATCGGCTACTTGCGCACGTATTTCTTTCACGGCCGCTGACTGGCTTACATTTTCAATCTCGTCCGATTCCGGCATGCGCAAAATTTTGCCTGCCCTGATACGGTTCATATTTTTACCGTCAAATGTTTTCACGTTAGCGCGATACATTGCAACCAACATGCGCTCAAGGCTGACGTCAACCGGTTTTGCCGCATCTGCGATCTTGCCCAGAGTATCGCCTTTTTCCACCAGAATTCTTACCCCAACCGCCTGAGGAGTTGGAGCCAGAGGTTCTACTTGTACCGGTTCAGCAGGCTCAACTTTTGCTGGCTGCGCTTCGGCCGCAGCCAGCTCGGCTTTGGCCATATCGCTCATTTCAGGCACAGGCTTTGCCGCCTCGGCCGCAGCCAGCTCGGCTTTGGCCATATCACTCATTTCAGGCACAGGCTTTGCCGCTTCGGCCGCAGCCAACTCGGCTTTGGCCATATCACTCATTTCAGGCACAGGCTCTGCAGTCACCACAGCGGCTGGCTCAACCGGCACTGCAACAACTTCAGGCATAACGTCTGGAACCGGAACAACAGCTGGCATAGGCTCCAGTAACGGCACCATAGGCTCTACCGGTTTCACTTCAGGCATTTTGGGTTGTTCGGCAACAAAACCAGCCGGATCTAGCAGGAAGGTATATTCACGAAGCAATTTTCCTGAAGGCCAGCTTAATTCAATCAGCAAGGAAACGAACGGCTCATTTACTGGCTGCGTGGAAGTAATCTTAAGATAGTTTTCGCCATTGGCACGGGTGTTAATCTCAAAGGTCAGTTTGGGCAAGCTGTATGGAAAATCTATTCCCGCACTTTTGAATTCGTTTACAGACGCCATCTTGGCAACAAGAGTGGATTTGTCATTTTTTCCCAGCTCAGCCAATGAAATTTCAGCCTTCAGGGGATGCCCGAGTGCTGAGTTAACATTAATGCCGCCCATATTTGCCGCACTGGCGATGTTAAGCCAGGCCAAACAGGCCAACAGACCTACCGCTTTAAGAAGTGTTTTATGCACGTTGCCACCCTTGTATTTTTTGCATTGTTATTCAGATTAACATCATGGAGTTAGGGATGCAAGCTAATGTCCACTCTAATTTCATGCGTTAAGCTGTCATTTATAAATAGAATTACTTATTTCAAAGCCTATTTATTAAGCAATATGCGCAGCATACGGCGCAGTGGTTCTGCCGCGCCCCAGAGTAATTGATCGCCAACAGTAAATGCTGAAAGGTATTCACCGCCCATATCCATCTTGCGCAAACGCCCTACTGGCACAGTCAATTTTCCCGTCACAGCAGCGGGAGTCAGCTCACGCATAGTCACATCACGTTCATTTGGCACCACTTTCACCCAGTCATTCGCAGACGCCAGCATGGCGTTGATTTCATCCAGCGGCACATCGCGCTTCAGCTTGATGGTCATCGCCTGGCTGTGGCAGCGCATCGCGCCTATGCGCACGCACAGGCCATCCACGGAAATCGGCCTGGCATCGCGGCCGAGTATCTTGTTGGTCTCCGCCTTGCCTTTCCACTCTTCCTTGCTCTGGCCGTTGCCCAGATCCTTGTCGATCCACGGAATCAGGCTGCCCGCCAGCGGCACACCAAAATTCGAGGTCGGGAATTTTTCATCGCGCAATATGCCCGCGACTTCGCGGTCGATATCGAGGATAGCAGAGGCTGGATCATCCAGTAGCGATTTAACCGAGCGATGCGCCTCGCCCATTTGCGACAGCAGCTCGCGCATATTCTGCGCCCCCGCACCGGATGCCGCCTGATAGGTCATCGAACTGATCCACTCCACCAGATTTGCCTTGAACAACCCGCCCAGCGCCATCAGCATCAGGCTGACTGTGCAATTGCCACCGATAAAATCTTTTTTACCGTCTTTCAATGCCTGCTTGATCACATCCAGATTCACCGGATCGAGAATGATCACGGCGTTCTTTTCCATGCGCAGCGTGGACGCAGCATCGATCCAGTAACCCTTCCAGCCGGCGGCGCGCAGTTTTGGGAAGATCTCCGAAGTATAGTCGCCGCCTTGGCAGGAGATGATCACCTCCATCGCCTTGAGCTCATCGATATTGCCAGCATCTTTCAAGGATGGCACATCGCGGCCGACATCCGGCGCCTTGCCACCCACCTGCGAGGTGGTAAAAAACACCGGATCGATCAACTCGAAATCGCGCTCTTCGCGCATACGCTGCATCAACACCGAACCTACCATACCGCGCCAACCAACCAGACCTACTCTCATAATGTCGCCTTAAATTTATTCAATATAATCAATAAGTTACAGAAATGACACCACTGCATCACCCATCGCATCCGTGCCCACTTTTTGCATGCCGGTTTCAAAAATATCGCCGGTGCGCAAACCGCTCTGCAGCGTCTTGCGCACTGCAGTTTCAATGCGCTGCGCAATGTCTTCACGCGCAAAGGTATAACGCATCATCATCGCCACCGACAAAATCGTGGCCAGCGGATTCGCAATATTTTTGCCCGCGATATCCGGTGCTGAACCATGGCACGGCTCATACAGGCCTTTGTTATTAGCATCCAGAGAAGCAGATGGCAACATGCCGATGGAGCCGGTCAGCATCGACGCCTCATCCGACAGGATATCGCCGAAAATATTGCCGGTGACGATCACGTCAAACTGCTTGGGCGCGCGCACCAGCTGCATCGCGGCGTTGTCCACATACATGTGCGACAGCTCGACCGCCGGATACTCTTTAGCCACCTCGGTGACGATCTCGCGCCACAGCATGCTGGTGTCCAGCACATTGGCCTTGTCCACCGAACACACCTTTTTACCGCGCTTCATCGCGATCTGGAAGCCCACATGCGCGACGCGACGGATTTCTGATTCGCTGTACAGCATCGTATCAAAACCCTGGCGCTCGCCGTTGTCCAGCGTGCGGATACCGCGCGGCTGGCCGAAATAAATATCACCGGTGAGTTCGCGCAGAATCATGATATCAAGACCTGCCACCAGCTCCGGCTTAAGGCTGGACGCATTGGCCAGCTCGGGATACACCATCGCGGGACGCAGGTTGGCAAACAGGCTCAGGCCCTTGCGGATGCGCAGCAGCCCCTGCTCGGGACGCTGCGGGCGCGGCAGATTGTCGTACTGATAGCCGCCCACCGCACCCAGCAACACCGCATCCGATGCATGCGCCAGTTTCAGCGTCGCATCGGGTAGCGGATCTTTGGCGGCATCGTAACCGGCACCGCCGATATGTGCATGTTCCAGCTCGATTTTCAGGCCGTCACTGCGCAGGGCTTCCAGCACTTTGGTGGCTTGCGCGACTATTTCAGGACCTATGCCGTCACCCGGCAACACAGCGATCTTCATTTTCGTATCTCTTTGATCATATTAAATAAATTATTACACGAACAACCACGGCGCTTCGCCCTTGCGGCGCTGCTCATAAGTTTTAATCTCATCCACATGTTGCATGGTCAGACCGATATCATCCAGGCCGTTGAGCAAACAATGCTTGCGGAAGGCCTCTACTTCAAACGAATAAACCGTGCGATCGGGCGTGGTGATCGTTTGCTTTTCAAGGTCGACACGCAGGTGAAAGCCTGATGCTTTTGCTTCAGCCTTGAACAGCGCATCCACAATGACAGCGTCCAGGCGTATCGGCAACAGGCCATTCTTGAAGCAGTTATTAAAGAAGATGTCGGCATAGCTGGGCGCGATGATGACGCGGAAACCATAGTCTTCCAAGGCCCACGGCGCATGCTCGCGCGACGAACCGCAGCCGAAATTTTCGCGCGTCAGCAAGATCTGCGCACCCTTGTAGCGCGGCTGATTCAATACAAAATCCGGATTGATCTTGCGCTTGCTGTTATCCATGCCCGGCTCGCCATGATCCAGATAGCGCCATTCATCGAACGCATTCGGGCCGAAACCGGAACGCTTGATCGACTTCAGAAACTGCTTGGGAATAATCGCATCCGTGTCCACATTGGCGCGATCCAGCGGTACCACCAATCCATCGAGTAATGTAAATTTTTGCATAATCTTTACTTGAAAACCTTATCCAGTTTCTTGCCTACCCAGTCGCCGCCCTTCTTGACGCCCTTGCCGGTTGCCTCGGCACCTTTTTTGATGCCTTTTCCCGCTGCATCGGCACCCTTTTCGATGCCGCGCCCGGCGGCTGAACCACCCTTCTTGATACCTCGCTCAGCCTTGTCTAGCACCTTCTCTTCAGCGACCGATAGATGCGGCGCGACAAACACCAGCAACGCCAGCAGCAAGGCAATCTGTTTCAATGCAGTTGATTTCATAGCTTGCTTACATCCACAAAATGTCCGGAGATGGCGGCGGCAGCAGCCATTGCAGGGCTCACCAAATGTGTGCGACCACCCTGCCCCTGGCGGCCCTCAAAGTTGCGGTTGGAGGTGGAAGCGCAGCGTTCGCCGGGCTCCAGCCTGTCATCGTTCATCGCCAGACACATGGAACAACCCGGCTCGCGCCATTCAAAACCGGCCGCGACAAAGATTTTATCCAGACCTTCACGTTCCGCCTGTTGCTTTACCAATCCTGAACCGGGTACCACCATCGCCAACTTCACATTGGCCGCGACATGCTTGCCGCGTGCCACCTCCGCCGCCGCACGCAAATCTTCGATGCGCGAATTGGTGCAGGAGCCGATAAACACCTTGTCTATTTTGATTTCTGTCATCGGCGTATTGGCCTGCAGCCCCATGTAAGCCAGAGACTGCTCCATACTGCCCCGCTTGACCGGATCGTTCTCATTTTTAGGATCGGGCACACGTCCATCCACCGCCACCACCATCTCGGGTGAAGTACCCCAAGTGACCTGCGGCTTGATTTCCGCCGCCTCCAGCTTCACCACCTTGTCGAACTTCGCACCCGTATCGCTGTGCAAGGTGCGCCAGTAGGCCGCAGCCTTGCCCCATAGCTCGCCCTGCGGCGCAAATGGGCGATCTTTAAAGTAATTAATCGTAGTGTCATCCGCCGCGATCATGCCCGCGCGTGCACCGGCTTCGATCGCCATATTGCACACGGTCATACGGCCTTCCATCGACAAGCCGCGCACCGCGCTGCCGGCAAACTCGATCGCATAGCCGGTACCACCGGCGGTACCGATCTTGCCGATCACTGCCAGCACCAGATCCTTGGCGGTGACACCGCGCCCCAGCTTGCCTTCCACCAGCACCTGCATGGACTTGGCCTTCTTCATCAGCAGGCACTGCGTCGCCATCACATGCTCCACATCGGAAGTACCAATACCGAACGCCAGCGCGGCAAATGCGCCATGCGTGCTGGTATGTGAATCGCCGCACACCACGGTCATGCCTGGAAGTGTTGCGCCCTGCTCGGGGCCGATCACATGCACGATGCCCTGACGCAAATCGGACATTTTGAATTCGGTGATACCCAGCTCGGCGCAATTCTCATCCAGTGTCTCTACTTGTATTTTCGAGATGGGATCAGCGATGCCCTGCGCGCGTCCGGTGGTCGGCACATTGTGATCCGCCACTGCTAATATGGAGGAAATGCGCCAGGGTTTGCGACCAGCCAGACGCAAACCTTCAAAAGCCTGAGGACTGGTCACCTCGTGCACCAGATGGCGATCGATGTAGAGCAACGCCGTTCCATCGGCCTCGGTGCGCACCACGTGGCTATTCCAGAGTTTATCGTAAAGTGTTTGATTGTTCATTTTTTGCCCCAGCAGAACGTGTAATTATGCCACAGCACAGGAGAGGTTCGCCACGGGCGCGAGATTTGCGGCGCGTAAAACACCTGTTCCCAGGTTGGCGAAACGCCAATGCAACCTTTAAGCAAGCTCCACCCGCCTGAGCTTCCACCACAGCAGCCCCAGCCCGAGCAAGGCTACGACAGCACTGAAAGAGTACATCACACTCGCCCCCCAATGCAGCCACAACGGGCCGCTCAACAATCCGCCCAGCATGCCTCCCGCGCCATAAGTCACGCTGCCAAACAGCGCCTGTCCCCTGGACTGATGCCGCCCGCGGAAGAAGTGATGCACCAGCGCCACGGCGGCTGCGTGAAAGGAGCCAAAAGTAGCGGCGTGCAATGTTTGCGCAAACAGCAACAGCCATAAGGTGTCGACTTGCCAGGCAATAAGCAGAAAGCGTAAAACGGCAAGTGCCAGGCTCACCATCAGCACTTGCGGCAGGGAAAAATGTCGCATCAGCCATGGCATTAGAAAGAACACGCCTATCTCGCACACTACCCCCAGCGTCCACAGCGCTCCAACCGCGCTTTTCGCATAGCCATGTTCAACCAGATAGATCGAAAAAAAGGTGTAGTACGGCCCATGCGCAACCGCCATCAGGAAGCACGCGCCAAACAGCGCCAGCACCTGTGGTTGCCGGACAATATGCAAAATTGAATGACTATCAGTATGGTGCGCGATCACTTCGGTAGATGGAATTTGGCGGGAAAAATACAGTATCCCGAACTGGATCGCCAACCCCGCCCATAAAATCCAGCTGATTGCGATATAGTCAAACGCAAAACCCAAGCCAAGTACCGCCAAAATAAATCCGACCGAGCCCCACGAACGCAGACGCCCGTATTGGGCCGCATTTTTGCCCAGATAGGTCATCGTGGTCGCCTCAACCAGTGGCATGGAGGCGCTCCAGAAAAAACTCATCAGCGCCAACACCAGCATCAGCCCGTAATAGTCAGCCGTAAAAAACACGCCCAGATAGCACAGCACACTGCCCATGGCCGCCACCTGCACCACTTTACGGCGATTACCGATTCGGTCAGCCAGCCAGCCCCACAACGCAGGTGCCAGCATACGCATCACCGGCTGCACCGACATCAGGACGCCGATCTGCACTGCATTAAATTCAATCGATTGGAGATACAAGCTCCAATAGGGCGAAAACATCCCCACGAAGGCAAAGTAAAAGAAATAGAACCCGGCTATTCGCCAGTAGTATGCAGGATGACTCAGAATCATTTTAGGGGATCAGTTTAAGCTTTGGGTAGTAGCAATGGGCTTGGCGGCACACTGACTACCCATGTTCGAGTGTAGATTATCTCATGCGAAAAAATATTTCATCTCCCCACTTGAAGTCCACTTCACTGCCCCCATTTTAGGCCGCACTGTAATAACTGGAAGAAACGCATGGAACATACTGATAAAAATCCGCAGGATACAAGCACCCCCCCCGAAGTGATGCCCAGCATGGAAGAAATGCTGCAGCAAGCCGAACTGAAAGGCAAGGAGCACTATGACGCATGGATGTATGCCAAGGCCGAGGGGGAAAACATCCGTCGCCGCGCACAGGAAGACGTGAGCAAGGCGCAGAAATTTGCCGTTGAGCGATTCTCCAGTGAAATGCTGGCGGTGATGGATAGCCTGCAAGCGGGATTGTCAGTTCAGAATTCCACCGTGGAAAATTTCAAAAGCGGCATGGAGCTGACGCTCAAGCAGCTGACCAGCGTATTTGAAAAATTCAATATCACCGAGATCAACCCAGTCGGGGAAAAATTCGACGCGCATAAACACCAGGCCATCGGCATGCTGGATAGCGAGCAGGAAGCCAACACCGTTGTCAGCGTGATGCAAAAGGGTTACAGCCTGAATGACCGCGTCTTGCGTCCCGCCATGGTGATGGTTGCAAAAGCAAAAGAGTAAGACTTAAAAACAGGGCTACTTGAAATACAGGATAGAAGCCCTCACCTTGCACCCAACAGGTACACGAAATCAATCGGTGCCACTTGAACATTTAAATTAAAAGGAAACATCATGGGAAAAATTATTGGCATCGACTTGGGCACGACTAACTCTTGCGTATCCGTTATGGAAAACGGCAAGCCCAAGGTCATCGAAAACGCGGAAGGCACGCGCACCACACCTTCGATCATCGCCTATATGGAAGACGGCGAAGTGCTGGTTGGCGCACCAGCCAAACGTCAGGCCGTGACCAATCCAAAAAACACACTGTACGCCGTCAAGCGTTTGATCGGTCGCCGTTTCGATGAAAAGATTGTGCAGAAAGACATCGACATGGTGCCTTACAGCATCGTTAAAGCCAAGAACGGCGATGCATGGGTAGGCGTGCGCGGCAAAGAAATCGCTCCGCCGGAAGTGTCCGCGCAAGTGCTGATGAAAATGAAAAAAGCGGCCGAAGACTATCTGGGCGAAAGCGTCACAGAAGCCGTGATCACCGTGCCCGCTTACTTTAACGACAGCCAGCGCCAGGCCACCAAGGACGCCGGTCGTATCGCCGGACTGGACGTCAAGCGCATCATCAACGAACCCACTGCTGCCGCACTGGCATTTGGTATGGACAAGCAGGAAGGTGATCGCAAAATTGCCGTGTATGACCTGGGTGGCGGTACCTTCGACATCTCAATTATCGACATCTCTGAAATCGATGGCGAGCACCAGTTTGAAGTGATGTCGACCAATGGCGACACCTTCCTCGGCGGTGAAGATTTCGACATGCGCGTGATCGAGTTCCTTGTGGAAGAATTCAAAAAGGAAAGCGGCGTCGACCTGAAGAAGGACATGCTGGCTTTGCAGCGCCTGAAAGATGCAGCCGAGAAAGCAAAAATCGAATTGTCTTCAGCACAACAGACTGAAGTAAACCTGCCTTACATCACGGCAGATGCAACCGGCCCCAAGCACTTGGCCGTGAAGATTACACGCGCAAAACTGGAAAGCCTGGTAGAAGAATTGATCGCACGCACGATCGAGCCATGCAAGATCGCAATGAAAGACGCTGGCGTTTCAGCATCAGACATCACCGATGTGATTCTGGTGGGTGGTCAGACCCGTATGCCCATGGTGCAGGAGAAAGTAAAAGAATTCTTCGGCAAAGAAGCGCGCAAAGACGTCAACCCAGATGAAGCCGTTGCCGTTGGCGCCGCAATTCAAGGCGGTGTGTTGCAAGGTGAGGTCAAAGACGTATTGCTGCTGGACGTGACCCCGCTTTCTCTGGGTATCGAAACCATGGGCGGAGTGATGACCAAGCTGATCAAGAAAAACACCACCATCCCAACCAAGGCATCGCAGGTGTTCTCTACCGCTGAAGACAACCAGTCTGCGGTAACGATCCATGTGCTGCAGGGTGAGCGCGATATCGCTTCCGGCAACAAGTCACTAGGCCAGTTCAACCTGTCCGACATTCCGCCTGCATCACGCGGCATGCCACAAATTGAAGTGACGTTCGACATCGATGCCAACGGCATTCTGCATGTATCCGCCAAGGACAAGGCAACTGGCAAGGAGAACAAGATCAAGATTCAGGCCAGCTCCGGTTTGTCTGAAGCCGAAATTGCGAAAATGGTTCAGGAAGCTGAAATGTTTGCCGAAGACGACCGCAAGGCAATTGAACTCGTTACCGCGCGCAATCAGCTGGATGCGCTGATCCACGCCACGCACAAGTCGATGAAGGAATACGGTGAGCAACTTTCTGCCGATGAGAAAGCCAGTATTGAAAATGCGCTGAAGGAAGCCGAAGAAGTAGTTAAAGGCGACGACAAAGACGTAATCAACACCAAGGCCGAAGCACTTTCTACCGCCGCACATAAATTGTCAGAAAAGCTGCAGGCGGCTGAAGCAGCCAAACAGGCTGGAGCGGGTGCCGATGCGGGTGCAGCGCACGGCGAGGCCAAGAAAGATGAAGGCGACGTAGTGGATGCCGAGTTCACCGAAGTCAAAAACGACAAGAAGTAATCTTTAACAGTAACGGCACAGACTTCGGGGAACCGCATAAACAGCGCAAACCGGAGTCTGTGCTTTTATGCATTTGGGCTTTTAAGCATTTAGCGGAATTTGATTATGTCTAAAAAAGATTATTACGAGGTGCTGGGCGTCAACAAAGACGCCAATGCCGACGAAATTAAAAAAGCTTATCGCAAACTGGCGATGAAATTTCACCCTGACCGCAATCCCGACAATCCCAAAGCGGAAGAGCAGTTCAAGGAAGCCAAGGAAGCTTATGAAACCTTGTCAGATGATCAACAGCGTGCCGCTTACGACCAATACGGGCATGTGGGCACCGACGGCAGCAGAGGCGGCCAGGGGCATGGGGCTGGCGGATTCGATTTCGGCGATATCTTTGGCGATATCTTTGGTGGTGCAGGACGAGGCGGTCGCAGCCATGCGCAGCGCGGTGCAGATTTGCGCTACAACATGGAAATCACGCTGGAAGAAGCAGCGCGCGGTGCAACCAAGCAAGTACGCATACCCACCCTTGATGAGTGCGACACCTGCCACGGCACCGGTGCCAAACCCGGCACTACACCCACCACCTGCCAGACCTGTGGCGGACATGGTCAGGTCCGCATGCAACAGGGATTTTTCTCCATCCAGCAAACATGCCCGCGCTGTCATGGCAGCGGCAAGAGCATCAGCTCACCCTGCGGCACTTGCAGTGGCGCAGGCCGCGTCAAGCACCACAAAACGCTGGAAATTAAAATTCCGGCGGGTATCGGCGAAGGCATGCGTCTGCGTCACAGCGGTCATGGTGAAGCAGGGGCTAACGGCGCACCTGCCGGCGATTTATATGTAGAAATTCACATTAAACAGCACAGCGTATTCCAGCGTGATGGCGATGATCTGCATTGTGAAATGCCGATCAGCTTTAGCACTGCAGCACTGGGTGGTGAAATCGAAATCCCCACTCTGGATGGTTCCGCCCGCATCAAAATTCCGGCAGAAACCCAGTCCGGAAAAATTTTCCGTTTGCGCGGCAAGGGCATAAAAGGAATGCGCACCAATACTCATGGCGATCTGAATTGCCACGTGGT
>Ga0105091_10000391_pt1 | contig 18172 bp, 11 predicted proteins | sample PPLLak1March2015_FD_87022 | JGI IMG/M metagenome (GOLD analysis project Ga0105091, IMG submission 87022) | Freshwater sediment microbial communities from Prairie Pothole Lake near Jamestown, North Dakota, USA - PPLs Lake P7 Core (1) Depth... | ecosystem: Environmental > Aquatic > Freshwater >... | reverse complement strand
TGGCCGCCCATTTCTCCCCGGGACCGAAGTGAGGCGGGTGCATTTCGCGTCAATCCGGTCTCGATGTATCATCACGAGCAAATGAAAAAGAACACCGGCCCAAGCAACGAGTCCAGAAGGCAGTTCCTTGCGAAGACAGGAACAACGGCATTCGGGTTGACTATCCTGCCCAGGTATATCCTGGGAGGACGAGGGTTTGCCCCGCCCAGCCGCAAGCTGAATGTCGCCATGATCGGCACGGGCGGGCAGGGCATGCAGAACCTGCGAAACCTGCTCCAGGAGGATGACGTTCAGATCATGGCAATTGCCGATGTCGCTGAATCGCAGGACTACAGCAACTTCTACCACAAGGTCCCGGGCGGACGCGGACCAGGGCTTGAGCGGATTCGCGACCAATACAAAAACAGTCCGGCCACCAAGGACTACCCGGACGCGCACGTTTACGTGGATTTCCGGAAAATGCTCGACACCGAGAAAGACATTGACGCCGTCGTCGTGTCCACTCCGGATCACACCCATGCCATTGCTGCCATGGCCGTCCTTCAACGAAAGAAGCACCTTTACAATGAAAAGCCGTTAGCGCGCACCATCTGGGAAGTCAGAAAAATGACCGAGGCGGCGCGGGAAGCCGGCGTCGTGACGCAGATGGGGCACCAGGGCCATGGCGGCGACGGGATCCGCCTCACTTATGAATGGATTCGCGATGGGGCCATTGGGCCGGTACGTGAGGTGCAGTCCTGGAGCGACGGCGCCGGTCGAAGCGCCTGCAAAATGGCTGAAGGCACTTACCCCGTCCCCAGCGGTTTCGACTGGGACCTCTGGATTGGCCCGGTAAAGCACAAATCTTTTCATCCGGACTACACGCCGTGCGGTTGGCGGCAATACTGGCACTTCGGAACGGGAAAAATCGCAGACATGGGCTGCCACAACATGGACCCGGCCTTCTTCGCTCTCGGCCTCGGCTATCCCGAATGGGTGCAGGCGCGTTCCGCGTGGGCAGACAAGAGCATGCGGCCTTTCGCGGCCATGGTTCAGTACAAATTCCCGGCCCGGGGCGACATGCCCCCGGTCAAATTGACGTGGTACGAAGGGCTGATGCCGCCAAGGCCTGATGACCTGGAGCCAGGACGCGACCTGACCGGCGACGGCAACGGAATCCTGTTCGTCGGCGACAAAGGGAAGATCATGTGCGCCGGCTGGGCGGGTGTGCCGCGGCTCATCCCCGAGTCCAAGATGCAGGAATACCGCCGGCCGCCCAAGACGCTGCCGCGAGTGGGCGGGATCTATCGTGACTGGATCAATGCCATCAAGGACGGGAAGAAAGCCAGCTCGGATTTCTCCTACTCCGGCCCGCTCACGGAAGTCATTCTGTTGGGTGTCGTGGCCATGCGGACCGAAGAGAAGCTGTACTGGGACGGCCCCAACATGAAAGCCACCAACTGCCCGAACGCCGAGCAGTACATCATCCCGCAGTACGAAAACGGGTGGAAATTGTAGGCACCTCCTGGGAGCGCAGGCATCCTGCCTGCACCGGGGCCGCAGGCATCCTGCCTGCTCGTGCCGCCTGCCGAAATCGATCGAGCAGGCGGCACGAGCAGGCAGGATGCCTGCGGCCCCAGTGCAGGCAGGATGCCTGCGCTCCCAGGAAAACCGAGGTATCTATGAATCGCTCCTCTTTAGCAATATTACTGACACTCCTCGTTGCGACGAGCCCGAACGTGTTCGCCGGCGTCGCCTCTGTCTGGGCGATCCACGATGGGGCCAAGATTGAGCAGGACGACCTCCGCAATCCTCAAAAGGCCTCCAATCCGGTATGGGATGGGAAGACAATCCGCCTCTTCGGCGCCCGCAATGAGCTGCTCGCGTTCCAGGTCCTCGTAGAGGCCGACGCAACTGGAATCAAGGCGCTCTCCGCCGGCTTGCCCGAGCTCGTCCAGCCCGGCGGCCGAGCCAGGATCGCGTACGCGCCGCCCGCGGCGGATCCAACCCAGTACGTCGGTCGCAATATCCAGGTGTTCAGCGTTCATTACATGAACGTCACCAAGCCGACGGCCGCAGGCTGGATCTACCATGCCGGGACGCCTTCCGCCCCCAAAGATCCCCTGGGGCTGAAGCCGGTCCAACTCGTGCCTGAGAACGCGCGTCAAGGCAAAGGGGGTATGCCGCTTACGGTCCCGCCGTCCCGACTCCAGGCAATCTGGTTCGAGATCTACACACCTCGTGATCTTGCCGCGGGCAAATACTCGGGGACTGTCGCCGTGCAGGCCGATTCCGAAAGGCGGCAGATTCCAGTCGAGCTCGAACTGTTCGATATCACATTGCCCGACAAGAACAGCATGCAGGCGATGATCTTCTACGAGCAGGACCAGTTCAACCTTTATCACGGCCGCGATCTGGACCCCGCCTATCATCGCTTTGCGCACCGGAACCGCATCGAGCTGGTCAGGGCGTACAACGAGACGACGGTGAAGGAGCACGAGGGCAGATTCTCGGGCACCGACTTCACCGCAAAGACAGGCTACGCCGGACCGGGCGAGAATACCGGGAACATAATCGTCCCGTTGACGTTCTACGGTCCGGGACGGGATTTCGACCAACGCCAGAGCGCCTGGCGTCGAGCCGATTCGTGGATGACATTCCTGAAATCAGCGGTGCGGCGCGCGATCACTTTCGTTTACATGCCGGACGAGCCCAATCGCTCCCAGTTCCCGCGGATAAAGACTCTTGCCGAGAACATCCACACCAACCCGGGCCCCGGAAAAGCGCTGCCTGTCTTCGTGACTCACGAATACACACCTGAGCTTGACGGCGCCATCGACATCTGGTGTTCGGGCCCGCAGGGGTACTTCATCGATAAAGCGGCTGAAGAGAAGCGCAAGGGCCACGAATACTGGATTTATAACGGCGGACGGCCTTTCGGCGGTGCCATCGTCATCGATGCCCCGGCCACCGACGCACGGGCCACTATCTGGGGCTCCTTCAAGTACGGCATCCCCGTCTACTTTTACTGGCACAGCAACCATTGGCGGCACAACAATCAGAAACCGGGCAACCGAATTCAGAATGTCTGGGCCGACCCGATCACCTTCGATAACCGGGGGCAACCCAACAAGCCAATTGAGGACCAGAGCTACGCGAACGGCGACGGAGTGCTCTTTTATCCCGGGGAAGAGAAGCTGCACTCGGACGAGGATCGCGGTATTCCCGGCCCCTGCTCGACCGTTCAGCTCGCGAACTTCCGGCGAGGGTTGCAGGATCATCTGTACCTGAGCATGGCCAGGGAGCTCGGCTTGAACAGCCTGGTCGAGGAAGTGGTCAAGTCAGTGGTGCCCCGAATGTTCTCGGACGTGAAGGAGAAGGACCCGGTTGGATTCTCCGAGAATGGCGCCGACTACGAAAAAGCCCGCCGCCGCCTGGCGCAAGCGATCGCCGAAAAACAGCGAGGACGGTGATCTGGGGCGGCGAGCCGCATCGAAAGCCCGTGGTCTCTCTAGAGCACGGAGCTTGCGTAATTGAATTACACGTAATTGCGCAGTAGAATTACATCCCAGTGAGGGATAATATGACAGAAGACAAGAAGAAGGCCAAGGAAGCGGTTTACGAGTTCATCAACTCCGCCAAAAACATGGCGAACGAGGTCAGCTCGGAGATTGCGCAGACGGCCGAGCGGTTGTTCGAAGAAGCGAAGTCGGTCAAGCGCCAGATTGTCGTGTCCGTCCGACTGGACGACGAATCGGCCCGGAGGGTCGATCAACTGGTCGAGGCAGGCATCTGCGCGAGCCGCTCCGAGGCGGTGGCATTGCTGACGCGGAGCGGCATCGAATCGCGCCAGGCCCTATTCGACAGGATTGAGGCCAAGATCAGGGAGATCCAGCGGATCAAAGACGAAATCCGGCAGACAGCCAACGAGGTCGCGTCGCCAGGCGTTACGCCGCAGGCGTAGCAGCAGGCAGCAACGCTCAGGCATAAGCGGGCAGATAAGGGCTTTTGCCCCCTACGTTTAGGCAAGCCCTTATCTGCCCGCTTATGCCCCGTTTGCGTCATTTCAAGACCAGCCCATCGCCAGCCCTCCCCCCCGATTGCCTTCGCCTGGCTGAAGGAATATCCTCCAGGGACCAGGAGAGGAGACAATCATGGCAGGCATCAATCGCCGAGGATTCCTGAAAACTACGGCCGTCGCGGCTGCCGGCAGCTCGATCGTGACGGCTTCTCCAGTCGCCCAGGTTTCCAATGACCCGGGACCGGCCAAAATCGAGATCAGGGACGAGACGCTTCTCGTCGAAACCAAATCGCTCCGGGCGGTGTTCAAAAAAGGCTTTCTGACCTCGCTCCAAAGCAAAGCCGAGGCAAGAGAATACATCCAGCCGTTCGATCTTCAAGCGCGGGCAGCGCTCCAGCTCATCTACCTCCCTCATGAAGAAGTCCGGATCGACGAAAGCAAGTTCGGGCAAGTCGCGCTCCGCCAGGTCTCGCCCGAAAAGGCGGAATTCGTGATTCAAAGCTGGGAAGGCGACGGAATCATCGCTATCTCCGTTGACACCGGCACCGGGGACCTGGTCGTTGAGCCTTCCGCGTACTCCTCGAGGCCCGGCGTCCGAGCGTGCCGCTGGACAATGAGCGGGATTCACACGGACTTGAAGCTCGTGGCGCCCTTCTTTCAGGGAATTCGCCTGCCGCTCTCCGACGCTCTTCTCAAAGACACACACTGGGCCTGGCCGCAGTCCTGGGAAGCAGGACTCGCGATCCTCGAAGGAGCTGGAGGGGGCTTCTGGGTGCGATCCGAGGATCCCGCTTATCGCTACAAAGCGCTCCATATCGGCTCCCGGGAGGAAACGCAGACCATCGGGCTGGACACGGAAAGCTACGGTCCCGTGGAGGACAATCTCGCTGCGGGGGGTCTCGCCTGGCGTATCAACTGTTTTCAAGGAGACTGGAAGACCCCAGCTGGCGCCTACCGCGACTGGTTGTGGCGGACTTACGGTCTGGACAAACAGGAGAACGCGCGAAGACCCTGGACCAAAGATGTTCATCTTGCCCTCTCTTGGTGTCCGACACAGCCTGATCTTCTCGCCGCACTCGCCAAGGTCCTCGATCCCCGCCGGATCCTGTTGCATGTTCCCGACTGGCGCTCCGACCCCTACGACGAGAATTACCCGAACTACGTCGCCAGCCAGGCTGGAAGAGACTTCGTCAAGGCCGCTCTGACCGCCGGCTTTCGGGTCATGCCGCACTTCAACTCCGTCGACATGGACCCCAACCATCCGGTCTACAACGCCATCCGCGATTTTCAGTACCGAGACGTGGAGAACAAGCGTATCCAGGGATGGAGTTGGTATCAGAGGCGGGTCATAGGCGTTCCCGAATCCAACACCAACCGGATCGGACATCGGGACAAGAAGGTCATGGTGAAGGTACACCCGGGGCTCAGCACCTGGCGATCGATTCTTGGCGACAGCATTTTGAAGGCTGCACGGGACCTTTCGCTTGAAACCATCTTTATCGACGTGACCTTGGTCTCCTCCAATCTGCACAACGCGCTCGTCGAGAACACGACGTCCACCGAGGGAATGAAGCGGTTGATCGACCATGTCGGGTCCCTCGGTTCCGGCCTGGTGGTAGGTGGAGAAGGACGGAACGAAATCACGATGCAGGGTTTGTCGTTTGCGCAGGAGCATCTGTTCAAGAGCTGGCAGGAAAACACCCAGGGAGTGGAAAGGACCGGCGGTTGCCCACTCAATGATTTCCTATTCGGCCGGCTCTGCAGGACCTTCGGCTACTCGGCCCTGGGCGGCCGGGATGCGAACGAGGAGCTGCGCATGCGCTTGCACGAGGAGCACGGCGCGATTCCGACGCTCACCGTGCGGTCAGCCAGGGAGATACTGGAACCGAACGCCGCGGTCAAGAAGACGCTCGATCGCGCGAAGGCTGGGAACTGAAAGCGCGAAACTTCTCCTACCGGAAAAGCGTCTGAGAAAGCAGGACCAAGCCCATCCAGCTTTTTCCCGCTTTTTCCCAAGGAGGAGAAAATGAAGGCGAGCTTGTCTGCTTTTCCCGGCTTGTCCCGGCGAAGCTTTTGCCGGCTTGCCTGGGTGCTGACGGTCGTTCCGCTTCTCCTGCCTGTCGCCCTCTCTCAGGAGCCCGCTTCCCGACAGCCTCTGTCTCTGACGGAGAAAGAGTCATTCCTGCGCGACGCCCAGATCATTCGTTGCCGTTCTGCCAAGAAAGGCGTAACGGATTCTCTCCGAGCAACGCTGAGCAACGGGAAGCTAACAAACGACGCGAGCATTCAGAGAATCGATTTTTACCGCAAGATCTACAGCACGCCCGCCGGCGTCCAAGTCGACTTCAGGGACAGCTACAAATACAACATCGCTGCCTACCGCCTGGCGGTTCTGCTCGACATCGACAATGTGCCTCCCTCCATCGAGAGAACTTATCGAGGAACCAAAAGCGCGTACACCTGGTGGGTCGAAGATGTGCTGATGGACGAGGGGGAGCGTCTAAAACGCAAGATCACGCCTCCTGACGCGGTCGGCTGGAACGAGCAGCTCTATGTCGTGCGCGTATTCGATCAGCTGATCGATAACATCGACCGAAACGCCGGAAATCTGCTGATTACCAAGGACTGGCGGGTGTGGATGATCGACCATACTCGGGCCTTCAGGCCAACAACCAAGCTCAGAGACATCCCCAACCTGCGCAAGTGCGACCGGAATCTGCTCGCCAAAATGCGCGCTTTGACCCTTGAGCAGCTGAAAACACAGCTCGGTGATTATTTGACTGCGACGGAGATCCGTACACTCCTGGCTCGGCGCGACTTACTTGTTCGCTACTTCGAGCAACAGGGCGAGACGGGATTATACGACTTGAAAAAGGGCGTCCGAATGCTTCCAGCCGAGGTTGCTGCCCACTGAAGCAGTTGTTACTGCTCACTGGACAGAAACCCGGTGCTGGTCCCGGAAATCAGGGGCTCCAGCGGCGACGGTTGTGGATCGAGAGCTGCCGCAGCCTTCAGGTAGGCCAATAAGTCAGCCTCCCCGCCCGACGGTAAGTCGAGCCGGGTGCCGCGGTGGAGGGCCTGGAATCTCGACTTTTCGATAATCAGGCAGGCCATCGGGCCGCCATAGCGCTCAGACAAGCCAACGTCGATCAGTATTACCTTGGCTCCAAAACGAGGCAGAACAGCTCCTCTTGTCGGCGTGTGGCCTACTACGACATGTTTGACCTGATAACGCTGGAGCATGTCTGAGACCTCTGCTGCAGTGTCCGCTTCCGGGGCTTCAGCCAGACCTCGGTACCAGAGCGGGCCTGCAGAATCAGCGGCCACACCATTTTCAAGCAGGCGAAAATCGGCCAATTCCTCTCGGACTTTGTCGTTGAGTTGCCGGACAGACCAGGTGGCATACTTCGGACTGATTCCCCCATGGAGGAAGAGGATCTCGCCGATCTTGATCACCGCATTTTTCTGTCTCAGCCATTTTCCATACGTGCCCTTCGGTCCAAAGGCAATGCGGTGCTCGATCCAGCCTAACGGATGCTCGGCGTACCATTTTGTACGCAGTTGTTTTTGCGCCCCCGGCTCGTTGGTTTTCTGAAGCTCGGTCGCTACGTGTTTCTCGAAATAGGCATCCCGAACCTCTTCGGAATCAGGTGAGCGAAAAGCGGCGTATTCTTCGTCCGTCACATACCGGAGATCGCCGTACATGTTCATCGCCTCATGATTACCGAGGAGAACGTGGACCTGTCCGCCCGCCTTCCGAGACTGCCCTTCCAAACGCATGAGAAGGTCCATCACCTTGCGGGAATCCGGGCCTCTGTCAAGCAAATCACCGGTTTGCACAAGCTGCGTCTTTCCGGCGATCCACTTGTGTTTCTTGTCGATGACGCCGGCATCCCGGAGCAAGGCTGTGAAGCGATCGAAGTCGCCGTGCACATCTCCCACTGCCACGATCCGCTCAGCCTGCGGAAATTCATCCTGCGCGAGGAGTGCGAAGGCCCAGCCGACTGAGAGCACGCCGGCGACCAGCGAGCGATGAAGAAGCCTGCTTGATGAAGACATGCCTTTCAATCAGACGTGGCCGAAAGCCCTTGCGTTTCAGATTTGAAGAGGGCGCTCGGCGCCTTTTTCGGTGCTTTCATGAGTCGCCTGGAATAACATACCTTCTTTACCGGCTGATCAGGAGGTCGAAGATGAGAGCCATCAAATTGACGTTGATACTGGTTTTGTTACCGGCGCTTTGCGCTTCGTACGCGGCTGCCAAGCCCAACTTGACCGGTAACTGGAAGCTGAACGCCGCGAAGAGCGATTTTGGCGGGATGCCCGCTCCGAGCAGGTTTGAGCAAAAAATCACCCATAACGAACCAGACCTAAAGGTCTCAATGGTATTTGCGGGTGATTTTGGCGAGTTCTCTGCCGACTCGGTCTACACGACTGACGGCAAGGAGTGCGTGAATACCTCAAGCATGGGCCAAAGCAAAAGCACAGTGAATTGGGAAGGAGATACTCTGGTAATCGTGACGAAAATGGACATGCAGGGCAATGAGATCACGATGACCAACAAGTACACCCTGTCCGAGGACGGCAAAGCCGTGACGATCCAGGGGCACTTCAGCAGCTCTCAAGCCGAGGGTGACTCGAAGATCGTGATGGACAAGGAGTAGGCAGGAGAAGGAGTAGAGCAAGCAGAGGAGTCTTTGGCCTCCGAAGCTCGGCAGTTGCGTTTACTCTTTTTGGAGTGCGGCGGCAGAGGGAGGCCGATGCTTTACCAGGCCTACCGGCGACGCCGCTTTGGATCACCCCGGAGGGGAGGATTAGCAGAAGTCACGGTTTCTGCAGACTCCTCCGCTTCGCGGTGATCCAAAGCGGCGTCGCCGGTAGGCCTGGTAAAGCATCGGCCTCCCTCTGCCGCCGCACTCCAAAAAGAGTAAACGCAACTGCCGAGCTTCAGAGGCCAGGATCCAACGGGGTTACTTCGGATTATTGATCGCCCCCAAAAACAAGACCGCGCCCGTTTGATCGTCCCGGATCGCGCAGAAGAACGGGCGGTCCACCACCATCCGGAACCGCTCCTGCGGGACCTGGACCGATGTGACTTGCACGCCCACCGATGTGGCAGCGGCCGCTTCAGTCCCCTCTTCATTTACTTCCACAAACGTCTTGTGCTTGACCTCGTTGATGTAGGCGCGTTCTGAGGTCTGGATCATGCCCGAAAAGTCGGCACGCGTTCTGTCGAAGGCCGACTCCATACCCAACGCCTTTAAAGCATCGTTCAACCCCTTCTCGTACTCAATCCGGAAGCGCGGGAGCGAGATGTCGCCATCCCGCTTACGAAACGAATGCATCCAGGTATCCCAGTTTGATGCGGTCAGGCTCTTCAGGAACTGAGAGAGGCTGCGACCGGGCGAAGGCAGGAAGATGCGCATGTTCCATCGCCGGTTGCCGTAAGGCAGACTGATCGCCTGAAAATCCGGGGTCTGGTAATACTGGTAGCTGCCCGACTGGGTCATCATCGGCACCTGTATCCCGTTGCCGGTTGCCGGTGTAAACGGGCGCTGCGTCGTCAGTTCCTTTTTAAATTCGGCTGTCCACCTGCCTTTGAAATAGATCGCATTAATGAGGAAGAGAATCGAGTTCGAGTCAATTCGGTCGATGATCTTCTGAATCTTGCCGGCTGTGTTCCGGCCTACCCAGTCGTTGATTGTCGCCGCGGCACCCGGGTCGGCGAAATTGAGCGCGGCAACTTCCGCCTTGAAGAACTGGCGGTTTCGATCCAGGAAATCGGGTTTGAAGTCGAGGCCCTTTTTGGCCCAGAGAGAGTTGGCTATATGCAGTTGGACGGCCGGATCGGCCTGTTGGAGTGCGTTCTTCAAAGCCAGGCTCGCCCGGTTGACGTCGTCCAAACTCATCTCCTGCAGTTCAAGCGCACGGCTCATAGCCTCGCGCGTCTCCCCGGCCGCGCCGTTCCAGGTCATGGCAAGTGCAAACGCCACGCTCGTCGGGGAGATAAAAACATTCTCGGAGCCTTCGCCGGCGGTCAGTTGAGAGAAGAGCTTGAACCCAAAACCGTTTTGCGCCGATGCGAGGGATTTCTCCGCCGGCTGGGCCGCCGGCGGTTGACCGGCTCTTGATGACTGTTTCATGCCAAGGATCAACAAGCTGACTGCGGCCAAAATCACAAGCATGCGTCTCATTACCCGCCTCCTTGGCCTATTGTAGCGGAGGAAGGATCGATGCTGCGTTCAGCCGGCTCAGTGTGTGGAAAGGGAGGATAGAGCGAGCGCGCGAGGACGGGCGCTCGCTCTCGATTGCGAAACGTTCTAAAAGTACAGCTTTAACGCCATCTGAACTTGCCGAGCGTTGTTCTGTTGCGCCGGAGTGACGCGCCCGAAGCTCGCGCTTGTTGGGTCGGTATTCGGCGCTCCGAACCTTACGTGGTTGAACGCATTAAATGTCTCGAAGCGGTACTGGAGCTTGAGCTCCTCCCGGATCGTGAAGTTCTTATAGATACCCATGTTCAACTCATTGGTTCGGCTGGCCCGAACCTTGCCCCACCGTGTGGGAAAAGTCCGGACGTTCGTCGAGAAGTCCTGGTACACACCGTTCTTGATCGAGTCATTGGCTGCCGGCTTATAGCTGTAGCCCGGCAGGTTCTGGATCCCGGTCCAGGACGGGTAGTTTGAAATATCCGTGTTCTTATCCGGGAAGCGGATAAAGTGACTCGTGTCGAACCATCGGTCGAGGCTTTGCTGGTCATGCGGCAGGGAGATGTCCTGGCCGTCGTAGAAACAATCGGTCGAAAACACCACCGGTACGCCCGACTGGATGTTGTAATGGCCTGAGAGCTCCCACCCGCCAAAGGCCAGATCCAGTGCCTTCGGCATGGTGCCCCAGACCTTTTTGTTCCGCCCGAAGGGCAAGTTCCAGATGCCGGAGATGGAGAGGTGCAGCGGCCGATCCTCGCCGCCGAGCTTGTGCTCCACGAACGGGCCGGCGATCTCGGGCCCTATGAGCGAGGTGTCCTCGAACAGCTTCGACCAGGTAAGGGAGTTGAGGACGCTGAAACCACCCTTGAACCGTCGCTCCACCTTCACCAGCATGGCGTCGTACTGATTCTCCCCCAACGGATTCAGCTCTCGGTTGGTGTCTCCCAGGATCGTGATCGGACGAATCAGCTGGCTCAAGTTGATGTTTTTGCTGCTGGCGATTGAACCGGTGACTCCGGCCAGCTGGTAGAACGGGTTCGGAATCTGTTCATCCCACAGCAGCTTGTCGAGCGGCCGGCCGTTCGCATCAAAGCGCGGTGCGCGCAACTGTTTCCATAGCGCCAACGCCGGTAGGTTCACATTTCTATTCTGACCAATCCCGTACGTCTTGTTGTGGGTATAGCCGACTTCGAACAGCCAGCCCTTGTATTCCTGCTGCACGTGCAGGCTGTATTCCCATGAGTGCATGCGGCCTGGATCCTGGTTGTACAAGTTCACCGTCTGGCCGAGATTCGTGAGAGCACCGAGCGATGCGCCAGTTGGTTCAAGAATGCCGCTCTGGTATGGATTCGAGAGGGTGTCGTAAGGCGTGAAGTAGTTGTCCTGCGTGGCAATGAACGTCGTGCTGCGGCTGAATCCGTTTTGCCAGCCGTTGTCGAACGAAGCCTGGACGAACTTGCCGACGCCACCACGGATGACGGTGCTCGGCCGCAGACGGTAGGCAAACCCGATCCGCGGCTGAAACTCTCTGTAATCGGTATTGAAGACTCCCCGCGGCTGCCCATTCACACCCGCAAAAAGTTGGGCTCCTAAAACCTTGAAGGCACTTGCTGGAACCAATCCAGCTGCCTGCTGGACGATCGCGTTGCTCGCATTCTTCGTCAGGATGCTGGTATAAGCCGCCTGCGCCGCATCGTTGATCGGATTCACCGCCGTCAGGTCGTAGTCGGAAGTGAGGCGGTTAAACCTTTCGGTGAGGGGAGTTTCGTAGTCCCAGCGCAGCCCCAGGTTCAGAGTCAGGCGCGGTGTAACGCGCCAGTCGTTCTGGACGAAAAGGCCCGTGAAATGCTGCGAGAAGAATCCGTTTGCATTTCGAGGGAAATTGCCGCCGTTAGGCAGGCCGAGCAGCAGAGCAGCCAGGCGGGATCCCATCCCGGTCCCTCCGCTGACGTCGGCTCGCGGGCGCGTCCAGTTGGTGTTGTCGAACGTGAACTGTCCCTGGTTCCCGATGTTCCTCTCAGCTGATTGCAGCACCCAGTATTCCGCCCCGTACTTGAACATCATATTGCCCCTCGAGTGGTTCATCGTGGCGCTCCATGTGTAGTACGTGGTGGCGGTAAAGTTGCCGGCGCTGCTCGTCCCGATATCACCGAACAGCCCAACGATTCGCGGGAAGGACGGCTTCTCCATCTGCGCGATGTAATTGGCGGGGAGACCCAGCGGCGTGGGGTCGAATCCCGCCCCGTTGTCGCGGTTGTCATCCACGAATCGGCTGACGTTCCAGCGGAGGTTCAGGACCAACGTCGGGCGCATTGTCCACACGTGGTCCAGTCCCAATCCGGTCGGAATACGGGTCTGGTACTGGCCGGTGGATGCGTTTCCAAAGATATTCCCGGTCAGTTCGTCTTCGTGGTACCAGCGATAGGAGCCGAAGCTCTTGTGAGAGTTGTTCCAGGTATGATCCAACCGGACCGCCAGGACAGCCATCTTGTTGTCGCGCGTTGAAGCGGGCACGAAGTTGTTCGTCGCGTTATTCGTCTCGTCGCTCGGCGTATTCGGCAGAGGAACAAATTCCAGGATTTTCAACGCGACAGGGTTCAACCGGCTGGCCGGAATGATGTTGTTCGCAAACTGGGTCCGGTACCCTTTCGAATCGACGGTCGCCGGGTCGTAGATATTGATTGGATATTTGATGCGCTGGCCGCTGACCAGCTGCGTCGTAAACGACTGGCTAAAATCCCCGTGCCTCTCCAGGTCTGTAGGCACGGAGCGGATATCGAAGCGGGGATCGCTGTTGCGTGTCCCGTCAAAGGAGACGAAGAAGAACGTCTTTTCCTTCCCGTTATACACCCCGGGGATCCGGACCGGACCGCCGAAGGTCGCGCCGTACTCGTTGAAGTGAATTGCCGGCTTTTCCCCGCCCGACATGTTCGTCTGAAAGAGGTTGGCGTTAAGCAGGTTGTTCTGGTTGAACCAGTAGGAGCTGCCATGATACTGAGCCTTGCCGCTCTTGATGACCATCTGGACGGTGGCGCCCGCTTGCCGGCCCAGAGAGGCGTCGTACGCGTTCATTTGCACGCGGAATTCCTGGATAGCATCTGGCGGAGGCATAAACCCGACTTTCCCGTCAGCCCGGATATTGGGCATACCGTCCAGTTCGAACGAGTTGGAACGAATGTTATTGCGTCCGCCGTTGACGGTGAACTGTGAGCCGGCGTTGTACGACCAGAGGTGAGCCACGTTCTGGTTCTGATCCTGGGCTATAACGCCCGGCGAGAGCGTGGCCAGCAGCGTCGTCACACGCGACATCGATGGCATCTCCGTGATCTGCTCCTCGGTGATAACCGTGCCCGATGTCGCGGAAGTCGTATCGATCAGCGGAGCCTCGGCCTGCACCTCGACCACTTGAGACACTTCCCCGACCTCGAGCTTCACGTCAATCTGTTTGTTGTCGGCGGCCTGCAGCGTCAAGCCTTTCCGTTCGGTCGTCTTGAAACCCGGTACGCTCACGGTGAAGCTGTATGGGCCCGGGATCAGGAACTGGACGATCCAGTTCCCTTCGTTGTTGGTTATTGTCTGTTGCTTGACACCGGTGTTTTCCGATAGGACGGTAACTTCGGCACCCGGGATGACGCCGCCCGTGGCGTCGAACACGCGTCCGCCGAGTGTCGCACGAGCTTCCTGCCCGAAGGTCAGGTTAACGCTAACGAAAAGCACGGCCAAAAGGACCGGCAAGAAACGTAAAAACCTCTTCATGGAGCCCTCCCCCTGTGCGAAAAGAATTACGGAACCGTGAAGACACGTTCAAGGCGTAGGATACAAAAACGGCTTTGCCGACGCCCTCTTTCTCTGATGTCTGGCCCTCCAGACCCAGCAGAAACCAGCAGAACCCCCTGCATCGGATCGCATCCTATTCCTTTCCCATCTCGTCGGCAAAGCATTTTTCGGCAAAGCATTTTCATGAGAAGCTAATTCGGGGCGTGACCTATGAACATGACAAGGCGCGATTTTGTTGCTCTGCCTGCGGTAGTTGCGGCGTCCGCAAGCCTGACGCGGGCCAGTCGACCGTCGAAAGCCAGACGGGCAGTCGACACCTGGCTGGTCTACGACGAGGAAAAATCGATGGAGCGAATCCGGCGGCTGGCGGACATTCTCACATCGGTGAGCGTCTTCGGAGATCCGCCGAAGAGCTTCATTGATGAATGCCACAGCTTGAAGATCGAAGTCTACCGGGGCGTCTCGGGGAACCAGTCGGCCTTCGACACCCAGGTTCGGTCTCAGGCAACTATCGACGAATATCTCCGGCAATGCCGGGAATCGGGGTACGACGGCATCGACCTCGATTTTGAACACCTCGACCCAAAAGTCCAGCCGGCCTATTCCGACTTTCTGAGGCAAGCTTCAAAGGCCTTGAAAGGTATTAATCGGAAGATGAGCCACTGTGTCGGCTATTACCCGGGCATGGAGAACGATCCTCCGCGCCAGCTTTTCTATGATCCCACGGTGGTCGGCCAGACCTGTGATCTGGTTCGCGTGATGTGCTATGACCTTTACTGGGCTCCGGGGAAAGGACAGGGAACCGACCGGGATGATGCGCGCGGAATTGGCCCGACATCGAATTATCCCTGGGCACGGACCGCGATGGAGTTCTGGCTGAAGCGAGTGCCACGGGAGAAACTGGTCATGGGGCTGCCGGCTTACTCCAATGACTACGTGGTAACCCCGGCCGGCAAGGGCCAACAAGTCTACAAGCCGCGGCCGGAAACAGGGTCGGGAACCGAAGTGGCCAGATCCTGGCTTTGGTACGAGAAACTCAATCTCTATCTTTTCCGGGACCCGAGCGGCGACCCCCATGCTTTTTATGCGAGCGACGCGCGGAGCACCGCGGAACATCTCCGGACAGTCGATGACCTTAACCTCCCGTCGATCGGGTTCTGGCACTTCTCGAGCGTGGACGACGAGACGTGGGCGGCCGTCCGCCAGTGGCTGGGAAAGGGGAAGTGACGCGCACAAGGCAGCGTATCAGCGGCCATTTCCTATTGTGGCCGGACTCTCCAGAGTCCGGTGCCGGGCTCGCCGAGAGCCCGGCCATACGATCGAAGGGGCGCAGGAGGACGAAGGGGAGGAGTGGCGGACGGCCAAGAGTCGTGGCTCTGATTCACGCTGGTTGCTGCTCTCTCGACTATGCCGGGCTCTCGGCGAGCCCGGTGCCGGACTCTGGAGAGTCCGGCCACAATAAAAGGCGGCCTCCGCTGCGGGATTTCCTGGGCCTTTGCTACTCCGTCTTCATCGTCTGGCTCTGCGCCGCTGGCGTTTCAAAATGGCTGGCTGCAAGCCATTTCCCGTCCTTCTTCACGTAGACGGAGCTCGCCAGAACGTCGGCAGGGACCTTGTTTCCCTGGCAAGTGGCGTCCTGTTTCGCCTTGTAAGTCACGATTACCGTATCGGGCGTAACCTCATGAACCTGCCAATCCGAGAGTGAATAGCTGCGGACGTCGCACGGCGTCGCGGTCATCTCCTTGACCATCTGTTCTTTGCCGGAGCTTATTCCCATAGGGCTGACGCTCACGCTGTTGTCCGTCAGGTTCTGCTGGAAGGGCTCGCTCTGCTTGTTCTTCCACGCTTCCCAGAGCGATTTCTCGATGGAGGTGACGCTCGACTTAGCGTCCTGCGCCAACAACGAGCCGCCAATTATCACGGACACGCAGACGATCACGCCGACTGCCAAAAGACGAGTCTTCATATTCTTCTCCTTGTCAATAGGGGATGCTTTATCCTAACTCTCGGCAACAAATAGATCAAACCAGCGAGTGGGCCGCGTTGCGGACGGTTGACGCCAGGAACGCCTCGGAATATCCTCCCCCGGAACAGGAAGAAAGGCTGCTGCTATGAAGACGGCTCTCCGACTTACCATCATCGTTCTCCTGGCGCTCGCCTGCCCGCTTCTCGGGGCACAGAATCAGCCGCCGAATCGCCAACCCGGGTTCCGGGTTGCTGTGAACATGGTGCTGGTCAATGTGAGCGTGACGAGCCCGGAGGGGAAGCAACAGCCGGAGCTGCACGCCGAGGACTTCCGCCTCTCGGAAGACGGAGTCGAGCAAGACATCAAGTTCTTTCGCTCAGCCGAGGCTCCTTTTCACGTGGCTCTGCTGGTGGACTCCAGCGGGAGCACCGCGACCAAGCTTGACTTGATCCGGAAGGCCGCCGGCCGTTTCCTGCAAAAGCTGGCGCCGCAAGATCGTGTCTCCGTGGTCGATGTGGCAGGACGGGTTGAGGTGTTGCAGGGGTTTACGGCCGACCGGCGCCTGCTGTCACGCGAGTTGCGGCGGATAGGAACAACAAAGGAGAACGGGACTCTGCTACGAGACGCGATTCACCACATCCTCAATAACCTTTTCCGCGGCATCGAAGGCCGGAAAGCAGTCGTTTTCTTGACGGACGGGCAGGATAGCGGCAGCAAACACCGGCTCGAACAACTGAAGCAGGCCGTCTACGCGAGCGACGCCGTTTTGTACGGGCTGCTCGTCGACACAGAAGCGGACCTCTTGAAGACTCTGCAGGAGGCAGGAACCAAGTTCTCACGGATAGCGCTGGTCGTCGAAGCCAGCTCCGGCTTCAAGGTTGAGGACGTCAAAGCCGCAGCCCGCTACCTGATTGATCGGCTCCCGGCCTCCGCACAAATCTGCCTGGTTGAACACCGGTCCCCACGTCGAGCGGTGCTTCTGGTGCCCCACACTGACAACCGCGCAGAACTCAAGGATGCGATCACCAAGGCTAGTGTTCAGCCGCGTTTGATGGAGACCGCCTCGTCCTGGAAAGCGTCGGGCATCACGGTTCTCCTCACTGACAGTGATGTCGACCTGCCCCAGCGGATACAAGCGGATATCCTTGATCAGGGTGTCGTTTTCGTCCTCGGGAAGCGCCCCGAGAAGGAGTGGCAGGAACAGCTGAGCGATCTTGCGAGGAGAATTCCCGACCCTTCTGGTCTCAGGCAGACAGCAAAAGAGCTGCCTGCGAAGTACCGGGATGCCCGGGAAGCAATCAAAGCTCTTTGCGACCATTCAGGGGGCCGCTCTTTCGATCTGGTCGGAATGTTGGAGCTCGATAACTTCTACCAGTTGGTTGCTGAGGAATTGCGCCGGACCTACACGCTGGGTTACTACTCCCACGCCGCTCCCGGCCAGTATCATCGCGTCGACGTCAAGCTTCCATCCGCCACGCAGTCCGATGTCCGCGCCCGCCGCGGCTTCCTGGTGCCTTGAGTCTCGCCCGATTGAGAGAGTGCCTTTGCCCCGGAGGGGGCGGATGTTTATAGTCGTCGGAGAAGAGAGAGAGGCGGGTCGCCCGCTTACTCCGCTCCAGGCTGCTCCGCAAAAGATGCTCCTCAGCGCGTGTGGCGAGCCACCCGCTCCGAGGGTGTTGAAAATGTTCACTCGCCTGTGTCTTTGGCTCCGTTAGGAGCCGGATGTTTATAGTCTGACAGAATGCCGGCGAGGCGCCCTGTAGCTGTAGGGGCGCGATGTGCTGAAGAACCAAGAACATCGCGCCCCTACAGGGCGCCCTTCCTCCTACCCTGCCAATCTATAAACATCTGGCTCCTAACGGAGCCAAGACAGCTTTTTCAACACCCCGCTCCGTGCGCGGCTCTGTAACGCGACTCCAGCTCAACCCGTACTGGGGTAAACAGATGCGGTGGGAACAGGCGTCATCTCGCCGCCTGCTCGGCCTGCCACAAGTGTCGTCGCTGGTGAGCGGCCAGAATGGCGAAGCAAGAAAACAGGTTGTAGCGCACCCGGGAATTGAAAGGTGAAGCGAGCTTCAGCTTGTTCAGATCCAACCCTTCGGCTGCCTGCATTTCAGCCTCGAGTTCGGCCTGCAATTCCCGAAATCGGGCCAGAAGCCTGTCTCGAGAATCAGCAGTCGGCACGAAGGCCGGAGCCGTCTTGACGCGAAGGCGCCTGACCGGCGG
>Ga0105091_10000389_pt1 | contig 18202 bp, 15 predicted proteins | sample PPLLak1March2015_FD_87022 | JGI IMG/M metagenome (GOLD analysis project Ga0105091, IMG submission 87022) | Freshwater sediment microbial communities from Prairie Pothole Lake near Jamestown, North Dakota, USA - PPLs Lake P7 Core (1) Depth... | ecosystem: Environmental > Aquatic > Freshwater >... | reverse complement strand
CTGGGTGAATGTGTTTGATCGAGCAGTGCCTGTATTTCGACCAGCAGAGGGCGCGTGCCTTCCTGCGTCACCATTACACATGAACCAGCCACCTGGGAGTCATGCTGTGACAGGAACAACGCCGAGGGATTGCTGACCTCACGCAAGCCTTTCTCAGTCAGCGCAAACACGCCCAGCTCATTCACCGCACCGAAGCGGTTCTTGAAGGCGCGCACCAGACGAAAACTTGAATGGGTATCGCCCTCGAAATACAACACTGTATCAACGATATGCTCCAGCACACGCGGCCCGGCCAATGTGCCGTCCTTGGTCACATGACCGACCAGAATCATGGTGATCGCCGAGCTTTTCGCCAGGCGCGTAAGTTGTGCCGCGCATTCGCGCACCTGCGCAACCGAGCCGGGGGCGGAAGTCAGCAATTCGGAATACACGGTCTGGATTGAATCGATCACCACTGCATCGGGTTTTTCCTGTGCGATCGCAGCCTGTATTTTTTCCAGCTGAATTTCCGCCAGCAAATGCATGCCGCGCGCATCCAGCGATAGCCGCTTGGCACGCAACGCAATCTGCTGCGCTGACTCCTCGCCGCTGACATATAGTACTTTCTTATGGGTTGAGAGATGCGCCAGTGCCTGCAACAAAAGCGTGGATTTGCCGATGCCGGGATCTCCGCCTATCAGCACCACGCCGCCGCTTACCAGCCCCCCGCCCAGTACACGGTCAAACTCGGCAATACCCGTGGGCGTGCGGGGTACCTCCACAGCATCCACTTCAGCCAGCGTCTGCACCAGACTGGTAGCCGCCAGCGCGTTGTAACGGTTTTTGCCAGCCGGGGCCGTCTCGGCAATACTTTCAACCAGCGTATTCCATGCCGAGCAATGTGGACACTGCCCCTGCCATTTGGGTACCTGGCCACCGCATTCGGTGCAGCTATAAACTATTTTTGCTTTTGCCATGCATGCCTCGAAGGGGAATCAACTCTGTTGCGGTAAAATAGCTTTTTTTCTGATGAATGCCACGCAGCGGTGGATTATATATCAGTGCATATCCGGAATTAGCTAACATGTTGCGACTAACCGAAATCAAACTGCCACTCGGCCATCAAGCAGACGCTCTGCCTGCCGCGATTCTGCAGCGCCTGAAAATTAGCGCGGCCGAACTCATCGGCCACACCATATACCGCAGGGGTTTTGATGCACGCAAACCTTCAGCTATCAGCCTGATTTACACTCTGGATGTGGAGGTAAAAAATGAGGCTGCCCTGCTCAAAAAATTGGCAGGAACGCCGCATGTCACCACCAGTCCCGACACCAGTTACCACTTTGTGGCACATGCCCCCGATAATCTTGCCGACCGCCCCGTCGTGATCGGCACCGGTCCCTGTGGCCTGTTCGCCGGCCTGCTGCTGGCGCAGATGGGCTTCCGCCCGATCATCCTGGAGCGCGGCAAGGCGGTGCGCGAGCGCACCAAGGACACCTTCGGCCTGTGGCGCCAAAGCAAGCTTGACCCCGAATCCAATGTGCAGTTCGGCGAAGGCGGCGCTGGCACTTTTTCCGACGGCAAACTGCACAGCCAGATCAAGGATCCCAAACACTACGGCCGCAAGGTGCTGACCGAGTTTGTCAAAGCTGGCGCGCCGCCCGAAATCATGTATGTGAGCAAGCCGCATATCGGCACCTTCAAGCTGGTGGGCATGGTGGAAGAAATGCGTGCCACGATTGAATCGCTGGGCGGCGAAATTCGCTTCACCAGCCGCGTCGACGACATCCTGATCGACAACAACCAGATAACAGGCGTCCAACTTTCCAGTGGCGAAATAATTGCCGCCAGCCATGTTGTTCTGGCTATCGGCCACAGTGCGCGCGACACCTTTGAAATGCTGCATAAGCGTGGCGTCTACCTGGAAGCCAAGCCCTTCTCGATCGGCTTTCGCATCGAGCACCCGCAATCGCTGATCGACCGTAGTCGCTTCGGCGCCAACGCTGGCAATGCATTATTGGGCGCAGCGGACTACAAACTGGTGCACCACTGCAGCAATGGCCGCTCGGTCTACAGCTTCTGCATGTGTCCGGGTGGGACGGTGGTTGCGGCCACCTCCGAAGCGGGACGCGTGGTGACCAATGGCATGAGCCAGTATTCGCGCAACGAACGCAACGCCAACAGCGGCATTGTGGTGGGCATCAGCCCGGCCGACTATCCCGGTGATGCGCTGGCCGGCATCGAGTTTCAGCGGCGCTGGGAAAGCCGCGCCTACGAGCTGGGCGGCGGAAATTACAATGCACCGGCGCAACTGGTGGGTGATTTTCTGGCTGGCCGCCCTTCAACTTCACTGGGCTCTGTTATCCCCTCCTACACCCCCGGCATTAAACTGACGGACTTGAGTTCTGCGCTCCCGGACTATGTTATCGATGCTATTAGAGAAGCGCTGCCCGTCTTTGAAAAACAGATCAAGGGCTATGCGATGAACGACGCGGTACTCACCGGCGTAGAGACCCGCACCTCCACTCCAGTGCGCATCTCGCGTAAAGAAAACTTCCAAAGCATGAATACACTCGGACTCTTTCCGGCAGGTGAAGGGGCAGGTTATGCAGGCGGCATATTGTCAGCAGCAGTGGATGGCATCGAGGTGGCCGAGGCAGTAGCTTTATGCATACTTAAAGCGCACAAGCCCTGATACCTACACCTACAGCAGATTCGCTTTCAGCTTACTTGGGGTACTGATTCCAACCATCAGATTGCTGGAACTTATTTGTGCAATCCCCAGCCTGATATCCGTATCTCCTAAATATTCAATATAATACAAGTATATGATTATATTGAATATTTCATAATAAACGAGACCTTATCACGGCTTTACCACTGGGAGGCTCTGTCGCGTAAATGGCAATACAGCCTAGTGCCTGGCCTCACTGGGAGGCAGCACTATAGAGTCGAGGAAGATCATTTCCGCATCGACCTTGTCGAATTCATAGCGCTGGTTGCAGAATTCGCAATGCACTTCAATGGTTTCACGCTCGGCCAGAATGCTGTCAACTTCCTCGCGCCCCAGCATTTGCAACATTTTTGCCACATTGTCACGCGAGCACGAACAGAAAAATTCCACTCTCTGCGCATCAAACAGGCGAATATCATCTTCATGATAGAGCCGTTGAATCAGCGTTTTTGCAGGCAGCAACAATAGCTCATCGGTTTTTAAGGTTTCTGCAAGAATCACGGCGCGGGGCCATGCATCAGTGTCTGCGTCTTCATGTTTGTCCGTATCCGGCAACTTCTGCAGCAACATGCCTGCGGCATGCTGGCCATCCGCAGCCAGCCACAAACGTGTTTCCAGCTGCTCGGAATGGCTCATGTAATTCTGCATAATTTCGGCTACGCTAGCCCCTTCAATCTCAACTATACCCTGATAGGGTTGGCCACCATCTTTGGGATCAAGTGTGATCGCAAATTGCCCTTCCCCTATCAGCTCGGCGAAGCTGCTCTGCGCCAGTTCTCCAGACCACTTGGCTGTGGCGCGAAGTTTCATGTCACCGCTACATTCAACCACCAACAGCTTGACCGGCCCCCTGCCCATAATTTGCAATACCAGCGAGCCCTGCAACTTTAAGGTTGCGGCAAGTAACACCGCTGCAGCAGCCAGCTCGCCCATCAGGTTGCGCAGCACTTCGGGATAGTCATGGCGCTCGAGTACGCTGCGCCATGAAGCATCCAGATGAACCAGCTCACCGCGCACAGGTGCCTGTTCAAACAGAAAGCGTTGCAGGGAATCAGACTGGGGAATGTTGTTGCTGTTAGTCATACTGCAATAATCCTAAAAAAAACAGTTGGCTACAGAAAACTAAGGAGCGGCCCTGTTGTAATGGGAAATATATTCATATTTTTGGTGTAGCCACGCAGACTGCTACTCCAGAAGCAAAATACGCAAATCATGGGCGATGCTTTCAGCTTTCAGGCCATAGCGCATAGATAGACGTAACTTGCCTGACGGGTCTATTACAAAGGAGCCAGCCGTATGGTCTACGCTGTAACTCTGGCTATTCTTCCCCTGCTGTTTTTGATAGTACACATGAAAGTCCTTCGCCACCCTGGCTGTTGCAGCTTCATCGCCATACAGGCCCATAAAATTGGGGTTAAATGAAGGCACATAGCCAGCCAACAGCGCTTGGGTATCACGCTCAGGATCTACCGTCACGAATACTACCTGTACTTTGCTTGCGCTATCCTTGCCCAGGAGATTAAGTGCCTGTGCCATATCCGACAGTGTGGTCGGGCAAACATCCGGGCAGTGCGTATAGCCAAAAAATATGACGACCACCTTCCCCTTGAAATCGGCCAGTCTTGTTGCCTTACCGGTATGATCGGTGAGATTCAGATCCTTGCCAAAATCAACACCGGTAATATCTGCAGAATGAAATTTTTCTGCAGATGACTGTTGCTCACACCCAGCCAGGCCGATGAAAATAAAAAGCCCTAACAGGCAGGCATATTTATAAGCTTGCACAAATTTCAACATTTTTTGGGAGTATTAATTTAAGAAAGAGAGCCAGCTCTCAGGACAAGTAAGGGATCTCTCGATAAGTTTTAAATTTTGGCAGCCAATTCTTTGGCTGCCAAATCAGCTTCAATTTCATCTTTGGAATCTGAAATGCGCCTTGGGATCATATCGGCATCGAGCAAGCGCTCGATACGCGCAAATACCTCATGGCGCGAAAAAGGCTTCTTCATAAAATCATCCGCACCAATGCGGCTACCAAAGAATAGTTCTGTAGCCTGCTCATTACCGCTGATCATTATGACGGGAATATGCTGCGTCAACGGATCTTTGCGCAGGGTGCGCAAAACCGCAAAGCCGTTGGCACCGGGCAAAATGATATCTAGAAATATCAGGTCAGGCTTTTCTGTACGAGCAAGTTCAATCCCAATATCAGCATCCACAGCATCAAAAGTGATAAAGCCAGATGAGCGCAATATTTTCTTGAGTGCAAACACAATCGTTGGTGAGTCATCGATAATCAGGACGCGGGTGTCATAACGTGCATTCAAACGTTTCTTGCGCCGGCGCTCCCCTTTTACCGACTCGCCAGAATCTGCATCTATTCCTGAGTCAAGCTCAGAACTGCCAAAAGTTGAGCGAATTTTATCGAAGATACCCACGATTAACCTTTCTTAATATGGCATAACGGCTTAATTGCCGTGCTTCCGCAACATTATAGCCCGAACCCTGACGCTTATGCCCCCAAGTATTTGAACTCACCTCAATTGAGACAAGTTTAATTATTTTGATACTGAAGCCGTCAATTATTGCCTGCTCCTACCTGGTCAAAATTCAGCCGAAGCAGATTACAATTGCAGCAAATATTTATCACGAACAAATACAATTCATTGTATTTAAACAGTGTTTACATAAAACCAGGCTATTCCATGCACCTGAAACAGGGGGCAAATTAACTTGGTCAGCAATGGAATTTGCTTCGATCAAACAGCAAGAGGTAGTGCAATATTTTAAAAAAACCCACCCCACCCCTGCCACGACGCGATCACCAATAAAAAAAATTTCAAACACCTTCTTGTAATTCCTCCAATGTCTTGATACAGTGCCACGTCGTTTAATTTTTAACCACAAGGGAGTCAACAAGATGAACAAGGCAGAACTGATTGATGCAGTAGCAAAGTCCACAAAACAAACAAAAACTAATGTTGAAGAAACACTGAACGCGCTGATGGTTGCTGTTCAAACTTCATTGGTAAAAGGCGAAAACGTACAATTGATCGGTTTCGGCACATTCGCTGTTGAAGCACGTGCAGCCCGTATCGGCCGCAATCCAGCCACTGGCAAAGAATTGAAAATTCCAGCAAAGAAAGTTGCCAAATTCAAGGTTGGTAGCAAGCTGAAAGATGCTGTTGCCGGCATGAAGAAAAAGAAGTAATAAAGCATAGCTCCTGAAGGAGCTTAGCGCGATGGCGACCTGGAAGCAGGTCGCCATTTCTTTTTCTACCCCTTACACCCAGTCGCAAAGTGTTTTGTGATGATACAAACTTACACTAACGCCAATCAATCCCTGTTATTCCCTGCTCAAGCAGCCAGGCGTTAATCCGTGAAAATGGGCGACTGCCGATAAACCCCCTGTAGACAGAGAGCGGAGAGGGATGCGCTGACTCGATAAGCAGATGTGACTTATTAAGCATAATCAATGCTTTTTTACTTTGCGCATGCTTACCCCATAGTACAAAGACTCGCGGCTTATCCGAGTTCGCCAATGCAGAGATGATTGCATCGGTAACTTTTTTCCAGCCTTTGTTGGCATGCGAGCCGGGGCTCCCGGGTGCCACTGTTAAGGCTGTATTCAACAGCAACACGCCCTGTTTGGCCCAGCGTGTAAGATCCGTTGCGGTTGGGATCGGCGTTTTGATATCCTCGGACACTTCACGAAATATATTGCGCAACGAGGGTGGCATTTTTACACCATCCGGCACGGAAAATGCCAGACCATGCGCCTCACCTTCACCGTGATAAGGGTCCTGCCCCAGAATAATGACCTTGACGTCATCCGGTGCCAGCAGCTCCAGTGCACGGTAGCGGTCCCCTGGCGCAGGGTAGGCCATGCCATCAATTTTCGGAATATCCTCATCCCTTAACCCGCAATACGCCAGCCAATTTTCAGGAAATTTACTCAACTTATTCTCCGCTTCAACTTGATCAATATTTGCCCCATGTCAAAATTATAACCTGCTTAAATTTCTCACCACGACAATGCAACAACATCATAGTAAAATGCAGCCTCAATGCACCGCACGAATACATAAAATTCCAACCTCCCCACTGGCAACTTAATCCCTTCGAATACTTTATGTCCAATTCCATCCATGCGCTGCTAGAACTGGCAGAAAAAAATGACGCTGACGCACAATACGAACTTGCCGAAGCTTACCGAAGGGGTACTGATGTAGCGGAAAACTTTTCCGAAGCGCTGCGCTGGTATCGTGCCGCAGCGGAACTTGGACTTGCCGATGCCCAGAACAATCTGGGTGCCATGTATCTCGCCGGCATGGGAACAACCAAAGATCCTGCCGAGGCGGCCTACTGGTACCAGAAAGCTGCCGAACAAGAGCAGGTACATGCGCAATTTAATCTCGGCATGCTTTATTTGCTCGGTAACGGCGTCGAACAAAGCGATGAAGATGCGGCTCATTGGTTGCACTCTGCCGCCGAACAAGGCGACCTTGAGGCAATAAACCAGATGGGCACCTTATATCTAAGCGGGCGCGGTGTTGAGCAAAATTATGTGGCAGCTGCGGAATTGCACACCATTGCCGCCATTGAAGGTCACCTTGGATCCATCGACAAGCTCGCCGAATTTGCTGATGAAATTGAAAATGCGGCTCTCAACGGCAGCATCATGGCAGCGTTGTGCATGGCAAAAAAATTCGACCACGGCTTGGGATCGGATATTGATACCGCGCTGGTATATGCATGGCTGCAATGGGCCAGATTGCACGGCACTCATGACGATGACGAAGACGAGATGGAAGAATTCGAAAGCTACGTGAACGCAATCACCAGCGAAGAAGATGCGATTCGCGGCAAAAAATTTCTGGAGGAAATGCGCAAGCGCGCAGATGCGATACACTAGACATGATGATATTCACCAACAGCCCTTCACACTACTGACATGCCACACACCCCAATGAAACAGCGTTTAATCTGGTGGTGGGCAGTCGCCGCTCTTGGCGTTTTTGCCTACCTCTATTCTCTTGGCGGCATGCACATCCCTTCCACAGGGGATGAAGGTCCGTATTTGCAGATTACCCGCCTTACCGCAGCCACAGGCCACTGGCTGCCGCTGATACCTTCTGAAGGTCTGGGTGTCACCAAGCCGCCGCTACTTTTCTGGCAAGGCCTAGTGGCAAGCAACTGGGGACAGGATTGGGAGCTGTGGCGCTTTCGCCTGCCCATCGTAGGCTACTCCTTCTTATCCGCCCTGCTGGTGTTCTGGGTTACCCGTCGCATCAGTGGCGATAACGAAAGCGCGGCCATCGCCGGTGTTTCATTTTTGGCATTTACCTCGGTCTTCCATCACGGTCGCCCCTATATCACCAATCTGCCCGAAGTCTTTTTCCTGTCACTGACCTACTTTTTACTGCTGTTGTACAAAGACCGCAGCTTTAGCCGCAATTATTTTTTCTGGATAGGACTGGGCGTGCTGGTAGGTCTGGCAGCCTGGGTGCGCTCCATTTTTCTGCTCGCGCCGGTGGGACTTGCGCTCAGCATTTATCTGCTGTGGCAGCGACAATGGCGTATCGCCGAATTTTTCAGGCAGGACGCGCCGCGCCTGACGGTGTTTACCCTCACCGTGCTTGCCGTGTTCGGCTTATGGTTCATCATCGACCCCAATCCCGGGGCTATCTACCGCGAGTTTCTGCTGGGCGAAAACGTCTCCAAGCTCAAGACAGACGGTTACTGGAGCAACTTTTTTTCGGGCCCCTACCCGGTGTTTCAGGTGTGGTTTGGCATCTTCCGCAACGCCGGCTTCCTCGCCCTGCCCCTGCTTTTCGTATTCATCTACAGCGTGAAAAATTGGCAAAAGCTCAAGCACGAAGAGCATGCGCTGTGGATATGGGTACTCGCCTTCATCATCGTCTTCACCGTGCCAGCCCAGCGCCAGGATAGCTATGTGATGGCTACCATGCCCGCCGTCGCGGTGATACTGGGGCTGCACTGGCGTGAGATACCACGCGCCTGGTTCTATTTGTTCGTGCTGCCATTGCTGGCCATCTTTGCCGGACTGATCTATCTGATGATCCCCATCAGCCAGCATGTGTTGCCGGAGGGCTCCTATGCACCCTGGCATTACGCAGTGCCATTCAGCGGCATTGCGCTGGCGCTGCTATCGCTGGCCTACAACAAATGGGCGCCGCGCCTGTTTATTCCACTAATATTTTTGACCTTCCTCTCGCTGGCGAGCGTGATGTCACCGTTTGAGGGCAAACTTGGCCGTTATGATGAACTTGCAATCAGTTCTGCGGCAGGCAAGACTGTCTATGTTCCCACCAACTTCAAGTCGCAATTCGAGCACTATCATTTCCTGTTGCCGGGTGCGGTTATCCGCAATTATGACTATGACGACGAGGCCAGCCGCGACCGCCTGCTGGCAGAGGGAAACCTGGTCGTGGCGCACTTCCCGCCCGAAACCAACAATTTTGCTTCATGGAAAGTGCTGGGCAAGCGACTGACATTGCGCAACCGTATGCCAGAGAAAGATATAGGGCCGGTACTGCGCGAACGCCGCATGGAACTGCTGTTCCGCCAGGAGTTATTACTGCAGGGTGCGCAGCAATAATTTAACCTAGAAACGGCAGTTGAACGGGGCAAGTGGTGCGTTTATTTTCTTGTCTAGCAAGGCGCGACGAGAGCGGAGCTGTTGCCGCTTCAGCGGCTTACAGAACCGGCCTACCCTTTACGGGTGCGCGGAATAGTCATTCTATTCAATGAGGAGCAACGCAACTGGGCAAGAAAATAAATGTGCCAATTGGCTCGTAGCGACCTCACCCAGATGGTGGGCGTGAATAATTCAATAATTTTTATTATTTTCATTTGCTTGCGTTCCTATGGAGCGGTCAACTGCCGTTTCTAGGTTTATTGCAGCGACAAAAAAAATTACTGATATGGCGCAGACAAATCTTGCGCTGCAATTTTTATTCCTTCAACAATCCGTAATCACCCATCGTCTTCAGAATTGTGTTGATATATGGCTTGATGAGCGCCTGCTTCAAGTTATCGACTCCAGTCTCTGTAGTGGCAGCCCAGATTAACTTGTCATTACGCGCATTATACAAATTGGTTTCCATCAGAGCATATTCATACTCCGTCGAATAGCCCGGAGCATTGATCAAATCATAGCCATGGCGATAATACTCTGGCCATGTTCTGTAATGATACGGCCGATGCGAAATAGTGGCCGGATAATAAACCCTTACACTCCGTTTACTGACCAGCCTGGAAACCAGAACGGTATCTGCTCCCAATTGTTTCACCATCCCCGCGATAGCCACCTGGTCATCCTGGCTCTTATCGGGAAGTGTCGAGTAACTGGCAATCGCATCCGTACCACGTGCTTTAAGCTGCAACACGAATTCATCCTCAAACATTCTTCTGTAAATAGGCTCTCTGGCGACAGCAATGACCATCACCCTTTGCGGGCGACCCGTATATGAAGCATCTTTCCAAACTGCTTTGATTTGTGTCGTGGCACAAGCCACAAGTAAAACGACAATCAATCCCGACAAACCGAGAGTTTTAAGCAAATGTCTCATTGATTAGCCTCCATATACAGTTTTTATTTACGCAGATAATCATTAGAACCAAACCCCTCCCAACCTTGACAAGGGAGGAGCTGACCGCGCTCTCCCCCTGTTCGAGGCAGGGTCGCAGCAAAGCTGCGGGGCACCCGCCAGCATACCCCTTGCGGGTGCAAGGTTGGAAGGGGGGTGGTTCTAATGAACAGATAGAGCCAAAAAAAACAAATTTATTTAATATAATCAAATAGTTACAGAAATACCGAGCAATTACTTGCCAAACCACGCCCTCATTTGCTTAAAGCGCAAAAATTCATTGTTCACAAGAAGTTGTGTCAAAGCATAAATCAGCAATATCGGATCGATCAAATAATCCCACAGATTGGTGGATTCAAGCAGATGCAGATTAAAGGCAAGCAAAGGCAACAGCAAAATGATCGCCAGTAGCCGATTTATTTTTAGCCACGCATAAATGGAAAAAATACTGAGTACTGCAGACATTAATACGGGAGCATAACCCAGGCGATAAGGGTCAAATGCACTCACACCCAGCGCCAAAGGGTAAAACACCACGCCAACCAGTGCAACACCAGCCAACAGTGTGTTTCGTGCAGATGCTTCCAGCAGCTTAAGGTTAAACAGTCGCTGCGCCAGGATATTTGAAAATATGACCAGACTGAGTACGCTTAGGTCTCCGACTACACTGCGCAGCCATTGCGCAAATGTCAGTCCATAAACGGGAACAAACATACCCAGTGACAATAAAATTGCAACGCTAACCCTGTGCAGTTGCTTATCTTTTACCAGGCGGCCTGACATTAGCGTAAGCAATACGGCAACCAGCAAAACCTGACCCAAAGAAGGCAACGCGTTATACAAAATACTCATGGCCTGCCCCCGTCTACCCAGCTGTCATTAAAGGAAATATGCCTGATGCGTTTGCGGTTCCAGGTATAGAGCAGATGCATGCTGCCGTTGCTGCTGCGGATTAAATAGGGATAGGAAAATTCGTTCTTGCCCTCGACGGCCTGTTCAAAGTGCCTGACCGTCTGCCAGCTGCGCCCGTCATCCCGCGACATGGCCAGCGCCAGGCTGTGGCGCCCAGACTCAGTGTCATTGAAAACCAGCAGCAGACTGCCATTGGGGCGACGCAGACCAGCGACTGCAGAATCAGGATTTGGCAGCGTCAATTTTTCTTCCTTTGTCCAATGCTGGCCGGCGTCATCACTACGGCTGGCCAGCACACGCCCGGGCCGTGGACCTGTGTCGCGCATCAGCGCAATCGCCTGCTGCGGCGCAAGCGGCAATAGCAGAGGCTGGATAGCAAGGCGTCCCTGGGTTATGCGCGTCTTATCCGACACCTGACCCCTGCTGTCCAGATATAACAGCTCGGAAAATTTGCCGATAAATTCATGATAAACCGGCAAGCCAATGCTGCCGTCGCTGTAATGAATGGCCGCGCTTTTATTCAGCGTGCTGATATTAAAAAATGGAGAGGAGATCAGGCGACGCGGAGCATCCCAGCTTTTACCATCATCAAGCGAGCGTATCGCATTGAGCGACGAACCGGCCCAGCCACCTACTGACACGGTCACGTAATAGAGCCACAACTCATTTTGTGCGCCACGCACCAGTACGGAGTTGCCCACAGTCTTGATGTAGCGGCCCAGTGCTGCGCGTGTCTCTGCCGGGCCGACTATGCGGCGCGGCGTGCTCCAGCCTTTGTTGCCAGGAGATAAATCGGCTCCCCACAACACCACATCTTTCCCACCCTCGCGGCTGCCGCCAAACCAGGTAGCCAATAAGCCTCCATCCAGTTTTTCGATAATACTGGCACCATGCACGGCCGGCACAAGACAGTCTTCACAGGCATAGCCCAGCGTCATATTGGGCTGGCTTTCCTTAAGCTGTGATTCACGCTCAATGACAAACTCAGCTTGCGCCACTTGAGGCAGATTGCGGTAGACCACAGGTGCCACAGCAGCCAGCAATAACAATACATAAGCTGCAAGCTTCAGTATCGATGAATAACTATCAATTATCATTATTTTACAATTATATCAATATAAACAACAACTTAAATATATTAACCATGGATTTTAAGCCACTCGCGCAACGCGGCAAAATCATCCAGCAAAGCAAGCGGCTTGAGCTCAAGCAATTGAGCTTCGGGATGCGCGCCATGAGTCATGCCCAAAGAAGGAACACCGGCATTAATTGCCATTTGCAAATCATGCGTGGTATCACCCACCATCAGCGCACGCACCGCACTAACCTCCAGCTCTTCCAGAATTTCATTCAGCATGGTTGGATCTGGCTTGGAAAGGGTTTCCTCGGCGGTGCGCGTACTGTGAAAGTGTTGTGCCATATTGCTGGCATTCAAAGCACGATCGAGTCCATGGCGGCCTTTCCCTGTTGCCACCGCCAGAAAATAGCCGTCTGCACGCAAATCCTTGATCAGCTGCTCGGCACCGGCAAACAAGGGCATTGCATTTTCCTGCGAGAAGAAGTGATGACGGTAACGCGCCACCAGATCAGCATGTCTTTCTGCCCCGGCAGAAGGCACCGCATAGCGCAAAGCCTGATCCAGCCCCAGGCCGATCACATGACGGGCCACCTCGTCGCTAGGCACGGTCAAATCCAGATCGCGGCATGCCGATTGAATCGAATTCGCAATCACCGCAGTGGAATCCATCACCGTGCCATCCCAGTCAAACACTATCAAGTCGTATTGCTTTGCCATACTCACACATTCAAAATAATCAAGTTTTTGATTTTACCATTAACTGATTGCAGGCTGCCTCTGCACCTCATATTTACCTGTAATCCACAAGAAATCTGGATCATTAAAAACCGATAATGATTGACCCGCCCAAGCATGTTGCCTAGCATGCGCGCCATGAACTCTACACAAACAACAAAATCACAACAATGGCTGTTGTACTGCCGCCCCGGCTTCGAACGCGACTGCGTGCAAGAATCTCAAGGCACGCCGGTTGCTGCCGATCTCAACAGCGGATTTATCATCGTACAGGGCAAGCCGCGCCTCAACTATGCGCAACTCACCTTTGCCCGCCAGCTGATTGCACTGCATGGCGAGATCAACGAGCTACCCGAGCGCGACCGCCTTACTCCGCTGCTCGCCGCAATTCCCGATGTGCCCGAAAAATTTGGCGCGCTATGGCTGGAAACTCCCGACACCAACGATGGCAAAACACTGTCCGGCTTTACACGGCGTATCCAGCCGTTGCTGGAAGCAAAGCTGCGCGCCGGTGGGCGCCTGATAGACGATACAGATCTGCCGCGCCTGCATATCTTTTTTCCCGACAAAAATCGCGCCCTGATTGGCAGCAGCGATCCGCGCAATAGTGCCGCAGCCCCCATGGGCATCCTGCGCATGAAAATGCCGTATGAAGCGCCCAGCCGCTCGGTGCTGAAACTGGCCGAAGCCTTCGAGGTATTTTTATCTGCTGAAGAAAAAACTCAATGGATCAAACAGGGCATGCATGCGGTGGATCTGGGTGCCGCGCCCGGCGGCTGGACCTGGCATCTGGTGCAGCTCGGCATGCAGGTGGTTGCGGTTGATAATGGCCCGCTCAAGGGCGTGGTGGCCGAACATCCTTCAGTCAAACACCTGCGCCAGGATGGCTTTCGCTACCGTCCGAAGAATCCGGTTGACTGGCTGGTTTGCGACATGATTGAGCAGCCGGGCCGTGTTGCTGCACTGGTCAGCGACTGGGTTGCCAGCGGTGCCACCAGCCGCGCCATTTTCAACCTCAAGCTGCCGATGAAAAAACGCGTGGAAGCCCTGGCTGAAGCGCTTGCAGGCGTGCGCGTAGTGCTGGACAAGAAAGGCTTTAAATATCGATTACAAGCCAAACAGCTTTACCATGACCGCGAAGAGGTAACTGTATTTCTGGCAAAAATCAAGCGCTAACCCCAATCATGCCGGCTGGTTATTTGCACGAATCAGCCACACTTTATGGCATGATATGCGTTCACGGTTTCGCCATCGCCACCAAAGAGCGGCGAGGTCACATTTTTCAGGAGGAATTTCACCATGAAGTCACGCTATGGGAAATCACAGCTGCCCATTATTTTTATACTCGCATGCCTGCTGTTCTCGCCCCTGGCCAAAGCTGAAAAAGGTGAGCTGATATTCGGTGTCTACCCCTATCTGTCACCCAACCAGATCGTCGAGCAGTTCACCCCTCTGAGCAATCATTTATCCGAAGCGCTGGGGCAACCCGTAACAATGCGCTCGGCACCCAGTTTCGAACAGTTTATCGAGCGCACTCGTGCCGGTGAATACGACATCATCTTCACCGCCCCTCACATGGGGCGTATGGCCGAAAAGCGTGATGGTTATTTTCCGCTCGCACAGAGCGGCTATCAAATCGTTATCGTGGCACTGACCAAGAAGAATTCACCCATTAAATCACTCGGTGATCTGCGAGACCGCAAGCTGGCTATTGGCGCAAAGTTGTCGATGACTTACCAGATCACAAACCATGCCCTGGGTAAAAAAGGGCTGGAACTGGGCAAGAATGTGAACTTCGTTAACACCGCAAGCTTTTCTAATGTTGTCGAAGCCATTTTGCGTGATGAGGCCGATGCCGGGGCCACCGCTACCCTGCTATGGGACGTCGCCCCTACCGAGCAACGCGCACAGCTGCGCGAAATTTTCCGCGCGCCTGCCGTACCAGGACTGGTACTCCTGGGCCATCCCCGCAACGGCAAGGCGACGCTAAAAAAGATACAACAAGCTCTGTATAACTTTGGCAAAACGCCTGCCGGGGTAATTTATTTCAACAAGACGCAGCAAGTTGATTTTCGTCCACTCGATACTGCCACCATGAAGCGCATCGACCCTTACACTGCGGTATTTGATGCGCACTGAACACAATATTCCCTGGTACCGCTCAATCCGGCTGAAGCTGGTGGCTGCGGCCATAGTCGTGGAAGTGGTAATGCTGTCTTTACTGCTTGCCAACAGCTACCGGCTGGTGAACAACGCCTTGGAATCGCAAACCAGAACCAGACTGGAAGCACTGGCACCGCTGCTCAATGCCTCTCTGGCAGGGCGTGTCTTTCAGCGCGACCTGAGTGAGATTACGGTCATCATTCAGCAACTGCTGGGCTCAAAATCTACCGATATCAATTACATCATTGTTCTCGATCAACATGGTGTTGTTCTGGCAAAAGCAGGGCGCGTAACAGCACAGCGATTATCGAAAAATCCAGCAGAAGACCAGAGCATAAACGCCGCCCTGCTCGATATGACCTATGACACTTCCGTGCCACTGAGCCTGCTTGGCAATAAAGTGGGTTCAGTACGCTTCGGTCTGTCGCTCACCGAGCTCTCCAGCCTGCGCGGCAGTGTGCTGAATCAGAGCCTCTTGATCGCCGTGGGTGAAATTATCTTATCAATCATACTGTTAACGATAGGTGGCTACCTTATCACGCGCCATATCGCGAGCCTGCTGGCGGCCACGCACCGCATCGCCAAAGGTGATTATTCAACACCCATCGTTATTGCCGACCAGGATGAAATTGGCATGCTCGCCGAAGGCATCAATGGCATGGCTAATACCGTAAAAAACCGTATTGATGAACTTGCTGAAAGCGAAACACGTTTTCGTTCCATCTTTGACGCAGCAGGTGACGCTATTTTTATCCACGACCTCGAAACGGGTCATTTGCTCGACGTCAATAAGCGTATGTGCGAAATGTATGGATACACGCGCGAACAAGCGCTGCAGTTATCCCTGGCAGATCTTTCTGCCAATGTTGAACCCTATACCGAGGCCGAGGCTCGCGAAAAAATGCGTCAGGCAATGGTTGAAGGCTCACTGACCTTTGACTGGTTAGCACAGCACCTGAATGGCAAACAATTCTGGGTAGAGATAAATCTGCGACCCACCTATATTGGCAAGGCAGGCCGCCTCATCGCCCTGGTGCGCGACATTTCCGAGCGCAAACAAGCTGAGGAATCGACTCGCATTGCAGCTACAGCCTTCGAGGGGCAGGAAGGCATGATGATTGTTAATGCCGGGAATGTGATTGTGAGGGTCAACCAGGCGTTTAGCATTATTACAGGCTATAGCGCAGCAGAAGCCGTGGGCCAAAATCCGGGCATGCTCCGTTCGGGACAGCACAACCCGGCCTTTTATGCTGCCATGTGGGATAGCATCAACCAAACCGGCGCCTGGCAAGGCGAGATCTGGAACAAGAACAAGAGCGGCAGCCTGTACCCCGAATGGCTCATTATTACCGCCGTAAAAGATGAAGGCGGGCAGGTAACTCACTACGTTGGTTCTTTCACAGACATCAGCGAACGCAAAAAAGCGGAAGAAGAAATCAATCATCTAGCCTTCTATGACCCGCTGACCCAGCTACCCAATCGCAGGCTACTGCTCGATCGGCTAAAACAGGCTGTTACCTCCAGTGTCCGCAACGAAAAGTATGGCGCACTGTTATTTATCGATCTGGATAATTTCAAAACCCTTAATGACACGCTCGGTCACGATATCGGCGACTTGCTGCTGCAGCAGGTCGCACTGCGTTTGACCAGCTGCGTACGCGAAGGCGACACGGTAGCACGTCTGGGCGGTGACGAATTCGTGGTGATACTGGAAGACCTGAGCAAAAACATGCATAAATCAGCCAATCAATGCGAATACGTGGGCGAAAAAATTATTTCCGTACTGAACCAACCCTATCAGCTCGCCAAATACACACATCACAACACCCCCAGTATCGGCGTCACTCTATTTCTCAACCATCAAGGCTCTATCGATGAGCTGATGAAACGAGCCGATCTGGCCATGTATCAGGCCAAGGCTGCCGGCCGCAATACCATGCGCCTGTTCGACCCCGAGATGCAGTCTGTGGTCACGACCCGTGCAGCACTGGAAGTGGATTTGCGCGAGGCAATTTTGAAAGAACAATTTGTGCTCCATTACCAGGCGCAGGTTGTTGGCGAGGGTCGTCTGACGGGTGTTGAAGCACTGGTACGATGGCAGCATCCTCAACGCGGCATGGTGTCGCCTCTGGAGTTCATTTCCTTGGCTGAAGATACCGGGTTGATTCTGCCATTAGGCCACTGGGTACTAAAAACCGCTTGCACCCAACTTGCAACATGGGCGACGAGGCCTGAAATGTCACATCTGACGATCGCGGTAAATGTCAGCGCACGCCAGTTACACCACCGTGATTTCGTCGATCAGGTAATGTCGGTGATAGAACACACCGGAGCAAACCCACAACGGCTCAAGCTTGAATTGACCGAGAGCCTGCTGGTGGATGACGTGGAAGATATTATCGCCAAGATGAATACGCTAAAAGAAAAGGGGGTTGGCTTCTCTCTGGATGACTTTGGTACCGGCTACTCGTCACTCTCCTACCTTAAGCGTCTGCCACTGGATCAACTGAAAATTGATCAGAGCTTCGTCAAAGATATCCTGACCGATCCCAACGATGCAGCCATTGCCAAGATGGTCATCGTTTTGGCCGAAAGCCTGGGGCTATTAGTCATCGCAGAAGGCGTGGAAATCGCGGCACAGAAAGACTTCCTCGCTCGCCAGGGCTGCCATGCCTATCAGGGGTATTTCTTTAGCCGCCCGTTACCGCTGGAGGCCTTTGAGGAGTTCGCGAAGCGGGATGGGCATGCACCATAAACCTACCGATTGTATACTCCACCTCATTGATTACTAATGAATATCTATACAATCCGGCACAAACAGATTATAGACTGAAAGCCCCAACACAGAGCAGCCTGAGCGACAGATCCATAAAAAAACTTCACTGCGCGGCACCTATTCATGCACTCAATTTGGGTGACTAGAATGTAAAAACTCCCCAAATTCATGTGGGGAGTTTTTTACCAAGACAAACCCGATTATCTTCTCGG
>Ga0105091_10000388_pt1 | contig 18203 bp, 6 predicted proteins | sample PPLLak1March2015_FD_87022 | JGI IMG/M metagenome (GOLD analysis project Ga0105091, IMG submission 87022) | Freshwater sediment microbial communities from Prairie Pothole Lake near Jamestown, North Dakota, USA - PPLs Lake P7 Core (1) Depth... | ecosystem: Environmental > Aquatic > Freshwater >... | reverse complement strand
TTGAAGGCCGATCTCATCCGCAGTTGACCGATTGAGGACTGAGGCGCCGCATGCGGTGTCAAGCTGGAAAGCCAGCGGCCGCGAGTTCCCGACTCGCACATTGACCCAGATCGCGTTCGCATAGAGCCGGAACGGCATCACACGAGACCCGCCGCCTGCCGCTGGCCGCCTTTCGGAACCCTGATCAGCGCTCAGCGGGACCAAGCAGGCAAAGCCGAGGATCCCAGCTAGAGCGGCGATCCTGACTGATTTCAATCTCATGTCGTTAATCCTACCGCGGTTGATCCCCTCCCGGCCTGGGATTTCTGACGTTCCGGCAATCCGTCCTCTCGATGCGCCCCCCTCATGAGCCGCTTACCCATTGCCGATGTGTCAGATCGGCTAGTGGTATGTCCCGTAAATAACTAGACAGTCTTATCTTGCTTGAGCTTTCGCTGAGGGGGCTGTGTGCAACCCGGCTCGATTTCTTCCAGCCTTCGGCGGGCGCGGTCGATTTTCGCCACAATGTCCTCCACTTTCGCCTTCCAGACGAAGGGGCGGGGAGCCTCATTCCAGGCGCCCAGAAACTCGTCGATGGCCTGGATCAGAGAAGGGACCTGGGAAAGGCGCCGCGGCGAATCGCTTTGTCGGTCAGTTCCCGGAACCAGCGCTCCACCATATTCAGCCAGCTGGAACTGGTCGGGACGCAATGGCAGACGAAACGCGGATGCTTGGCCAGCCAGGTTTTCACGGTCGGCGCCCCGTGGCTGCCGTAGTTGTCCATCACTGTCGTTCGTGGCGAATGACCGGGTGAATGCCTGGCGGCTTAGAACGCAGACTTGCCCTTGCTGTTGGGTCCTAAGGCTCCGTTTCTTTACACCACGTCCCGGCGGAGTCAGGACGGTCCCTCTCGCCCTTAGCTGTCGGCCCCCCTGGAAGTGCTCCAAGTGAAAGACGAACAAGACCGGCCGGACATTCCTTGCCGACTCGGAATCATTGCGTTTCTTCGGCGGGCGGGTTTATGTACGCACCATGGCCACATGTCCTTTCTCGCCCGGCCCCTCTCGGGCGTGACCCACATCGATCATTTCATCCCCTGGTCGCGATACCCGGCTGATCTCGGCCACAACTTCGTGCTCGCTCACAGCAGCTGCAACCTGAGCAAGGGCGACAAACTCGCGGCTTCCGAGCATCTCAACGGCTGGGTGGAGCGGAACCGCCAGCAGCGGACTTTTCTAGCCGAGGAGTTCGATCGAAGAAAGATCATCCACAACCTGGACGCCTCGGAGAAGGTTGCATCCTGGTCCTACAGCCAGGCTGCCGGCGCAGGCGCGCTCGCCTGGCTGCGCGGCGATCTGCTTGTTCATGTGGAGCCGTCCTGGCTGGAGATTCTGAGCGCCTTAGCGCGAAGCAGGGGATATCGGGAACTGCTCCTATTGGAGACGATTTCTTCTTCATGGCGAGTCAAGAGGTCGGACTGTTTGAGTGGGGAGTTTCGGCGCGCAGTTTCGGGGCGGGGCGAGTTTCGGGGACACAAAACTTAATTCCTTTGCTGACGGATTGGCTGTGCTGGCGGAATGGGAATTAAGTATTATGTCCCCGAAACTGCACCATGACAGTGAAAGCAACTTTACCGTCCCTAGTCGCATGGATCATCCTGGGCGGCTGCGTCCAGCTGCCCGCCGCGAACCTCATCGATGCGAGACCGCTCACCAGCCAGATCATCCTCCTTCAGTTCGAGGACGGGTACGTCGAGTACCACGGCTACGGACAGACCCGGGTGGGACACCCCGCGATCCAAAAGGAAAGACCGGCAATAGGACTAGGTCCGCTATTCCTCCCCTCCCCTTATTACCTCACCTTTTTGCAGAGCTAGTTCTTCCTTCACCGATACGGGTTCGGGCTCGACGGCAGAGCAAGAAGCGCCCCATCGCTCGCCTTCTGGATAAGCCCCGTCACCGAAATTGCGTTCCCGTCTCGCGCCCAGATGTTCAGAGTTCCGTGGAAAGGCGCCGTGTTGCTGGCGAAATAGGCGCTGAAAAGCGGGTTCTCCTGAATAAAGCAGGAGATGCGCTGACCGGGAGCCAGCGTAAGAGTCAGGAAGCCGGCTCGAATTCCGGTACTTGCGAGGAGCTCGACGTCAACCTGGACCTCGTGCTCATTCGGATTGTAAATTGCGACTCCCGTGTTCTCCGACTGGTTACGGCTGACATATACCTGGTGCGCTGCCCGCAGGGGTGTCGCATCGATACAGACGAATTTGCCGAGGAGATCGAAGATTTCGGTTCCTTCGATCTTCGACGATGAACGCCGGTCGGAGAGCACGGCGACCGAACCCGATTGCAGGGTCCCGGTTCCGTCCGTTGACACGTCAAACGTGGACCAGGGGCCCAGGGAATAGTTCAGCTCGCTGACAGGCTGTCCGGCGATCTCTACAGAGGCCGGGAGCCCGTTGGGATCCTGGAACTGCACGGTGCCGGTGTCCGCAGTCCCACAATTGTTGCGCAGAATGATGCGGGTTCGGTTGGCGGTCGATCCGGCCGCACCATTCACGAATTGCGGAAACACCAGGTTCGGAAACGGCTCGGCACCCGCGAATCTGTACGCCCTCATGACGCCGTCCTGGCCGGCCAGGAACAGGCGATTATTGGAAATCGAGGCTGGCCCGCCGTGCGGCAGCGTCTGGAGGACCTGGAAGTTGGCCAGATTGAATACGTATGTCTTTGTATCCGAAGAGCAAACGAGGACGTCATCTGTGACGATTACGTTCCACTTCAGTTCGGTATCAGCCGCATACGTTCCCAGGAACTCGCCGTCGGATGCGCGGTAAGCTCGCACTGACTTCTTGTCGAAGATTGCGTAGACAACGCCGTTGGCAACCGCCGGAGCGTACTTGAAAGGGTGGCTCTTTCGCCAAGCCTCAGCGCCGGTCGCTATACTGACCGCCGCCAGGTAGTGATTGCCTACCAGGTAAATGCGGTTTTCGTGAGCGACGGCCACCGAGTTCATCTCGTATCCGTTCCACTCCCAACCCAAATCCAGCTTCCATCGCTCGCCCCATCCCTCCGGGTTCGCCTGAGTGGCCGTAGACCCTCGCCCGAACTCCCGGACAATACCCTTCGTGAAGGTATAGATCTTCCCGTTGTAGATCGTTGGTGTCCAGTAGTCGTACTGTTCCAGGTCAGTGAAGAACAGCTGCGCCCCGTCGGTTTGCCTGTTGGCCTGCACGCCTCCGTATCCTCCCCCGCGAACCCAGACCCTTCCGTCACCGACCGCGGGCGCGTAGTGGTGATCCCACTGTGCGCTAAACGGAGCCGACCAGCGTGTCACTCCCGTGGAAGCATTCAGGCATAGAACCTGGCTATCGCTTCCGTGATTCCCCCTCTGCAGATAGATATATCCGTCAACATAGGTTGGCGGATTGATGGAGGAGGCTTCGGGAAGCTTCCTGTTCCAGACCTGCTCACCGGTCTGTTCGTCAAGCGCCCAAAGGTCCGTTACCGTCGGGTAGCGATAGGGCGAGACATAGACCCGGCCCTGGCCGACCGCCACCTGTTGCAGGTCCACGGAAGTATCGAGGGTTTTCTCCCAGGCCAGGACGAGGCGGCTGTCGCTCATCCTCCCGGGGAAGTAGCCCGTATGGGCCATTCCATTCCCAAAAGTGCGCCACTCCCCGATCAGGCTGGGGGCGGCCGCCAGACAAAGCCCCATGAATTGAGCTGCGACAAAAACGAGGACAAGAACCGACGTGAGTCTTCGTTGCATTCCTTCTCCCCCCTGAATCGGTAACAGAACCGCAGTCCACAACAACGACGACAATCTTGTGCAAATGGCCAGGTAAAGCAGAAATGCTGGAAAACGTTAAGACCAAGAACCAAGCAGCGCGGCTAAGACAAGACGCCGGCAGAAAATCGAGCGGATATTAACATGTGTACCGCAACAGGCGAAAGATTTGATTGCAAGACCCCGCGGTGCTGGAACACGCTGCACCGCGACTGACTCAGCCCGGGCGAGTGGAGAACAGATCATTCGGAAATCTCACCGCCTGCTATGGAAGGATCGGCGCCCAGACCTGTCGTACCGATGCCTGAGAAGAGTCCGAGCATGACTGGCTTCAGTAGCGCGAAAACGAGTGTCGAGAGAGCCGCACACAGGAGGGTTACCAAGAGGGCGCGACCCCAGGGCATTTCGAAGCGCCATTTGACCATGAGGACCTGGGCGGACACGATAATCAGCCAGAGAAGTGTCGGGTTCGGCAAATCGGCCTGCGTAAGGCTGCCTGGGTCAACACCCGCGAGAGATCGATAGTAGAGGATCAAGACCAGCGGCGTGGACAAAAGAGAGGCGTAAAAAAGAGTAGCGCCAGCCATCCCGAGAGGGACGCCCTTGTAACCGGCCAGGCTGAAGGCACACTTCAGGAAGGCCCCGGAAATCGTGAACATCAGAACAGCGCCGAGAATCAGAATCAGGATCCCAAGGCAGCCCATTATCAGCATCGCCGCTCCCCCCCTTCTTGGACGCTTTTAAATAGCAGACACCACGACCATTAAACCCCTTCATCACAACTTCACTTCTAATGCACTGACTCCGCTCATGACCCACGATTCGCCGGCATGACCCCAGCCGGAATCGCCGGAATGCAGAATCTAGCGACCGCCTTGGCTCACGCGACTTGTACCAGAGTCTTCGTCTCACCGGTCTCCGGGTTCCAAAAAACAAAGAACGCGGCATCATCGTGAAAGAACTGCCTTGCAGCGGGAATATCAATCTGGCCGACAAATACCATCGGTCTGCCTCCGGAGAACTGCCACTCTCCTTCCTGTAGCCAGCGCGGCCCGTGTTCAACGACTCGGAACCATTCCTGGACGTTCTTTGTGACGTAGTCAAGGAACTGCTCTCGATTGCCCGCGAAGCCCTCCAGCATCTGGGAAAAGAAGACCTCACTTTCAATTGGGACATCCACTTGGGCGCCCACCTCCGAGACGATGCGTGTAAGATCGGCATAGACATCATCAAGAGTCATGCGTCACTCCTCCTAATTAGTCCTTCGCGAAGCCCATGAACTCGTAATCGAGACGGCGGGAAGGATCGATTCGTTCGTGCTGCCACGGCCACAATTCACGCAATTGGACTGGGTCATCATATCCGGGCACACCCCGATTGCCCAAGTTGTGATGGAGTTCTTTGGAGACGTTTCGGACTTCAACCGCTCCTGATGCCTTCACGCGAACTACCGCCTTCGCTTGAGGAGCAAATCCGGCTTTCACGTGGGACAACTGACGCGGTGTGAAATCATCGGGCGCTGCGTAAGCTCGGTTAATCCAATACCGCCCTTGAATGGTGTCTCCCTTCGCCGCAGCAACGTGAGTGAACCATCTGGGGTAGGTCCCTTCCCTGGTTAGTTGTGTCAGCGGCCCGCCGGGCTGCCACTCGGGGAACGATTCCAAGCCCGCTCCGCCCTTGCCCTTCAGCAACCCACGCAACCCGCCGGCCTTGACCAGCTTGCGGGCGGCGAAGCTCCCTGCCGCGACGTCCACGGCCATTGTAGCCCACGTGCCGTACTTCTTGTCCCCGAATAGCCGCTCCGAGGCGCCCTCCAGAATCGTCTGCGTGAAGGTCGTGTGGTGCTGCCCGGTGATCAGAGTCGAGAGCCCGGCGAAAATATTGTCGACCCCGTGGGCCATGATCAGGGTGCCGGGGATCGCGCCGGCTACGGTGCTACTCATTGCGACCCCGCCGCTCACCTCCACGACTCCCTGGACCACCTGCACCGCTGCAGCAATCCGGGGGTGGGCCTCGAGCCACTTGTTGACGGATGCGAGTTGGCGCTTAACAGCCTCCCCGACTTTGGCGGCATCCTCATCAAAATCACGGCCCGTCGCTGCCGCGTAGAGCCGCTTACCCCGTTCCTGGGCTCGCTCCCAAAGTTTCGTGCCCTGCTCCTTGAGGTCCTGCCAGTCCTTTTTGACGTCGTCCCAGAACCCCTCACGCCCGTCCGGGTCGGTCCCCGCCAAGGGATTGCCGGCCATGTAGGCATAAGGGTTCAGCTCGTCCGGGCCGATCACCAGGCCCGGGGCCACCGAAGCGAGACCCGGGCCCGAGACTCCGGGTGCTCCGCCCCCGCCCTTTTCATCGCCGGTAAAGCGGGTCATTGCCGAGCTGGCTGTCTCTTTCCGGGTGCTCGCCCCGGCCGGATTGCCGGGTGCAATCCCCGTAGCCACGTCGGCGTCAGCCTCCTCGCCGGTCCACTCCAGACCGCGCAGTCGGTTGCCGGTCAGGCCCGTGCCGCAGATCGTCTCGAACGCATCCTCACGTCCCTCGAACTCCGCGCTGGACCAGGCGTAGGCTGACCCCATGAGTGCCTGAGCGGTTAATCCGGCTACCGAGCGCTGCCGCGCCTGCTCCACCACATCAGGAAGCGGATCCTCCTGCAGGAAGCGGCCAAAGCGCGCGTCGTAGTAGCGCGCGAGGGCATAGTCGAGCTCGGTCTCGTCGTCCCTCCGGTAGCCGGTGTAAAGCACCCGGTTGGCGGTCGGCTGAGGCGTCGAGATCATCTGGCCCCAAGCGTCGTATTCATGGTGCGCAACCGTACCGCCGGCGAGCATGTTCGGATCCGCCCCGGACGGGGCCAGGGCGGCTAGTGCCGTCGTCGACCCCAGGATGTCATGGAAGTACCAGCGGCGACCCTCGGGAAGATCGGCCCGGAACAGGTCGGACCCAAAATCGAACGAGGCGGTCCGGTTGTTCCAGCCGTCGAACTCCGCAGCGACCTGAATCCCGTCACCCCGGTAAAGATACTGCGTCGTTCCGAGCGCCGTCGTACGGCCGATCCGCCGTCCTTGAAAGTCGTAGTCATAGCGACCGAGCTCCGCCGGGGCGCCGCCCGCCGAGCCGGTGACTCGAGCCAGGCGGCCGGCTGCATCGTGCTCGAACCGTCGCGTCCGGCTGGCGCTCTGCTCGGTTTCAAGATTTCCGTTGGCGTCGTACCCAAATGCGATTGACTGGCTGGCGTCCAGGTTATCGGTGACCGCCGTCAACTGGTTCGCGCCGTTATAGGTGTACGTCCGGTTGAATGCCTGGCCGGAAGGCGCCAGCCCGATTTCGGTTTTCCGATTGCCCAGAGCGTCATACGTGAAGTCCACCGTCGGCCCACCGTAATCGACATGGGTCAGCCGCTCCAGAGCGTCGTATCCGTAACTCAACTGCCGGTGTAACTGCCCGTTGATCTTCCGCGTTTCGGTCTTCCGGTTAGAGTCGGGGTAATACGTGTAGATGAACTCCTGGGAGTCCGGTGCCTGGGAGCCGGACCCGAGCCGCACCTCGTTGTAGATCCGGGTGACCCGGTCCGCGTCGTCGTACCCATACTCGCGGCGCATCCCGCCCGGGTAGAACACTTCCCTTGGCAAGTTGTCCTGGCGCCAGGTCAGCCCGACCTGCTCCCCGCCCGGGAGCACGACCCGTTCGAGGCGGTTGGCCCCGTCGTATTCGTATCCGGTGACCCGCGGAGTCGCCGAGGCGGCATCGGTGAAACTCTTCAGATTGCCGACGTTGTCATATCCCAGCTTAACGGTTCGGCCGAAGGCGTCGGTGAGATCAGTGACCCGGTTTCTAGAGTCGTACAAGCGGGTGTAAGACCGCGATTTACTCAAGCCTGGGAGGTTCTCATCGAGCCTGAACAGGTTGCCAACCGGGTCGTACTGATAGTCCCAGGAAATCGTACCGGCTTGTCCTAAGACCTCCCGGTAGTCGACCCGGTCCATGGCGTCGTGCCGGGTCTGCGTGGTCTGTCCTTTCGGATCAACGGCCACGGTCATGTTGCCGTTTTCATCGTACTGAAAGGATCGCTCCCGTCCGAGCGGCAGTGTGACGGTCTTGATGCGGTTGAGCTCATCCGGTACGAAACCAGTCGTGACTGGGTTACCGCTCTGATTGGGGGGAGTCGTAATGCTCCTGAGGTTCTGAACGTCGTCATATCTGTAAATCCAGACGTTCTCCAGCGCGTCCTTGACCTGAACCAGGGAACCGAGCGGATTGTACTCGTACTCGGTGCGATGCCCGAGCGGGTCAATCCTGGCTCGCAGTAGTTCGCCGTCATGGATCAGCAATGTCCAGTTCCCTGCCCCGTCGTCGCGTTCGTGAACCCTCGAGAGCCCATCAAAATGCTGCTGGATGGTTCCGCCTTCCCCGTCGTGGTATCCAGTCAAGTTCCCGACTTCATCGTACGAATAGGTCTCCGTCCGAAGGTCACTATGATTCGCGGTCTCGAGCCAGTTCTCAGGGGTGTACGTATGCTTAGTCCAGCGGCCCTCTCCGTCGACAACGCGGGTGACGTTGCTGTTGCCGTCGTATTCATACCGGCTCAAAGGAGTTCCACCCCAGTCGACACGCATGACCCGGTCCAGACCGTCAGAGGTCTCGACCCGTGTGTGGCCAAGGCAGTCGGTGATCGTGCGGACCGTGCCGTTTGGCGTGCCGCTTTGGCTGTCGGGAGCAACAAAGTCCTGATAGTCGATCCTGGTCAGGCACCCGGAACGGTCCGTCACGTACCTGAGGCGATTCGCCTCGTCATACTCGTAAGTGGTAGGACGCGCCCGAAAATCGGTTTCACCCCTCAGGTTGACTCCGTCCCAGGCGAACGTCTTCGTATACTCCAAGGCGTTCTTGACCGAATCCAGGCGACGGAGAGGGTCGTAGTGATAGACCGTCGGGTGCAGATTTGCGTCAGTCCGCGTCACGGTGTTAGCGCCGTCGTCATAAGTGAACAAATCCACCATTATCGGACCCGTCGTCCGGGTGAGCACGCGGCCAAGGTGATCGTAAGTCTGACCGCTCGCGACGCCCCGCCGGTTGACATGAGTTGTCAGGTTTCCTTCGCTGTCATAGGTGAAGCTTTCGATGATCGGAACTGGCGGATTTCTGGTCTTGTCCAACTCGGGGTGATGGACTGTCTTAACCCGGTTTAGACCGTCGAGATCGTATGTCCACTCCTTATCTCGGGCGTCTTTCTGCGAGAGGAGTCCACCCAATCCCGAATAGAGACTGGACGTCGTTCGCCCGTTGACCGTCACCTGCCCGGTGTCCCCGAATGCCGAAAGCTTCTTCGTGATGAGGGTGCCGCGGGGATCAACCATGTCCACTTGGAGACCCAGGTAATTCCAGGATGTCGTGTAGGGTGCGTTCGTACAGTTGGCACACTCGACCCGCTCGACGAGCGGGCGATTGAGAGCATCGCTTTCCGTGATCACCCGCAGCCCGTTCCAGAGTTGCTCCACGGTTGTACGGCCACGGCCTGTTTGAATCTGGTAGGACCAAGTTGTCTCTCGGCCCACCGGGTCCTTGCGATATTCGATCCGGTTGAGCGCGTCGTAACGGGATTCGGTGGCCGATCCATTGCGATCGTAATAGAAGAGCACGTTGCCATTCCCGTCGAGTGTCCAGTGATCGGTAAACGAGCCAATCGTGCGCCCCACGAGGCGGTGGAACTCATCGTAATGAAGTGTCGTTGTGTGCCCATGCCTGTTCGTGACGGTCTCAGGATTTCCAGCCAAATTGGGAAGGATGTCCGCCTCAACTGATCTCAGCGTCGGCGTTCCGTCCACGTGCTCCCAGATCTCGTGCTTGGTCAGGAGGTTCAACTCGTCATACTTGTACCGGCTCTCTATGCCCCGCCGATTGGTTTCGCGGACCAGGTTGGAATTCCCGTCGTAACCGAACTCCCGCCCATAGGTGAGAGTGCCGGTGCCGTCGCTGATCTCTTCGGTAATGCTTGTTCTTCTGTCCAACTGGTCGTACCCGTAGGTAACGTTGGCAAACAGACGCAGCCCTTGCAGATCGGTTGATTCCTTGGTCTCCTTATGGAGTTGGCCTCCAGGAAAGTAGGTGGATCTGACGGTCAGGGGACGTCGAATTTGAGTGGGATCTGTTTGGGTTACCCGGACCACTCGATCGAGATTGTCGTAAACGTTGACGGTCTTCGGCCCGAGCGTGCTGCTCGTCCCAACCAAGCGGCTTCTGCAATCCCACGAGTTCTCGACCTCGATCGTCTTGGCCTCCCGGTTCTCGTCGCCTGGCTCGGTCGTCTGCACGATCAGGACGGGGTTACCATACCTGTCATAGCCTCCCTGGATTTCGTCATCCGGTCCGGTTTCACGGCCGTATGTCGTCCGAAGTCCCAATCGATCGGTGACTGTGAGGAGGTCTCCCCTGACGCTATACGTCAGCCGCGTTGAAGTATTGTCCGGGTGAGTGACTTTGGTGACGTTGCCACGACCGTCCAGCTCGTAGAAGGTGGTTTTCTGGTTCGCGTCGGTTCTTTGAATTGGCCGGTTGAAGGTCAGATCGAATACGGCGGTCATAACCGTCGAAGTGAATTCCTTGTTTTCCTTCAGCGCAATCTGTTCCAGGCGCGTGAGATTTCCTTTGACGTCGTGGTAAAACCTTCGCTCAAGCCCGAGTGGGTCCGTCTCACGTAATTTCAGGCCTTTTTCATCGTCATACTCGATACTCGTCAATGCCTTGTCGGCGACATTGATCGAGACCACTTTGTCTTTTTGCAGGGCGTACCTGGTCTTGAGTCCCCGGCCATCCGTGACGTTCACCTCGGTGATGGTCAGCTCCCCGGGAGAAATGGCATAAACAAAATGGTTTGAGACTTGAGCGGGGTATTTGACTTGCCTGACGGGCAGGGAGGCGACATCCTGATAAAAGCTGTAACTTGTTTCGCCGCCCGGCGAGCTCGTTCCGACTGCGTTCGGACTCACGATCCGCCACAAGATGTGCGTGAGGTCGACCGCCGTCGCACCAGCGCCGCCCCCGCCGCCTGGAGGCGCTTCGGCAGCGGGCTTGTAACCATATTCCCAAACATAGTCGTCGGTATCCTCGCTGTTGGACGGACCGTGCGGATCCTCAGTGTTCCCCACCTCGGTGCCACTTCGAACAACCCGGGTTAGGTTACTATCGCCGTCGTAGTCGTAAAGGATCTCGAGGCCGCCGGGTCCTGTTATCTTCCATATCCGCCACGCTCTCCCAACGCTGGACTCTACGAAGTGTTCGCGGATGAGAGGGAAGCGTGTACCAGCCAGGCAGGAGGAGGCCGTTTTCCCGGCGAGATTTGGAAGTACGACACCGACAAATGGAACAAGGGCGTCCTCGTACTGAAAGTTCAGGCTCCTTCCGGAGGAATCGACGGCGGCTATCATGCGGCCAAGCGCGTCATACATCAGGTCGATCTGATTCCCGTTTGGTTCCTCGATGTAATCCACGTTCCCCATGTAGGCCTGGCGATAGTAACTGTACGAATCTCGCTCAAGCGCGCCCGGGAAGTGGTACTTTACATGTGCTTTATCGTAATAGTCGAAACTGTGATCGGGATTTTGGACCAGCGTGCTATGGAAAGGTGATATCGACTGCATTTCGATCGGAACGTCTTTGAACGTCCCGACCAACAGCTGACTCAACTCCTGGAACGTCTCGCCCTGCGCGTCACCTCCGATGATCGTGTAAAGTCCCAACTCCTTGTTGTGGACCAGCAGTATCTGATAGTTGTGGTGCCATCCATATCCCAGAGGGCTAAAAGCGTTCGCGGTCGCTTGGTTATAAGACCGAGTAAATTCCAACGAGATTCCTCGGTTCTTGATCGCTATGTCGGTATAGCTCAGCCCCAGCTGTCCGCTCGCCAGGTCAATGCCGCCAACAACCGTATGGTTGGGTACCCGGACATCGTTGGGGTTAGGCGTGATTTCAAGCACGCCTCCTACCTGCTCGACGTACAAGCCACCCGGCTCCTCGACGTCGGGGATCTCGGCACGAAGACTCATTTCGTACCGCCCCATTTGGAGATCGGCCAGATTCAGCCTCTCGCTGTTAAGGCCAAAAGTGCGGGGCGCGTTCACTCTTTCCGCACCGGCAACCGTTATCTTCACGACGGCATTAGCAGCTATTACATAGACATATGGGGGCGATTCAACCTGCCTAAGGACTGCCCATTTCTCGGGCATCGCCTGGATGGTGGTCTGGTAGTCGCTGATGAGAAAGCTCATCGGGATCGGCTGGCGTTCGGACTCGTAATTCCCAGCTATGACTTGCGCCGTATAGGAAGAGGCCAGGTCGATACGTGCTGTCTGCCATTCGGTCCTGCCTGTGAGAATTGCCGCATTCGGCGCCTTTTCCAGCTGTACGGACAGCCTTTCGAGCACGGTCTCGTTCTGGCGGATGATGACTCTTGCCTCCTCGATCTCTGCCAGGCCGAAGATCTGAAAGTAAATCTCCGCAGGGTGGAGCATCGGATGGTCTTCGGTGTTCCGCTTAAGTACCACGGGGTTGGCACACAGCTGGGCCAGCCCGTCGATCTTCCCGTGTATGAAAACGTGCGCGACTGGATGGGCTACGCTGATGAAGTACCCGCCAGAAACCAGGCGATGGATGAATCCGTCTTGAACTGCCAATGACCCGGCGAGTCCCGTTTGCTCCCGGATAACGGTGACTAGTAGTGGATTCACGGGATTTGCGAAGTCAACGACTGCAACTCCGCTGTCGGTTGCAATGAAGGCGGTTGTCCCCTCAATGTCGATGCCGAGGCCGGCTCGTCCGCCAACTGCTGTGGTGCCCAAGGCCATCCGGGCAAGTACTGCGGGGCTGCTTGGGTCGGTCACGTCAAAGATCCAGAGGTTCTCGGAGCCAGTGACCAGGCAGACATCGGTGGGCCGACCCGCGACCATGAGTCCGGAGACCGCCCGGACGGCAATCGGGTGAAAATCGAGGGAATTCCAGGAGAGAATCCGTTGATCGCCGTTTGGACCAGGCATGTTGCCAAAAAATCCGCTATTGTCCTCGGAAAAACCAATCGCCAGCACTGCCCCATTTCCGGTTCCCGGAGCGCCACTTTGGTGTTCATTCGTAGTCACGTACGCGACAGGGATCGGGTGCCGTCCCTCTCCCACGGTGACTTCTTGCGTCAGGACTGACACCGAACTGGCCATCGAGGGATCGGACAACCTCTCGTGATAGAGAACTGACTGGACCATTGCCTCGCCCCCAAAACCCATGTATGGCATTACCGCCAGCCACTCGGGCTTCGGGAGCGCGCCCGCGTCGCGTGCATAGGCGAGGAGCGCTGTCTTTATGTCAACCACGATCACGCCGCGATAGGGTGCGTTACCGACATACGCTCGGCCCTCATGCAAATCGACCGAAAGCGGCACGGTTGAAAGACCTTGAGGCAGGTACAATGAGACGACTCCGACCAAAGCAGGATGGGAAGGGTCATCGAGGTTGAAAATCCACAGGTTCGCGTTTCGGTCCGCAGTGAGGTCCACTGTCTCGAGAACGGTACCGCTGCCGCCGCTACTCGTGGGAACGAGTGCGTAATACGCAGTGACCACGCCGATCCGCCTGATCCGGCCGTAATCCAGAGCGTACGTGGTGTCGCTCTCGACGTCAAAATCGATAGCGGTCTGCGGAAACTGGAGCTCGCCGATGACATCGGGCGACCGCGGGTCACTGATGTCGTAGGCCCGAAGCAGGGACGTAAAGGTGTCGTGAGCGCCAACGGTAAAGGCGTACACATCATCGACCGCAATCCTGACGCCCTGGTCCTCGGCTCTGCCAACCGACATCCCGGGGAAGGTCGCGAATGCGCAGGTGTAAGGCGACGGGGAGGTGTCCTCCGGACCCCGGTAATCTTGATCCAAGGGCTGGTCGTTGGAATCGGCCACACCGGTTGTCACGTGTAAGACGTAAGACACCCCACCCCTCAGCATTCGTTCGGGCTTGAAGACGATGCTGGACACCATCATGTTTGGGTTAACGACGACACCGCCTGACAGGATCGTTCCCCCAATAATCTCGCCTTCCTCCTGCAGAAAGACGGTCGCGCCCGGGTCCAGTCGTTTGACGGGTTCCGAGAATTCAATGCGGATATCCGTTGCGACGTCGACATCAAGTGCCCTGTCGCTGGGAACTGACGACAGGACGAAAGGAGCTCCTTCAAGAGGTGGAACAACGTTCGGATCCCTGAGCGCGACGAATTTGTAGCTGGCCTCCGCTTTAGTACCATTCGATGCAGTGGCGACGGCATCCACGCGGTAGCCACCTTCCGCAGCCACGGGGATGATTGCAGAAAAAACTGAGTTCCCTGTGTCATCAGTCCCCGCAGGCATCCAAGCCAATTGCCCAGGAAGAGCACCGCCAACGAGCTGACGGCCTTCAATACTCTTGACTTCCGGGTTGACAAGTGCCTTAACCTCGACGGTGGCACCTACACGAACGACGCCCTGTCCAGGGAGCGAGTCTTCCTGTCCCGGCGGCAACCCTATCTGATGACCGGTCAGCCTGATCGTTGGACGTGTCCCGGATACGCCACCGATTGCATACGGCGGGAATATCCCATCTGCCCGGGCATAGACGAACCCTTGCAACCCGTATAAGAAGAGCAGGTCTTCCGACACCGGCACCGTAGCGATACCGACGACTCGCCGCTGTTTTACCTCATCAACGAACAGCACAGCGGTTCCCGACGGCCTATCAATCCTGAAGTCGAACGTGCTGTACAGACCGTTCCGCCCTGTCCGGGCCGTCACTTGGTGAGTGATGCTAACCGCATCGTGCATCGGAATGACGCACAGCACATCTGGGATGCCTCCCTGTTCGGGATCCAAGCCCTCCTCAAGTGCCTGTCCGTAGATCACCCGCATGTAACTTGGGAGAAAGAAGTAGATGATCAAGAGGTCGGGCAGAACGGGCAGACCATAGAAAGGCGGCGACGTTGTCTTGATTCGACCGCTCTCGACACGGGCTCCTGTAATGCTGCTCCAGACCGGCACGCGCTGCCCGGTGCCCGGGTCGATCGCCTCGGTAGGAGACAGGCAGGCTGCGCGCTGTCCCTCCTGAGCTCCCGGCGGGGCGGTCACCTCCAGGTGCAGTTCTTTTTTAATCTCGAAACTGCCTCGAGTCTCGACTGCAACGCCAGCCGCGAACTTCACATTCGCCGGGTCCATATCACTGCCGGGCTCACGGGGGATTGGTATCGAGGATTCGGGAAGCGAACTGAGTTTGATCTCAGCCAGCCCGACGATTGCGCCTTGCTCTATCACAAGAGCGATCCGACCATCGGCGCTCAATACTGTTCCACCCGCCATTCCTACTGCGGAGTAGCCGTCAGAGCTGCGGTACGCACCCTGAGTGACTCGGTAGTCGACGCCGTTGGGCAGACGAACGATCACTTGAATCTCATCCCCCACCCGGGCCAGCAGCCGGATGCTGATCTGGCCGGAACCGGCAGTGACAGTGGTACTGGAGCCGAGAGTGCGGTTCAGGGCAACCACGGTGGAACCGACAGGTATCACCCCAGCCGGAATCGTAATGACGACGAAGCCTTGCGCGTCCGGGTAGCCGATGCTGATATGTTCGGGCTTGAGAAAATTCGCCGTTGGGAGGACCGCGCTGGTAGAGAAGGTGGACTGAAAAGCGGAAGCCAGAGGGTTGCCGTAAAGGTCGAGGACCGCACTCGTCAGTTGAACCCTGTAGGAGGTTCCCAGCTTTAGCGAGGTCAGGGGCGTGAAAGTTGCACATTGGTTCCCGGCAAGCACGGTTACTTGGCCCGCCACTGGGTTTCCGCCGGCGGTGACGACAAATGAAGATGCAGTCAGCGTCACCGGGTTAACCGGCTTCGAGAACGAGATCTTGACCGAGGCGCCCGCTGGAACATCCACAGCGCCGGCAACAGGAGAAACTGCTGAGACAGCCAAGGGCACCGAGGCGATCGCGATCGTTTTGTCTATCAGTGCATCCTGGCCAGCCAGCGTGATTGTCACAGTTCCCGTTGTATCGGAACTCAACGAGGCGGCTGCCAGGTTGTTCAACCCATTGAGTCCCTGTCCGGCTACTCCCGGAAGCAGATAGCGCCCATCGGTTTCCGTAAGGTCGACAAACGGAGTAGTGTCACTGGCCACTCGCACGTTGGCAGCCGCAGATCCGGACGTCTGGGTCACAACCGTACCCGAGGCGTAACCGAACTGACTCGCTATCCTGATAAAGACGTAGACGCCACCTCGGGTCAGACCGGGCAGAGTCACACCTTGAGGAACTGCCGGCGGAACCGTGGTCAGCCGAAGGAAGCCGTCGACCAAGAGTGCACGGGCAATGAGCTTAGGCGCTCGTCTGTCCCCGACAGTTATCAGGCGTGCGAGGACGATGCGATCGGCCAGAGGACCCGAGGCCGGAACAGACAACCCAGCTCCCTTTGTCAGCTGGGCGCCTGAGAGATCTACCAGCGCGCCGCCCATGAACTGGTATCCGTCTGGCAGGTCAAGGACCAGTTCATCGGCCAAAAGTGGTTTCACGAAAACCGCGACCGGTTCGGTGAAAGCTCCGGCGGGTACGTCGAGCTTCACTCCTCCGTTGCCCCAGACAGTCGCGCCTGCATCGTCGACCAGCGTACCTGGGTCTGGAACCGCCGGGCGGATGACAATGTGCAGGTTCGCGGTCCGGAATTCCGCAGAAGACAGGTTTGTGAGCGTCGGTTTCGCGACGAAAGACGCCGTCAGCAAGTTCGGATGCTCGGTCGTTGCTGCCGGATAGGAGTAAAGCACGAAGCTCTGTGGAGCTCGCGCCACGACGCGAGTTTCGGATCGCCCGTTGATCGTATACGTTTCGTCGAAGGAAGCCTCACACCAGATGCCGGACGGCAGTTTTAGGGACGAATTGGCAGTGACGTTAATCTCCGACTTGGCTTCAGAGGAGTAGAGAGCCGCCGCAGGATTGGCTGTGGCCAGCGCTGTTGCTCCGTTCAGGGCCGAATGTTCGGCAACTGGGCCAGGCTGGAGCGTTTTCCCCTGACTCGGCTCGGGAGGAGCAGTCGCTCCTGAATCCCGGATCAGAAATGCGTACTGCCCGAAACCGGGGACATCCGCAGCCAGTGAACCATCGCCAAGCAGCTGGATACTCGGCTCGAGCACTTCCCAACGATGCTCCGACTCGCTGTAAAACGCGAAAGTTAGCGCCTGGGTTGGCAAGGAATCAGGCAACCGGGAAACGGTGAGACGAGCCGCTGCCGCCCCTGCCGCAAATCGAGAGGCGGGTGCGTTCAGACCGGATGGGCGCAGATCAACGATACACCCGGGAATCGGCGACCATCCGAACGGCAAAAGGCCGGCCAGCCCCTGCGGGGAAACACCAGTCAATCGAACATCCTGGGGAGAAACCAGCGCACCAGCGGGGATCACGACCCCAAGACGCCCCGATTGCTCGGTCGCAGTCCCGCCCGCCGGGCCGATCTCGTTGCGGGTTGAATCGAGCGGCGTCAGACGTGCATCGAGCAGCCAGGCTCCCTTCCCGGGATCGACCGCGAAACCTCGCTCGACTGGAGTGTATCCCGGACTAGTCAACCGGACGATGCCCTGGGAGAGGGGTGAGACAAAGAAAAAGGTGCCGTCTTCGACGCTGGCGGTCGTCGCGCCGTCCGTGGACGTAACAGCAACCCCGGGCATCGAATAACCGGTCAGGTCATCGAAAATACGCCCGGCGACACCGCCTGGCCCTGCCACTTGCACTTGGGCCGAATCCACTCCGCTGCGGCCACTGGCGTCACGCGCCGTAGCAGTCACCGTGAGCCTTCTACCGGCTTCGAACGAGGCCGGAACTGAGTACGTGAGCTCAAAAGGAGGGGCGTCGAACTGAGCCTGTCTCTGTCCGTCGACCGCAAGATCCACGTAAACCAAACGCTCATTGTCACTCGCCTCTGCCACTATCCGGTAACTCGAACCGGGCAGGACGAACTGCGGGACCGAAACCAGTGCGACATGAGGCGCCGAGCTGTCGCAGACAACGGTCGCCGCTATCTGCGACATCTGATTGAGAGAGTCAGTCGCTACAACCGTGACTGCGTTAGGCCCCTCTTTAAGGGTCACAACACGACTGAATTGACCGCCGGCCACGGTGGCGGGTTCGCCATTGACCGAAACGCTAACCGCGACTTCCGGCGATTCCGAGGCCACTTTCCCGACGACGGTTGTAAGCGTACCGGAGACATAGGCCCCGTCGGCCGGGTAGGTGATCGAAAGGGTCGGCGGAGGGGGATTCCTTCGTTCCACCTGGATCTGGACACGGCCTGTATTGGGCCTTTCGGCGTTGTCAGTCGCCTCGGCAACCAGGACGTTCGAACCGACGGCCAGCGGCACTTTCACCATCCAGTTGCCGGTCGCTGGATCAAAAGTCGCCGGCATACCATT
>Ga0105091_10000385_pt1 | contig 18253 bp, 11 predicted proteins | sample PPLLak1March2015_FD_87022 | JGI IMG/M metagenome (GOLD analysis project Ga0105091, IMG submission 87022) | Freshwater sediment microbial communities from Prairie Pothole Lake near Jamestown, North Dakota, USA - PPLs Lake P7 Core (1) Depth... | ecosystem: Environmental > Aquatic > Freshwater >... | reverse complement strand
TTTCCTCGTGAGTTTTTCCGAAAACCTTCCGAATTGCTCCAGTCGGTCTGCTTTTATCTCTAACGCGAAGGAATAATAACCTGAAAGGTAAAAACTTTCTGAACTCAAGACCTTGGAGCTCTTTCCGATTTAGCAGTATTTTCTTCCTGAATCGTATTCGTTTTCAAGATTTTTTAACCCGATCTACTTATACTCGGTTGTACAATTTATCTTTCCCATTTCCTGCTTGCTATATCAAATACCTTTCCCTTTTTTTCTATCTTCCAGAAAATAGTTTTAGATCTTAAATCCATTTTCTTACTTTTTTTTTGAAGAAAGTATCTGACCTCAGCCAGAGTGTTTCAAATCTAACAGTAGGATAAAATATTTTTGGTTTTTTATATCAGTGCAATTTTTTTCTTCGTTATTTCCTACTTAATATTGTAAATAAAAGCCTTTAGATTTTTATTTCGCTTAACAGGCTTTTAGACAAACTCAGTTGCTTTTCGTTATCAGTCCCACTTAACAATTATTTTTTGTGTCTAAATGCTTATATAGCTCGTCTATTAAAACAGATACAGGTCTTGTATTATATGCCGTGACTCATTTACAGAGTATCTATGTTTATCCTTTTTATTAAAAGGAGTATAACAACCCCCCCTAAATGATGCCTGTAAATACAGTTGTAGAAGACCTTTGAAACCCTTCAAAATTTATGGAGCGAAGACTCTGAAAAATATATTACCCAGATTTGAACTTTTTATCGGCTCCTCTATAATGGATTCCTTTATGGAGTTTCTCGAGTCTTATTGTCAAAGAGGTAGATGATTGCACATGACCTTTAAAATTGCAGCCATGCCTGCCTATAATGAAGCCCATGCCATTGCAGAGGTCATCAAGGGCTGCAAAAAATATGTTGACAAGGTAGTGGTTGTGGATGATGGAAGCACCGATAATACTGTCGATATTGCCGAATCCCTAGGCGCTTATGTTGTCCGTCACGAGACAAATAAAGGATATGGTGCAGCCCTCAAGAACTGTTTTGAGGCCGCGCGGCAGCTCGATGCAGATGCTATGGTCATAATCGACTCTGATGGTCAGCATGACCCATCTGAGATCCCAAAACTTCTTGAACCTCTTAAAGATGGATTTGATCTTGTAATCGGCTCGAGATTTGTCAACGGTAACGGTAAAAATGTCCCTATTTACCGTAAATTTGGAATGAAAGTACTCGATATTGCAACCTATATTGCAGGAGGTCTCAATGTCACTGACTCACAAAGCGGATATCGGGCTTATGGAAGAAGAGCCATTGAAAATATAAATTTAAATGGCACCGATATGTCGGCAGGTTCCGAAATTCTTATTCAGGCAAGAGATTACAAACTAAAGTTTACTGAAGTTGAAATCCACTGTAGGTATGACATTGAAAATTGCTCAAGTGAACATCCTTTCATACATGGACCTAAGGTTCTGTTTAGAATTCTGAAGGATATGGAGTACAGACGGCCCCTATATTATTTTACAGTCCCTGGCATGATTATGGTATCTACAGGCTTTCTTATGGGATTGAAATTTTTACAGGATTATTATCTTGGAGGGTACCTGCGCTTCGGGCCTACACTTCTTATGGCGATGCTGACAATCATTGGAACCTTCATGGTGTTTACGGGAATAATATTACACGCTCTATCAAGGATGATAGTTCTAAATGAGCATATTCGAAAACAATAACGTTCATATGGGGTTAATTTGTATGAAATACCCTTTTGTTTCAATAGTAGTAGGCATTCGCAATGAGGAAAGATTCATTGAGGAATGTATTGAATCTCTTCTCAGTCTCAACTATCCTAAAGAGTCTTATGAGATAATTATCGTTGACGGAATGTCCACCGATAAAACCAGGGACCTCGTACTGAAATATTCTGTCAGGCTCCTTCTCAATAAAAGAAAGAACGTTGCTGCGGCAAGAAATCTTGGCGTGGAAAATGCCAGAGGCAATCTTGTTGCTTTTACTGATGGGGACTGTAAGGTTGACTCTCAGTGGTTGGAGAACCTTGTCCGTGAAATGCAAAATGCCCCAGACAATGTAGTATGTGTTGGAGGCCCTAACCTGATCTTTGACAATGATCCTGTACTTGGCAGGGTTGTAGGGTATGCCCAGGAAACTTTTTTGGGCTCTGGAGGCTCGGCTCAATCCAAAAACTCCACAAAAAAACAATATGTCAGCTCTCTCCCCAACTGCAATGCTATGTACAAAAAAAGTGCAATTCAAGAAGTCGGGTGTTTTGACGAGAAGTTTCTGATAGGTCAGGATGGAGACCTCAATTATAGAATCAGTAAAAAAGGCTACAAGTTTTTGTATATTCCTGAGGCACAAGTTTTGCACCATAGGAGAGGAACTTTCAAGTCTTTTTCCGTAAGGATGTTTAAATATGGTATGTGGATGGCGGAACTTTTCAAAAAACATGGAGAATTTGTCCGCTGGTATGCCTTTCTGCCCTCAATTGCCATCATTTTTGCAGTTATCTTGCTTATCTCTTCTATCAAGTTCTTTATTCCAATAATGCTTCTACTTGTACTGATGGCCATATACTTTATTCTGGTTCTTATAACTTCAATTCAGGTTACTTACAAGATGAGATCAAAATACGGCCTGTTTGCCCTGTTTGTTATCCCTATTCAACACGTTACTTATGGACTGGGGTTTTTGTATAGTTTTGCAAATTCCCTTTTTCTCTCTAAATCCTGATCCCTCTCGGATATTTAATATCCATGTACTTATTTACTCATCTATCAGAAAAAGCGGCATAAACCCTTTAATATATATGGGAGATTTTTTGGGGCAAAAAACTTTTAATCAATACCGCCCTGATTGTAACTCTCATTGGTTTTCGAACACAAAATTTGGTAATGTATAATTCGATTTGTGAAATTTGTTTGCTTAAGGTACGGAGATAGTATGCTTGAATCAAGTAAAGATACAGGACTCAAACTGGATAATAACCGTTTAATGAGGTTAATTTCCTTTTTGTTTCCGTTAACTGTAATTATCGCAGTAATATTTACGTTCTTATGGATGTTTGAAGTCGAGAAGTTCGGTTACGCTCTTAGGGGACTATTTACAGGAGTCCCTGCAGTACTTTCTTGCCTATTTATATTGTTTATCTACAAAAAAGATGTAAGTCTTCATGATATTGATATGCTTCCGTCACTTAATAATAAGTCTCTCACATATCTATTCGCGATATTTTATATCAGTTCCCTGGTTTCACTCCTGCTGTCTCAGGGAAGCAGACCCTGGTATTATTTCATCTTTATTCTAGTGCTGTACCTTTCTGTGTTCCTGCAAATATTCTCTAAGAACGTAAGCCCTCCTGTTATTCTTGTAGAATCTTTCTTGATCATGATCAACCTGATTTATAGTGTTACATTGAATTACGATTTCTACTTCGGGACCACAGATATACTGCCTCATATTTTTCTTTCAGAACTTACCGCTATATCCGGACAGACAATTCCTACTTCATTAAGTGATTATGCATACTTTCCTTTATATCATATACTTATTGCAGAAGCTTCCGAGCTCTTGAATCTAAATACAAAAACGTCGTTATTTCTGATAACCGCTCCAATTTATGCGACTACTATAATTTTCCTTTACTATCTTTTTAATTATATAACAAACAACAGGCAAATTTCCCTGATTTCATGCGTACTATTTTCCGCGAGTTCTACTGTACTATATTACGGTGCAAATGTGATCACTCGCACAATGGCATTCATAATGTTCGTTATATTAATGTACCTGATTTATAGCGTCAATTTCAAGAAGGATAAAATTTCTTTAAAGACTCTTTCAGTAATTATTGCAGTCTTTTTGACTCTGGTTCACAACGTCTCTCTGCCTCAGATAGTCTTACTTCTGGTCCTTCTGTTTGCCTCTGAGTATGTAATAAGAAACGGCAGCTACATAAGCAAGCCCTTTTTTTTATTTCTGAACGTTACTTTCGTTGGATACTGGTTTTTTGTAGCATACCTGTTTGTTCAAAGGGGCCTGACTCCCCGTTTACAGAGCCAGTTTTGGGATTCAATAGTTTTAACTGCTGGAGGTGCGGAGGTAGTTCAGGAGGGCATGATTAGTTTAGTAGGACTTCTGGATAAATCCATTTTTTTATTTTTTGCCCTAATTGGAATAGGTTTTCTCCTTAAAAACTATAAAAATAATTATGCATCTGTACTGGGTTTATTTGCTTTTTTGACCCTGATATTCTATGTACCTAATCCGCTCAACACTATCTGGCAGTTTAGAGTCCTTTTTAGAGTTGACCGGTTTATGCTCCTTGTCAGTCCTTTTATGGCTTTCGTAATGGGATACGGAATATACATATTCTGGAATTATATGTCTAAATACGCCCCTAAAAAAATAAATTCCTTCTTTTTAATATTCTTGTTATTCTCTGGATTTGTTCTGGTTTCTCCTGTCTTTAGTATTGGGGACTCAGACTTACTTGGTCAAGATGCAAAACACGAATACTTCACTTCCGATGAATTGAGAGGCTATGAGCACGTTTTCAACTATGCTCCTGCCAATTCCGCCATTTACACCGATTATTACACATCAAGATTCTTTTATCTCCCCTTGATTCCTCAAGTCTCCAAGGAAATGAATCTCGCGCCTTATCAAAATTACAGAATCGGTGATGTGAATAAAATTCCACAATACAAAGGTTATATAGTGCTCAGAACCCGGGAATTTCTAAGAAGTGGTTTGTACTTCGGCAGTGAGGAAAGCACACTTAGAGAAACTCCTAATTATTTATACCAGGGACTGCCCGAAAACAAGCTTGAGCTAGAGCACAACCTTGCAGATCTTAGTAAAATCTATTCAAATCCTTCAATGGATATTTTTACTCCGCATAAGGGATTATATTCTCATCAAAACATAAGACCGGCAAGTAGTCAAAGTTTTACAACTCAAGAATAATAAAAATCAATTTGATTGACGCATGTGAATTCGCAACAGATTGAAGTTAACTTCAGGTGAGAACTGAAAAATAGAAGTAAAATTCGAAACTTTACTTTAAAGGGTTCTGCAAAAGCTTGGAGTATATATCCACAGTCTTTTTTGCGTGGGCTTTCCAGGTAAGCCCACGCTGGATTATGCTCTTGCGCCCGAGTTTTCCCATTTTTTCTCTCAGATCTTCATCTTCAAGTAGCTTATTTACTTTTTCGGATAGATCTAGAGAATTTTTTGCAGGTACTAAATAGCCTGTTTCCCCGTTGACCATCAATTCCGGAATTCCCCCCACGTCCGTTGCTACAACTGGAACTTCACAGGCAAGAGCTTCAAGTATTACATTTGGCCTCCCTTCCGAAAGAGAAGGCAATACAAGAATATCTGAGGCCGAAACCCAGAGAGGAATGTCTTCATGGTTTACGGGTCCGATAAATTTTATGAAATCGATGATTTTGAGCTCCTGTGCCATTTTTACCAGGCTTTTTTTAAGGCCATCATCCCTTCCGACCATGTAGAGTTCGGTATCAATATCCACAAATTTTTTTGCGGCCTCAATCAGGTAGTTCACACCTTTTATACTTCTAAGAGCCCCAACAAATAGAATAATATTCTTATCTAAAGGTAAATTTAATAGGTTCCTTGCATTTTCTTTTCCCATGGGCTTGAATTTATCCGTATCAACACCATTTGGAACCACTATGACCTTATCTTCATCTATCCCCAAATTTACTATGTGAAACTTCAGGTCTTCACTGACAGAAAGAACCTTCTCTGCAAAATTCATAGCTTCTATTATCTGGCTGGAGGTGTAGGTCCCCTCATAAGCCACTTTTCTTTCAATTGTGCCCAGTGCGCTTATTACCAGGGGGACATTCCATTTTTTCGCAAGTCCTATCATACCAAATCCATCAGGGTATGAAAAGTGTGCATGAATCAAGTCTGGTTTTGGTTTTATGTGTTTGATTGCATATCTGGAAACAAAATGAGCATATGAAATCCCGGTTATAGGGTAAAAATACTTTTTTGGAACAGCATATATGTAGCGCGGATAGTGAATATCATATTTTTCTGTGTGCTCAATTGGCGGCAGTTTGGAAAAATTGTGGTATGGGAATGCGGAAAAAGGGATCACTAAAGGCTTTGGGGAAACAACGGTAACGTTTACTTTCTGGCTTGCAATTGAATCAATACTTTGCTTTATGAATGTTCCAAGTTGAGGATAATACCTGTTAGGAAATTCCTGGCATACTTCCATTACTCTCATGACTTTTTACCTTTTTTCTATCCGGACGCTTCAAAAACAGACAAAGGAGATAATTAATCCTATAAATACCTCTCTCAAAATGCGTTACATTTTCAGTTTTGATATTATTAAGAGACTAATACTAAACCGCTTTTCTTTAACTTAAAATTTAATAATAAAGTTGTGGGATAAACTAATTAACTACCTTTGCTATTTTGGTTACGGCAATCATGTTTAAAAAAGTAAGTAATATTTTCCTGGTTTATTATGGCTCTTTCAATACCAAATCAGGTTCGAACATTCATGTACTTGAGCTTCTCGGAAACTTCAAAAAATACACAAATGTAATTATGTTCGCGCCTGGCCAGAAGAGTGTGAATCGTGCCTTATCCGGTATAAAATACGTGCCTGTAATAGATAATAAATATCTTGTACAACCTTCTTACGAACTCATGCTTTCCTTTTACCTTCTTTATTCGTGTATTAAAAACAGGCCTGATGTGCTTTATCTCCGCCAGAATTCCTTCCCATTTTTTCCTATAGTTCTATGCAAAATTTTGAAGATTCCTTCAGTGGTTGAAGTAAACGGGCTGGTTCTGGATGAGTTACAAGTTAATAATTCAAAGTCCTTTGAATACAGGGTTTTTTCTCATCTCGCACTCCGTTCCGAAAAACTAAATTACAGATATTGCAACAGAATTGTTTCGGTCACGGATAAGCTCAAAGACGAACTTATTAACCTATACTCTGTTCCTGAGGACAAAATTTTTGTTATTAACAATGGGGCAAATACTGATTTATTCGAGCCTATGGATCAGAAGCGGGTAAAAACGGAACTGAGGCTGGAAAAGTCAAAAAAATATGTGTGTTTTGTCGGACACCTTGCAGCCTGGCAAGGTGTTGAATTTCTGATTTATGCTGCTCCTTTCATTCTGGGAAAATGTCCTGACGTTCGTTTTCTTGTTGTCGGGGACGGAGCTATGAAAAATAAGTTGCTGGAAATAACTTCCGAATTAGGGCTTCTGGATAAATTCATTTTTACCGGAAGGGTCCCTTATGAAAGGGTTCCGTTATACATTAATGCGGCTGATATTTGCGTCGCCCCATTCATTAAAGGGAGGAACTCGAAAATAGGACTTTCGGCCTTAAAAACATATGAATATCTTGCCTGTGGAAAGCCAATAGTAGCAAGCAACATTCCAGGAGTTAAAGATCTGATTGAATTTTCTGGAGGAGGTATTTCAGTAAGTCCTGAGAATCCAGAGGAACTTGCAAATGCTGTAGTTGAGTTAATTCTCAATGAAAATACCCGAGCTCTTATGGGAAAGAGAGGCCGCAAATATGTCGTTGAAAATCATAGCTGGAAAGGGGTTGCAAGAAAAATTCTAGATATGTGTAACGATATTATTTGATATATTCTTCAATAGTATACTTCATGAAGGCAAATTTAACTTCAATACTCTTTCTACTCTCTTATATTTACAAACTCGTTTTCTATTCATTTGTTGAATTTATTACCTATCTACGCTTCTAAACTATGGTAATCTGCAGGGTTAACTTACGCTTCGGAGCATTTTTTTATAACTTTATAACTATCTTTTTATTGATTTTTCGTTCCAGGCGTTTATTGCCCCATATAATCTTCCCAAGGCTAATGCAAATTTTAATTTATTATATCTGTATCTTTATAATATAACGATCTATATTGAGTGCCTACTATAGAAATTTATTTAAATATTGATACTTAATTTATTCTGTATGTTTTAACGGGGGAATTAGTGTAATTGGATGAATTGGCCTGAAAAACGTTAACATTTATCCTGAATCCCGTATTAATCATATCTGTCAAATTCAGCTGCGCATGGCATGGAAAACTTCGACAGAGTTTCTGTATAATCTTAAAATTTGGGGAGTGGATACTATTTGCAAAAGCTTGTCCAAAGTGTCGGAAACAGAGTAAATTTATTCAAATTTTTGGCAAACAACCGGAAAATTTCTAGATCTATGAATACCCTACCATGTGAATTTCTACCTGATGATGATACTAATAAATTCTATTATAATCACCACCGTGTGATATCGGTCTTAAAAAAAGAATTAGTGATCCTCTTTCTTGTAGGTTGCTTAATCCTTGCAAGCGTTCCTACTGCTTTATGCAGAAGTCCCGCGCCAACAATTTATGTTGTAGGAGATGGTAGCGGAGATTTCAAATGTGATGGAAAAGACGACCATGTGGAAATAAACCAGGCTCTAAAGTTTGTGGCGGAAAATCCCGGGTACACGACTGTCCACCTTAAAGGACCGTTTACGTACGTTATTGACGACACTCTTCTTATTGGCAGTAATACAATTCTTGAAGGAGACTCCTCTGCTGTGATCGAACTTGCTAATCACGCAGGATGGCCTACAATGAAACCCCTTATCCAGCAGATGAGAAGTTCAGGAAATGACAATATTACAGTAAGGGGTTTTGAAGTTAATGGAAACTATGCTGGGAATAGTGAAATCGTATTGGGAAAAGGATACTATAACATAATGTTCTTTACTTATTGCAATAACGTAAAAGTATACAATATGTACATGCATGACGGAAATGGGGATGGGTTAAGAGTAAATCAGGGTAAAAACGTTCGGTTTTATAACAACACTATATACAAGCTCGGGCACGATGGAATGTTTGCAATTAGAAGTGAGAATATAGAAGCTTGGAACAATAAAATAACCTGCAGGACTAATAGTGGTCTTAGAGCATGGGACTCTAACAAAGTAAAACTGCACGATAACTTTATCGACTCTTTTTATCACTGGAGTGCTGGAGGCCCGGGCATTCAGATCGAAAAGAGTTCAGGCAATATGGATAGTATCGAAATCTACAATAATTCGATTCATAACACTTATGGGCCTGGGATCTGGATTTACAACCATGATACCTCTTCTGCTACCCAGGATCAAGCTAGAAATATTCATATTCATCACAATATATTCTACAGCACAGGCACTAATCCAAGTATTAACTGGGTAGGAGGCATTGTCGCAAGTGGATTTCATGATACTCTTATCGAAAGTAATGTATTTGACGGTGCATATAACGCTGCCGTTATTCACATGTTCGCCCCATATCATACCCCGAAAGGCGGATTCGCGACAATCGTCCGTAATAACATAATCGTAAACACTCAGAAGCGCACAAAAGACCTGAGCGGGACAGGATATGCAGTGATCAATAGTCTTCCTGAAACACATAACTTCGTGCTGGAAAATAATTGCCTTTATAATAATACTGGGGGTAATTATAAAAACGCAGACTCAATCACTAGTGTCTATGCAAATCCTCTCTTTGCAGACCCGAAAAACCATGATTATCACCTGCAGTCGACCGCAGGCCGCTGGAATGTAATAACATGGGTCAAAGATAAAGTAAGTTCTCCATGCATCGATGCAGGCTATCGTTACTCTGATTATTCGAACGAGCCGCAACCCAATGGAAACAGGATAAACATAGGCCCGGATGGAAATACCTGGTGTGCCTCAAAATCAGAATTACCTGTGCCGCCGTCGATACTTCCCACTGCAAAATTCAGAAGTAATACTACTAGCGGCTATGCTCCTCTTTCTATCCAGTTTACAGACCTTTCACAAAATTCAAGTTCAAGGATATGGAGCTTTGGAGACGGTAGTAATTCAACGCAGCAAAGTCCAATGCATAAATATTCCAAATCAGGAAACTATACTGTCAACCTGACAGTAAGCAATGCAAACGGTACGAATTCAGCATTTGCCAAGATAACTGTTTTAGCACAATCTATACTTCCTGTAGCAAATTTCAGCACCAATGTTACCAGTGGTACTGTTCCTCTCTCAGTCCAGTTTAGAGATCTTTCACAAAATTCAAGTTCAAGGATATGGAGATTTGGAGATGGTAGTAATTCAACGCAGCAAAGTCCGATGCATACATATTCAGTAGCAGGAAATTATACAGTAACGCTTACAGTCAGCAATACAAATGGTACAGATTCAAAGACAAGAAATATAAGTGTTGTCGAAAAAATCTTTACTCTTTCGGGCAAGGCGTACAACAATCGTCTACGTGAAGCTTCTCCTGAAAACGTCTTTTCGAGTAACCCATTTATCGATGTTGGAGGACTTAGTGGCGTTGGTAGGTACAGAGATGTTGTATGGTTTGATCTTAATAGATATACAAGTGTCACGCAAATAAACAAAGTAACCTTTTCCCTCTTCTGGTATTACCCAAACAGTCCACGTCTTAAAGATACGGTCATTGAGATTTACAGGCCTGCTTCTACCTGGAACTCAAGCTATGTGAGCTGGAATAAAAAAAATAAAGGTATTGCCTGGAAGAATCCCGGAGGGGATTGGTACGATAAAAACGGTGTACTGCAGGGCAGCGCTCCATATGCCACATTTACCCTGAGAGCCAGTGATTTACCAAGCAACAGCTACTGTGAATTCAATGTAACTGATCTTGTAAGGGAGTATATCAGCGGCAAATACTCAAACACAGGTTTCCTGCTTAAGGCCCGAGATGAAAGTGACAATTACATTGCTTTCTACAGTGCTAACTGCGGGAACATGAGCCAGGTGCCAAAGCTGAAGCTGGTATACAGTTGAAAGCTTGTATTCTCAAAGAGACTTCCATAAATTCCGGGTTAAATATAAGTTTCTGAGATCCGGATTTTTGGAAGTTGCCCTTTTAACAGGTTAAAGCCATATAAATTTCAAAGACTTTCTATAAGGAGAGCTCTTTTAAATTAATTTTAGTTTTTCGATTTTCTTTTGTGTACTTAACTCTAATTTTTCGGACGTGAAACTTTACATTCTCGAAGTATATTTCTGGACCATAAAATATTTCAGACCCATTGTTTTTATGCGTTAACGTCATTAGTTCTATTCTTTACGAGCAGGTTTTTCTGCCTTTATACACTCCAGATTTTCATAGTATACCTCTCCATCCTTTTGAGAGTATCTTTACATGCGTACTAAACTATTTTAAAAAATTATCTAAAAACAAAGGCTTTTATCTTTTGTTGAAATGTCTTATTGAAAGCTAGAGCCTGATTTTTACTGAATATAACGCTATCGAAATAAACTTTAAGTTAACGCTGAATATGAGTATAATCTCTACGAACTTCTAATTCAAAATGAAGATGTTTGCTATGAAGAAAAATCATTATGCACTGACTATAAGATATAACTCGTGAGAAAAGGTTGAAATCCAAACAGGAAACCAGCGCTCAAAAGGATTTAAATATCAGACTTTGGATATTGAGTTGGACAAATCGAAAGAGAGACTTTCGTAAGGTTATGGTCTTAAGCTTATGCAATCAAAAAGTTTAAAAACAGAATTCTTTTTAAGGTGATATGGTGTCATATCAAAAGTTTGCAAGGGATGTCGGCTTCATCGGGACAGTTCAGGTGCTTACAAGCCTGGGCACTTTTTTTCTACTTCCGATAATCACAAAAACCCTTGGAACGTATGATTACGGCCTTTGGGCGCAGATCAATATAACGGTATCTTTAATCTCCCCCCTTGCATTAATGGGTCTTTCCATGAGCTTTGTCAGGTTCCTATCTTCTGAAACAGAGGAGAAGGTGATAAAAGAAGCCGTTTATTCAATTCTATTTTTTGTTACTGTTTCCAGTTTTCTTGCTTCTCTGTTGCTGTATATATGTGCAGAACCTCTTGCAACTTTTGGTTTTAAAGATCCTGAAGCAACTTATTTTATCCAGGTAGGTTCTTTTCTGATTTTTTTGAATGTGATTGAATCTGTGTCCCTTATTTATTTCAGGGTTTTCAGACAGATTAAGAGATTCTCTTATCTAACTCTTTTTGAAACATTCGCAAAATTATTCTTTATTGTCGTTCTTCTTAAATTAGGATACGGACTCCTTGGTGTGATAGTAGCCACCTTAATAATACAATGTCTCGTTTTTTTAATCTCTATTATTACTATCATATCACAGATAGGATTTATTATCCCCCGGTTCACTTACATAAAAGAGTATCTTGAATTTTCTCTACCACTAACTCCCACTGCGCTTGTAAGATGGGTCACGGAATCAAGTGATAGATTCATGGTTACTTATTTTCTCGGCCTAGGAAGTGTTGGAGTTTACTCAGCAGCTTGTTCTATCGGAAATCTTATCCAGTTTTTAGTAAGCCCTCTCCAACTTATCCTCCTTCCCGAAATATCAAAACTATTTGATGAAGACAAAATTGACCAGGTAAGAATCTACATGTCGCATTCTTTACGTTATTTTCTTCTCATTACTATTCCTGCGGTCTTTGGGATTTCTGCCCTTGCAAAGCCCTTACTCGGCGTTTTTACTACTGAAGATTTCCTTTCAGGCTGGTCCGTAATTCCTATTATTGCCCTTTCCGGACTTCTGGCAGGAATCTTTCAAATTTTTGTCAATATTATCTTTCTTGTCAAAGAAACTAAATATATAACTTACATCAATATTGTTGCTGCGACCTCTAATGTATTGCTTAACTTTTTGCTCATACCTTCTATTGGTATTGGCGGAGCTGCCTTTTCAACCTTGATTTCTTATTTTTTAATGATTGTGCTCTGTATTCATGTGTCTATGAAACATTTTGTGTTTAATTTTTATCTTTACGACATTGCAAAAAGTATTTTTTCCTCGCTGGTAATGTATCTGTTTGTTTCTCAATTCACTATTTCGAATATCTACGAACTTTTCGGAATATCAGTCATGGGAATTGTTGTCTATATTTTTTTAATGTTCATTATAGGCGGCTTCAGCAAACACGAAATCTCTCTTGTAAAAAGATTTGCTCCTCCACGATTATGATCCCGAATTGCAATTCTGCACCCGAGTTTCGCTTCGGGAACACGAGGTTCTTTTCGCTTTGCTTCGCTCAAGAGGACTAAATAATAAAGTTACAGCTATTCCATCTATACTCGCTTGAAAACCAGAGGAACATTCTATTCTTTAATTGCGATGTAATCGCAACATACACTGTCCTTTTCACGAGCCGAATTGCGCCTAGGGATAACAGAAGATGTTGATTTTCTGGGAGTTGGGATGTAATCGCAATAGTACGTGGTCCTTTCCTGCCTCAAGATGACTAATTTTCGCGGTATGGTTCTTGCGCTTTTTCAGTTTTTGCTTCTTCCTGTGATTGATAAAGGAATTTGAGAATTCACTAGATAAATTAAAAATAAGACAAGAAGAATTATATTTTTGATAATGGCTACATAACAGCTATTTCTAAGCTATTTCTGGAAATAATGTTATGTTCTTATACTTGATATAAAGTATTGATTACAAAGATTTATGTGTCGAGCATAAAATCAAGGACAATAGACTTCATAGTATATGCCTTAAATGTATGGGATTTAATACTGGTAAATTTCATTCAACCACTTTAACTCTATTAAGGGAACAATTAATGAATTTTGGGAGAAGGCTTTGACATAAGCAGTGTTACTTAAAGTTGTGACTTACTGCATATTTTTCTACCAGGTGGAATATTGCAACTTACAAAAAGTGGAACGATTAAATTAAGAGAGCATAAAGATGAATTTAACTTTCTAAATTTTCATTTTCAATACCTGTAATACCCAATCATAGAAGAGCAATACAGTTTGAGGCAAACAAATTCCAAATTCTATAACTTAGGAGTACATCTATGATAAAGTCAAAAAGAGATTACAAGTATTATTTAGAAGCAGATCGAATTGGGTTAGGAAAAAAAAGGAAAAAACCGATGATTTTTTTTGATGAAGTGTGGGTATTTGAGAGGTTGCTAAGAAAAGTTGAGTATTATAAAAATTGCAAGAAATCCAAATTTTATCTTCCCTACTATTATTACCTCTATCTAAAGTTTCATCTATTAAGCACATTTCTTGGTTTCCATATTAAGCCAAATGTTTTCGGTCCAGGGCTATCTATCAGTCATCCAGGTACGATTACTGTTAATGAAAACGCAAAAGTAGGTGCTAATTGCAGAATACACGTTTGCACATCAATTGGAACCAAAGCAGGATATAGCGATTTAGCGCCAACTATCGGAAATAACGTTTACATTGGGCCTGGAGCCAAAATCTTTGGAGATATAAAAATTGCAGATGGGATAGCTATAGGAGCTAACTCAGTTGTAAACAGGTCGTTTACAGAGCCAAATATTGGGATTGCGGGGGTTCCAGCTAAGAAAGTAAACGACAAAGGTTCTAAAGATTTGATTTTAAGAGCGACAGAAATCCTGGATAATGAGTCGAAAAACACAGATAATCTTTAATCTCCCTTAAGTAATGCCCTCACAGTTTCTCTAACGCTTTTCTCCGAAGTATAGGCAGGTTCCCATCCTATGGTCTTGAGTTTTTCGATGTCTAACCTCATCCTTGGAACATCACCTTTCCAGCCCCTATTTCCTCCAGTATAGATAAACTTGACATCGGAAAGCCTCATTTCTTCCACAATAACCTCTCCTATCTCGGTGGCACTGATGGTATCCTCTGAGCCAATATTAAATATATTTACATCTTCTTTGCTTTTCTCTATTGCAAATAATATCGCATCGACACATTCTGACACATGCAAATAGGATTTCTCCTGCTTGCCATCGCCAAGAATCTCCAGTTGGGCCGGGGTTTCTCGCAATTTTTTTATGAAGTCAACAGTAATTCCATGAGTGCTCCGCGGGCCGACAATATTTGCGAAACGGAATATCCATGCCTGCATATCGAAGGTGTGAGAGTACGAGGTTATTAGAGCTTCACAGGCAAGTTTGGAAGCGCCATAAAGAGATATAGGAATAAGAGGACCATAATTTTCCGGAGTAGGCATGATATGTGCCTCTCCGTAGATCGTAGAGGTGGAGGTGAATGCAATCTTATTAATTCCATTTCTCCTCATAGCTTCCAGAAGGTTGTAAGTTGCCAAAATGTTCTGATCAAAATGAACTTTAGTATTTGAAGCCCCTAGCCTGACATCTGGGTTAGCAGCTACGTGGCAAACGAGGTCTATATCTTTGCAAGCTCTTTCTATAGCTTTATGATCAAGAAGGTCTTCTTTTATCAACGTAAAATCTGTATTCTCAAGATGTTTTTCTATAAATCCAATTTTTCCTGAACTCAGATTATCAAAAACAGTAATCCTGTTCCCTTTCTCCATAAGGCGATCCACCAGGTAACTCCCTATAAAGCCGGCTCCTCCCGTCACAAGTATCTTATTTTCCATAGACATTGAAATCCCTTTTACAATCTTTCTTCACTTTATTAATATTTTGCACTGTTTTCAGATCATCAGAAAACTTTTGCCTTAATTCTCGAGGCTATCCCAAAACTCATAATTTGTTTTTGAATTTTATATTCCGGATAATCGATCAAGTCTCTAATCATGAGAAATAATTCTGGAAACTGTTAATTATTAAAGATAAAATGGCTTTTTTGATAGGTTTAACCTCTCTCTTGGATTTACGTAGGTTATCAATTCTTATTTCAATCCATTTTTTGATAACAATCCCCTGCATTCTCTCTTTTCAAGAAGTAGCAAGTCCATTGGTTCTCATATATTTAACACTTACGTCTCTATTCATATATTTATATAGTTTAACCGTTTAATATGTTCTACAGTTAAAATTTAGTATATGCTCTAACTATTATTACAGATATTTTGGGGATTTGTAATGCTTCCAACGCTTGTCATAGGAACTGAAGGATTTATAGAGGGAAGTTCTTTTCCCGGCTCGGGTATTTGTTTTCTTTATACAAATTTTGGAGTCCCTATATATTATCAGATCGCGATTCTGGGGCTTATAGCTCTTTTTGGGATGAAGGAAATGCTGATAGTCTCAGGCAAGAAGGATCGTTTTTCACTAGACTCCATAGATATGGGAATTTACCCTCTTATGATATGTTTTATTGCAACGTTCTTCTCCATAGGATTTGGAATAATTCTTTCACAGTTATCTCCTTAACATCTACTACTTTTTTTGTTTCAAAAATAATTCTTCTATTCCCCGAAATGGATTTTTCTGTTAAATTTATAAATTTTATAACAGGTTCTTTCTCGTTTTTAAGGCTTAAATGGTTGATAATTTTTAGATCTTTAAGAACTTAGTGACCTTAGTTCAGAAACTTTGTTTCCATAAGTATTTATTGTTAAATAATTTATCTTCTTATGATATTAGCATTTGTTAGCGGTCTTATCTGATGTAATAATTTAAGCTTTGTCAGACCGCTTCTATAGGGGCGGTTTTAGCCGCGGGACCGAAATAGCTGCTACCTGCAGTAGGGTAAGGGAGATGTAAGAAAGTTTATCTGACAGTAAAGGTTAGGGACACAGTTGAAAGAGACTCAGAAGTCGATTGTGATTTCTATTTCTCTATAACGAGGGCAAAAAGATTTCCTGATCTGTTGATATTACTTTCTCTCATACGCTTTCATATTGGCTTTGAGCTGGTTCTTTCACCCTTAGTTTTGAAGGAACCCTCCATATAGATAGATTGTTTGTCTCTCTCAGCGTATCGTAATTGAAGTAAAAATTATGGGGAGTGAAATATTGAGAGTAATTATTGATATAGGGCATCCGGCTCATGTTCATTTTTTTAAAAATACTATATGGAATCTTGAGAAAAAAGGACACAAAGTTATGGTGGTCTCGCGGGATAAGGATGTAGTAGTAGAGCTATTGAATGCCTATGAAATCCCACATACAGTTCTAAGTAAAGTGAGGCCAGGGAAAGTTCATTTGATTGAAGAATGGTTTATAAGGGAGTATAAACTCTTAAAAATCTCCAAACAATTTGACCCTGACGTTCTAATGGGAATCCTTTCCCCAACTGTAGCTCAGATAGCCTGGCTATTGCGAAAAAAATCCATAATTTTTAACGACACCGAACATGCAGTACTAGCCCAGAAAATAACTTATCCCTTCTGTGATATTATCTGCACTCCTTCATGCTATCTAAAAGATGCTGGAAATAAGCAGATAAGGTATAGCGGTTATCATGAACTGGCTTACCTTCACCCATCTTATTTTACTCCACATCCTGAGATTCTGAGAGAGCTTGGCGTAGAAGTAGGTGAACCTTTCATAATACTTCGCTTCATCTCATGGGGAGCACACCATGATGTCGGTCAGCGTGGAATCGAAAATAAGCTGGCGCTTGTTCAAGAGCTAGAAAAATTCGGGAAAGTATTCATAACTTCAGAAGGACCACTGGCAGAGGAGTTTGAGAGGTATAGGATCAGGGTCTCCTCTGAAAAAATTCATCATCTACTCTATTATGCTACATTATATGTGGGTGAAGGGGCGACAATGGCTGTTGAAAGTGCAATCCTGGGAACTCCTTCAATCTACGTTTCTACTCTTGCTGGAACTATGGGTAATTTCTCTGAACTCCAGGAGAAATACGGTTTGCTTTTCAACTATAGTGATTCTGAGGCTGCTCTGGCAAAAGCCTTAGAACTTCTCAAGGATCCGGAACTTAAGAAAAAATGGGGCTTCAAAAGAGCTGCCCTTCTCAAGGATAAGATCGATGTGACCGGATTCATGGTCAAGCTTATAGAAAGCCTTCGTGAAAAAAACTCCAGAGTTTCTTTAAGTTCAGTTTCGGATGAGAGCTATGCATGAGTTATTGAAACAAAACAAAGAAATCTGGGATCTTTTCACCCGAAAGGAAGAGTATTCGGCCAAAAGTCTGGATGAGCACGGACGTGCTCTTTACGCTCAAAAAGACCTTAAAAAGGCCTTTGAACCTGAGGTCTCCAGATACCTTCTGAAACATGGGATGGAGATTGAATTTCCTGAAAACAAAGCCTTTGCTGTTTGTTTGACCCATGATGTGGATGACATTTATCCGCCTCTTTCCCACATCTTACTTTCCTCGGTTCATTGCCTCAAAGATCTGAATTTTCAAGGTTCTGCAGCACAGTTCCTATGGAAGTTCAGGGGTAAAGAGGAATCGCCTTACTTTAACCTTTCGGAAATCATGGATCTTGAAGCTAGTTTCGGAGCAAAAT
>Ga0105091_10000384_pt1 | contig 18282 bp, 20 predicted proteins | sample PPLLak1March2015_FD_87022 | JGI IMG/M metagenome (GOLD analysis project Ga0105091, IMG submission 87022) | Freshwater sediment microbial communities from Prairie Pothole Lake near Jamestown, North Dakota, USA - PPLs Lake P7 Core (1) Depth... | ecosystem: Environmental > Aquatic > Freshwater >... | reverse complement strand
GGCCGAGAAACTCTACTGGGCGACGCTGTACTGGAGGGGGACGCAGCCCAGCAAAGAGACCGATGCGCTGATCCCGGTGGAGTTGGCCGAACAAATGGCGCGCGAGCAGTTCGAGCGGGGCTGCTACCTGACCCGACGCGATTTCTTCACCCGGGGCCGCAAGATCGGGACCCGGGCGGAGATCGAATCCAGCCTGAAAAGCTGTCGGGAGCGGGGCATTTACCGGCACAGAACACACCCATTGCCGGTTGGCGTCGGCGATCTTTTCGCGCTTCGCGAGGTCCGAAGCACCTACTTCCGGGTCTGAATCGGCCTGGACCCGCGACGGCGGGCGAGACAGAGAGCACTGTAACCGTACGCCACGGCCCCACCCGCCACCCCCTTGACCGGGCCCGGACCGCCGCGGCGATAGCGACTGCTCAGGTCACGGGCAAAACGGCCCTGAGAGGGGGCTGAGCGGCAATGCTCCGCTTGCACTCGGCGCTGTCCATGCCAGATCTTTCGCAAGTCCGAAAGGCTTGCCCATCGCCGGATTGCACGTGTAGTATACGTAGAAGGATTTGATATGCAAAAGAAGTTAACGATCACTGTAGATGACGAGGTGTACGAGGGACTTCATAAGGTGATTGGACCTAGGCGAATCAGCCGTTTCATTGAAGACCTGGTCCGACCGCATGTGACAGAGCACGATCTCGAAGCATCTTATGCCGAGATGGCGCAGGACGAAGTGCGGGAGCAACAGGCTTTGGAGTGGGCAGAAGGAACGAGTGGAGACGCGGGGGATGAACCGAGGTGAGGTTTGGTGGGTGAACTTTGAGCCTAGCATTGGTGGCGAGATTCGAAAAAGAAGGCCCGCGATAATAGTCAGCAATGACGCCTCCAACAAGTACCTCAATCGGGTGCAGGTTGTACCGTTGAGTAGTCAGACCGAGAAGATTTTCCCGAGTGAAGCAAAGGTCACCGTGCGAGGCCGCGTAAGTAAGGCCATGGCTGATCAGCTTGCGACCGTCAGCAAGACAAGGCTGATTAGTCGCAGCGGGAGAATCTCCAGGTCCGATCTTCGTCTCGTGGAAAAGGCTCTTCGCATTCAACTCGGGTTGGATGATCCCGAGATCGCGTAACGGTTTGCCTAGCTTAACTATAGCTAGTGGGTTGTAGCCGTAACTCCCCGGCCGAACACTCCTTGTCGCCCCGACGCTGCCGCGGAAGGGCCAATGTCCGACTTGGAAGTCGGACCTACGGAAAGCCCCGGCGCTAGCTGTTCTTCCAGCCGTGCTCGCCGATCAGGGGAACGAAGGTGCAACGTTCACCTCGGTGCTGTTCGAAGCCTTCCTCCGTCCGTCGCACGACCGTCAGCACCTGGGCATACTCCTCTTCTACTGGGATCACGAGACGACCGCCGACGGCGAGCTGATCGAGCAATGGCTTGGGCACATCGGGTGCGCCAGCGGTTACGACAATCGCGTCATACGGCGCATGCTCCGGCCACCCAAGCGTCCCGTTGGCAACAATGAGATGGACGTTCTCGTAGCCCAGCCGCGCGAGCCGCTCCGCCGCCGAACGCAGTAAATCGGGGATCCTCTCGACTGAGTAAACGGTAGCCCCGAGCTCGGCCAAAATGGCCGTCTGGTAACCGCTCCCGGTTCCAAGCTCTAAAACCCGATGGCCGGGTTGCACCTCTGCCAGCTCGGTCATGACCGCCACCATGAAAGGCTGGCTGATGGTCTGGCGGTCGCCGATCGGCAACGGATTGTCCGTGTAAGCCTTGGCAGCGAGCTCCGGCGGGACGAATTCATGCCGGGGCACACGGCGGAACACATCGAGCACGCGCTGGTCCCGAATACCGCGCGATTGCAGCTGGTGCACGACCATCTTCTCCCGCTCGAGGGCGTAAGGGTCGCTCATGGTGTCCAACCCGCTTATTCAGCCGAAGGGCCCAGCGTGCCTTTCTGGACCTCGGCCGCCAGGCGCTTTCGACGTCTCATCAACCGATCCCGGAACTTCTTCTGCTCGTAGTCGCTCAACTCGTCGCGAAACGCGTTCCAGCCCTCCTCTACCTCCGAAAGGCCGGCGAGGTCCGGCGCGGCATACATTTGAGCAAGCAGGGAATAAAAGAGCGGTGAGCAATCACCGTGGACCTCGCGGACGTAGAGGAACGAACGCCGGTGAAGCTCGCATGGCCCGTTCTGCCGGATTGCCTGTTTATGTGCCGGCGTCGAGTAACCCTTGTGGCTGCAGAAACCGTAGCCTGGAAAACGCACTTCCTCGGCTTCCATCAGGCGATCGCGTTGCACTTTGGCGATTATCGAGGCGGCCGCGATCGAGAAGCAAAGAGCATCTCCGTGAATGATGCCGGTCTGGGCAAACGGGATCCCGGGGATCCGCCGTGCGTCGACCAGAACGTGCTCCGGCTGCATGCCAAGCGCCTCGACGGCGCGCCGCATCGCTGCGAGACCGGCATGGTAAATGTTGATCGTGTCGATTTCCTGAACGTCAGCCATACCGGCCCCGATAGCGAGCGCTTTCTTCTGGATCTCGCAGGCAAGCTCGGCTCTTTCAGCCGGCAGGAGGCGCTTCGAGTCATCGATATTCAGAATTCGAGTGCCGGGAGGGAAAACAACGGCCGCAGCCACCACCGGACCCGCCAGGGGCCCGATGCCCGCTTCGTCGACTCCCGCAATCAGGTTGATTCCGGACTCCCACAGCTCCCGCTCGGTCCTGAGCAGCCGCGATACTCTCCTCTTTTCCAGCCGCTCTGCCTCGAGCTTGTGCGCCAGGATTTCGGCTATCTTCCTCACTCCTTCGCGAGGATCGGAGAGGAGCATCCGGAGGCCCTCCCGAGTCAGTTTCCGATTTCTGACCAGAAAACGCTCGCGCAGTTGGGCCACTGAGAGGAGAGACGGATCGAAAATCATCGGTCGTCCAAGAATATCAGGTTGCCGAAAGCGGAGGGTACGTGAAAATCGGGCCGCGGGGTGAATGTCGGGCTCCAGGCGAGATAATCGCGGTTCTCGCCCTCCCCGGCGGTCCGGAAGAGGTTGATTCGCCAGGCGTCCCCGACTATCGGGAACCGTTTCGAGCCGCATGGGCCCAGGATCGGCTCAAAAGGCAACGCCAGAAAAGCGTGCCATGTCCGCTTGCTGGAATTTATTGATACGGCACGCCGCAATCGCGAGTTCCAGCTCCAGTTCACCTCGATCCTCGGTTTACGGATGTGCGCATCCAGGTACTGCCCGAGCGGGCTCAGTTCGATCTCGAAGTAGTCGTCACACGAATCCGGACGGATGAAGACCTCGACCACGTCCTTCTCCCAGAGGCCTTGGACCGGCTCCTCCTTGCTCCATTCGGGGTTCACGTTAAGCTCGTCGAACCAGCACCGGAATCGAAAGTAGACCGCCTCCTCAGTCCACGCCGACTGGATCTCGGTGAGGTTCTTCCACTCCGATCCCTTGTTTTTGATGGGGGACTTGCCGTTCCAGTACCGCTCGATATCGACGATTTCCGCTTGTTTCCAGATCGGATGATCGGCACTGAAAAGCTGCTTGTCCGAGGCGTCGGTCCGGTGGCTGAACAGTGTGTTCTCGGGCATTTGCTTAAATTATAATGTCAGTCCGTGGAAATCAAAACGACCGGGTTGATCGGCCTCGGCCGCTTCGGGAGCATGGCCTACCGCTATTTGCGGACCAAGCCTCTTCGGGTGACCGACGCGGACCCTGCCCGACTCCAGGGCATTCCTGAAGCCGCCGGCTTCGAAGAGACCGTCAGGGCAGATGCGATCGTGCTCGCGGTCCCGATTTCGGCCATCCCGGGCGTCTGCGAGCGGATGGCCCCGCTGCTGGGACCGGGACAGCTGGTCGTCGATACCTGCAGCGTCAAAGCGAACCCGGTGCGATGGATGTTGGAACGCTTGCCGTCCCATGTTCAAATTCTCGGAACTCATCCCCTATTCGGCCCCGACAGTGGCAAGAACGGAATCGCCGGCATGAAAATCGCCGTTTGCCCGGTCCGCGTCCAGGACACCAGCTACGCCCGGATCCTTGATTTCCTGCGCGGCTTGAAGCTTCAGATCGTCGAAACGACACCCGAGGAGCATGACCGGCAGATCGCACGTACGCAGGCGGTTTTCCACCTCATCGCGCAGACTCTCAAGCGACTTCACTGGGGCACCGAGGCGATCAGCACCCCGGGCCCCGAGACTTTTTTCAATCTCATCACCACGGTTCAACAGGACACCGACCAACTGTTCCTGGACCTGCAGCGGGAGAATCCGTTTGCCGCGGAATCGCGCGAAGAGTTCATCAACGAGCTGATCGCACTGCACCAGAATCTCGCGTCGACGAGAACCCGGAATACTTAGATGGATTTTTCTCTGTCGCAGCGGACCAAACTGGCCCTGATCACCAACTTCGGCTGGCTCGTTATCTGGTTGATCGGGCCGACACTTCGCTATCGCATCGAGAACTGGGACGACTATGCAGCCGCGAAGCAGGAACACGGACGGCTGATTTTCTCCTTCTGGCACAACCAGATCTTTGCCGGCATGTTCTTCTGGCGACGACGCCGCATCGTTGTCATGACCAGCGCCCATTTCGACGGCGAATACATAGCCCGGATCATCCACCGGTTCGGCTACGGGACCTCACGGGGCTCCAGCACCCGGGGAGGAATCAGGGCCGTGCTCGACCTGAGCAAACGTCTGGCAAAGGGTGTGGACGTCGCCTTCACCATTGACGGGCCAAAGGGCCCCGTCTACCAGGCGAAGCCGGGTCCCATCTGGCTGTCCCGAAAGACCGGCATCCCGATCTTTCCCTTTCATTTCGAGCCGCGCCACGCTTGGAAACTGCGCAGTTGGGACGGTTTACGAATTCCGAAACCCTTTTCCTCCGTTGTCCTGAAAATCGGCAAACCTTTCGTGGTCCCACCTGATGGTCAGGAAGAAGAGTGGTTGGATCGACTGCAGACGGAAATGGACCGGCTTCGTCAGGAAGGCGAGCAGCACTGGGCTACTGAGCGTCGCCGATCGTCACATCGCTATCGAACGAACTGAGCTTCCAGCTGCTCAGCTCGAGTAAAGCCAGTTTGAACTCGTAACGACCCGGAGGCGCGATCAGCTTGTTCGAATACATGATGCCCCGCCCGTCCTGCAGCTCCCGCCTGGTCAGCGACACCCGGAAGAACTCGCGCAGGCGCACGACCTCTCGGCCTCTTTCGTCAAGCAGGATTCCGATCACGCCAAACTGACTCTTGACTCCTGACTTGGTGAGCCCTGCGAGCGTAAACGGGCTGATTTTGACCCGGAAAGGGAGTCCCATCTGCGCGCCTTCCCGGGTGGCAGGCAGCACGTCGAGCTCCGCCCCGATCTCCTCGAAACGTGCCCGGGACGTTTCCGACAGACGCCCAAGGGCTTGGGCATCAAAAAGCGCCGCGATGAACTTCTTCTTCTCGGTCAGCCTCTCCGGGACATTCTTGAACAGTGACGAGACCCGGGCGTCCAGCCGCCGGACCTGCACGCTTATCTCCCGCTCCGTTTTGGCCAGATATGGATCGTCCGTGTAGTAACCGATGGAATAGAGATTCCCGTACACGTCGTCGTTGATCTGGGCCAGCGTCTCGTCAAAATCCAGGATCGTCTCGAAACCCGAGAAGTGTTTCGCCCCGGTTTCGGTAGCGAGACGGGCGAATGCGGCCTCCCGTGGTCCTTTACTCACATCAGCCACTTGGCTTTCGGCGGGGCCGTCGGCTGACCCGATGTAAAGCTGCGCCGCAGATGGAACCAGGACCGTGTAGACATTGACCCGACTCTCTTTGGCTTTCTTGAGCACCTCCGGAGATTTCGCGAAGTTCTCGTCGACTGCGTCGGATACGAGGATGACAACCTTGCGGTCGGTGGGCTTGGCGCGCTTGTTCAGCCGGGCGATCAGATCGTCCAGCGAGTCGTAGATTGCCGTCCTGCCCAAGTGCTGGCGAGCTTCACCGAAGGCCTTGAGCGCCATCGACCGGTCGCCGGTGAAATCCTGAAACACGATCAACTTGTCGGTAAAGCCGAATATTCCGACCTGGGTAACCTGGTGGATGTTGTCGAAGAAGGTCTGCGCGGCGATGATCTCTTCGGACCGCGTGGCGAACGTGCTGCCGCTTACATCGAGCAGGAAGGCGAGCAGGATCGGTGATGCTTCCCCGGTCGGATTGTGCGGCCCCTCGAAGAACGCGATGTCCTTCGGCTTTGCGTTTTCAAAGACCCGAAAATCCTCCTTGGGAATCTGGTTGAGCAACTGCCCCTGTTCATTTTTCACCGTGAAGCGCACGGTGACCAGGTTGACCTCGACCCCGATCCGCTGCTCAGACTGCTGCGGGGGCGGAGGATCCTGGGCGGCCAAAGGCACCAGCGCGGCTGCCATGACAAGCCACAATGCGGCGGTTCTTCGGGTCAAGCGGGCTACGGGGCCTTCGCTCATTGCTCGCTCTTCCTGACCAGGTCGAGGAATTCCATCCGTGAACGCTGATCCGAGCGAAATCGCCCAAGCATCGCGGAGGTGATCATCTTGGTGTTTTGTTTGCAAACACCTCGCATCATCATGCACAGGTGTTGAGCCTCTATCACGACGCCTACGCCCTTCGGTTTGATCAGGTCGCTGATCGTTTCAGCGATCTGTTGGGTCAGCCTCTCCTGCACCTGCAGGCGCCGGGCAAACATGTCGACGATTCTGGGGATCTTGCTCAGCCCGATCACCTTATCCGACGGCAGGTATCCAACGTGACAATGACCGAAGAATGGCAGCAGATGGTGTTCACACAGACTGTACACCTCGATGTCTTTTACGATGACCATTTCGTCGTAGTCGACGGTGAACAGGGCCCCGTTAAGAATGCTTTCGAGGCTTTCCCCGTATCCACGGGTGAGAAAAGTGAGCGCCTCGCCTACCCGGCGCGGCGTTTCGGCAAGACCTTCCCGGCTCGGGTCTTCCCCCAACCGCGTCAAGATTCCACGTACCAGCTCTTCCATATCGCCAAGTTTCCCGATTCTGCCCGCATTCACTGAGCAGAAGCGCTATCCAGGCGGCCAGCCCAACGGCCGGCCACCTAACACATGAATGTGAAGGTGATGTACGGTCTGTCCGGCTCCCGTTCCATTATTGATCACAATTCGATATCCTGCGACGATCCCTTCGTCCCGGGCCACAGCCTGGGCGAAGAGCAGCAAATGCCCCAGCAGGTCCGAATGCTGCGCCTGCGCCGCCTCGAGCGAGGAAATGTGCTCTCTCGGTATGACCAGAATATGCGTTCTGGCCTGAGGGTTTGTGTCTCGAAACGCGACCGCCCGGTCATCTTCTTTGACGATGCGAGCAGGCTGTTGGTGTCGCGCGATACTGCAGAAAACACACTGGTCCACGACAGCACTCCTCATCAGCGAGAAAAAACGGCACACCGGTCGATTCCCGCCAGGTCTTCCGCGACTGAATCCAGGATCCAGCCGTGCTGTTCGCCGGCAGCGCGCACTCCCGAGAGAACGCCGTAGCCGAGCTCCAGAATCAGGAAACCGCCCGGTCTCAAGAGCGCCCGAGCCTGGTCGAAGATCTTAAAGTATATCTCCAATCCGCTCGGCCCGGCGAAGACCGCCTGGCGCGGCTCATAGAGTGCCACCGAAACATCAACCTGTTCGGAATCAACCGAGACATACGGGGGATTTGACACGATCAAACTGAACTGGCCCAATCGGGTCCGCACGGGCTCAAGCGTATCCCCCACCAGGAATTCGATCCGGTCCAGACAGCCGTGACGGGACGCGTTAGCACGGGCCACGTCGAGAGCCGCCTCGGAAATATCAGTTGCGGTCATTCGAACGCGCTGATTTTCAAGGGCGAGCGTGACCGATACGCACCCCGAGCCCGTTCCGATGTCGACCACCCGAATCTCGTCCTGTTCAAACGATTTCAGCTGCTCGACAGCCCGTTCCACCAACAGCTCGGTTTCAGGACGGGGGATCAGGACATCGGGAGTCACCACGAAACTGCGTCCGTAGAACTCCTGCTCGCCGACCAGATATTGCAGGGGATAAAAGTCGGCCCGGCGGTGAACCAGCTGAGTGAACCGTTCTTCCTGGTCTATAGGCAGGACTGTCTCCGGGTGAGCAAGAATCTGCGCGAGCGATAAGCCGGTCGCCGACTGCAGGAGCAACCGGGTATCCTGTTCCACGGTGCGGATCTGGGCGTCTGCAAGGATGCGGGACCCGGCTCTCAGTGCTTCTCTGATGGTCACGGATTCATCCGATCAGCGGATCGCCGTTAAACGATCTGGTTCTTCAGTGCTTCGGCCTGATTCTGGGTGATCAGCGCTTCGATGATCTCGTCGAGGTCCCCCTCGACAATGGTGTCGAGACGGTGCAGTGTCAGACCGATCCGGTGGTCCGTCACACGGTTCTGCGGGAAGTTGTACGTTCTGATCTTTTCGCTGCGCTCCCCGGCCTTGACCATCGATCGACGACTTTCAGCGATTTCGTTCTGCTGTTCCTCGAGAGCCTTTTCGTACAGGCGGGACCGCAAAACCTTCATCGCCTTCGCCTTGTTCTTGATCTGCGATTTCTCGTCCTGGCAGCTGACCACCTCGCCGGTCGGTATGTGAGTGATTCGCACCGCGGAATAGGTAGTGTTCACAGACTGGCCGCCGGGTCCTGAGGAGCAGAACGTATCGATCCGGATGTCTTTGGAATCGATGACGATGTCTACTTCGTCGGCCTCGGGGAGAACCGCGACCGTAATAGTCGAGGTATGAATCCGTCCCTGGGCTTCCGTTTCAGGGACCCGTTGCACCCGGTGAACCCCGCTCTCGAACTTCAACCGGCTGTAAACGTCCGGGCCGTTAACCAGCGCAATGACTTCCTTGAGCCCGCCGACAGAGCTGTAGGAAGCATTCAGGACTTCCACCTTCCAGCGCCGCCGCTCCGCGTACCGCGAGTACATGCGGAACATTTCCTGCGCAAACAGGCTGGCTTCATCACCGCCGGTTCCCGCCCGGATCTCCAGAATGACGTTCTTCTTGTCGTTCGGGTCACGCGGGATCAACAAAAGCTTCAGCTGGGCCTCTGCCTGCGCCAGGGCGGCTTCCAGGCTCTGCAACTCCTCCCGGGCCATCTCGAGCATCTCCGGGTCGCTTTCCTGCTCGAGTATCCCCCTGGTCTGCTGCACCTGGACGGAGAGCGTCTTGTACTGTCGGAACTTCTCGACCACGTCATGGAGCTCGGCGTGCGCCTTGGCAGTCTTGTGGTACTTGTCGGGCACCGAAATGACGGACGTCTCGCCTAGCAGATGGGACAACTCGTCGTATTTTGCTTCCAGAGCCTGCAGCTTCTCAAACATGAAGACCGTCGCCCGTCAAAGCTTACTTCTTGCCTTTTGACGCCTGAGCGTATCTCTTCTGAAAACGCTCGACTCGACCGGCAGTGTCAAGCAGTTTCTGCTTTCCGGTAAAAAACGGGTGACAGCTCGAGCAGATCTCCAGGCGAATCTCGCCGCCTTTGGTGGAACGGGTCTCGAACTCGTGACCGCAAGCACAGTGGACCTTCACAACTTCGTATTTCGGATGAATTCCCTCTTTCATTTCCCTCATCGGCCTTTCTTATTAAAGGTGTCACTAAAAAACAGGGACACCCGGGGGTGTCCGGCAGAGTAGTCTACCAAAAACCAGGAGCCGAAGTCGAATAGCATCAATCCAATCAATCCCTCCACTTCTTGACAAGAGCTTCAACGACACTGTATAAAGGGTGCTTCAGACTTCAGAGCAAAGGGAATTCTGGAATTGTCACAGGTGCACCGAAAGTGCTTCGACGAGGCGGCTCGTTCCCCACTTTGGATCAATCACACATCAACAATTGCGCCTGAGAATGATGCGATGGGCGTCAGCATCACCGGTTAACGCCGCGCTGCCACGCTCTCTTTGTAATTATAGTACTCGTTAGAATCGAATGACTGGGAGGTTTCAATCAGAATGTCTTTAGCTGCGGATCACAGCAAGTTGCAGGGCAGAGGCCGGAAATCCGGAATGCCCGGCCCGACAGGCGGACCTGCGCCGATTATCGAGGATGCTTCCGAAATCGATCAGGACTCTCTACTCCAGGCGTACAACTACAGTTTCAAGAACCTGGAGGAGGGTGAGGTCATCACCGGCACTATCATCAAGGTCACAGAATCGAACGTCATCATCGATGTGGGATTCAAGTCCGAGGGACTCATCCCAATCGAGGAATTCCGCGACGAAAAGGGTGCCATCGCCGTACAACCAGGCGATAAAGTCGACGTTCTTCTGGAAAACACGGAGGATCGAAATGGCTACATGATCCTGTCCCGTGAAAAAGCCGAAAGGATGAAAATCTGGGACCTGATCGAGCGAGCATACCAGGAACAGACGGTCATCACCGGCAAGGTGATCGAACGGATCAAGGGCGGTCTGGCCGTCGATATCGGCGTCCGCGCTTTCCTGCCTGGATCCCAGGTAGATCTGCACCCGGTACGCAACCTCGACAGCCTGCGCGGCGAAGAGCTCCGCATGCGCGTGATCAAGGTCAACAAGCGTCGGGGGAATATCGTTCTTTCCCGCAAAGCCGTCCTCGAAGAAGAGTATTACAAGCAAAAAGAAGTAACGCTCAAGAACCTCGAGGAAGGCAAAATCGTTGACGGTGTCGTCAAAAACATCACCGATTACGGCGCATTCGTTGATCTCGGCGGTATCGACGGACTCCTCCATATCACGGACATGTCCTGGGGCCGGGTCAATCATCCTTCGGACCTCTTCGAAGTCGGCGACAAGACCCAGGTGAAAATCCTGAAATTCGACCGGCTCGAAGAAAAAGTCTCGCTCGGCTACAAGCAGCTGACTGAAGATCCCTGGCTGACTGCCGCCGAACGCTATCCCAGAAACGCTCGAGTGAAAGCCAAAGTCGTCAGCCTGACGGACTACGGCGCATTCGTCGAGCTCGAGGAAGGAATTGAAGGCCTCATCCACATTTCGGAAATGACTTGGAACAAGAGGATCAAGCATCCCTCGAAGATCCTGACCGTCGGATCGGAAGTCGAAGCCGCCGTTCTTGAGCTCGACTCCGAGAATCGGAGGATTTCGCTCGGAATGAAACAGACCGAGCCGAACCCCTGGGATCTGATCGAAGAGAAGTATGCGATCAACTCGATCGTGACCGGCAAGGTGCGCAACCTGACCGACTTCGGTGCCTTCATTGAAGTGGAAGAAGGTGTCGACGGCCTGGTTCATGTTTCGGATCTGAGCTGGACCAAGAAGATCAAACACCCTTCTGAAGTCCTCAAGAAGGGACAGGACGTCCGCGCAGTGGTGCTCAACGTTGACGCCGACAACCAGAGATTGTCTCTCGGGATCAAGCAGCTGGAACCGGACAAGTGGGAACAGTTCTTCTCCGAACATCAGATCGGAGACGTCGTCCACGGACGGATCGTGCGATTGACCACGTTCGGTGCGTTTGTCGAGCTGACCGAGGGAATCGAAGGCCTTTGTCACGTCTCCGAGCTGGACGAGAAGCGCATAGAAAACCCCGAGACCCAGTTCGAAGTTGGTCAGGAACTGGATCTGAAGATCATCAAGATGAATCTGCTGGAGCGAAAGATCGGCTTGTCGGTGCGCGCCCTTAAGGAAGAAGGCGAAAGAGATACCTGGTCCTATACACCCGAAGTGGGAACCGCTTCCATCGGTGAATTGGCCGGCGATCAGCTGGGCGAGTTCCGGAAAAAAGCGCAACGAGCAAGAGGAGGCGAAAGTGACTAAAGCTGATTTGGTGGATGAAGTATCCCGAAGTGCTGACCTGAGCAAGAAAGACGCGGAAGTCATTGTTCAGATCGTGCTCGACAGCATCGTCGACTCTTTGAAAACAGGGGACAAAGTGGAGTTGCGCGGTTTTGGCAGCTTCCGGCTGCGAGACAGGGCGTCCCGGCATGGTCGCAATCCGAAGACCGGTGAAAAGGTCCAGGTGCCGGCCAAGCGAGTGCCCTACTTCAAGCCAGGCAAGGAACTGAAGGAACTGATCAACTCCTGATGGACTACCTCTGGACCCCTTGGCGGTTCCCATACATTGCGTCCGGCGGAGAACCAAAGGGTTGCGTTTTTTGTGCTATCCAGGATGAGAGCCAGGATGATAAGAACCTGGTTCTGCTTCGCCGGTCACGCTGTTTCGTGATCCTGAACCGATTTCCCTACACGGCTGGTCACCTCATGATCGTGGCCAGCCGGCACATTTCTTCCCCGACCGACGCCGACGATACCGAGCTGACCGAGATGATTCTCACGGCACGCATGGCCCAGAGCTGCCTCATCGACGCATATCGACCCGACGGCTTCAATATCGGCTTCAACGTGGGCAAAAGCGCAGGCGCCGGTATCGCAAGTCACCTCCATCTGCATGTGGTCCCACGTTGGCACGGTGACGCGAACTTTGTTTCCATCGTCGGCGAAACCCGCGTCCTGCCTGAAGATTTGGAGACCACGTTCGGAAAACTGAAAGCGCCTTTCCTGGAGGCGACGACCGGTCCGTAGTCGGTCAAATCGCCTAAAACAGTAAAATCGGCTACGCGGTTCCTGCCCGCCTCACCGCACGACCGTTATATCCCATCAAGAAAACAGCTTCCCTAAACGAAATACCGAGACACCGTCACGAGACCTAAACCGGGTCTGAAGCAGATGTGCTCTAACCGGGCGCTGGGACACGGATTCCACGCAAACTTTAAAAACCATGCAGAAAATCCGTTGCCGGTCTTTTCCCCCCGTGTTAGCGTACCTCCAGCTTACCTTGAGGCGAGTTCATAGCACGGATTGGAAGGGGAGTTTTCCACAACTGTGGAAAAGGCTGTGAATAACTGATCGGTCGTCTGTTCGTCAATTCCCGGGTCTATTGCTTCGCGGGACACTGCGCACTATGAATGTTTGGGACGAAATTCTTTGTTGTATCGAGAAGAGGACCTCTCCTCAGGTCTACGAGGTCTGGTTCAAACCCACATTTTTCGAGGAGCATGACTCTCAGCACCGCGAGATCTACGTACGCGTTCCCAATCGCCACTTCCAGGAATGGTTGAGCGAAAATTATCGCGAGGTCCTCGATCAGAGCCTCGAGGATCTCGGACTGAACGACTACCATGTCTACTTCCTCTCCGCACACCGGACGGTCAAGGAGGGAGAAAACGGCTCCCGAAACGGTAACGGCCTCAACGAAACGCATTTCAACCCCAAGTACACGTTTTCTCGCTTCGTGGTCGGCTTCTGCAACCAGTTTGCCCATGCCGCCTCACTGGCCGTCGCCGAACAACCATCCAAAGCCTACAACCCGCTTTTCCTTTACGGAGGCGTGGGACTCGGCAAGACGCACCTGATGCACGCGATCGGCCACAAGATCCGGGAGGCCAACCCGCATCTGAAGCTAACGTACATTTCGGCCGAACGCTTCATGAATGAGTTGATCAACGCCATCCGGTACGAGAAGACTTTCGAGTTCAGGGAAAAGTATCGGTCCATCGACGTGCTGCTCATGGACGATATCCAGTCACTGGCAGGCAAGGAACGTACGCAAGAGGAGTTCTTCCATACTTTCAACGCTCTCTACGACGCACAGAAGCAAATCGTCATCTCGAGCGATTCCCAACCGCGGGAGATTCCTACACTTGAAGAGCGCTTGCACAGCCGTTTCGAATGGGGCTTGATCGCCGACATTCAGCCTCCAGACCTGGAAACCAAGATGGCGATCCTGCGCAAGAAAGCCGAGCTTGAAGGCGTTTCACTGCCGGACGACGTCTGCCTCTTCATCGCCGGCAACGTCAAGTCCAGCGTCCGGGAGCTGGAGGGTTCCCTGGTCAGACTGATTGCTTACGGCAGCCTCACAGGCCAGGAGATTAACCTGAACCTCGCTCACCGCGCTCTGAAGAACATCCTGGACAAGAACAATCGAATCCTCACGATCGACGAGATTCAGAGGGTTGTAGCCGATTATCATTCGCTGAAGATCGTCGACCTGAAGAACCGGGATAACTCCAGGAGGGTTGCATTACCCCGTCAGATCGCCATGTATCTTTGCCGTGAGATTCTGAAGGCCTCCCTGCCCGAAATCGGCAGGGGATTCGGAAACAAGCATCACACGACAGTTCTTCACTCAATCCGGAAAATCGAGCAGCTGCGCGAGACCGATCCGAAAATCAACAGCACTTTGAACAGGCTAACAGATTCGCTTCGTTAGCCTTGTTGTCGATCTGAGCAAATCAGCCTGAGGAAGGAACTTGGATGAGACCGGATAGCCACCGATCAACAGGAAAACCGAGCGGGCCATCCAAAAACCTTTCACAGGCTGACTGCCTCGAAACCCTCGGACGACAAGGTGTTGCCGTTTCATTAACAGAATTCACACCCCCTACTACTACGACTGGAAATAAAATACAGTCTTCTGTAACTCAGGAGTAGAAAACACATGGATCTGGTAGTCAAAAAAGCTGACCTTCTTAAGGAACTGCAATTCGTTCAGGGAGTCGTTGAGCGGAAGACTACGGTTCCGATTCTCTCCAACTTCCTTCTTGAGACTGCCGGTAATTCGCTGGCGGTCACGGCTACCGATCTGGATGTGACGATTCGTTGCGGCTGTTCCGCTGCCGTCAGGGTCAGCGGAGCAGTCACGGTCTCCGCCCGGAAATTGTTCGATATCGTCCGATTGCTGCCTGACTCGGATATTCACTTCAAAGCGGGCGGTGCGGACTGGATGAACATCACGTGCGAGCGGTCGCGCTTCAAGATCGCCACTCTTTCCAAAGAGAATTTCCCGGATGTTCCGGCCGTCGATGCGAAAACAGTTCAACTGCCCAGCTCCGCGCTTCGCTACATGATCATGCGGTGCGCGTTTGCGATCACCCAGGAGGAGTCCCGTTACGCGCTCAATGGCGCCCTCATGATGATCAGGCCGGATGGACTTTCCTTCGTGACCACCGATGGACACCGCCTGGTTCTGATCACGGCCAACCAGGAGATCGCGGGTGTCGGTCCTGGAGAGGTCCGAATCGTTGTTCCCAAGAAGACGATGGTTGAGTTGAGCAAGCTTACCGCGGACGATGTTCTCACCGTCGACTTCGGTCACACCGAGAACCACCTGTTCTTCCGGGTGGGCGAACGACTTCTGGTGTCTCGCGTGTTAACCGGGCAATTTCCGAACTACGAGATGGTCATTCCACGGGATAACCATCGCCAGGCGGTCATGAACACACTCGATCTGACCGATGCGCTGAAACGGGCATCGATCATGGCCGATGAAGTCTCCCACGGTGTTCGGTTTTCATTCAAGGAAGGGCAATTGGACATCGTGGCGGCAAGCACCGACCTCGGAGAGGCGCGCGAGACATTGGGCGTGGAATTCCAAGGGGACGTTCTCGAAATCGGTTTTAACGCCCAGTATCTGCTTGATTTTCTAGCAGGTCTCGAGAGTGAACAGGTGATCCTGGAGCTTCGCGATCAGGATACCCAGGGCATGCTCAAGCCCAAGGCGGAAACCGACTACAGGTATCAATACGTGATCATGCCGATGCGAATCTGAACGATCGATCTCCGTCGTTTTGTCGGGTTCCCACTCTTAAGCCTCGTCACCACCATTAGTAGTAGTGCCTAGGTGCGGAAGCCCCATCCTATTTGGTCTGACGTCGCCCGCAGCAGACCCCGTGTGTTATAATAAGTCGCCCTTTAAGTGCTTAATAGATTGAGGTTTTTATGGCAGAGAATCCGAACGAGTTGAACCCCGAAGGGATGCGGGCGGACTTGGCATCCGACTATACGGCCGATAATATCAAAATTTTGGAGGGGATGGAGGCGGTCCGCAAGCGCCCGGCCATGTACATTGGGACTACCAGCGTGGCCGGTTTGCACCATCTGGTCTACGAGGTCATCGATAACTCGGTCGACGAGTCCCTGGCTGGTTTTTGCACCAAGATCGAGCTGATCATCCATGTGGATAACTCCGTCACAGTAATCGACAACGGCCGGGGGATCCCGGTAGATACCCATCCGGTCAAAGGGATTTCCGCAGCTGAGGTCGTCATGACAACCCTCCACGCTGGCGGCAAGTTCGACAACGAGACCTACAAGGTATCAGGAGGATTGCACGGAGTCGGAGTGTCGGTTGTCAACGCCCTTTCCGAAAGGGTAGACCTGGAAATCTGGCGAGACGGGCATGTTTACCAGCAGAGCTATGAACGCGGAGTTGCGGTGACGCTGTTTCGGGAGACAGGTGTCACGAACCGTCGTGGGACGAAAATTACGTTCCGGCCCGATTCGACGATCTTCGAGACTCTCGATTTCAATTACGACACGCTTTCTCAGCGGATGCGTGAGCTCGCCTACCTGAACCAGGGGCTCACCATCTCGATTGAAGATCTACGGGCGGAAAAGAAGCAGGTGTTCTTTTACAAGGGTGGCATCGTCAATTTCGTCGAGCACCTGAACAAGAACAAGAACGCCCTTCACAACAAGCCGATCCATATCCATGACGAGCGGGAGAACGTGGAAGTGGACGTCGCGCTTCAATACAACGACGGCTACACCGAGACTCTGTTTTCCTTCGCAAACACGATCAACACGGTTGAAGGCGGCACCCACCTGATCGGTTTCAAGTCTGCGCTGACACGGACACTCAACGCTTACGCGGCTGAGAACAACCTGATGAAGGACCTCAAGCAGAACCTGAGCGGGGACGATGTTCGAGAAGGCCTTACCGCGATTGTCAGCGTGAAGCTCCCGAATCCTCAGTTTGAGGGGCAGACCAAGGGGAAACTGGGGAACAGCGAGGTGAAGGGCCTTGTGGAGGCCATCTGCAACGACAAGCTGTCGGTCTTTCTGGAACATAATCCGCCGGTTGCCAAACGGATTGTGGAGAAAGCCATCGAGGCGTTGAGGGCTCGCGAGGCCGCGAGAAAGGCCCGGGACCTCACTCGCCGGAAGAGCGCACTCGAGAACACGTCGCTGCCAGGCAAATTAGCCGACTGCCAGGAACGCGACCCGCAGTTTTCTGAGATCTTCCTGGTGGAGGGAGATTCGGCCGGAGGCTCCGCCAAACAGGGTCGCGACCGCAAGTTCCAGGCGATCCTGCCGATCAAGGGCAAAATCCTGAACGTGGAGAAAGCTCGGTTCGACAAGATGTTGGGCAATGAGGAAATTGCCACGATGATAGCGGCCATTGGAACGGGAATTGGTCTTAGCGATTTTGACCTCTCTCGCCTGCGCTATCACCGGATTATTATCATGACCGACGCGGACGTCGACGGCAGCCACATCCGCACCCTGCTGCTGACCTTCTTCTATCGCCAGATGACGAACCTGATCAAGGCGGGTCACGTCTTCATCGCTCAACCTCCTCTGTATCGGCTTAAGAAAGGGAAGCAGGAAAAATACCTGCACCACGAAAAAGAGCTCACCGAGGAGCTGATGTCAACGGCGACCGAGGACCTCACGGTGGAACTGGGTGACGGCGCCAAATCCTACCAGGGCAGTCAGCTGATCGAAAAGATCCATGAGCTGATGGATTTCCGCCGAGTTTACGGGAAACTGAATCGCAGAATCGGGAGCAGCAAGCTCCTGGACAAGCTCCTGGCGGCGCTTGATCAATTGATCGCCGTCGAGCCGAACTGGCAGGAGTTCCTCAGCTTGGAAGCCAACCTTGAGAAGCTGTCGGCCGCCTTGACCGACACGGGCTACGAATCAGAGATCAGTTTTGACGAGGAGCATAGCCTCTTCAGTCTCAGCCTGCGCAATGGATCGGCCACCCCCGTCCTGCTCGATTACGAAACCCTTTCGTCCGCCGAGTGGAAGCAATCGCTCGGGTTGTTTAAAAAGATTGCGGAGTTTCGCGTCGGCGGGATTCTGCTCAAGGAGGGTCAGAAGGAGACGAGGCTCGAGAACGAGACGCAGTTGATCGACCACGTCGTGACAGCCGGGAAGAAGAACCTGACGATCCAGCGCTACAAGGGCTTGGGCGAAATGAATCCACAACAGCTGTGGGAAACCACGATGAACCCGGACACCCGTACGATCCTTCAGGTAACGATCGACGACGCGATCGAAACTGATGAAATCTTCACGATCCTGATGGGTGACCAGGTGGAGCCGCGGCGTAAGTTCATCGAGGACAATGCACTCAACGTGAAGAATCTGGATATCTAGGCGGAGTTTGGAAAAGCAATTGGGTCGTCGGTTCCAGCCGCGTCCCACGGAATTGAATTGACAGCCGGCCAGTTAACGAAAGGCCGGGTTTTGGAG
>Ga0105091_10000383_pt1 | contig 18320 bp, 21 predicted proteins | sample PPLLak1March2015_FD_87022 | JGI IMG/M metagenome (GOLD analysis project Ga0105091, IMG submission 87022) | Freshwater sediment microbial communities from Prairie Pothole Lake near Jamestown, North Dakota, USA - PPLs Lake P7 Core (1) Depth... | ecosystem: Environmental > Aquatic > Freshwater >... | reverse complement strand
TTACGTCACTTCCCGATAATGATCCTCTCCGGATCCACCTCTTCGCGTAAAATCCGCAACTCCCCCTCCATTGGCTCAGGAGTAACAGGCAGCGGGTCTGCAAACAGCATTTCAAATCCCGTGTTTTCGATCACATCTTGCCTGGTTACGCCGGGGTGCAGGCTCTCGACTTTCATCTGTTTGGTCAGGGGATCATAGCCCATCAAGGCCAGCGTGGAAATGACCTTGTACGGTCCGCTGCCGGGCGGCAGGCCGGCGGCTTCCCGCGCGCCCGGACCGGTGAGATAACCCGGGGTGGTGAGAAAATCCAGCTTGCTCACAAAGCGGCGCCTGTCGTGCGGGGTGATGACCAGTGTCTTCCAGCAGAACGAAGCCAGGTCGTTCGCGCCACCGCTTCCGGGCAGCCGGACGCTGGGATGCTGGTAATCCGTCCCGATCATGGTCGTGTTGAGGTTGCCGTATCTGTCGATCTGCGCACCGCCGAGGAAGGTGTAATCCACCACGCCGCGCTGGCAGGACTCCATGATCTCGTCCATGCTGCCATGCAGCAGCGCTCGCGTCTGGGTGTACGAATCGGCCACCGAGACGGGCAGTTTGATCAGTTCGGGCGCGGCGCTCCCCGCCTCGAAGAGGATGATCAGATTTGGCGCGGTCGTCTTTTGCGCCAGCATGGCCGCAGCCAGCGGCATCCCTGTCCCAATGACGGCTGTCCGCTCATTCTCCAGTTGGCGCGAGGCCACGCACACCATCAGTTCCATCAGGTTGTAGCGACTGTTCGCGGCAATCATGCTTCTGCTCCGCAGCGTTTCAGCGGTTCCATTTCGCACAGTTCATGCATACGCTTTTCGCCGCCGCACAAGGCGAGATATTCAGCGAAGTCGTGCACACTGTAGATGTACTTGTCGATGAAGGCCCGCAATATGGACTCTTCTTTCTCGGCCTCCAGCCACTCGGCCAGGTGTTCCTCGTCCGAATAATACTCATAAGGCATGTTGCCGGGGTAGCTTCCATAGCGCACCTCACAGACGGCGTCCACGAGCCAGTAGGGGATAAAGGTCTGACAGGGATTCTTGCGGATCTCATCCGTGCTGACGATGCGTTCGGTCGTGATGATGAGCCGCTTGCACGCCCGCGACATGTCGTAGTCCGCGATGCTGATCCCGTCTACCTGCGCGTTCCCGTAGATGTCCGCGCGGTGAACGTGGACCACTCCCACGTCGGGAAAGAGCGCAGGAATGGCGAGCAGTTTCTGCTCTGTGAACGGGCAGGTGATCACCTTCGCTGCGCTATACCGGAAGGTGTCGGTGCCGAGAACGGAACGAGCCGGCAGGAAAGGGATGCCCATCGCCGCAGCCTTGTACCTCCATCCGAGCGTGGCATTGCTCCACTCGGTCATGCGGACGGCCCCGCTTTCGAGATAGCGTCGCGCGTTGGGAGAGAGGCCGCGTCGCTCCAGCCCGACCACGTAGGCGATGTCGCAACGGTCGAAACATTTACCTGCAGCCAGGATTTGGAAGTCGTGCGTGGCGGTGTGGCCCGAAAGGCCAAGCCCCTGGATGCCCTGGCGGACGATCTCGTGCACGATTGCCGTTGAGATCCTTACACCCCCGAAGCCGCCTGAGGCGAAGTAATCCCCGTCATGGATGAAGCGGGTAACAGCCTCCGCGACCGTCATGCGCTTATCGGTCATGGCACGGGACTTCTGAGCGAAGAAGGCGCGGGCGGCATCGACATCGGGCGCGGAAAACAGTTCTCCCTGCGAGTCGGTCAATTCCAATGTTTCGAGCATGAGCCCTCCCTTACATAGGTGCAGGAAATAACATATAAAGCACAAAATGTGCATTTCTTCACTATTAATATAATCTCAGCGCGTATAAGATTCAAGCCCTTTGTAAACTTTCCCATCGATTGGCAGTTTGTTTTGTACCATTCTTCGGAGGGTTGCTTTGGATTTGACGTTTTTAGATCATACGCTAAAAGGAAAACCTGGCGACCTGTTATCCGAAACACTCGACCGGGAGGACGTTTCGGTGAGGGTTTTTCCGCCAAACTGATCCTCACCGGTTTTTTACCAGTCACGCAACTGCGCCTCCCCCGTGTAAGATTGCGATTGACCTATGGGATAAGTACGTTATCCTTCTGCGCGTCTCAAGCAGACCGTAAATGTGGTCCCTTCATTGGGAATGCTTTCAACAATGATCGCCCCTCCAAGTTCACTGACAATCGAATTGACAATATAAAGGCCTATACCGCTGCCTGGAATTTCAGCGACGGTTACATTCTTTGCGCGGTAAAACCGCTTGAACAAATGCGGTAGGTCCTCCTGCGGAATCCCGAGACCCTTGTCAACGATGGCAATATTTACGTGGGTCTCTGTCTGGGAAATCTTGATTTCCACCTCGCTATTTTCAGGGGAAAACTTGGCCGCATTATTGATCAAATTAATAAAAACCTGCTGTAACCCACTTGAATCTCCCCAGACCTTATTCAGGTTCTGGCCATCGCTCATCTTGAGCCCTATATGACGCTTGGCAATGATAGGCTGCACCGATTGCATTGATTCTCTCAGCACGGGAAGCAGGTCGATGACTTTGGCTTCTATTTTCACCATGCCGCTCTCCAGGCGCCCGGCCATCAACAAGCGGTCGATCAATTCCTTCTGGCGATGTAATTCTCCCTTTAATGTTTTCCAGCATTCATCCATTTCCTCCGGTGTGCCGCCTTCTTGAATCAGGTCAACCATCAGCATCGCTGCTGTGAGCGGAGTACGCAGTTCATGCGAAGCGCGGTTAATGAAGTCAGATTTCATCTCGTTCAGCTTGACCTGCTCTGTTACATCACGAATGACGATCAAAGCTTCATCTGCATAAATAGGATAGAGTCTGGCTTCGTATGTTCCGTTTGCGTATGGGAGCCAAAATTCGTCCACCTTTTGTGGCAAGACAAAAGTCTCCCGGTTTTCTTCACCCATGATTCGTGAAGCAATCTCCTCCGGGAAGGTTTTGTCCAGTTTCCTGCCGTACGCCAGGTCACGATGAATGTAAAGGGGATGATTCGGGTTCGCACTGTAATCCAGGATATTCCCGTTTGTGTCGACACGGATAATTAAATCTGGTAAGGCATCGATAAGAATCCGGTTTCGGTGCTCACTTAATCGAATTGTTTCTTCGTAGCGCTTACGTTGTAACGCTGCACTGATCAAATTGGCCGCCGTTTGCAGTGCATCCATCTCGGCCTGAGACCAAAGTAAATTCTCTACGTTATCGAATAAACCCAGGAAACCTTTCGCACCTATGGTTCCGTTGATAGGGATGGAAACAAAAGAAAATTTCGAAGCAAACGCTGCCTTTTCTTTTACATCTCCAGCAGTATAAACATTCTCCTTTGACTCTAAAAGCTGCGGGATATTTGGTTTTATGATCGTCGGCACATCAATATCAGGGTAGGTTGTGCTGCTCCATAGATATCTAACCTGGACATTTGACTCTTCAGAAAAAGCATCAATTGTGAAAATGGCGCAGCAAGCTATATTCATTGCATGCCCTAAAGATTCCAGAAGGGAAGGGATTTTTGTGTCGATATCTGAAGACTGTAATAGTCTCGCTGTCCCTTCGCTGATGATCGAAAGGATTTGAGCATTCCGTTTCAGGGTTTTCTCTTGAATTTTCCTTACGGAGATGTCACGGGCAATGCTCTGGATATAGGCTGGTTCATTATTAGTATCATAGACAATCGTCGTGCTGATCTCAACCGGTATTTTCGAACCGTCTTTGCACTTTAGAAGACGCTCTTGGATTTGAGAATTTCGGTTGGCAAATATTTCGCTACTCAGGGTTTCATCTTGTGACAACACTTCATCAACCGGTTTATTGACCAGTTCTTCTTCTCTATATCCTAGTAAGTTCAACGCCTGTTGGTTGGCCGTGATGTAATGAAAATCAAGGCTGATAATAAAAATACACTCCCCGGTTTGCTCGAATAGAGCACGATATGAAATGCTTTTATCCCAGTTTCTGTGCAATTTGATTCCTGACCCGCCTTGCTCGCTCAAGACGCGCCTCATGGGAATAGTCTTTTCATCCATAAAACCTCAATTGGGAAATAGGGCTTGTACACAGCATCCATACGTGCTATCAACTATTCTGACAAAACCGCCATTGCTTTCGAAAACTGCCCGGGCGATTGTCAGCCCGACTCCAAGTCCTTCATATTTCCGCATATCTCCCCCGCTCACCTGATAAAAACGCTCAAAGACCTTTTCTCGCAGTTCGGACGGGATGCCATCACCATTATCTTGTACCGAAATGCTTAGACCATTTTTATTGGTTTTCATTGTCAAGCTCACTTTTCCCTGATCTGGGCTGAACTTCAAGGCATTGTCTACAAGGTGCAAAATGGAATGGGTAAGTTCACGGCGCGGTGCGCTGATTTGCGCATGGAGGGCGATATCGGGAATGAACTCCAATCCTTTTGACGTATATCTCTCCAGTCGATTTTTTATAGGGTTAAGGAGATGTACGTTTACATCGATTGGCTGTCGAATGTTATTGAGATTTCCTTGATCGATCGACGAAAGCAAAATAAGGTCGGTTGTAAGCGATTCCAACCGATTAGCATTGGAGAGCGCCATCCGAATAAACCTGGTTTGTTCCTCAGAGCTCTCCAGTTTTTTATTGATTGCTATTTCTAAGGGCAACAGAATGTTCGTGAGCGGGGTGCTCAGTTCATGATGATAATTTTGCAGGATTTCCTGTTTTAATTTTTCCACTTCCCTGCAGGCCTGTTCCTTCATCTGCTCGCGACCACGGTTCCTTTCAGCCTCGACCCGTTGAATCACTGCATCGATACGCGCTAAAACCTCATCCGCGTTAAAAGGCTTAAGGATATAGTCATCTGCGCCTTCTCTAAAACCTCTCAAACGATCCTGCACATCAGTCCGTGCAGTAAGGAAGATAAACGGGATGGATGCAAGCTCTTCATCCTGACGTAAAATCCTGCGCATTTCAAACCCATCCGGGAACGGCATCATAACATCTGACAGGACCAGATCCGGTTTATTGTCTTTAACCTTTTGTATGCCTTCATGCCCATCCTTTGCCGTAATGACTTGATATCCATGACGTTTGATCTTTAAGGTCAGCCCCATCAAAATTGCGGGGTCGTCATCTACAATAAGTATAGTATGGCTATCGATCATTTCGAAAATCTCCCAACCCCTGGGTCATCCCCATTGATTTGCTTACCAGGTTTGAATTGTTGTTGACAAACATGATCTGAATATTTACCAATGAGATCAGGTCTCCGGAATTTAGGATGCAGCGCTCGATTTTTCTGCCATTGACATGGGTTCCGCCGGTTGAATTTTTGTCGTACAGCACATATTGCCCTTCTTCCAAGGCAATCTCAGCATGGAAACGAGACAAGAATTCCTCGTGAAAAACAATATCGTTCTCCAGATGACGTCCCATCCTGGTGATCATTTTCGACAAGGGGATTACTTGCTTATTGACAACGAGAGAAGCACCAAGTTGATTGACTTGGGATTTGGAAGAAGGTTGTTCAGTTTGTTCTGTATCCATGTTTTTTTTCCAATCTTTAAGGCTCGCCTTTTGACACGCTCATCATTACCGGTATTACTTGAAAAAATTCTTTTTGTATACTTCCTGCTTTGATCCGCTATCAAAAATCTGCTATTAAAACAGGCGGACTTGATTTTGCTGAACCAAGTCCGCCTGTTGAGATTGCCTCGGATGATTTCGGTTATTGAAATCAATTGGATGCTTAAAGAAAAGCATCTGCATTTCGTCACTTTCGGCGGCCTGGCAGTCATAGCTGCATTTGCAGCGTTAGACCCATAACTTTGCGTCACCGGTTTTCACCGGGTTTGCCTTTATCGATATTTGTTTGTACTATAGCATAAATAATATTTCTTTACCTTACAAGAAAATAACAGAGTCTGATCACCCATTTTGTGTTCCCATTTCCGTTTCTCGGTGTAAACTTAGGGTATGACGATCAAAATCGAGTTCAAAAATATAGAAACAGATAAAGCCAAGATCCCAGCGCATGGCTGGCTCGGTCTAAGCCTGGTTGTTGTCTTCTGGTTCCTTAACTGGACTCTGCCAGGAACGCGTACTCACTGGGGATTCTTCCCAATGTGGCTGGGTTACTGCCTCACCATCGATGCGTTGGTCTTCTGGCGCAAGGGCACGTCCTTGTTTACGCGGAGTTGGCAGAAATATGTGGGCTTGTTCTTGATCTCTGCGCCTGTATGGTGGCTTTTCGAACTGTTCAACCTGCATGTGCAGAATTGGATCTATCTCGGTGCTGATATTTTTACCTCCCTGCAATACACCTTTTGGACGACCCTGAGCTTCTCGACCGTGATCCCGGCAGTGTTCGGAAGTGCGGAATTTGTCGCCAGCTTTGGGTTTCTCAAACGCCTCAAGCCCGGACCCGTCATTGGCACCGATAAACGGACCACCTCTGCCTTCTTCATCCTTGGTTGGGTCATGCTCGTTTCGATGTTGCTCTGGCCAAAAATATTCTTTCCGTTCCTCTGGCTTTCCCTGTATTTCATCCTGGAACCGCTCAACATCTGGCTGGGGAACCGGTCACTGGCCTACTGGACCCAAAACGGGGATTGGCGTCCGGTTATCTCGCTCTGGCTGGGGGTCCTGCTGACCGCCTTCTTCTGGGAGATGTGGAATTACTATTCCTTCCCCAAATGGACCTACAACGTCCCATGGGGCGACTGGATACACATCTTCGAAATGCCTTCCCTGGGCTATGGCGGCTACCTTCCCTTTGCGCTCGAACTCTATGCACTCTATCACCTGCTCGTCGGGTTGTTCGGGGACAAAACCAGCGATTTTGTCAGGGTGATGCCTGAATGATGCCGGCGAGGGCCGATGGATATCAGTTCAACTTTTAGAATATGGTTGTGATACTTTCAACTTACCGGTAAAAAGGAGCGAAGGAATGGAACCTCAAGCCAGAGGAAATGCGATAGTCCGTAGCGTGCTTACAGGGATTGGAGTTACAGTTTTATTTCTACTGGTCGGTACAGTTCTCGATTACATCGTGACGCAGGTTCTGTCTCAATTTTTCATCGCAGATTGCTCGGAAGATTGTTATTTCCGGTACTTCAATACCTTCTTTATAGTCGTGGCACTTATAAGCGTCGCGGTTGGTATCCGTAGCGGCGTCCGCATGTACAGACGCTTATCTGCATAGCAGCAAAGGAATTGAGTGCGAAACAATGGAAAACAATCGTTGCTTTAATATCTATTGGCGTTATTTCCAGCGCCCTGGAACTTCAATACCGTAACCTCGCCAAAGTCTGGCGGGGTTGCTGCACCAGGTGGTGTATAATTTTTGCATGCTCGCGTCAGTTCTCGACCAGTACAATCTTATCGAAGCCGCCAGGGCTTCGATTTTTCATTAAGGAGAAATCTCATGGCAAAACTCAACAATATGGTACAGGACTTTTTTGCCCAGAAGAAGGTCGCGGTAGTCGGTGTTTCTGACAAACGCGATACGGGCTGCAACCTGGCTTACACCAAGTTCAAGGAGAACGGTTACCAGGTCTTCCCCGTCAACCCGCGCATCAGCGCGTATCAGGGCGAACCTTGCTACCCTGACCTGAAGTCCATCCCGGAGAAACCGGACGCGGTCTTCATCCTGGCCGGCCCCAAAGTGACGGAGGAGATCGTCCAGCAGTGTGTGGACCTGGGCGTGAAGCACGTCTGGATGCACTGCATGATGGGGACCAAGCCCGGGCTGGCAGCCAGCATGACCAGCGTTTCGCAGGATGCGGTCCGGGTTTGTCGCGAAAACGGCATCCAGGTCATTCCCGGTGCGTGTCCCAACCAGTTCCTGAAGCCGGACTTCGGTCATGCGATGATGCGCGGTCTGTGGGGTCTATTCGGTTTTATGAAAGTGGAAGCCTGATCGCCGGATTATCATTGCTGCATATAACCAGGCCGCATGGACGAATTTCAAACAGGAGCGACCATGTACAGTCTTGCAGTCCGGCGTGATTTTATTGCCCGTCATTTCCTGATCGGTGGAGACTGGGGTCCTGAAAACGACCCCAACTCCCACCACTACCTGCTCGAGTTACAGCTTTCGGGCGCTGAGCTCGACCAGCACGGCTATTTGTGCGATATTGTGGAAGTGGAAAGGCACCTCGATGACATTGTAGCCTACTACAAGGACCAAATGCTTAATGAAAAGCCTGAATTCGAGGGCCTGAATCCGTCCATCGAGCATTTTGCCCGCATTCTCGCGGTTACGCTGAACGATCGTCTTGATGTGCCCAACATCACTTCTTTGAAGGTCGTGTTGTGGGAAAACAAGAGCGCGTGGGCGGCGTATTCTTTATCTCGTTAAACCGTGGTTCCGTTATCCCGTTGAGCTGTTGACCGGTTTTCGGTAACAAAACGGTGTCACGGGATAACGGTCAAACGGGACAACGCAGGGAAATGAAACTCGGTTTTCTCATCTACGGCTCGCTCGATACGCTCAGCGGCGGCTATCTTTATGACCGCAAATTGGTAGAATACCTGCGAGCTCAGGGGGACACGTTGGAGATCATCAGCCTACCCTGGCGCAATTACGCCGCGCACCTGACCGACAACTTCCACTTCCGCCTCCCACCGGACCTCGACCTGCTCATCCAGGACGAACTGAACCACCCTTCGTTGTTATCCGCCAACCGCCGCCCTCATCCACCTGCCCCCGAAAGGGGGTATCCGGTGATCAGCCTGGTGCACCACCTGCGCTGTTCCGAGCAGAGGCCGGCCTGGCAGAATTGGTTCTATCGCCTCATCGAAAAACACTATTTGGAATCGGTGGATGGCTTTATCTTCAATTCGCAGACCACAAAGAGAGTGGTGAATCGTTTACTGGAGAACAATAAGCCAAACATGGTTGCGTACCCGCCCACAGACAGATTCGGTCAGGGAATGCAAGCAGCAGAAGTCATCGCGCGCGCGCATGAGACGGGCCCGCTGCGGATTTTATTCCTGGGCAATGTCATCCACCGCAAAGGGCTTCATACGTTGTTGAAAGCGATCAGGCTTCAGACATTAGACGTCAGATTGGATGTAATTGGCTCGTTGAAATCAGATCCAAAATATGCCCAAGAAATGCGCAAAAGGTCTGAAGTCTCGGGTCTAAAATCTAAAGTCTACTTCTACGGCCCCCTGGATAACGGAGAGCTGATCGCCAAACTCAAATCCGCTCACCTGCTGGTTGTACCATCTTCTTATGAAGGCTTCGGTATCGTCTATCTCGAAGGGATGGCTTTCGGCCTGCCCGCCATTGGCACAACGGCGGGAGGAGCTTCCGAGGTCATCAGCGATGGCGAGACAGGCTACCTCATCCCGCCGGATGACGCGGCATTGCTGGCCGAGCGCTTGTCCATGCTGGCAAGTGATCGCGAGTTGCTGGCGCGGATGTCCGTCAATGCGCTTGGGCGTTACCGCCAGCAGCCGACGTGGGAAAGCACAGCAGAACATATTCGGGAATTTTTATTTTCAGTGATTAACAATAGTCCCCAATCTGAACGGAGCGACCCCTTTGACAAGACTTAGGGTAAACTCTTAAAGCGCAGTCGAAGGGCGCCTTTCGACTGTGCATACCTGCGGGTACGATGCTGCTCGACGAAAATGGATTACTTATGGAATACTCCTTCCCCCATTACCTGCTCTCCAAACAAAGCGTGGACGACCGAGCGCTCAACAAGGATGTGCTGGCTGTGTTAAAAGCCAGCTTGCCAGAAAACCCACTCAGGATCATTGAAATCGGCGGCGGGATCGGGACGATGCTGGCGCGCCTGGTGCGCTGGGATCTCATTTCGCGGGTCGAATACACGCTGGTCGACAAGACAGACGAAAATATCTGCTTTGCGCGTGCCTGGCTGCCGGAATGGGCCAGGGAAAACGGGTTGGTTTTGAAAGCAAACTGTCAGGACGAATTTGAGATTTTCGATGGGCGGCGCCATATCTGCGTGAAGCTTGTCCGGGCAGACTTATTTGATTTCATCGAGGGACGACCTGAACCGGCAGATCTGCTGATCGCGCACGCTTTTCTCGACCTGCTGCCTCTGCCGGAGAGCCTGTGCAAACTGTTCGCGCTGACCAACGACCTGGCCTGGCTGACGCTCAACTTCGATGGCGTTACATCGTTGGAACCGGTCGTAGATGCGAATTTGGATACCAGGATCGAGCGGCTGTACCACGCAACCATGGACACTCGTCCTGGCGGCGGGGATAGCCTGGCAGGGCGGCATTTGTTCGGGTATCTGGTGCAGGCAGGGGCTGAGATCGTGTCCGCCGGGGCATCGGACTGGGTGGCGTACCCGGTCAATAGGCGGTATCCCGCCGACGAGGCGTACTTCCTTCAATTCATCCTGCATTTTTTTGAAGAGTCATTGGGAAACCATCCCGAACTGGATGCGGCGGCTTTCGCGGATTGGCTTGGAAGGAGAAGGCAGCAGGTTGAACGTGGCGAGTTGGTCTACATCGCGCACCAGATGGATTTCCTCGCGCGGATTCGGTGAGACTCGGCAGGCTTTTTGCCGTATACTCATATACGGAGCAAGTTATGATTTACACCTACCAGATCGAAGGCCTGACGTTACAAACAGGCGATATCGTTTGCACCATGAATGGCAAACCGGACATCCTGCCCGGTGAGTTTTGGCGCCTGGTTGGCCGGCTCGTCCCCGGTGACGTGGACCACGTGGCAGTTTATATCGGTCCGGACGGGCGCTGCATAGAATCAGGTTCGCGCGGCGTGATCAGCTTTGATGTCCATAACAACGTCTGGGATACGGAATTTATGGCACGCAAACGCGGTCTGCTATTCGACACATTCTACGGCGTAGCCTGTCCGTTGGATGGGCTGGAACTCGCCGAAGAGGAAGAGACTCACATGCGCATGAGCGTGGCGCAATATTGCCTTTCACAGATTGGAAAGTCGTACAACCTGAATTTTTTGAACGCCGAAACTGAGGATGCCTTTTATTGTAGCCAGCTGGCCTATAAGGCTTACCAACAGGTGGGTATCAACCTGAATACCGGCCTGGCAATGGAACAATTGCCCGGCACGAATGCGATCATCTATCCGCAGGAGATTTGGGGAGGCTATTCCCATAGAATGGCAGGTCCGGACAGGCAGGCGCCGGGAAACATGTCGGCATCCCAAACGATCGGGGCGTAAACTAAGGGGTTCTTTGGGAAATTCCGTGGTAGATACCCGGATTTGGGGGTGCGAGCGTGCGTACGCACGCTCGCACCCCCAAATCCGGCCACCTTTCACGGCAAATCCTGGAGAACCAACTAAGGAAGCGGTTATAGATTTATAGTATGATGTAAATGAGGTCTTTTTCTTCTCAATCTTTATGGAGGAAACATGACAGAACAGCTTGCATCCCCCGCGCCTACTCAAAATGACAAAATCATGGCTGCTTTAGCGCATGTGTCAGCGCTCCTGCCATTAATGGGGGTTATCGCACCTATCATCATCTGGGCGACTCAAAAAGACAAGTCTGAATTCGTTGCCTTTCAAGCGCTTCAAGCAGTTGCGTACCAGTTGCTGATGATCCTGACCTGGTTTGTTGGGATGGGCTGCTACATGCTTTCCTTTTTTACCACTTTTTTGACCATCCCTTTTGCCGGAAATGGCGCCGAAACTGACCCAACAGTTGCGCCATTTTTTATGGTCGGATTTCTTATCCCATTTATTATCCTTGGAATAATATTCGTCGGAGGCGCGATTTTCATTCTTTACGGGCTTGTGGGCGCTATTATGACCTTCCAGGGCAAAAACTTTCGCTATCTCATACTCGGGCAGCGGCTTGCCAGTTATTTACAAAAAAGCAATTAGACCCTCCGCAGAGCTGAATCCCTGCCAAATTTCAGGCGGATGTTTCGTTTATAATCCTTCCACTTTATCTAGACTGGAAACTGAGAACAGATGAATTTTTTAATCACCGGCGCGGCTGGTTTTCTTGGCTCGGCGCTTGCCAACCACCTGGCCCGCGAGGGACACCAGGTCCGCGGGCTGGATGACCTGTCCACAGGCGACCCGCGGGTGCTTTCGCCTGACGTGCACTTCACGCGCGGCGATGTGAGCGACCGGCCCAAGCTATGGACGCTCTTGCAGGAAGTAGACTGTGTCTATCACCTGGCGGCGCGCGTTTCGGTGCCCGAGTCTGTGCTGTACCCACGCGAGTACAACGCTGTCAACGTCGGCGGGACGGTCAGCCTGATGGAAGCCATGCGCGATGTGGGCGTGCGGCGCGTCATCCTGGCTTCGTCCGGTGCGGTGTATGGCGACCAGGGCGAGCAACCGCTGAGAGAGACCGCCATCCCGGCGCCCGGCTCACCCTATGCGGTTTCCAAAGTTTCTGCAGAGCATTACGTGCGCACCATCGGCAATTTGTGGGGCATGGAAACGGTCTGTCTGCGCATCTTCAATGCCTATGGCCCCGGTCAACACCTGCCGCCTTCCCATCCGCCGGTTGTGCCGCACTTCCTGCGCCAGGCTCTGCGCGGCGGGACACTGGTCGTGCACAGCGACGGCACCCAGACCCGCGATTACGTCTATGTGGATGACGTGGTCAGCGCAATGGTAGCAGCCGCAACCGCGCCCAATGTCAACGGACTGGTGATCAACGTCGGTTCCGGAACGGAGACCAGCATCCGTGAGTTGGTGAAGAAAGTTGGCGAGGTCACCGGACGTGAAGTCGATTCGCTCTACAACACGATGACTCCTGGTGGTGTTTCGCGCATGTGCGCCGGTTTGACCCTTGCATCGCAGAAATTAAATTACCGCTCATCGATCAAGCTGGATGATGGCCTGCGTCTCACCCTTAAGCGTGATCCGCGCTTCAAGTAGGTTTTACCCACAGATAAACACAGATGAACTTTTTGGGTTAGATAAATATGGATGATTTATTACAACATCAGGGTGTAAATGAAATCACAAAGAAAATTATCGGCTGTGCTTATCAGGTCAGCAACACACTTGGAATAGGTATTGTAGAAAAAGTATATGAAAATGCGCTGGCACACTTAATTCGCAAATCCGGTTTGGAGGTGGCGCAACAACATCCTATTAAAGTCACTTTCGACGGAATCATCGTCGGTGATTTTTACGCTGACTTGTTGGTGGCAAATCGGGTTCTAATAGAACTTAAAGCTGTCTCCACGTTAGTGGATGTACATATCGCTCAAGCGCTGAATTATTTACGCGCCAGCGGTTTTGAAGTTTGTTTGCTTATCAACTTTGGAAAATCAAAAATAGAAATCAAACGTCTGCTTCCCTCAGTCTATTGGAAAACATCCAAACCATAATGCTTCGTTTATCCATCTCATCAAATTTATCTGTGTTCATCTGTGGTTAATTCCCCGCTTCCCCGCGAATTCTACATCCGCTCCACGCTGACCGTTGCGCGTGAACTGATCGGCGCGCGGTTGGTGCGGGTTTTAGACGGCGTGAAACTGGTTGGGCTAATCACCGAGACCGAAGCTTACATCGGCGAGGAAGACCTGGCCTGCCACGCCAAAGCCGGGCGCACACCGCGAACTGCTGTGATGTTTGGGCAGCCAGGACATGCCTATGTTTATTTCACCTACGGCAACCACTGGATGCTCAATGTCGTCACGGAGCGGGAGGGCTTTCCAGCAGCGGTGCTGATCCGCGCCATTCAACCCACCCAAGGCGAGGAAGTGATGTCCGCGCGGCGCAATGGACGGGATACGTTTGGTCCGGGCAAGCTGACGCAGGCCATGGGCATCACCAAAAGCGAGAACGGAGTCGATTTAACGGTAGCAGGCGGTGGTCTATGGATCGAAGCGGGGTTTTCTGTCCCTGATGAAAACGTGACGATTGGGCCGAGGGTGGGTTTAAACACAGTGCCAGAGCCCTGGTTCTCGAAGCCCTGGCGCTTTCTGGTCAAAGGCTGGAAAATAGTACCGCAACAATCTAAAGATGTAGGGTAACTTGCCGCTGATAAGGGACAAAATTCAAAATAGCCCTACGATTTTAAGTGGTTGCGGCACAAGAGAGTAGAGACTAGAAATCAGAGATTAGTCTGCTGCTCTCTAATCTCTGTTATCTTGGAGGAAATATGGGTCTTTTAGATGGTAAGAATGCATTGGTTTTTGGATTGGCAAACGAACGCTCGATCGCCTGGGGCATTACGCAGGCGCTGCACCGCGAGGGCGCAAATATCGGTATCAGCTACGCGGGTGAGACCTTGAAACGGCGCGTGATGCCGCTGGCTGAAAAAATTGGCTGTACCTGGGTCGAAGAGTGCGACGTGACTAAGGATGAAGATATTAACGCCGTTGCTCAAAAAGCTGCTGGTGATTTCGGCCAGGTTGACGTGTTGGTGCACTCGATCGCCTTTGCAGGGCGCGAGGAGCTGACCGGCCCGTTTTACAACACCACGCGCGAAGGCTTCAAGAATGCGATGGACATCAGCGTGTACTCGTTCGTAGCGCTGGCGCGCGCGTTCCAGCCAATCTTGCGACCAGGCGCTTCGTTAATTTGCATGACCTATTATGGCTCAGTCAAGGTTGCTCCGCATTACAACGTGATGGGTGTGGCCAAGGCCGCATTGGAAGCTACGACCCGCTACCTGGCCTACGATTTTGGCCCGCAGCAGGTACGCGTTAATGCCATCTCGGCCGGCCCGATCCGTACGCTGGCCGCGGCAGGTGTAGGTGGTTTCCGCGATATGTACAAGCATTTTGCCGATATGTCGCCAATGCGCGAGAATGTCACGATTGATGATGTGGGAAATGCAGCAATATTTCTGGCATCCGATCTCTCGGCGCGCATCACCGGCGATGTTCTATACGTGGACAGCGGGTTCAATATCGTCGGGGTGCAGATGGGCCCGAAGGAAGATACAACCAGTAATCAGTAACCAGTGATCAGTGGTCGGTGATTTGTTAGGAGGCTGATGAGTGCGGTAAACAATAATTTTCCGCACAAATCAGCGTCCTTTTTGTTTCTACGGTACAATAGGCGCGTATGTTCAGACGTAACCCGCCTCCCGCCGCGAATACGTCTCAGCCCATCCAGGCTGTGGAGCGCATCACCTCGGTGCTGGGCTCCGGCGTGATCTGGCATGGCAGTATCAACGGCAGCGGCGGCGTGCGCATCGAGGGCGCTTTCGAGGGTGAAATCGCGCTGCGCGGCATGCTTGTCGTGGGCGAGACCGGGCGCGTCACCTGCGAGAACATCCGTGCGCAAACCGTCATTGTGGCTGGTGCTGTGCGCGGGAATATCACCACTACCAAACTCGAAATCCGCGCCAGTGGACGGGTTTGGGGCGATGTGGTGACCACGGCTTTCGTGACCGAGGACGGCGCCTTCCTGCGCGGACAGATCCGCATGGAGGAAGCGGTCGAGCTGGACCTCGAGCCAGCTCCTGAGACCACGCCCGCCGAGGCCGCCCTGATCGAGTCTACGACCCAGGCATCTGAACCTGAGCCGTCTGCGAAGAATTCCAAACCTGCCCCAAAAAAACCGTCCCGGGCGGCAAAGAATGCCGCAGATTAAATCCAAACCCAGGGGAGCCCAGGCCATTCATATGAAATATACAGACCTGTCCATCCAAACCCAACGTGAAGCCCCAAATAACGCCCGTACTCAGGGGTTTGCCCTCCTCGTCCGCGCGGGATACCTCACGCGCGAGAACCAGCCCACCCTGCTTGGGAAACATGCGCTCAACCATCTGGAAACGTTATCGGCAAAACTGGGAGATTCTTTCCTTGCATCGCTTGACATCTCCATGATCAGCAATAAATCAGAGACCTTCTTTCCCCTGAAAACCGGCGGGCTGGAAGTGATCCACTGCCCGGCCTGCGGATACACTGCCAGGAGTGAACTTGCTTCCTTTGCCAAAAGTGCCTTCTCGACCGAGGAAGCGCTTCCCACAGAAAAAGTCGCCACACCCGAATGCAACACCATCGAAGAGTTAGCCAATTTCCTGGGTATTCCCAAGGAAAAGACTGCCAAGGCGCTGCTCTTCACCCGCCCGTCTGACAGAAAATTGATCTTTGCTGTGGTACGCGGGGACATGCAATTGAGCGAAGCCAAGCTTAAGCTGCAGGTGGGTGATGTAAAAATAGCATCCTATGAGGAAATTTCCGCCTCAGGCGCGGTGCCGGGATATGCTGCTCCCATTGGCTTGAAGGATGCGCTCATCATCGTTGATGAACTGATCCCGAACTCCTCCAACCTGGTTGCAGGCGCGAACGAAGACGGTTATCACCTGAAAAATGTCAACTACGGGCGCGATTACAACGCAGAAATCGTAGCGGATCTGGTCCAGGCCGCAGACGGGGATCCCTGTGTCAATTGTGGGCAGCCGTTATCCGTTATGTCCGCCGATTTACTGGCTTCCGAGGGAGCTTTCTTTTTTGACAAAATCCTGCATGCACTGGCCGAATCCCATCACGACGACAAAGGCCTTACCCTGCCCCATCCAGCTTCGCCATTCGATGTGTATTTGATGCACCTGCCTGGAAAAACGTTGGATACCAAGTCCGCCGGGGTTGACCTGGACGAAAATCTGCGCGAGGTCGGCCTCTCCGTACTTTTCGATGACCGCGACGAGCGCGCTGGGGTCAAGTTCAACGACGCGGATTTGATCGGCTGCCCGGTGCGTGTGACGGTGGGCGAGAGAGGGCTGCAGAACAATTCTGTCGAAATAAAAGAACGTACAAGTCAAGAGAATCTGACAATTCTCCTGGCTGATGTCGTTTCTAAAATCCAACAAAACCTGCGTGCTCCCAAAACGGGAACAACATGATATAATTTTTTAATGCGTGTTATTTCCCGTAAGATTTTAATAAAATTCTGGGAAAAACATCCGGATGCCCGCCAGCCATTACAGACATGGTACGCAGATGTAAAACACGCCATCTGGACAAGCCCGGCAGATATAAAAAGCGTTTACCAAAACGCCAGTTTTCTCTCCACTAACCGCGTTGTTTTCAATCTCAAAGGTAATAAGTACAGGATTGTAGTGGTTGTACAATATCGCTACGAAGCGGTGTACATCCGTTTCGTTGGCACACATAAAGAATATGACCGAATCGATGCCAAAACGATTTAGGAGTTTATTTAAATGGAAATCAAACCTATTAAAACAGAAGCCGATTATGAGGCTGCACTCAAGGACATCGAGGGTCTGTTCGATGCAGAACCGGGTACTCCTGAAGGCGACCGCTTAGATATTCTAATAACCCTTGTTGAAGCCTACGAAGATGAGCATTACGATATTCCTGCGCCGGATCCAGTGGAGGCAATTTTTTATTATATGGAAAGCCGTGGACTGACGCGCGCCGATTTGGAACCGTTTATTGGCAGCCGTGCGCGTGTATCTGAAATACTGAACCGTAAACGACCGCTAACATTAGCAATGATTCAACGTCTTCACCGGCTTGGCATTCCTGCCGAAGTTTTGATAAAACCTTACAAAGTTGCAGCGAATACTTCACGCTCGGGCAATAGCGTTGCTGCTTAATTTCCCCAAGCTTTGAAACAACATAGTATGAATAAAATCCCGATGTCCTCCCCTGACCTGACCGATACGGATCGTCAGGCTGTCATGGATGTGCTCGACACGCCTAACCTGAGCATGGGCCAGCGCATCCTGGATTTCGAGCAGACCTTCTGCGGGCTGACCGGTCGCAAACATGCTATCGGCGTCAACTCCGGGACGGCGGGGTTGCACCTGTGTGTGCGTGCGGCGGGGATCGGGCCGGGGGATCTGGTCATCACCACGCCGTTTTCGTTTGTGGCTTCGTCGAATGTGCTGTTATTCGAGAACGCGGTGCCGGTGTTCGTGGATATCGATCCGCGCACAGGGAATATCGATCCCGAACGGGTGGCGGATGCCGCGGGGAATATCGAGAAGTATTTGCCCCGACGCGGGGCGGACTCCGATGTCTCCAGACATCGCAATCCCAACGTCGGGAGACGTTGGACTCCAAAAGCTATCCTACCCGTAGACGTCTTCGGACAACCAGCCGACATGGATGCCATCAACGCCGTTGCCAAGGAGCATGGCCTGACGGTGATCGAGGATTCGTGCGAGGCGCTCGGGGCGGAATACAATGGCCGCCAGGCCGGCACGCTCGGCGATTATGGAGTATTCGCGTTTTATCCTAACAAGCAGATTACCACCGGTGAAGGCGGGGTGGTCGTTACCGATGACGACGAAGCCGCCGATTTCATGCGCGCCTTGCGCAACCAGGGACGCGCGGTCGGCGACACCTGGCTGCAAC
>Ga0105091_10000382_pt1 | contig 18333 bp, 13 predicted proteins | sample PPLLak1March2015_FD_87022 | JGI IMG/M metagenome (GOLD analysis project Ga0105091, IMG submission 87022) | Freshwater sediment microbial communities from Prairie Pothole Lake near Jamestown, North Dakota, USA - PPLs Lake P7 Core (1) Depth... | ecosystem: Environmental > Aquatic > Freshwater >... | reverse complement strand
GCCGCGCATCCTGCTTTACCACAAGCCGGAAGGTGAGATTGTCAGCCGTGACGACCCGGAAAAACGCGAGAGCGTGTTCGATGTGCTGCCGCAGATTCGCGGGGGGAAATGGATCGCAGTAGGTCGGCTTGACTTCAATACCAGCGGCCTGCTGATTTTTACGACGTCCGGCGAACTGGCGAACCACCTGATGCATCCGCGTTTCGAAGTGGAGCGCGAATATGCGATCCGCGTGCGCGGCGAACTGACGCCGGATCAGTTGCAGCAACTCAGGCAGGGCATTGAAATGGAAGATGGCCTTGCCGGGTTCGAAAGTCTCACGGACCAGGGCGGGGAGGGCAGCAACCACTGGTATCGCGGCGTGCTGAAAGAGGGGCGCAACCGCGAGGTTCGGCGTCTGTTCGAAGCCATGGGCTTGACAGTGAGCCGCCTCATGCGGGTGCGCTTTGGCATGTTGAGCCTGCCGCCACGGATCAAGCGCGGGCGCTGGTTGGAGCTTGAGCCGGAGCAGGTGAGCGGGGTGCTGGACTGGGCCGAAATCGTTTTGCCTGAAGCGCGAGAAATCCTGCGCAACAAGCCGGTCATCAAGGACAAAGGGGAGCACAAACGTTCGGAACCGCCACGACGACCCCGGGCAGTGAAAAAATCCCCGATAAGAGCGTCCAGCAAGAAAACCGCTGGCCACTAAGCTGCATGACGGTTGATTGGATTGGCCCAAAGCAGTAATCTAGCACCATGTTTTACTCTTAAACAACGAAGTGGAGATAATCATGTACACCGAAATTGATGATGCTGTGGCAGTGGATATGGTGACCCGTGAAAAACTGGTTTCCGACCTGAAAGTCGTGATCGCCGATGCGGAAGAGCTGTTGCGCGCTACGGCAAATCAGGCAGGCGAGAAAATTGCCGAGATCCGTGTCAAGGCCGAGGAAAATCTGCGTAATGCCAAAATTCGCCTGGCGCGCGCCGAAGAAGCCATGTTGGAACGCACCAAGGCTGCGGCCAGGGCGACGGATGATTATGTGCGTGCCAATCCCTGGAGAGCGGTGGGTATTGCTGCCGGAGCAGGTTTTATCGTTGGCTTGCTGGTAGGCCGCCGTTAATTCCCGTCATGGCCCAATCACCTGATAACGCTGCTCATGGTGGTCTTTACGATTCGATAAAGAACCTTGGCGCAACGGGTGTGGCAATTCTCCGCACTCGGTTGGAGCTATTTTCCACCGAGTTGGCGGAAGAAAAAGAGCGTTTTCTAACCCGGCTGGTGCTTGGGTTGGCGGCGCTTTTTTTCATTGGCCTTGGCATTATCCTTGGCACTTTGTTCTTGACCGTTGCCTTTTGGGAAAGCCATCGCCTGCTGGTGCTCGGCATCTTCACCGTACTTTTTCTGGGCTTGGGTTTTGCCGCTCTGCTTGCAGCTGCGAAATTTGCCCGCACCCAGTCCAAACTTTTTTCGGCCAGCCTGGCTGAACTCTCCAAAGACCAGCACCATCTGACGCCTCGCCCATGAATAGCCGCCTGATCGAGTTGGCCGAGCGTCGCGAGCGGCTGGTAGCCAAAATTGCCATGCAGCGAGGCGAACTGGCCCGTCACGCAGCGCCCTGGAAAGGTGTTTTCGCCATCGCGGACAAAGGCGTTGCCGCAGCGCATTTCCTTCAGCGCCATCCGGGGCTGGTGGCTGGCGCGGTAGGTTTGTTCGTGGCCTTGCGTCCGCGTCGTGCCTTTGCCTGGCTGGGTCGCGGCTGGTCGCTCTGGAAGATGGTGCAGAAGCTGCGGCAGCGCATGGGTGGCACCTAACATCAAGCCCATGTCTTCCGCACAAATTTGCGTTTGGCATGTCTACCCCGAGGCAGCGCTGCTTCAGCAGCGTGTAGCGCAAGGGATAGCGCGGCTAGCCGCTGAGGCCATTAGTGCGCGCGGCGCATTCCGGGTTGTTCTGGCAGGCGGCAATACGCCGCGTGCCGTTTATGAACGTCTGCGTGGCATCAAGACCGCGTGGCAAGCTTGGCATATCTATTTCGGCGATGAGCGCTGCCTGCCATCCGGCCATGCCGAGCGCAACAGCACCATGGCGTCGCAAGCCTGGCTTGAGCATGTCGATATTCCTGCAGCGCAAATTCACATTATCCCCGCAGAACTGGGCGCCGAAGAGGCCGCCAGGCAGTATGCCGCATCAATCGAATCTCTAGAAATGTTTGATCTGGTGCTGCTCGGATTGGGCCAGGACGGACACACTGCCAGCCTGTTCCCAGGCCAGAATTATGGAGCGGAACGGCATCATCCTGCTGCTCTTGCCGTACATCAAGCCCCCAAGCTGCCTGCAGACCGTGTTTCCTTGAGTGCCTGGCGCCTGGGCGCGGCAAGCCGGGTGTGGTTTTTGGTGACGGGGGCGGACAAATCGCTTGCTGTCAGAAAATGGCGTAGCGGAGAAGAGATACCTGCCATGGCGATAAACCCTGCCGGCGGTGTGGATGTGTGGGTGGAAGTTGCTGCGCTTGTGTGAATTACAAAATAAATGAGGGGGCAAAGCCCCCTCAATAATTCACTAACGATAACGATTACTTGCTGATGGTCGTCACCGGGTACTGGGTTTGCGCGATACCGAGTTGAGCCAGTTCGCTAGCCTTTTGGGCGTGCTTGATGACCGCAGCACTGTCATTCTTTTCAGCAGCAGCCTTGGCCTCTTTCAGGGCATTCTGTGCTGGTATCCAGAGCGCCTTTTTGGCTTGCGCGGCTTTGATGTCTGCCTCTGCTTTGGCCAATGCCTGTTTTGCCTCTTCCGTCAGTTGCGCTTTGGGTGCTGCCTCGGTCTTGGCAGCGGCTTGCGGTGCTTGGGTTTTTGCTGGCGTGGTGCTCGCGCAACCCGTTAATGCCAATAATCCTGCCCCGGCTAAAGCGATCATGATTTTATGCATGGATTCTCAACTCCTTGGTAAGTGAATGTCGTTTCTGTGATTTTGGCTGGAATAATTGATGTTTGGTTTGTTTGTCTTGGTTGTTCCAGCGCTGCCGATAAAATATCGGTTTGTAGCCGGTTCGTCAAACCATAACACGGTCCTGCTTGACAACATTGTCATGTCCGGCACAATGAAGCCATTGTCCGGTGTAGTTTGCCAAGGGAGTATTGCCCATGTTTGAAAAGATCAAGTCATTCCTCAAACCCGATCAGCCCCAGCCCGCACCCAGGATCGAGGCGGCTGACTGCACGCAAAAGCTCCCTCCTCTTCCCCACTTGCCACCGGACGAAAAGCCAGAACCCTCACCCTATGATGCCAAAGTGGTGGACACGGGAAAGGATGCGCCAGGCGAAGCGGTGAGTAGCCTGCTGGATATCGAAACCAATGGTAACCGCAGCGATGCGGTGGCGCTACGCCTGCGTTTTTTGCGCCGCGAACCTGTGCTGGATCGGGCCGAACAGTTGATCGGTTACGAGTTGTCTCTGCGCAACCGGCATTCCCTTGCAGATATAAGGCCCGACGATACAGTCATGTTGATGAATGACCAGATGCTGCTGAAAAGCATCCTGGATCTGGGCGCAGAGCGTCTGTTACAGGGGAAGCAGGCGTTTGTCAACGTGACGCCGTTAATCCTGAATCATCCGCTGCTCGAACGTTTGCCAGGCCACAATATCGTTTTTGCGTTGCAACCGCAGGACGATTTTGCCGAACAGATTATCGCCCGCTGTCGCCAGTTGAAGGAACGCGGCTTTAAATTTGCCATCGATAACCCCCGCAACCAGACGGGCTTGCTGCCATGGCTGCAAATGGCCGATTATGTGCGCTTCAACATTTCCCAGACCGATGCTTTGGAGCTTGGCAAGGAAGTGGTGGCGATTCTGAAAATGGCGGTGCGCCCCCTCATCGCGCTGGGAGTGGATTCGGAAGAGCATTTCGAGGCGGGCCGCAAACTGGCCTTCAATTATTTTGAAGGATACTATTTTGCCAAACCGCAGCCTTCCGCACCGCCCCGTCTTGATAGCCATCGCATCAAGGTGATCGAGTTGCTTAACCTGGTGCGCAGCCAGGCCGAAATCAAGGATCTGGAAGCCAGCGTCAAGCGCGATGCGGCCATTACCTTCAAGATTCTGCGCTACATCAATTCCGCGGCCAGCGGCTTGCAGCAGGAAATTCGTTCCATTGCGCATGCCTTGACGCTGCTGGGCTACGATCAGTTATATCGCTGGCTGACTTTGTTGCTGTTTACCAGCGAAAGGGGCGATGGACGCAGCCAGATACTGCTGAAAAATGCCCTGGTGCGGGCTCGTCTAGTGGAGTTGCTGGGCATGGGTAAAGTCTCGGGCACAGAACAGGATGGATTGTTCCTGGTGGGTATCCTGTCGTTGCTTGATGTGCTGCTGAATGTGCCGATGGAAACGGCATTGGCCAATTTCCATTTGCCACAACCCGTATCACAAGCGTTACTGCAGCATGAGGGAATCTATGCTCCTTATCTTGATCTGGCAATTGCCTGCGAGGAATTCGACCAGGAACAGATCGAACTGCTGGCGAGTGTGTGCGGCCTGGATGCGGCTAAAGTCAACGCTGCCCATGTGGATGCACTGGTGTGGGCAGAGGAAGTGGAGAAATGAAGCTGGACGGATGGGTGCGACCTCAATATAATGGCGCCCTTCCAACTGGAGAGGTGGATGAGTGGTTTAAGTCGCACGCCTGGAAAGCGTGTTTAGGATAATATCCTAACGCGGGTTCGAATCCCGCCCTCTCCGCCAAGACTCAACAAAGACGCCCTTCTAGGGCGTTTTTGATTTTAGGCTTTCGGCATTTGTTTTATGGCTAAAGTAGCCAAAACAGTGAAAATTGTCCCCAAAGTGTCCCCCGACCGTGCCAGGCCGAGCCCAGGTTGCGCCGGAATTCGGCTGTTCCCAGATATCCGCTATCTCCTGATATCGACCCCATATCGTAAGCGCGCACCGTGTAGGGACCGCCTGCGATCATCTTTTGCGACGAATCGAGATTCGTCGTTCGCCCACTGGCCGGAGAAAGCTAGATATAATGTACTCTTAGCGGCCTGTCGGGCTTGAGCCGATGAAATTGGTAAAGCCGGCCCGGAACGGCTCGAAACTGGCGATTTTTGGCAGGGGACGCACGGCTTCTCCTGGTTTTTCTTACTGCGGACGCAATACGGCCATGCGTTTCAAATTCCACGCCTGGCACACCAGCGTCCATTCGGTCTATTTCGTTGAATTCAATAGGTCGTATTATACTATTTGCATGAAATGGGCGGTTTTTTCAACAACCTGTTAAACGTCTCCATTTCAGCCAGCGAGCATGACGCTCGATGGCCTTAATGACATTACGATTTGTCCTGTTGATAATGGCAGTATAATCGCTTTCCTTGTCGCCGCTTGTGAGGCGCGAGGGCCGCATTCGGGGCCGATTTCTCGGGAAAAATCGGGCGAAAGAATTATCCGGGTTTAAGGGGTACGGAGAAGATGCAGGGAAAGCTGAAGGGGCTGAGCCCAGAAAAACGGGAACAACTCCTGATAAAGCTCCGGGAGAAGCACCTAGAGGATGCGAAACAAAAAAATGGTACGGGTGAGTTTTCGATTCCTCACCTGGAGAGAAGTGGGAACCTTCTCCTCTCCTTTGCCCAGGAAAGGCTCTGGTTTCTCCATCAGCTTGAAAGCGGTGTCGCCGCTACGGTCTACAACATTCCAGCCGCTTATCGTCTGCGTGGGCGTTTGAACGTCGCGGCGCTGGAAGCGGCGCTCAACGAAATCATCCGCCGTCATGAAGTGTTGCGCACCCGCTTTTTCGAGGAGAACGGGCAGCCCTTTCAACGGATTGCCGACAAGCTCTTCCTTCCGCTGACCGTCACTGACTTGCCGTTATTCCCGGGCGCGGATGAAGAAGCCCGCGAGGTGAACCGGATTGCCGTCGCGTATGCGCAGGAAGCATTCAACCTGGCCTCCGGACCCTTGGTCCGCTGGCGCTTGCTGCGGCTTTCGCGTGGCGGGACAGAGGCGCAGGCAGAACACATCCTGCTCGTTACCCTGCACCACATTGTCTCCGACGGCTGGTCTAGCGGCGTCATTGCAGGTGAAGTTTCCGCGCTCTACCAGGCCTTCCTGTCTGGACAGCCTGCATCGTTGCCTGTGCTGCCGATACAGTACGCCGACTTTGCTGCATGGCAGCGTAATCGTTTTTCCGATGGAACCCGCCTTGAACAGCAGATGGCCTATTGGCGGAAAAAACTGGATGGCGCTCCGCCGGTGCTGGACCTGCCTTGTCGGAAAACCCGTCCGCAGGAACAGACCTACCGGGGAAGAATCGCCACATTCAAAGTCGGGGAGGGCGTCAGAAAAGGGCTTGAAACGCTCGCTCAAACTGCCGGGGCGACTTCCTTCATGACCCTGTTGTCGGCGTTCAGCTTGCTGCTTTCGCGCTATGGCGCGGGGGAAGACATCGTGATCGGTTCGCCTATTGCCAATCGAAGCATGCGCGAGCTGGAGCCGCTCATCGGCTTTTTCGTGAATACCCTCGCTTTCCGTATCGACCTGTCGGGAAACCCGACTTTCAGCGCCCTGCTCGAACGGGTGAAAGCGCATGCGTTCGAAGCCTACTCCCATCAGGATATTCCCTTCGAGAAGCTGGTGAAGGAACTGGCTCCGGAACGGAACCTCAGCCATACACCCTTGTTCCAGGCGATGTTCGTGATGCAAAGCGCGCCGGTTCTTCACGGCGGCGACGATCAGGCACTGGTCATCGAGTCGCTTCCAGTGGACATCGGCGTCTCGCACTTCGATCTGGTGATGTACATGCTGGAGCGGGACGACGGCTATTTCTGCATGCTGGAGTATTCCGAAGAACTCTTCGACCAGGCCGTCGCAGAGGGAATGCTCGCCCATTTTCAAATACTTCTGGAAAGCATCGCCAGGAATCCCCTGCTTGATGTTTCCGCTTACCCGATTTCACCGGACGCGGAGCGCGAGCGGATCATGGGGGAATGGGGTCGTTTGCCGAGGGAATATTCGTACGAGATTCCGGTGGAAGCCCTGTTCGAGGAACGAGCTGCCACCATGCCCGACGCACCTGCGCTGGTGTTTGGCGGAAAAACGCTGTCTTACGGCGAAATCAACGCGCGCGCGAACCGCCTGGCGCATTACCTCAGGGAAAAAGGCGTGGGTCCGGACTCCATCGTCGGACTGATGATGGCGCGAACCGAAGCGCTCCCGGTTGCGCTGCTGGGGATATTGAAGGCCGGCGGCGCCTATTTGCCCATCGATCCCGAGTATCCGCAGGAAAGAATCCTGACCATGCTGGAGGACAGCGGAACGTCGCTCCTTTTAACGCAAGCGTCGCTCGAAATATCCGCTTCCCCGGCGCAGGCGGCAACCATGGCGACTGCCTTTCTGAAAGAAAAATGGACGGGATGCGGTCGGGAAATCCTCTATCTCGACCTCGTTCAAGACCGCATCGACACTCGCGATGCCGCAAATCCGACGCGAGCAGCGGGGGCGGATAGTCTGGCCTACGTCCTTTACACCTCCGGTTCCACCGGCAAGCCCAAGGGCGTGGGGATGACCCGCCACGCGCTTTCCAATCTCATCCACTGGCATCTCGACCACCAGCGTTTCGCGATTCCCGCCCGGACGCTCCAGTTCGCGCCCTATACCTTCGACGTGTCCTTTCAGGAGGTTTTTTCCTCCTGGTGTTCGGGCGGCACGCTGCATCTCGCCTCGAACGATTTGCGTCGCGATGTGCCGGCTTTGCTGGATTACGTCGAGCAGGAAGGCATCGAGCGCCTTTTCCTCCCCTATGTGGCCTTGCAGCAACTGGCAACGGTCGCGGTGGAACATGCCCGCTATCCGGGCAGCCTGAAGGACGTCATCACCGCAGGCGAGCAATTGCGAATTTCGCCGGCTATCGCGGGTTTTTTCAAGGGGCTGGGAACGTGCCGCTTCCATAATCATTACGGGCCATCCGAAACTCACGTTGTGACGGCGTACACCCTCGACAAAGACACGGCGCAATGGCCGGCGCTGCCCTCCATCGGCAAGCCGCTGGCCAACACTGAAATTTACATTCTCGACCCTGCTGGGGCGCCGGTTCCCGCAGGCATACCGGGCGAGTTGTTCGTCGGCGGAATCGCGCTTGCCCGCGGTTATCTGGGGCAGGAGGCGATGACGGCGGAGCGCTTCATTGCCAATCCGTTCCAGCCGGGGACGCGGATGTACAAGACCGGCGACCTTGCCCTGTGGGAGCCGGACGGCAACATCAAATTCCTTGGCCGGGCCGACAACCAGGTGAAGATTCGCGGATTCCGCATCGAGCCGGGGGAGGTCGAAGCCCTGTTGGAGACGCATCCCGAGGTCGGCGAAGCGGTGGTGATCGACGTCGAATACGGCGCCGGCGACCGCCGGCTGGTGGCCTACGTGGTGCCAGGTGCGGGGCGGGACATCGACTGCACCGGGCTGCGGGAATTCGTGAAGGAAAAACTTCCCGAATACATGGTGCCTTCCACTTTCGTGGCGATGGAGAAACTGCCCGTCACATCGAGCGGCAAGGTCAATCGTCGGCAATTGCCGCATCCCGGCGACGACGAAACGCGCCAGATTCGCGCGGTGTCCCTTCCTGCTTCGCCCATCGAAGAGGTGCTGCTCGCCATCTGGGCGGAAGTGCTGAAAATCGACGGCATTGGCGTCATGGACAATTTCTTCGAGCTGGGCGGCCATTCCCTGCTGGCTACCCAGTTGATCTCCCGCGTCCGGGCGGCTTTTTCCCTGGATGTTGCGGTGCGCCAGATCTTCGATACGCCGACCGTGCGTGGGCTGGCGCGACATATCGAGACTTGCGGCAGCCAGGGGGCATTGGCGGTTCCGCCCATCGTGCGCGTGCCTCGTGACGGAGAATATCCCCTGTCCTTCGCTCAGGAACGGCTGTGGTTCCTGGATCGCCTGCAGGGCAAGAGCGCCAATTACAACATGTCGGCAGCGATCCGCATCACCGGGGATATCGACGAAGAGGCGCTGCGCCGGAGTCTTTCGGAAATCGTTCGCCGGCATGAAGTGTTTCGGACCCACTTCCGCGAATCCGCCGGCCACCCTGTTGCGTTCATTGCGCCGCATACGGACTTTCCTCTGCCCGAGGTCGATATCGGCGCTTATCCGCCTGGCGAGCGCGCTGCGGAAATCGAACGGCGGATCGCCGCTGAGGCGCTCAACCCTTTCAATCTCGAAGAGGACACCCTGCTCAAGGGCACCTTGCTCAGGCTTCCTGCGGATGCGGCAGAAAAAAGCGCACGCATCCTGTTGCTTGCCATGCATCATATCGTCGCGGACAACTGGTCTTCGGGCGTATTCATCAACGAGCTGACGCAACTCTACGAAGCTTTCCGCCATCATGATGTTGCGAGCGGACAGGCATTCATTTCCCCGCTCCCCGAACTCGACGTTCAGTACGTGGATTTCGCCTGCTGGCAACGGCAGTGGCTGAGCGGAGAGCTGCTCGAAGTCCGGCTCGACTATTGGCGCAAGCAGCTTGCCGGGGTGCCTCCCGTGCTTCAGCTTTCCCCGCGCGGCGCGGAAAGTCAGGGCGCATCGCCGTGTCGGACGGAGTCCTTCAGCGTAAACAGGAAGACCGCCGATAAATTCGTCAAACGCTGTCTGCAGGAAAGCGTGAGCCTGTACATGGGGCTGCTGGCGGTGTATGCCACCTTGCTGTTCCGCTATACCGGAAGGGACGACATCCTCGTCGGTTCCCCCATCGCCAACCGACATTACCGGGAAATCGAGCCGCTGATCGGCTTTTTCGTGAACACCCTCCCGCTGCGCGTGGACCTGTCGGGTGAGCCGAGCTATCGCGACCTCGTGAAACGGGTGCGGAAGATGACGCTTGATGCCTTCACCCATCAGGATGTGCCTTTCGAGCGCATCGTGCGGGAAGTTTGCCCCGACCGGGGAGAAAGCCGCACGCCCCTGGTGCAGGTGATCTTCGCGCTGCAGAACGCGCCGGCGAGCGAGTTCGAACTCGACGGCGGCAGCATGTCCTTGCTGCCCATCCCCGGCGGAGCGGCGAAATTCGACCTGATCCTTTCCATGTCGGAGGAAAACGGAAACCTGCACGGGGTATTCGAGTACGACGCCGGCCTGTTCAATCAGGAAGAGATCGCACGAATGACGAAACATTTCTGCGCTATTCTGGAGCACATCACCGCCAATCCGGACGAAACGCTGGTCGATATTGCGCTGGCCGAAAACGTGGAAGAACAGACGATAGACGAAGCCGAGGAATTCAACTTTTGACACACGAAATGACCGACTGCCTCCTGATCGGCTTCAACGACTACGATTTCGGCAAAACCGTGCAGGCGATACGCGGCAACGACGAAAGCTCGGGCGCCTACCGGGATTTGAATCTCGCCTTCATCGAGCTTGACGGGCAAGCGCGCCGCGCGATGGACATCCTTAACGAGGTGAACGCTACAGGCGAAAAACCGTACCACAATGCCGATTTCCTGTGGCCCGTCATACTCTACCTGGGCAGCTATCTGGCGCGTCGCGGATACAGTTTCGACTACGTCAACCTTTTCCACCTGGAGAAGGAGAAATTGCGCACCAAACTGCTCGCCGGCGGCATACGCAGCGTCGCCATCACCACCACTCTCTACGTGTCGCCCCAGCCCATCATCGAAATCGTCTCCTTCGTCCGGGAATGCGATCCGGACGTCCAAATCATCATTGGCGGGCCATACATCGCCAGCCAGGCCGCCATGATGGACGACGATTCCCTGCGCCAGTTGTTCGCCTATCTCGACGGCGATCTATACGTCATCGGCGCCGAGGGGGAGGGCGCACTGGTGGAAATTCTCAAGGTGCTGCGCGGGGAAGGCAGTTTCGACGCAGTGCGCAACATCGCCTATCGTGGCGAGACGGGTTTCGTCCTGAGCGGACGGGAAACGGAAGAAAATCCACTCGAAGACAATCCGGTCGACTACCAGTTGTTCCCGAAGGCGGAAATCGGCGAATTTCTCTCGATCCGCACGGCCAAATCCTGCCCGTTCGCCTGCGCCTTCTGCGGATTTGCCGAACGCGCCGGGAAATACAAATACCTCGATCTGGCGATGGTGGAAAAGGAACTGGACGCGATTCGCGACCTCGGCGGCGTGACCACGCTGACCTTCCTCGACGACACCTTCAACGTCCCGAAAAAGCGCTTCCGGGAAATCCTGCAGATGATGATAGACAAGGATTACGGCTTCCGCTGGAACTCCTTCTACCGCGCGGACCACGGCGACGAGGAAACCATCCGCCTGATGAAGGCAGCCGGCTGCGAAGGCGTTTTCCTGGGCGTCGAGTCGGGCAGCGACTTCATACTTGAAGCGATGAACAAGACCTCGCGCCGCAAGAACTACATGACCGCCATCCGCCTGTTCCGGGAACACGGCATCGTCACTCATGCCAACCTGCTGGTCGGATTTCCGGGAGAAACCGAGGCAACGGTGGCAGAAACCATCTCCTTGATCGAAGAAGCGTGCCCCGATTTCTTCCGCGCGCAGTTGTGGTACTGCGACCCGATCACGCCCATCTGGCAGCAGAAAGAGAAATTCGGCATACGCGATTTCGCCTTCAACTGGAGCCACAACACCATGGACTTCAGGACCGCGTCGCGGCTGGTCGAGCGCATGTTCCTCTCGGTGCGCAATTCCATCTGGCTGCCGCAACAGGGCTTCGAGTTGTGGAGCGTTTTTTACCTCCAGCGCAAAGGCTTTTCGCTGGCTCAGGTCAAGGGGTTCGTCCGCGCATTCAACGACGCCATCCGGGAAAAGCTGATTTTCCCCGATGCCCGCGAGCCTTCCCCGCAACTGATCGAAAACCTGCACCGCTGGGGCAAACTGCAGAACGAAGTGGACCTCCCCGCAGCCGGAGAATATGCCCCGCTATACGACCCCGAGTCGCAGGAAGACGGTGCGGAAGACACATCCAGGCAGCGGCATGAGGACGAAGACGAAGAATTCCAGTTTTGAATTTGCCGCCCGCACGAACAAGATTGAAAACCCGAAGGAACAAATATCGACATGCTGATTTTCGACAGAAAAATGGTGGAGGAAAAGCAATACTGGCTGCAGCGCCTCTCGGGCGCGCTGGCGCATTCCGCGCCGCGTCCAGACGAATTGCGCCCGAGCGTCAATAGCGGGAATACCGACCGGGTCGCCGTCGATATTTCCGGCGAACTGTTCCGCCAGGTGAACCAGTTGGCCAAGGGAAGCTTCCTGACCGGGACGGTGCTGATGGCGGCGCTGATGGCCTGTTTGCACAAATACACGGGCAATCCGCTCGTGGTGGTGGGCACCCCGTCGCGCAAGCCCGAAACCGGCAGCATCGGCAACGCGCTGGCGATTGTGGAACGGGTGGAGCCTGGCCTTGCTTTCCGCGAATTGCTGATGCGCCTGCGCCAGACCCTGCTCGACGCCTACGCCAACCAGCGTTACCCGCATGACCGCCTGCTCAAGGATCTGGGCTGGGAAGCGGCGCCCAACCGTTGCCCGCTTTTCGACGTGGCGCTGGTGTTCGACGCGCTGCACGACCCTTTGCCGGCGCTGGGCAACGACATCACCTTTTCCTTCGCCGCCGGAGCGGATCGCATCGCCGGTTGGATCGACTACAACGCCGATCTCTACCGGCGCGACAGCATGGCGCTGCTGGCCGGATACTTTCTGAACATGCTCGCGGAAGGCGTCGCCGACCCCAAAAAAACCATAGTCGAACTGCGCATGGTGCCCGACGAAGCATTGCAGCGCACGCTGGCGGCCTGGAACGATACCCAACGCGACTTTCCCGATCATCACCACATCCTCGCGCTGGTCGAGCAACAGGCGGAGAAAACGCCCGATGCCCCGGCCCTGGTTTTCGCGGACAAGCGCCTTTCCTATCGCGAGATGCTGGCGCAGGCGGGGAATCTGGCCGCAGCTCTCCAGGCGCGGAAAGTCGGGCCTGAAGTGCTGGTTGGTATTTGCCTGAAAGATCCGCTCGAAACGATACTCGCCGTGCTCGGCGTCCTGAAGGCGGGCGGCGCGTTCCTGCCGCTGGACCCCGGCTATCCCGACGAGCGCATCGCCTACATGGTCGAGGATTCCGGCGTGGCGCTGCTGCTCGCGGATCGGGAAATCCAGGCCAGAATCCCAAACCGCGCGGCGGACGTGGTCGAACCCGGCGAACTATTCGCCCAGGCATGCGTCCACCCCGTCGTTACCGAAGCCGGGCCGGAAAATGCCGCATACGTGATTTATACCTCCGGCTCCACGGGGAAACCCAAAGGCACCGTGCTGCGCCATCGCGGCCTGTGCAACCTGGCCCGCGCCCAGAGCCGTTTTTTCGGCGTCGAGCCGGGCAGCCGGGTGCTCCAGTTCGCCTCCTTCAGTTTCGATGCCTCGGTATCCGAAATTTTCATGGCTCTATGCGCCGGTGGGGCGCTGCATCTCGCCCAGCGCGACGCGATGCTGCCGGGCGCGCCGCTGCTCGCCTTGCTGCGCGACCAGCGCATAACTCACGTCACCTTTCCGCCCTCGCTGCTGGCGGTTTTGCCCCACGAAGCGCTGCCCGAACTGCGCTGCCTGATTGTCGCGGGCGAGCCATGTAGCGCCGAAGTCGCGGAAAAATGGTCCGTCGGGCGAACTTTCTTCAATGCCTACGGCCCCACCGAAGCCACGGTTTGCGCCACTATCGGCCGCTACGGCGGCAGCGGGCGGCCTTTGATCGGGCGGCCTGTCGACAACACCCGTATCCACATCCTCGATTCCGCGCAACAGCCGGTCCCGGTCGGCCTGCCCGGCGAGCTGCATATCGAAGGCGTCGGGCTGGCGCGCGAATACCTCAAGCGCAGCGAACTGAGCGCAGAGAAATTTATTTCCAGCGGTATTGGCCGTCTCTACAAAAGCGGCGACCTGGCTCGCTGGCTGCCCAGCGGCGAGATCGAATTTCTCGGGCGCATCGACCATCAGGTCAAGGTGCGCGGCTTCCGCATCGAGCCGGACGAAATCGCCGCCAATCTGTCCGAACATCCGCAGGTGAAGAATGCCGTCGTGGTGGTGCGCGAAGACATTCCGGGCGAACCATGGATCGTTGCCTACGTGGTCCTGGCAAACCCGGATACGAAAATGGACGAGTTGCGGCTTTACCTGCGCAACAAACTGCCGGAGTACATGCACCCCTCTCATATCATCCCGCTGGCCGAATTTCCCCTCTCGCCTAACGGAAAGATCGACCGCAAGGCGCTACCCTCGCCGGACTCGGTGCGCAAGGGGGCGGGCGGCAAAGGCGCGATTGCGCGGGACAACCTGGAACTCGCTCTGGTGCAAATCTGGGAAGACGTCCTGAACCAGCGCCCGGTCGGCGTAACCGACGATTTTTTCGGCCTGGGCGGCCATTCCCTGCTCGCCGTAAAGCTGATGAGCCGCATCCAGCAGGTATTCGAACGCAAGCTGCCGCTGGAACTGTTGTTCAGCCACCCGACCGTCGAAGCCCTGGCACGCGAACTGCGCCACGAAACCCATGCCGCCGCCGACTGGTCCGCGCTGGTCCCGCTGCGCCCCGCAAAAGCCGACGGCAAGCCGCCGCTCTTCTGCGTCCATCCCGCAGGCGGCAGGGTGCTCTGTTACGTCAAACTGTCCCAGGCCCTGGGCGAGGAACAACCCATCTACGGCCTGCAGGCCCGAGGTTTCGAGCCGGGACAGCAACCCTACGCCGACATCGAGGAGATGGCAGCATCCTACCGCGACGCCATGAAAACAGCCCAGCCCGAAGGCCCGTACCAAATCCTCGGCTGGTCGGGCGGCGGCATCGTCGCCTTCGAAATCGCCCGCCAGCTCCAGGCGGCAGGCGACCAGGTCGCGCTCCTCGCCCTGGTGGATGCCTACGCCCCGAGCGCCTTGCCCGAGCATCTGACCCGGCAAGACGAAGCCCAGCTCTTCAAGGCGCTGCTCACCGAGGAAATCCCCACCGTCTCGCTGGACGAACTGCGCAGCTATTCGCGCGACGAACTGCTGGCCTACGTCACCGAACGGCTGATCGAAGCGGACATCATCCCGCCCGACTTCGGCATCGCGGAAGTCAGTCGCTTTTTCGAAGTCTACAAAACCAATTGCCGCCTGGCCCACAGCCCGGTCGGCTCAAGTTATCAAGGAAAAATCCACCTCTTCCGCGCTCGGGATGAAGCAGCGCTACAGTTGCGCTACGCACCCGACGACGCCTCTCTCGGCTGGCAAAGCTGCGCGACGGAAGGTGTTGAGATATGCACCGTTCCGGGTAACCACAACAGCATGATGGAAGACCCGCATGTGGCGGTTTTCGCCGAGGAATTAAGGAACCGTCTTTGATGAATGAACTGGTGTTGCTGCACAATCGCGCAAGGGCGCGAAATTTTCGGGTTGAGCGCGCATGAGCAATAAACGCATTCGCAACAGCAGCGCCGAAATCCGCTCATCGGCGGCGGAATACCTGACTTTTATCGCCGCCAGTGGCAAGGGCGGTGTTCAAGCGGTTTATGCCGCTGAAAACGTCTGGCTCACCCAGAAGATGATGGGGCAGCTCTACGACGTTGAAACACACACCATCAACTATCACCTGAAAAAGGTTTTCTCCGACAGCGAGTTGCAAGAGGATGCAGTTATTCGAAATTTTCGAATAACTGCTGCCGACGGAAAAAATTACGACACCCAGCATTACAATCTCGCCGCGATCATCGCCGTCGGCTACAAGGTCAATTCCGAACGCGCCGTGCAGTTCCGAAAATGGGCCACCACCATCATTGAGTCCTTTACCATCAAAGGCTTTGCGATGGATGACGAGCGCCTGAAAAATGACGGATCAGTGCTCACCAAGCAGTATTTTGAAGAGCAGTTGCAACGCATTCGGGAAATCCGCCTCTCCGAGCGCAAGTTCTACCAGAAAATCACCGACATCTACGTCACCTCAATCGACTATGACATCACGGCGCAAGCCACGAAGCGTTTTTTCGCCACTGTGCAAAACAAGCTGCATTGGGCCATCCACGGGCAAACGGCGGCAGAAGTCATCTACCATCGTGCCGATGCTGAAAAAGACAATATGGGGCTAACGACCTGGAAGGACGCACCGAAAGGAAAAATTCAAAAATTCGATGTGACCGTCGCCAAAAACTATTTGACCGCAAACGAAATGGCACAATTGCAGCGGCTGGTTTCGGCCTACCTCGATCTTGCAGAAGACATGGCGCTCCGGCAGATCCCGATGACCATGCAGGATTGGGAAATCCGCCTGAACCGTTTTATCAAAGCGACAGACCGGGAAATTTTGCAGGACGCAGGAAAGGTGACGGCGGAAATTGCCAAGGCCCACGCGGAAAGCGAATTCGAGAAATACCGCATCGTACAGGACAGAATGTTTGTGAGTGATTTTGATGCGGCGGTGAAAGAACTGAGCAAGCCTTCCCCGACATGAGCGGCCTTTCGCCGCGCAACCTGCTTTCAATGAAGCTATTTGCCGAGGCTTTCCCGGAAGGCTCAATTGCGAAACAAGCTGTTTCGCAATTACCCTGGAGTCATATCATCCGGCTGCTCCAGATATCGAAGCCGAACTGGCCGGGGACATGGGAAACATGGAATGAGAGAAAAATGATTGAACTCGAACACGCCCTGTTTGCCAGTCTGGACAAAACTGTACAGGTGCAACCATGATCCAGTCGTCACAAGATGCTGCATATATCCAGCTTTATGTCAGTATTCGTCAACTGGTTCTGGATGCGCGCCAAGCGGTCAGCCGTGCGGTGGACACCTGCCAGGTCATGGCGAGTTTTGAAATCGGGCGGCATATTGTCGAACATGAACAACAGGGCGCGCAACGCGCAGAGTATGGCAAGCAGGTACTCAAAGAGTTGGCCCATCAGCTTACCGGCGAGTTTGGGCGCGGCTTTTCACGCAGCAACCTGGAGTACATGCGCAAGTTTTACCTGGCCTATAGAGATCGCCTGCCGGACAATTCCCAGATGCCATCTGGGAAATTGCCATCCGCGCCGCCGCACAAATCCCGGATGCCATCTGGCGTATTGCCCGAAACCGGGCCATTTGTGCAACGGCCCGTTGCACAAATGGCCTTCCGTCTCAGTTGGTCGCAATATGTTTTTCTGATAGGCATCAAGAGCAACGAAGAGCGTGACTTCTACGAAATCGAAGCGGCCAGCAACGGATGGACGCTCCCCGAACTCAGGCGCCAGTTCAACTCCGGCCTGTACGAACGCCTCGCCCTGAGCCGGGACCAAGACGGCATCCGCCAACTGGCGCAGCAAGGCCAAACCGTCACCGCCCCGAAAGATCTGTTCAAAGACCCCTACGTGCTCGAATTCCTGGGGCTGGAAGAGCGCGACCACTACAGCGAAAACGACCTCGAAACCGCCATTATCGACAAGCTCGAACATTTCCTGCTGGAACTGGGCAAGGGATTTTTGTTCGAGGCGCGTCAAAAGCGCTTTACGCTGGATGGCGACCATTTCTTCGTTGACCTCGTTTTCTACAACCGTCTGCTGCGCTGTTATGTATTGATTGATCTCAAGCTCGGCAAGCTCGCGCATCAGGATCTGGGCCAGATGCAGATGTACGTGAACTACTTCGACCGTTACGTGAAGCAGGACGACGAAGCGCCCACTGTCGGCATTCTGCTGTGCAAAATGAAAAGTGACGCGCTGGTGGAAATCACCCTGCCCAAGGACAGCAACATCTCCGCCGCGCGTTACCAGACTTGCCTGCCGGACAAGGAAATACTCAAGCAGGAACTGCTGCACTGGGCGGAAGGTCAAGGCGACGGGAATATGGATGGAGAACAAAATGATTGAACCTGAAACGCTGAATTTCGACAGCCTGGTCGCCGCCATCGAGCGAACGCACTCCGCATTGGCGGAGCAAGCCCGCAAGGCCGTCAACATCAGCCTGACCTTGCGCAATTGGTTCATCGGTTACCACATCGCCGAATTCGAGTTGCAAGGCGCGGACCGCGCCAGCTATGGCGACAAACTGTTTGCCGAGTTATCCAGGGCACTGCGCGATCAGTCGTGTCAGCAATACCGGGCGACGCCAGCTTTATGGCTACCTGGCCTTTTATCGCACCTATCCCCAGATAGTGCGGGCACCGTCCGCACTATCTGCACGGATCGTATCTCCCACGCGGCTGGAAGAGAAAGTGCGGACACTGTCCGCACAATGCCCGGATGTCCCGACGCTGGACGCGGATGAAAATCTTCAGTTGTTTCGAAGGTTTTATCGTGTGTACTGCGACCGTGTTGCAATTTCGTACCCACCGGGTACGAAATTCGGAGAGGCACAAAAATCGTACCCGGCGGGTACGAAATCCGG
>Ga0105091_10000381_pt1 | contig 18357 bp, 10 predicted proteins | sample PPLLak1March2015_FD_87022 | JGI IMG/M metagenome (GOLD analysis project Ga0105091, IMG submission 87022) | Freshwater sediment microbial communities from Prairie Pothole Lake near Jamestown, North Dakota, USA - PPLs Lake P7 Core (1) Depth... | ecosystem: Environmental > Aquatic > Freshwater >... | reverse complement strand
GCGCCAACTACCGAGCTCCAGGGGTTCACTGGGTGGCCCGCTTACTGCGCTCCGGGCTGAAGCCCGTTCGCTCCGTGCGCGGCTCTCTGCATCCGGCGGCGGTTTCGAGATATGTATAAAGAGCAGGCCTCTGCCGCCGCCCTCCATAAAAGGCGTCTCACCGCTGGGGTGGCGGCTCTGAAACAACTAGACCCCATTCTGACTTCTGCGCTTTCATTGAAAGTCCGGCGTGACCGAGCAGGCAGCCGTCCAGAGGTCTTCGAAGACGCGCGATTGAGAGACCCGACGGTCAGGGGGTAAGCGGCAACCTCCGTTCGACTTGAAGATGTCCCTCAGCCGAGCCGCCTCAAACACCATTCCTGCCTGCTCGAGAGTGCGCGCAGCGAGCAGGTACTCGCGCCGACCCGTCCTGATGCCCGCACTTCCGCTGAATCTTCGGAATACGTCAAGCTCGGCAGGCGTCGACCAGATCGAGACGGTCTGACACTCGGTCCCAACTCTGAAGGAGGTTGCCTTCGGGCAGCTGAGATCCAGCCGTTCGTAGAGTCGGTCGTCGCCTTTGACCAGGCGCAATGCCTGTTCGCGCGTGAGGCGGAGCGGGAAAGCTCGGGTTGTTACGCGACCAGCCAGCATTTCGATCAGTGGTTCTGTCACCGGCCGTTCCCCGCCGTCCAGTGCCGAGGTCCCGAAGATGCTCGAACCGAAGTACCGAGGCGCGACAAAAACCGGTCCTTCGCGGGGGGCCGGTCGGTGATAACCCACGCCCTCGCGCCCCTGCAATCTGTCCGGGATCCTTTGTCGGCTTTCGAGCAGGGAGGTCGGAAAGCAGGTGTTGAGCAGCACCCAGCGGATGCCCGGCGCAAGTTCGCGGAAATCGTGCGAAAGCTGTCCGACAGTCACCCATTCGATCGTCTTCCTCTCCGGGTGCTCAAGATAGAAGCCCGCCCCTGCTATGGAGTGACCGGAGAGGACGACCACACCGTTCTCTGCCAAACCCGCTTCTTTCTGCCGCTGGTCGATCCGGCGAATTGACTCGCGTAACTCACCCAAGTCGTCCGCCGTGAAACGATGCGCCGGCGGGATGAAGGCGAAACCGGAGCTGGCGTTTTGAAAGAAGGCGTGGACGATCAGAAACGTATTCCGCTGGCGGATCGCCTCAGCGGCAGCCAACCGAATCTGATTCTTTCCTGGCTTAACCTGTTTGCTCATCCCGGCGTGGATTATGCGGACGGGGGTGATGGGCGTCAACCTCCCTCACCGTCTCGGCAGGTCGCTTTTCTCGTGGGAGCCGCGTACGCAACGACATGTAAGAGCCTTGACAGGCAAAATCCCCCACAGTATAGTCGGCTCGCCTCAGTACAAGGCCGTTTTCTAGCGCCTTAGCGGGACGGTCCCAACGTCCAAAACCGGCGATCGGAAGTAAGCTTTACCTTTCAAGCGAGGAGGTCTTGTGGACGACATCAAGTTGACGAACCTGCCAGAAGAAGAAGAAAAAAAGAAGGAATCCGAGGAAGAGCTGAAAGATGTGCGCGGCGGTATCAGCAGTGAGCCGGTCTATCTCACGGCGAACACGTTGAGCACGACGAGCCTGTTGGGAACGGCGAGCACGAATCCGCTTAAAACCATCACTACTCCGACGCTGACCCCGGACATGGTGAACCCGCTCGCCGGGAAGTAGTGGCGAGGAACCCGCGATTACCTGCACCGACAGTACCGTGAGCAAGGTTCACGGCCTGTCGGTTGCTCCCGACTGAACGGCGTGCCTGCACTGCACTCCCGGTGAAGAGCGACCCAGGGAGAAGGAGCGGTTGAGATTGCGATTGACCTGCCGGTCGCGCCAAAAGCCTTTTCTTTTCGCCGCGCTCGCCGTGTTTTCCGTCTTCCCCGCTCTCGCGCTGGATCCCCAGAAATCCCTAAGACAATACCGACTAGACACTTGGAGCGGTGAGGACCTGCTTCCTCAGGCCTCCGCCCAATGCATTTATCAGACTCAAGACGGCTACCTTTGGATCGGAACGATGGAGGGCGCCGTCCGTTTCGATGGCGTTCGTTTTGTCACCTTCAACAAGGCAAGCCAGCCGGCTTTCTCTTCCGACGACATCACTGCGTTCTTCGAGAAGCGGGACAAGAGCCTGTGGATTGGGACCTGGGGCGGAGGAGTCCTGCGCTTTCAGGAGGGCCGCTTCTCCGCCGCTACTAAATCAACCGTCTTTTCCAGCAGCCACGTGCTGTGCCTTGCGGAGGAAGACGGCGGTTCGCTGTTGATCGGCACCAGCGAAGGCCTGTGGCGCCTGGAAGGCAGCAAGGCGACCAGGATCAAGAGCGGTTCTGCACCTGACCCGCTGTCCGGCCGCATCGGCAAGATCGAGCGTGCGCATAGCGGCGGATTCTGGGTAGGCACAGGCCTCGGCGTGGTGCGGCTGCGTGAGGGGAGGACCGAGATCGCACCTGGCCTGACCAATCTCCCGGTGCGGACGCTATGCGAAGATCGCCAGGGCCGCCTCTGGGTGGGGTCAACCGACGGGCTGTACTTTTGGGATGGACGCGAGTTCAGGACTGTCCAGCTGGGCTCCGATCTGGCCGGCAAACGGGTCCAGGCACTGATCGAAGACCGCGACGGCAACATTTGGGCCGGCGTGGAGCGGTCGGGGCTTGTTCGAATTAACGGCGGCCAAACCGAGAGGCTCACGAGCCGGGAGGGACTCTCCGATGACGACATCATTTCCCTGGCGGAGGACCGCGAGGGAAACCTCTGGGTGGGTACGTTCCGGGCGGGGATCAACCGCCTCAAAGACGGGAGCCTGACCGCGTTTGACCGGTCGCTTGGCCTGTCCCATGACTGCGCCTGGTCGGTCTTCGAGGATGCCCGAAAGACGCTCTGGATCGGAGCGGAAGAGGGCCTCAATTCCATCACCGCGGCCGGACCCATTGTTCAGCATCCGGTCTTCAAGGATTACTGCGTCCTGACGATGGCAGACGCGGCCGACGGCGGACTCTGGGTGGGCACTTTCGAGAAAGGGCTGGCGCTCTATCAGAACGGCCGTGTCCGATGGTTTGATTCGAAAGACGGAATCGATCTCAACCGCGTTTCGCTGCTCTTCCGCGACGGTGACCGGGTTTTCATCGGCGGCTCGCCAGCCGGGCTGTACTGCCTGGAAAACGGGCGGTTTCGGCCGGCGTATCCAAAAGACAACTATGCCGACGCTTCAACCATCCTCAGGGCGCCCGACGGGACAATCTGGCTGGGCACCGACAGGGGAGTTGTCCGCCTCACCGCCGGGGGAGCAGAGACCTGGGACTCCAAGGACGGGCTGGCCGGAGATCGGGTGCTGTCCCTGCATCTGGACCGGTCAGGTGTGCTCTGGATAGGAGCCGAGCTCGGATTAAGCCGCCTGCAGGATGGCCGTCTCACCAGCTTCAAGGTAGCCGACGGCCTGCCGCACAACACGATCACACGAGTGCTGGAGGATGAGGCCGGCAATCTCTGGCTGGGTTCCAGCAAGGGGATCTTCCGGATCAACAAGAAAGCCCTCGAAGAGTACGCCTCGGCGCGGGCAGCTGGAAGTAACACCACCGGACCCCACGCACGCCTTGACTGCAAGACCTATGACAAGGCGGACGGCATGAAAAGCAGCGAGTGCAACAGCGGGAACCCGACAGCCGGCTGGAAGAGGCAGGACGGCTCTCTCTGGTTTCCGACGTTGCGGGGAGCGGTCCGCATTATCCCCTCTCGATTGAGAGCGAATGCGGTTCCGCCACCGGTTCACGTTGAAGAGCTGACGGTCGACGGGCGAACACTGGACACGGTTTCGGCGGAAGCCCCCGCCGGAAGCCGCCAGTTCGAATTCCGATACACGGGCCTCTGTCTCTATGCCCCGGCCCAGGTCCGTTTCAAATACCGGCTGGACGGCTTTGACGCGGACTGGATCGAGCCGGAGCTCGGACGAGATCGCATCGCCCATTACACCAACCTGCCACCTGGCGAATACACGTTCCGCGTTCTGGCGGGTAACAACGACGGAGTTTGGAGCCCGTCGCCGGCGAGGCTCCGTTTTGCCTTGGTTCCGAGTTTTTACCAAACCTATTGGTTTTACGCGCTCTGTGGATTCTGCCTGCTCGCGGCCGGCGGCGCGCTTTACTACACGGCCTGGCGAATGCTGGCCAGCTGGCGGCTGACCCGAAAACTCACTCGCTACCACTCGCAGAAAGTGCTCCTCGAAATGCGTTCCGGGAGGAGCTCGCTCAAACGAGGATTGATCAGCGACAGGAGACGAATCACGATTTTCTTTTCGGACCTCGCTGGCTTTCAGCAACTGGTCGAGCACCTCCCTCCTGAAGAGTTGACTCGCCTGATGAACGACTACCTCACCGAGATGGTGCCCCTGGTCGAAAGTCACGGCGGCGTGTTGACTGGGTTCCAAGGCGAGGGGCTGATGGGTCTTTTCGGTGCGCCGGACGCCATGGAACCAGCCGAACAAGCAGGCAGGGCCGTGCGCATGGCGGTGGCCATGCACGGGAAGATGGCCGAGCTCCGGGTGAAATGGCGTGAAGAAGGACTGCCGTACGAGATCAGTATCCGAATCGGCATTGCCCAGGACTACGTTACGGTCGGCAATTTCGGGTCGAAAGAGCTGATGGAGTACACGGCGATAGGCGCCGGGGTGAACCTGGCTAGCCGGCTCCAAAGCAACTGCACCCCGGGAAAGACACTAGTCAGCTTCCCCGTCTACGTCGCAACTCGCGATGAGTTCCGATACGGGGACAGTGTGTACCGCGAATTCAAAGGCTTCGCGCGCAGAGTGAGGGTCGCCGAGCTTACAGCCGAGGGAGTGGAAGAAGCGCAGGAACAAGAACGGGGGGTGGCGGTATGAGGAGCCGGCTGTGCTCTACCCCTGATACGCATTTTTTGCCCCCAGAGGGGGCGGATGTTTATAGTATTCGGGCAAAAAGCACCAGGCGCCCCAGCGGGGCGCGATGTTCTGAAGAGGCTGCGGAACATCGCGCCCCGCTGGGGCGCCCGTTTCCCTCCCTCGGACCGACTATAGACATCCGCCCCCTCCGGGGGCAAAAGCCGGCAAAGAATCCCAGGCTCGAAGCCTATCGTTATTTGAGCGCTTGTACCCCAACGGGTTCTGCTACGCGACCCCCTTGCGGTCGGAAAGTGTGTAGAGCGGGCAGTCTTTCCCGCCGGACTCCACGAACCGCCTGCATTATCCTTGCCGTCGCCCTCCAGCTGTCCCTTGCCTTTGCGCTCGACCCCGCGCGGTCTATCCGCCAGTACCGGCTCGATGCCTGGTCGAGCGAGGAGGTGCTCCCACAGCTTTCTGTCCAGTGCCTGACCCAGACTCGAGACGGCTACCTCTGGATGGGAACCATGGAGGGGGTCGTACGCTTTGACGGAGTGCGCTTCACCTGCTTCAACAGCATAACCACAGAAATCCTCTCGACGGATGACGTACCCGCGCTCCTTCAGACCTCGAACGGCGGCGTCTGGCTAGGAACCTGGGGAGGAGGCATCTTCGAGTTTCGAAACGGCAAAATCAGTCGACTTGCCGGTGACAAGATCCTGGGAGATGGACGGATCAAGAGTTTCCTCGAGGATCGCGAAGGCAGAATCTGGGTAGGAACTCCCGCCGGTATTCACTGCTGGAAAGACGGGCATTGGAGCGAGCCAGACAAAAACTGGGGACCCAAACGCCTGAACGTGAACGCTATCCTTCAGCGAAAGGACGGAAGCCTCTGGTTTGGAACCGCCGACGGAGCCGCCCGCCTGGAGGGCGACCGCTTGCGATGGTACCGCACTGGTGACGGCCTCCCCGGCGACAATGTCAGGGCCTTGGTCGAGGACAAGGCCGGGACTCTTTGGATGGGAACCGGCAAGGGACTGTGCCGACTGCGTCAAGGCCGGCTGAAGTCCTACGAGCTCCCGGGCGGCGCCAGCAATCAGGACATCCTCTCGCTATGCCTCGACCGCGATGGGAATCTCTGGATCGGGACCGACGGCGGCGGACTGAATCGAATGCGGGATGAGTCGCGGGCAATGTCTGAGACCCAGGCCGGGATAATCGAGCGGCTGACCACTGTCGAAGGACTCCCGGCCGATTCTGTCTGGGCGATCCTGGAGGACAAGGAGGGAAGCCTCTGGATCGGAACGTTTGGCGGAGGACTCGCCCGCCTTCAGGAGTCGAAGTTCGTCACCTACGATTCCGCCTCCGGCCTGCCCGATGACCTTGTCTGGACGATTTACGAGGACGATGACCAGAATCTGTACTTTGGCACAGATGTGGGCCTCGCGGTCCTGAGCGGGGGCCAGGTTCGGACTCTCGGAGTCACTGAAGGTTTCCGGAAGGGCGGGGCAACAGCGGTGCTCAAGGACAGCCGGGGTAACCTTTGGGTTGGAGGAGGATTCGAGGGCCTGTACCGGTTGAAAGCCGGAAGGGCGATTCCCGAGGTTAAGCCGGACGGCCAGGACTTCGAACATGTTTACAGCATCCTGGAAGACCGCGCGGGAACCGTCTGGGTGGCTACGCGAGGCGGCGGGCTCAAGTACCTGCGCGACGGCCGCTGGCAAGTGATGACCCGCCGTGACGGCCTTCCCGACGATTCCATTCGCGTGCTTCTGGAGGATCACAGGCAAGGCATCTGGATGGGGACCGAACAGTCCGGGCTGATTCACATGGATAACGGGCAGTTCACCAGCTATACCAGGCAAAAAGGTCTACCGGACGACTCCATCCGTTCTCTCTACCAGGACAGCGACGGGGCGCTTTGGATCGGGACCGCCGGAGGCGGGCTGAGCAGGCTTCTAAAGGGAAAGTTATCAAGCTTCACGACCGGACAGGGCCTCTTCAACAACACGGTCTACCAAATCCTGGAAGATGACCTGGGCCATCTGTGGATGAGCTGCAACCGCGGCATTTTTCGGGTCGCTAAAAAGGATCTGGATCTTGCCGCTTCCTCAACATCCGCGCGCATTCGATGCGACGTCTACGGGCGTCCGGACGGGATCAAGAGCAGCGAATGTAACAACGGGGGCCATCCTGCGGGAATCAGGACCCAGGACGGAAGGATCTGGTTTCCGACGCTGCAAGGCGCAGTGGCGATTGATCCGGCGCACTTCCCCGTCAATCGGATCGCTCCGCCGGTCGTAATAGAGGACTTTCGCGCGGGGCGAACGAGCCTGCCGCTCCAATCTCGGCTGGTCCTAAAGCCGGAGCAAAACGACCTCGAGTTCCATTTCACGGCCCTAAGCCTTTTCGCTCCCGAGCGCGTCAGTTTCCGATACCAACTTGCCGGCAGCGATCCGGATTGGCTCGAGTTGAGTCCGGGCCGCCAACGAATCGCTTTCTACACCAACGTCCCGCCCGGCCAGTACAGCTTCCGTGTGATCGCCTGCAACAACGACGGGCTTTGGAGCGAGACCGGGGCTACCGTGACTTTTGAGCTGCTGCCTCAGTGGCACCAGACGAGATGGTTCTATGCGGCTCTGGGCTTGGCGCTGGTCCTTTCTGGCGGCGGCCTCGCCCACGGAGCGAAACGTGCGCTGGGCAGTCTTCGCTTGAATCGAAGCCTGACCCATTACCACTCGCGCAGCCTCGTCGAGACCGTCAAGGCCGGTGAGCTGGAGCAGGAAGCGCACCGCGATGAGCGGCGCGTCCTCACGATATTCTTTTCCGATCTCACGGGTTTCTCCGATTTGACCGACAGGACTGAGCCGGAACGGGTGAGCCGACTCATTAATGAGTACCTGACCGCCATGTCGTCCCTGATCAACGAGCACCAGGGTACGTTCGGCCGATTCATGGGCGACGGCATTATGGCCTTCTTTGGTGCTCCCCGCGCGTTGCCGCCGGAGGAGCAGGCCCGACGGGCGGTCGCGATGGCCGTCGCCATGCAGCGGAAAATGAAGGGACTGGCCGACAAGTGGCTTAACGAAGGACTCGACCACGATATTCGCATCCGGATGGGAATCGCGCAGGGTACCGTCACCGTAGGCCACTTTGGATCAAGCCAGCTCATGCAGTACACGGCTGTCGGCGCCGGAGTCAACCTGGCAAGCCGGCTGGAGAAGAACTGTCCCCCGGGCAAGGTGTTGGTGAACCAGGCAATCTACGACGCGGCAGGGATTGCAGGAGTCGCGCTCAGCGTCCAAGAGGCCAACTGCTGGGTTTTGGATCCGGAGGGTTGAATTTTGGATATGGAGTGCGGGCGCTGGGGCGGCCTAGGTTTTGTTTTGGCCCCAGCGGGGGCCAAAACAAAACCTAGGCCGCCCCACCGCCCGCACTCCACATCGAAAAAAGAGTTAGGGCAGACTTTATGTTTCAAAAGGTAATCTTCACCGTAGGCAATCACGATTTTACCGGCGACGAGATCCTTGCCTGGGCCGAGGCGCGCGGAGAATTGCAGGGTGTGCGGGACAAACTCCGGGACGCCTTGACGTGCTCCCTCTATGCGGAAGAGGAAGGCTTCAAGGTCGACAAAGCCAAGGTCCAGGCTGCCTCCGAGGAGCTGCGCTACAAGAACCAGCTCAAACAGGCGGCGGAAACCGAGCGTTGGCTGAGATACTACGACCTGACCGTCCGTGATTTCACCCTGTACCTCGTCCGCCACCTTTGGCTTGACCGGTTCCGACCTCAGCTCGATGCTCTTCGTCCGGTCTACGCCCCGGGCACCGACTCGATTACGGCGGCCTTTTGGCCCGAGCTGATCTTCGGAGGGCATTTTCGCCTCTTGGCAAAACAGCTGGCCCGGCGCTTCGCCCTTGTCCAGGAGCGGCAGACGCCTGGGAGCGCAGGCATCCTGCCTGCTAGTGCCCTTACCACAATCGATAGTGCAAGCGGGACAAGCAGGCAGGATGCCTGCGCTCCCAGGGAAATGGAGCAGCTCTACTCAGAGGAGTGCGCTAAAGTGCTGACCGACGGCGCGCTGGAGCGGGCACTCAGGGCCAGGCGCCAGGACTTGATCCGAGTTGAGTTTGAAGAGGCCGTCTTTCCAGACGAAGCCATGGCGCAGGAGGCGCTCCTTTGCGTTCGGGAAGACGGCGAATCGTTTCAGGAAGTTGCGAAACGGGCTGGCGTGACACGGCAAACACACTCGGCGTTCTTAGGACAACTTGCAGGCGAGGAACTTAACCTGCTCCAGTCAGCGCGCAGCAGCCAGATCCTGGGTCCGGCTCGCGCTCCTGCCGGCTTCCGGGTGATCTTCGTCGCCCGGAAAGGAGACCCCGACCTGCATGACGCCGAAATTCATGCTCTCATTACAGAACCCTTACTTAACTGCTTTTTTGCCGCCATCGAATCTCGACACGTGATTTGGGGGGAGGACCGATGATCAGCGCTACGGAGGCGTCCGCCGCCTCGTCAGCTTTTCTCCGATTGCTCCCGGAGGAGCACCGGCAAACAGTCGCTTCTCGATTCAAGGAGGTCCGTTTCGGCTTCGGCGAAACCATAGTCCGGGAAGGTGAGCCGGGGGACGCATTCTACATTTTGACTTCCGGCCGGGCTCGTGTCTTCAAGCTTTCGAATGAGGGCGAGGAGATAGCGCTTAACGTGCTGAAGCCGGGGGACGAGTTCGGCGAAATGGCGCTGCTGGAGGGTGTGAGCCGCGCAGCCAGCGTCCGGTGCAGCTCCGATGTGTCGGCTCTGCGCCTCGATCGGTCCGACTTCCTCGATCTTGTTCAGGAGATGCCAGCGCTGCGCGAGTACCTTGAACTGCGCTCACGTCATCGCACACTACACAATTTCCTTGCCCAGTTTACCGAGCTTGGAAAGGCCCCGCTCCCGGCCCTCCGCGCCTTGCTGGAACGACTTCAACCGCTGGTCGTTGCCCGCGGGGAGACTCTGATCCGGGAAGGTGAACCGCCAGGCCCGATGTACATCATGCAGGAAGGCCGCATCCGGGTCTTCAAGACCGTCGGAAGTCGGGAACACAACCTGGCTTTCCTGCGAGCCGGAGACTACCTGGGCGAGCTGTCCGTTCTGAGAGACGCACCCCGGGCTGCTACGGCCGTTGCGCTGAACGACTGCCGGCTCCTGGCGCTCGCCGCCGACGCTCTGCAATCGCTCCTCGTCGACTTCCCCGAGTTGAGAAAGATCTTCGAGGACCGAGCGGCGCTTTACCGGGCCGATAAGGAAGCCAGGATACCGCTCGATTTCCAGGAGGAGATGCTTCCTGCTGAAACCGCCGTGCACGACAAAACGGCGCTTGAGGAGGCGGAGACCGCTGCCCTTCCATCCGATCAAGAGCCGTTTATGTCACCGGAAGGCTACTTCCGGAAGAGACGGCGGGTTCTGGCCTTCCCGTTTCTTCGCCAGGTGGACGAAATGGACTGCGGCGCCGCCTGCCTGGCCATGATGTGCCGGTACTTCGGCAAGCGAGTCAGCCTGGCTCGCATTCGCCAGCTGGCGCAGACCGCCTACGACGGGACCAGCCTGAGTGCGATCTGCAGCGCCGCCCAGGAGCTGGGATTGGCAGCCCGCGGACTGAAGGTGGAGCTGAAGCATCTGAAGCGACTGCCGCTTCCCGCCATCGTCCATTGGCAGGGCAATCACTGGATCGTGCTCGTGCACGTGGGCCGGCGCTACGTTCGTGTGGCCGATCCGGCGGTGGGGATCAAGCGTATCCGGCGCACTGAGTTCGAGGCGAAGTGGTCGGGTTTTGCTGCCCTGTTCGACTATACCGAGGCTTTCGAAGCGGTGCCGGAAGGCAAGTCGGGGCTAACCTGGGTCTACCAGTTCATCCGACCGTACAAGTGGATTCTGACCCAGGTTTTCGGCCTTGCTGTCGTCGTTAGCCTGCTTGAAATGCTCTCACCGGTTTTCACGCAGGTAATCGTCGACCGTATCGTCGTCGACAAGGATGTGTCCTCACTCCAGATGATGGTCGGCGCGATGCTCGTCGCTCTTTTCTTTATGCTCGCTGCGGGGCTGCTGCAGCGCTACATGCTGAGCTTCGTCGCGGTGCGTGTGGATGCCTCCATCCTCGATTTCCTCACGCGCAAGATGCTCGCGCTTCCGATGTCTTACTTCAACTCCCGGCGCACGGGCGATATCCAGCGCCGCCTGGCCGGCGCTCGCCAGATTCGCGAATTCGTGGTTCAAAACGGAATAGGCGGAATGCTCGCCCTGGTACAGCTGGCCGCAGCACTGGGGATAATGGCGGTCTACAGCCTTTATCTGCTGCTGGTCTTTCTGATTACCGCTCCGTTGTATGCCGGCCTGATGGCCTTTTCGTCCCGCGTGCTCAGACCGCTTTTCTCGAATCTCGAGGAGAGCCAGGGGAAGTACAGCTCGTTCCAGATCGATGCGATCAAAGGCATTGAAGCCGTCAAGGCAACCGCGGCAGAGCATACTTTCCGCGATGCGATCTTGAATGAGTTCATGAGCATGGCCGACCGGCAGTTCCGGAGCGGCTTTGTCATCATGGGATACGAGGCGGCGGTTCAGGCGATCGGGTTCCTGTCCAACATTCTGTTCCTGTGGCTTGGGGCCCGTATGGTCATCGACGGTACGCTGACAATCGGCGCTTTCGTCGCTTTTAATGCTTTGATCGCAATGGCTTACGCGCCGATTATCCGCATACTCTCGCTGTGGGACGAGCTGCAGATGTCGAAAGTCCTGGTCGAGAGGCTGAACGACATCTTCGAGAGCGAGCCGGAGCAGGGGCGAGACCGGTCCCTGCTGAGGCCCGTCCCATCGCTTGAGGGTCGCGTGGAATTTCGCAACATGGGCTTCCGATACGGAGGCCCCGGGTCTCCGCTGATCCTCAGTGGGATCAGCCTGGAGGTGCCGCCTGGAAAGCGAATCGCCGTGGTCGGCAGGAGCGGGTGTGGCAAGACGACATTAATCAAGTGCCTGGCTGGACTGCTCGAACCCACCGACGGCCGGATCCTGTTTGACGGCGTCGATATGAAGAACCTGAACTACCGGCAGCTGCGCCGCAGAATCGGGATCGTGCTGCAGGAGAACTACATGTTCGATGACACGATCCTGAAGAACGTTGCGTTCGGGGACCCGGAACCAGACCTGGAGCGGGTGACCCGGGCGGCTCAGATTGCGAATGCTCATGACTTCATCGTTCGCCTGCCGCTCGGGTATCGCACCCGCATCGGTGAGACCGGCCTGAATCTGTCCGGGGGACAACGGCAGCGGATCGCCATCGCGCGTGCGGTGTATAACGACCCGCCGGTCCTGATTTTCGACGAGGCGACGAGCGCCCTGGATTCGGAATCCGAGCGCGCCATCCAGTCGAACCTGGAGTCACTGCTCGCCGGCCGCACGGCCTTCATCATCGCGCATCGGCTGAGCACTATCCGGGACGCTGACTTGATCCTCGTGATGGAGAAGGGCCAGATTGTTGAACGAGGCACCCACGACGAGCTGATGGCTTGCCGTGGGCTGTATTTCTATTTATGCAGTCAGCAGTTGGGGATGTAGGAATGACACGGTGACAGGCACCCTTGAACGGAGACACAGCATGGAACAGAGAACCAACCTATTTCCCTCCCGCCTCTCGATGTCGGTGCCGATGGCGGTCGGCGGGCTGATTATCCTGCTGTTTGGCGCTGCGCTGGTCGCTGCAGTCGTCCTGCGCGTCCCCGACTCGATCAATGCTGACTTTCAACTTCTGCCTCCCGAGGGCGCCGATCCCGTTCGCGCCACCATGGAAGGCGTCCTGACTGACATCCAGGTCCATGAAACTAAGGACGTGCGCACCGGCGATCTGCTGTTCACGATCCAGTCCCGGGAGATTCGTCAATGGACAACGGATTTGCTCACGCTCCAGGAAGAGATGGAGTCGATCGAGCGGCGGGTCACCCTGGCGGGGGAAGATTACCGGACCCAGCTCGAAATCCAGACGTCCAAGATAGGACAGCAGGAAAAGGAACTGGTGTACCAGAAGGATTATTTAGCCACCTACCAGGATTTCCTGAAACGCATCGAAAAGCTGGGAGCCGAGGGTCTGGTCTCAACAGTGGATCTGATAAATCACCGTCTGGGGGCAGCGCGGGCTGAACGAGACGTCGCACAAATTCAGCACAACCTCGAGATGGCTAACCTCGAGGTTCGCAAAGTGGAAAACACCCGGCGTACAACCGTGAGTCAGCTGGAGGCTGAGAAAGAGAAACTTCAGGTGAAAATGCGATCGCTGCGCCGCCAGGTTCAAGGACTAGGCGAGGACGTTATACACGTCCGAGCGCCCTTCGAGGGTACGGTACTCTCGATCCAGAAGAAAACCGTGGGAGACGTGGTGTCACTAGGCGAGGAATTGTGTCGACTGGCCCGAACCGACGCCGCGCTGATGGCCCAGATTTCGTTGCCCGAGGAAGGGGCGTCGCGCGTTCGCACTGGACTTCCCGTACAGCTGTTCTTTGAGGCTTTTCCCTATCAGCGTTTTGGTACCGCCAAGGCCAAACTGACCTGGATCAGCCCAGCCGCGATGGAAACCGGAGACGGACAACGCTTCCTCGGACGGGCCCTACCGGATCCGCACAGCCTAACCATCCGGGGAAATGCGAGCCCATTCAAGGCGGGAATGCGCGGCGAGGCAAGGATTCGCATCGGCTATCGCACCCCCCTCGAGTACATCTTTGAGCCCATCAAACAGCTCAAGGAAAATTGGCAGTAAAAGTCCCTTCTTTCTTTCATCCACGAATTTTCACGAATTCGACGATTGTCACGAAAAATTGGTGGCAATTCGTGAAAATTCGTGGACGAGAGAGTACCTACGACAACTGCACCAGCTTCTGGGTCGGCTCTTTTTTCTTTTTCAGCACCATTTCCTCGTAATAGGCGCGCACTTGCGCGGCTTCCTTGGCGGCCTTCCTCCGCAACAGCTTTTCGTCACGCGCGTTTTGCGGCAGCTCGCTCCGGTCCCGCACTCGCTCGGAGTCTTCCGTCCGGATCACGAGCGAATGGTCGTAACTCGTCAGATCCACGCTCTTCCCACCGGCGAAAATCTGGTGCCGCCCGTGTTCTTCGTACCACTTCGCGACGGTGGCGTTCATGTGCATGTGCTCGATGATGTTCCGCCAGCCGTGACCGGTATTGTAGGCACAGAACGAAATCTCGCCCTCCTGGGTGGCATAGGGGATGATGCACATTTCCGTACGGCGAAAATCGTAGTTGAACAGGTCCTGGAACCACATCCCGGCAACGAAAAGGAAGTTCCAGGGATCCTTTCGGCGCACGACTCCCGTCCCGTAATTCTGTCCGCTCAGGCCAAAGCTCTTGTCGAACTTCTTGAGCAGGTCGACCAGCGCCAGGCTGGCAGGCGCCCGAAACGGCTTGTAGTTCTTGAAGAGCGCCAGTCCCATCATGAAGTTCGAAAACAACCGTCCGCGGGCGGCGTCCGTCAGTTTCCGGATGTCGGCGACCAAGCCGGGAATATCGAGAAACTGCGGTACCGGTGCGGCCTCCTTGGTGTCCTTGTTGATCATGAAGGCGGTTCCAACCCCGCAGTTCGGGTGGCAGCTGCAGCTCACCTGGCCCCACTCCGCCTGGGGTCCGTGAACCAGGTCCGCGAAGTCGGCAAAGGCGCCCATGAGGGAAAGCGGGAACCAGTGCTCGTTCTGTGTCATGCCGGTCTGCGAGCGAACGTCACGCGCCATGTGAGAAAGCGTGTAGCGCTGGCGCGCCCGCCGCTCGTCGGTGATCTGTTCGTCACGGCCCGTGAAGGAGACGGGTTGAAAGGCGATGAACGCGATTTTTTTCGGATTATCCATCGCAAAGCGGATGATCGGTCCGACCTGGTCATTGTTCACATCATTGACGAGCGTCGTTACCAGGATGATCTCGACCCCCGCCTTGTGCAGATTCTCGATCGCCCGCAGCTTGACGTCGAACAGGTTGCCGATCTTCCGGTGGCTGTTGGCGTCGTTGCCGATGCCGTCAAATTGCAGGTAGGCGTAGCGCAGCCCACATTCCGCCGCTTTCCTGGCGAAATCCAGGCTTTTCGCGAACTCAATCCCGTTCGTGGCGGCCTGGACACTGTTGTAGCCGAGCTTACGCGCGTATTTGATCGCCCGGAAAAAATGTGGAGACAACGTCGGTTCACCGCCCGAGAACTGCACGGACATCTGACGCCGCGGCTTGATCGTCATGGCGTTGTCCAGGATTTCCCGGACCTCGTCCCAGGACAACTCGTGCACGAACCCCACCTGGTTCGCGTCCATGAAACAGGGATCGCACATCATGTTGCAGCGATTTGTGAGGTCCACCGTCAGGACCGATCCCCGTCCGTGCCGGATGGTGCTCGATCCGTGGTTGTGCAGCTTCTCGTCATTGTGAGCCCGGATATCGCGCCCCGGGAAGTTCTTCTCGATCCAGCTGAGAAAATTCACGTCAAGCGCCATAATGTCTTCGAACTTGCCGTGGATCGGGCACTCCTTGACCATCCATACCTGGCCGTCGCGCTCAATGATCTCGGCTTTGATTTCACCCACTTTGCTGTTGATCAGGATGGTGTGGTCCTCTTCCCCGCTCAAAATCCGCTCTCGCGCCTCCACGACGCACTTCGGACACAAGGAGTCGGTCTCTCGGGGCCAACCCAATTTCGGTTTGGACTTCTCCCAAGACTTGAGCAGCGGCTTGTCCGACCATTTCGGCGTGAAGGAAGGACCGGGCCGATACTTGTTGAAGAACTGGATCCCGTCGAACAGGCCCCTGGCTGCCAGGCAAATAGCAGCGTCCAGGTACTTGAGGGCCCTCTTACCTCGATATCTGGGCATAGCATCTCCTCGCGTGAAACATGACCGTTAGGTCAATTTAGGTGTAATTATTGACCAGTATGGTAACTGAACCGGGTGGAGATCAATTGGAACCAACCGGTTAGGAGGGGCGAGGTTTGGAGTTTTCGGGGAAAGTGATCCAGCTGGAGTAAAGAGCTTTCTCACTACAAAGACACAGAGAAAGGATGAAGGATGAAGGAAGAAGGATGAAACAAACCTTGCCTTCATCCTTCATCCTTCATCCTTTCTCTGTGTCCTCTGTGTCTTTGTGGTGAGAAGGCTTTACTCCAACTGCACCAGCCCGCCGCCGTAGCCGGCCGGGCGGCGTTCGGGAATCCGGAACTCCTGGGGCGCACGCCAGAAGTCGGGCATCGACGCCTGGTGGACGCAGGAGACCGTACAGTAAGGCGAACATCCTTTCCGGGTGCGGTATTCCCGCCTGATGTCCTCCACGGTGTAGTCCTGAAGCGGGATCCCCGGATAGCCACGCTGCTGCGAGCAGTAATGAACGAGACCGTCCTCGCAGATGTACAAGTAACGCGCCCCAGCGCGGCAGGCCCACTCGTTCGGTCTTCCAGCCGCAAGGTTTTCCTGGAAGTAGCGGTTGATTCTCGGATAGCCTTTCTTGCCGATCGATTTGAGCTGTTCAAAGACCTCGGCCTCACGGCCGCCGAGCGGCCGCAGATGGCCCTTGCCGTCGTGGATGATCCCGACCGTGCAGGTGAATCCGACCTCGACCGCGCGCCGGCCGATCGCCAGGGCGTCATCCGGATTGCGGACGCCGGAGCCAAGCACCGAGTTGATGTTCACCTTGAAGTCGGCCAATTCGGCCAGGTAAAGAAGCTTCTTGTCGAGCACTTTCAGGCTCTTCTTGGAAACGTCGTCGGGCTCGACGTTGTCGATACTGATTTGGAGATGCTCCAGGCCGGCGTCATTCAGCTGCTGAATTCGTTTGCGGGAGAGAAGGTAGCCGTTCGTGATAATGCTGGCAATGACGCCGCGGGTTCGGATCCGGCTAATGATTGTCTCCAGCTCCGGATGCAGCAGCGGCTCTCCGCCGCTGATCGTAATGACCGACGTTCCCAGATCGGCCAGCCGATCCACCCGCTGCCGCATGACGTCCACCGGCACCGGCGGCGAGGAGGAATCGTACTCGTTACAGTATGCACACGACAAGTTGCATCGGCGGATCGGGACCAGGTGCGCCAAGACCGGGTGGTCCGTGGACAGGAGGGCCTTTGCGACCAATTTCCATTCGCGCAAGGTGGTACCGAACCTTCGCAATCTGCGCATCTTGTTCTCCTCCTTGGCTGTCGGGCCTTCCCCTTAACATAGGTGAAAATTAGGTCGTCTTCAATGCCTTCCATGTAAATTCCCTGTCCTGCCCGGCCTTTGGCGGTTGGCTTTCGGCCGTGCTAGCATGAAGTCAAATCCAATAAACCGCACAGGCCCCAAGACGCAGATACCATCAGCTATCTGCAAGACAAGGAGGCTTTTATGCCCGAGCTAGGCTATTCTTTAAGCTCCGAGGAACACGCCCCCAACGATCTGGTCCGATACGCTCACCTGGCTGAAGATGCCGGCTTCACCTTCGCCACAATTTCGGACCATTTTCATCCGTGGATTGACCGGCAGGGACAATCCCCGTTCGTCTGGTCGGTCATCGGCGGTATTTCTCAGGTCACCGAGCGCCTGCACGTCGTTACGGGAGTGACTTGTCCGACAGCGCGCATTCATCCGGCGATCATCGCCCAGGCGGCAGCCACCGTCGCCTCGATGATGCCCGGCCGGTTCTCTCTGGGGGTTGGGACCGGGGAGAATTTAAACGAGCATATCCTCGGCGATCATTGGCCTCCCCATGACATACGCAGTGGAATGCTCGAAGAGGCGGTCGAGATCATTCGCCTCCTGTGGGAAGGCGGGACACAAAGCCATTGGGGCGAATACTACGTGGTGGAAAACGCCCGCATTTACACGCTTCCCGACCAGCTTCCGCCCATCTACGTGGCGGCCGCCGGCCCCAAGGCGGCGACTCTGGCAGGGCGCATCGGCGACGGATTGATCACGACCAGCGCCGATAAAGAACTGCTCAAGACCTTCGATGACGCCGGAGGCAAGGGCAAGCCCCGGTATTCACAGGTGACGGTCTGCTGGGCAGCGAACGAAAAACAGGCGCGAAAAACCGTGCATGAGATCTGGCCGATCGCCGGCATGAAGGGTGAGGTGCAGCAGGAGCTTCCGACTCCGGCTCACTTCGAGCAGGTCGCACAGCTCATCACCGAAGACGACGTAGCCGAAATCGTTGCCTGCGGGCCCGATCCCAAACGACACCTCGAGCTGATCCAGAAGCACGTGGACGCCGGCTTTGACTTCATCTCAATCCACCAGATCAGGCCGGAGCAGGAGGGATTTTTCAAGTTTTATCAGAAAGAGATTCTTCCGAAGTACAACCAGGTTCCGGTCGGCACACGGTGACAACTGCCAAACTGACAAACTGACAGACTGGCTGTCGGCCGAGTGCCACGCGGCGGTTGAGTGATTCGCCGTTTTGTGGCGAGTCACTCAACCGCCGCGTGACACTCGGCCGCCAGCCAGTCTGTCAGTTGGTCAGTTGCTCAGTTGGTAAGAGT
>Ga0105091_10000380_pt1 | contig 18362 bp, 13 predicted proteins | sample PPLLak1March2015_FD_87022 | JGI IMG/M metagenome (GOLD analysis project Ga0105091, IMG submission 87022) | Freshwater sediment microbial communities from Prairie Pothole Lake near Jamestown, North Dakota, USA - PPLs Lake P7 Core (1) Depth... | ecosystem: Environmental > Aquatic > Freshwater >... | reverse complement strand
CCATCTGGTAGGTATATTTGTTGCCCGCACCCAGATTGGCGGCGGAGCCGACTGCGTCGCGGAACGGTCCGTAAAAGCTCGATGCGTACTTGGCGGAATAAGCGAGAATCCGGGTATGGATATGATTCTGGCCGTCTAGCGCGTTGCGTATTGAGCCGATGCGTCCATCCATCATGTCCGAAGGGGCGACCACATCAGCGCCCGCCTCGGCGTGAGTAAGCGCCTGCTTTGCCAGCACGGCCACCGTCTCGTCATTCAGAACGTAGCCATTGCCGTCGATCAGCCCATCCTGGCCATGGATGGTATAGGGGTCAAGCGCAATATCGGTGATGATGCCTAATTCCGGAAAGCGCTGTTTCAGGGCGCGCACCACGCGGGGTACCAGGCCTTCCGGGTTGTAGGCTTCGGCAGCATCCAGACTTTTGAGGGGCAGGTCGATTACCGGGAAAATAGCCATGGCCGGGATGCCGAGCTTGACGCATTCCTCTGCCTGATGAAGAAGCTTGTCCAGGGTTTGCCGGATCACCCCCGGCATGGAGACAATTTTCTCGCTGCGGCTGTTGCCGTCCAGTACAAATACCGGGTAAATAAGGTCGGCTGGCGTCAGCAGGGTTTCGCGCATCAGACGGCGGGAAAACTCGTCGTGCCGCATGCGGCGCATGCGTTTATGAGGATATTTGCCCAAAGCGTGCATACCAAGTCCTGTTTAGATGGAGGCCGCGGATTGTACGGTCTCGCTGAGGTGTGAATGTGGGGTAAATCTAAAATCGACGTTTAAGAGCGGAACTTTATGCCAGCTATTCCACTCTGATCAAGTGGACGATAACCCTTTACGTCCCCCGCTTTCCTCCCTAGAGCGGGAGCCTTAACCCCCTGTTAAGGCGTTTCATCCCCCCGGGTTTACTCCCCTTTACCCGGGGGATTTTTTATGTCCAAAGATTACCCATGTCGTCAGATTGCGTCAATGCGTGGCAGCGGTCTCCGCGCCCTCCTGTGGGGAGGACAGCATTTTTCCTATCATCATCTCCGCTTCGTCGAGGCCAATTCGCTTCAGGCTGGAAAAAAGCTGAACCGTGCAGTTAGGGTAAGTGCGCTCGAGTTCCGCCCGAACTGCGCGCAGCGTGTTCGTGGCTTGTTGCTTGCTGAGCTTGTCTGCCTTGGAGAGCAGAACATGCACCGGCTTGCAGGTTGGAATAAACCAGTTGAGCATTTGATGATCCAGCGGGGTGAGCGGGTGGCGGGCATCCATGATCAGTACCAGCCCATGCAGGGATTCTCTCTCCATCAGGTAGCGGCTCAGCACGCTCTGCCAATGCACGCGCATGGCCTCAGGCACCTTGGCGTAACCATAGCCGGGAAGGTCGACCAGAAAACGGTCGTTGCCGAGGCTGAAAAAATTGATCAACTGGGTGCGGCCGGGCGTTTTGCTGACAAATGCGAGGCGGTTGCGGTTGGCCAGGGTATTGATCGCGCTGGATTTACCCGAGTTGGAGCGGCCCGCGAAGGCGATCTCGATGCCGCTTGGTGGAGGCAGGTCGGTAAGCTTGTCCGCCGAGATAAAAAACTGTGCTTCTTGAAATAATGCCATGTTGTTCCTTTTTCAGTCTGGCATGATAAGGCAAATTTGATATAGAATGCCAAGTTATTTTTAGCAAATTCATACAACGGTTTAAGGAGCAGGCGATGAAACAAGCCATGGTGATGGCAGCGGTTATCGGGTTGATGGCCGCATCAGGGGTAAACGCAGAAACAGCTGCCAAGGCTGACCCGGCGAAGGCTCAGCAGATCGCCAGTACGGTCTGCGTTGCGTGCCATGGCGCGGATGGCAATAGCCCGGCTCCGGCCAATCCCAAACTGGCATCCCAGCATCCTGATTACCTTAATAAGCAGTTGGTCAACTTCAAATCGGGCGATCGCAAGAATCCAATCATGATGGGCATGGTCGCGGCACTTACTCCGGAAGACATGAAGAATTTGGCGGCCTATTTTGGTGGGCAAAAGCAGGCGCCTGCTGCTGCCAAGGACAAGGTGCTGGCGGCGCAAGGTGAAAAAATCTATCGTGGGGGTATCGCTGCGATGGGCGTGCCCGCCTGTAGCGGTTGCCACGGCCCTGCCGGTTCTGGCATCCCGGCGATGTTTCCTCGCCTGGCCGGCCAGCATGGCGAATATATCGAAACCCAGCTGAAGATTTTCCGCAATGGCGAACGGGCCAACGATCCCGGCAAGATGATGCAGATGGTCGCAATGAAAATGTCCGATCAGGATATAAAAGCCGTTGCAGAATATATTTCTGGGCTGCACTGATATCGATGTACTGAAATTAGTTTTTGATATGTAATGAAAAAAGGGTGGCTTACGCCACCCTTTTTTGTCAGCTGGTGTGTACTAAACCGGTGAAAGGTTGATGTCGTCTTCTTGTGGGGGAGGTGGCAGTGAATGGCTGGCCCCTGAGCACAGCAAACAACTGCAGGATAGGGGTGATAACCGGTTCCAGCTTTTTGCGCATCAAGGTACCGGAGGCAGTAGTCAGTGCCAGCACAGGAGTTGCCACCTCTGCATCCATGCAGGCCAATGCAATCATCGCCTGTATTTCTCCTGCCAACTCCGGCACTGCATTGAGCAGTTCCTGTATTTCCACCGGCTGTTCGTTGCTGGCGCAGAGTGCTTCAGCATGGGCAAAGGCGTCCTCGACCGAGCGCCTGCATGCACACTCTTCCGTCCTTACCGCAGAAAAATAGGCTGCTACCGCATTCAACACGGCAACGACTACATCCTGATTTTCCGGGCGGCGCATGACTTCTTCGCTGGTCTGAAGAAATGCTTGGCCCGGTCCGGAAAGCAGCCGTTCCAGCTGGCGGGCGAAAGTATTGCCTTTTACAATTAGCGGGGTCAGTATTGCCCGCTGGGCCTCCCAGTCGGCGCGAGGAGAGTGCTGTTCCGGCAGATCGTCCGGCATGCGCTCGAGAAAGCCGATGTAGTAGGCATTGTCGTAGGCGGCTTTCTTCCACAGGCGCTGTCGGGCTGACTCATCGGTCAACCCGGGCTGGAGCACAATCCGCACGGTGTCCATGATGATATGGGGTTCGTTTTCGAAGGGCAGATGTTCGATCAGGTAATCTGCCAGAATTTTGCCTATTGGTGCCTGTACGACACATTCCCTTTCCAGCATGCGCCGGGCGTTGTCAGCGGTCGGCATGGCCCACCAGGCGCAACGCGCCAGTTCATCGGTGAGGCCGTTGGAATAGGCCACCGATACCACCGCCTCGGGTTCGCCGAGCAGCAGCAGGCGATCCAGGCCCTTGTCGCGCGCCTGCCCCATGCGCGTCCAGCGCTGTATATATACCGGGTAGCCGCCAGGCGAACCGATGGCGTGGCCCGCCAGCAGTTCGCGTACCCGGCGCAGGTACTGGTCGCTACGCCCGACTGGATGCAATTTGACCGCTGCTTCGCCGCGCGGGGACAACCCGAGAACCGTCATGTTGGCTTCGTCGATGCGGATAGCCTGGATTTCTCCGGCTAGCAGTACGTTGAGACGCAGGGTGTCTTCGGGAGTGAGTTCGGACATGTGTCTAGTATCTACTAATTCAGTTGTATGCGCTGCCCCCACGGCACCGGCGCCTTGCCTTTGACCAGCCAGATGACGGGGTAATGCGGCTCCGAGGGGGGAAAGTCGCCTTCGGCATCGGTAAAATAGAGCAACAGATCGGGCGATCGTCCCTGTTGTTCGACCCATGCGAATACCGGCCGGAAGTCGGTGCCGCCCCCACCCTGAAATTCTCTGGGCAGTTTGAATTCTTCCCAGGGTTCGAAGACCCACGGGCCTCCTTCGGCCAAACCGGTATCGCAGGCGTGCAGGGTGACCCGGGCGCGCAGCTGACCTTTGAGCGTATCAATTTCGGCCAGAAACTCATTCAACTCCTCGCTGTTGACCGAGCCACTGGTGTCGAGTGCGACCACGATATCAGCCTGGGAGCTTCTCAGGGAGGGCAGGATCATCTGTCCCTCGCGCCGCGAGGGACGCATATAGCTGTAATCATCCCGGGCAACCTGGGTCATGTAGCGGGCCAGCAGCATGCGCCAGGGGAGTTTCGGCTGCAACAGTTCGCCCACCATGCGCGCCAGCAGCCCACCCAGTTTGCCGGCCTGCTGTGCCTGCTGGGCAGCGCCGGCGAGGCGCTGCTGCCACTGCGAGCTCAACTCTTCGCGTTCTGCCGCAGTCAGCGGCTTGGGTTGGGGTGCACCGCTAGACTGGTCATCTTTCTGCTGGCCTTGCGAACTGCCGCCGGACTCGGATTGGTTCTGCTGACCGGATTGCTGGTCTTGCTGGCTTTGGCCGCCTTCCTTCTGCTCGTCCCCCTTTTGCTGGCCGCTGCTGGTTGGGTCAATGTCTTCGCCATCGTAGATGTGCTGATCCATCGGCTCATCGGTGTTGTTCTCATCGATGCAGGGGTATATCTCCTCGGCAGTCATGCCTTCGTAAAGGTCCAGGATCAGGGCGCCGGGCGGCGCCTTGAGGCCATCTTTGACCAGCAGGGGGTTGATGGCGAAGTCGCAGGCGACATCCCAGCGCTGCCTGACACGATGCTGGCGCCGCGCGAAATGAGACAGCGCGCAGTGCAGCGCCTCGTGAGCCAGCACGAACTGGGTTTCGTCCAGGCTCAGCGCCGCGATATATTCCGGGTTGTAATAGAAATTGCGGGCATCCGTGGCAGTGGTGCGGCACCATTTCGGATTAGCGGCGACCATCGGCAGACGCAGGGCGAGGGCGCCGATGAAAGGCTTGTCCAGGATCAGCCGGGTGCGAGCGGCAGCCAGCTTGGTTTCGAGATCTTCCCCCACCATGACGGCAGCCTTACATGTCGTACAGCATCAGGTCGGCGACGGCGTTCGCCCACTTGGAGAACTGCGGCACGGCGAAAAGGTTCTGGCCGACGGCACGGTGCATGTCGGACACTAGCATGATGCCCATTTCCTTGAGTGGAAAACGGCTGGCGTAGTCGAGGATGTGGCCGTGAATATCGCGGGCATCGGCACTGCCCTTGGCGCGAATGGCGCGTCCCACCAAGGCCGATGCGACGGCATACTGCAGGTCCACTTCGCGCGGCACGGCGACTTCCTCGCCGCGCAGGATCGCATCCAGGTCCGGCATGCGGTCGAGGTTCTCGATGAAAGCGTTGAGTTCGAGGCCGGCGGCCGGGTCGACGCAGGCCTGCAGGGTCGGCAGCAGCAATTCAGGATGATCGCCGAATTTCTGCAGCGCGCGGTGGGCAAACTCCCACGAACGCGGGCTGGGGAAGGCCACCGGATTGTGTGCCGGATCGAAATCGAACAGTAGTTCGGGGCGGAAACGCAGGAAGCCGATCAGGCGTTCGTCGATGTTGTTGGCGTAGGCCCAAGCCACCCAGTCGTCGAGATTGGCTTCAACCTCGAAATGGGAAAAGCGGTTGGCCAGTGGCGCCGGCATGGTATAGGTGACGCCGCGGTCGCCCTGGCGGTTGCCTGCGGCGAAGATCGCCCAGCCCTCCGGGATCTGGTAGGCGCCGAGGCGCCGATCGAGAATCAACTGGTAGGCGGCCGCGGAAACGCTGGGTGGTGCCGAGGTGATCTCATCCAGAAACAGGATGCCTTGCGGACCATGTCTTTTGGCGTCGGGCAGCATAGCCGGGATCGCCCATTCAACGCGATCCTCGATTCGAAACGGGATGCCGCGCAGGTCGGATGGCTCCATTTGTGACAGACGGATATCGATCATCGGCACGCCGTGGCGTGCAGCAACCTGGGCGATGATCTGGGATTTTCCCACGCCCGGTGGACCCCATAGCATGACGGGTGTGTGATGCCCTTCCTGGGCGCTTAGAAATTCGCGATCCAGGATGGTGGAAAGTTGGGCCGGACGCATGGAGCATTCCTTAATTTAGACTAAGTTTAATTATATCGGAGTTCAAGAGTAAAATACTACAGTTAGACATGTTATGTGTGGCGTGCAGCGGTTGACTTCAAGGGGTGTTATGCCACAATTCGCGAACCATTTACTTCGTCAACTCACGACATGACTTCATCTCCGACAACCAGGCTGCGCTGGCTCGAAGGCCTGTTTCCCGGTTATTTTGCCCTGGTCATGGCAACAGGGATCATTTCCATCGCTTTCGACCGGATAGGACAGCCGCAGCTATCGGACATTCTGTTTGGGGTAACGCTGATTGCCTGGATCAGTTTGATTGTTCTCAGTTGCTGGCGCGTCATTCAGTTTCCGCATGCGGTTCGGGTTGATTTGTTGAGTCCTCGCCGGGTGTTTGCCTTTTTTACCCTGGTTGCCGCTACCAGTATCGTAGGTCTTTTGCTGAGCCAGCATGGCCAACTCCAGTTGGCGCTGGCTTGCTGGATACTGGCATTCCTGGTCTGGTCGTTGCTGCTTTACCTCAGTTTCAGCGTCATGACTTTTCTTACCCATGAGCATAGCGTCGATGTCGTGCATGGTAACTGGCTGACATCGATTGTGGGTACGCAGTCGCTGGTCTTGCTTGGTGCGCTTATTGCTCCCCAGCTCGGCGAGTATGCGAATTATATGATGGTCGAAATTCATATGCTGTGGGGGCTGGGGCTGATTTTCTACGGGATATTCGTCACCCTGTTTTGTTACCGCATCTTCTTTCGTAATTTAAAACCTGAGGATACTTCACCGGTATTTTGGGTCATCATGGGGGCGGCCGCCATCGGTGCGAATGCGGGTACCAGCTTGATTACGTCTGATTTGCATGTGCCATTTCTGGCCGCCTTACGCCCATTTGTCGACGGCGTGGCGCTTCTGCTCTGGGCCTGGGCCACCTGGTGGATTCCGATGCTGGTCATATTCGGCGTATGGAAGCATGGTGTTCGCCGCTTTCCGCTGCGATATGATCCCGTCCTATGGAGCATGGTGTTTCCGCTCGGCATGTACGCGGTCGCCAGCTTCCGGCTCGGGCTGGCGGCAGACTTTCCCCCCTTGCAGTGGATTTCCCGCGTCATGGTATGGGTGGCGTTTGCCACCTGGTGTCTGACAATGGCTGGGTTGCTGCACCGATTGATAGCTGGCACAGTCACACCAAGAGGCGATCAAAAGGCCTGACGTTACTTCTTGGACATTTCCCCAAAAACTTCATCAGCGGCTTGCAAGGTTTTCCCGATTTCCGCATCGGTGTGGGCCGCGGAAACGAACCCTGCCTCGAATGCTGAGGGAGCAAGGTAGATTCCTTTTTCCAGCATGGCATGGAAGAAATGGTTGAAGGCGGTTTTGTCGCATTCCATCACTTCTGCATAACTGGTCGGAGGCGCGGCGCGGAAATAGACGCCGAACATGCCGCCCACTGACTGCGCCGAAAAGACCACCCCATGCTTCCTGGCCGCTGCGGTCAGGCCATCGACCAGCTTGCGGGTTGCTGCGGCCAGTTTGTCGTAGAAGCCCGGTGCCTGCACCAGCCTGAGCGTGGTTAGCCCGGCCGCCACCGCCACCGGGTTGCCGGACAGGGTGCCGGCCTGGTAGACGGGGCCGAGAGGGGCAAGTTTCTGCATGATGTCGCGGCGGCCGCCGAATGCGCCGAGCGGCATGCCTCCTCCGATCACCTTGCCGAGCGTGGTCAGGTCGGGGACGATGCCGAACAGGCCTTGGGCGCACTTTGGCCCGACGCGGAAGCCGGTCATCACTTCGTCGAAGATCAGCACGCTGCCGTGCTGGGTGCACAGTTCGCGCAGGGCCTTGAGAAACTCGGGCTTGGGCGCCACCAGGTTCATGTTGCCGGCAACCGGTTCGACGATCACCGCAGCGATTTCGCTGCCGATTTTCCCGAAGGTTTCCGCCAGCGCGGCGCTGTCGTTGTAGGCCAGCACCAGGGTATGCGCCGCAGTTTCTGCCGGCACCCCGCCGGAGCTGGGCTGGCCGAAGGTGAGCGCGCCGGAGCCGGCCTTGACCAGCAGCGAGTCGGCGTGGCCGTGGTAGCAGCCTTCAAACTTGATGATTTTGGAGCGGCCGGTGTAGCCACGCGCCAGGCGGATGGCGCTCATGGTGGCCTCGGTGCCGGAGCTGACCAGGCGCACCTGATCCATGCCGGGCAGCAGGGAACATAAGGCCTCGGCCATTTCCAACTCAAGCGCGGTGGGTGCGCCGAAGCTCAAGCCGTTGGCGGCGGTTTCCTGTACTGCCTTGATCACCTCGGGGTGGGCGTGGCCGAGGATCATCGGCCCCCAGGAACCGACATAATCGATATAGGCCTGGCCGTCTTCGTCCCAGACGGTAGCACCGGCGCCGCGCTTGAAAAACACCGGCGTGCCGCCGACCGAGCCGAAGGCCCGCACCGGCGAATTGACGCCGCCGGGGATGAACTGTTGGGATTTTTCGAAAAGCTGCTGGTTGCGTGAGGTCATGGTCATACCCTTAATGCAATGTATTAATGCAATGTATGGTGGATTGATTTCTCGAATAACACGGCAAAGCGGCTGGCGGCTACCCCGATATCGTCGCTGTCGAATAGCGCAGAGATTACCGCCACGGCGTCGGTGCCGGCTTCGATCAGGGAGTTGACGTTATCCGTGGTAATGCCGCCGATGGCGACGACAGGTATGCCCAGGCTTTGCTTTGCTTCGTGCAAAAGAGTTAATGGTGCCGCAGTCGCATCGGGCTTGGTCGGCGACGGAAAAAAACTGCCGAAAGCGACATAATTCGCGCCATGGGATTCGGCATCGAGTGCCCGCTGCAAGTCATTATAACAAGACACACCGATGATTTTATCCGGGCCGAGGATCAGCCGGGCTTCGCGCACGCCACCGTCGTCTTTGCCCAGATGCACTCCGTCCGCGCCGGTCAGGTCGGCAAGGCGAATGTCGTCATTGATGATCAGCGGTACATGGAAATGCCGGCACAGCGCCAGCAATTCGCTTGCCTGCTCGTGGCGCAATGCAACATCGTCCCCCTTGTTGCGGTATTGCACCAGGCGTGCCCCGCCCGACAAGGCCTGCCTGACTAGTTGCACCAGATTTTCGGTGTCGGCGCATTCGGGGGTGATGGCATACAGGCCGCCGATCAAAACAAGCGCCCTTCTCGTTTGCCCCCTCTCCCGCTTGCGGGAGAGGGGGCCTGATCTCTTGCCTCAAGCATCAGCGGCATCTTCTTCCTCGCGCGCCCAGAAAAGACGGTCGGGAATGTGTTGCCCCATGCCCGGGCGGAAACCGGCTTTCAACGTTTGCCAAGTGAATTCCTGCGCTTCCTTCACTGCTCCAGGGATATCCAGGCCGTGGGCGATCGAGGCGGCAATCGCCGAAGCCAGGGTGCAGCCCGAACCATGGTAGCTGCCTGGCAGGCGCGGCCAGCTGTCGCTGCGCAATACGCCGCTTTCGCCATAGAGCGTATTCACTACCTGAGGGGTGTTTTCGTGGGTGCCGGTGATCAGCACGAATTCGCAGCCCATCTCGATGATGCGCCGGGCACATTCGGCGAGATCCGGTTCAGCATCGCCTTCGTCGTCATCGAGCTGTGCGATGCGCCTTGCTTCCATACTGTTGGGTGTGAGCAGAGTCGTCTGGGGAATGAGCATTTCTTGCAAGGCAGTGAGTATGTCGTCGCCTGCCAACTCGTCTCCCCGGCCAGAGGCTATCACCGGATCCAATATCAGCGGTATGTCCGGATAATCGGCGACCACTTCAGCGATGGCGGCAACATTTTCCACGCTACCAATCAAGCCAACTTTGAAAATTGCGACGGGCATGTCTTCAAGTACGCAGCGCGCCTGGTCGGCGACCCATTCGGCTTCCATGGCCATCACATCCTCTACACCCAGAGTGTCTTGCACCGTGATGGCGGTGACTACCGACAGAGGATGGCATCCCATGCTGGATAAGGTCAGGATGTCAGCCTGCAGGCCGGCGCCGCCACTCGGATCGGAAGCGGCAAAAGTAAGGACGATCGGGGGTGTTTCGCGCGTGTTTGCCATGAGTACGGACGTTGTCATGCTGGAAAAATCGGGTGGTGCCTACGGTGGCAGGGGTTGATCGAAAGACCGTATTTTAACCTAAAATTGGCGGGGAGATTCCCGGCATTTTGCCGAATGAGTTATGACAAGGCTTTACCTGAAGAGAATTTATTATACAATGGTCGAAAATAGTGTCTTCATATAAACTCAAAGGCTGATACCATTCCGGGACAGGGTGGATTATCCTGGGTAAAGAAAAGCTCTGGAGGAGGCGAGTGAGCGGAGAAACACAAACCCTTGCGGGAACCAAGGTGATGGTGATTGACGACAGCAACACCATACGCCGTAGCGCCGAGATCTTCCTGGCGAAGGCAGGGTGTGAGGTTATCCTCGCAGAAGATGGGTTTGACGCCCTGTCCAAGATCGCCGATCATCAACCCGATGTCATTTTCGTTGACATCATGATGCCGCGCCTGGATGGCTACCAGACTTGTGCGCTGATCAAGAAAAATCCAAAATTCAAAGTTACTCCCGTTATCATGCTATCCAGCAAGGATGGTTTATTTGACCGTGCTCGCGGCAGGATGGTGGGATCCGACGAATATCTGACCAAACCTTTTACCAAGGAAAGTCTGCTTAAAACCGTGGGTCAGTACATGGCTCAGCGCAGTGCCAGCTAGAGAGGGAACAAATGGCTATCAATAAAATCATGGTCGTGGATGATTCGCCTACCGAAAGATTTTTCCTTGGCGGCTTGTTGAGTAAACAGGGCTATCAGGTGATTACCGCCGAAAGCGGAGAGGAGGCAATCACCAAGGCCAAGCAGGAAAAGCCCGACTTGATCATCATGGATGTGGTGATGCCGGGCCTGAATGGCTTTCAGGCGACAAGGGCGATCTCCAAGGATGAAGAAACCAAGGGTATTCCTGTCATCATGTGCACTACCAAGGGGCAGGAAACTGATAAGGTATGGGGAATGAGGCAGGGTGCCAAGGATTACGTTGTCAAACCGGTGAACCAGGACGAACTGCTAAAAAAAATTACGGCACTCGGTTGATCTCCATGTCCCCGTGCGTAGCTAGGGGCTTACAAGGGTAGCAGATGGCAAGAAAAATCAGCCTGCGAGCATTTCATGAGAGCGTGATGGCCAAGCTGCAGAGCCTGGCATCCAGCGAAACGGCCAGCCCTTCCAAGCTGGGTGTCCAGATTGGTTCGAATTTCTGGCTGGTCAATCTTTCCGATATCAGCGAAGCCTTACCTATTCCGAAGCTGACGTTTGTTCCTCTGGCACAGCCATGGTTTTGCGGCGTGGCGAATTTTCGCGGCAATCTCTATGGCATCGTTGACTTTTCGCATTTTCTAGGCGGCGTGCCAACTCAATTTGGCGTGGATTGCCGCCTGCTTCTGGTTCACCAGAAATTCTCTGTCAATTGCGGAATCGTCGTCAGTCGAATGCTGGGATTGCGTAACCCCGAGAAAATGCAACGGGTGGAAATGGAAGGGGACTTTCCGCCTTGGGTTGCTGCCGAATATCATGATGAAACGGGGCAGCGGTGGCAGGAATTGAACATGCAGGTGTTGACCGGACACGCCCAGTTCTTGAACGTGGGTCTGTCATGAGGGAGCTTGGCAGGCGCGATGAATGATTATTTCTGTGAGTGGCATATCAAATTAGGGACGGAGATTTAAGCATGGGATTCAAGTTGCCAAGTTTCAATCTTTTCAAGGGAAAGCCTGGACAGGCTACTCCGACTGGGCCGACAACGAAGTTGGGGCTGAATACCACCATGGTTATGAAAGGTCTCCAGAAGATGGTCGGCGATTCGGGACAGGCGCTTCCGATTATCGGCGAAAAACCCTTGAAGCAGCAGTTAAAGATACTGGGCGGCGCGTGGGCCGTAGCCGTGATTTTGTCCTTTTCCCCGCTGATCTGGTACGGTGTGAACCTGTATATCCTGAAGCAGCATACGAGTATTTCGACGGAAATGCAGATGTTATCCCAGCGGATTGCGAAGGGTGCACAGCAGGCGGCACTGGGCAACCCGATTGCCTTCTCCCAATTGAAAGAAGCGGACCAGCGCTTTACTGCGCACATCAAAAATCTGATCCAGGGTGGCGATGGGGTGGTCGCATCGTCATCCGTCCTGCAGCCCCTTTTGAAAGAGATGAACACATTGTGGGTCGAAATGCGCACAGATATTGGCCAGATCACTACCCAGAAGACAAATCTGGCGGTATTGAGCAATAGCGTGGCCGGGGTTATTTCTACCAGCGATCCGTTGCTTGAGCTTTCCGATCAGCTGGCAAAGGAGATGGTTAAGGCGGGTCTCGGATTTGCTCCGCGATCCAGCGTTCGTCATATGGGGATGCTGTCGCAGCGTATCGGCAAAAACGCCAACGCGCTGCTGGCTTCCGATGTTGATGAGGATGTTGTGGAGATTATGGGCAAGGATCTTGCTGCCTTTCGCAAGATCCTTGACGGACTGCTGAATGGTAATGAAGAGCTTCAGCTGAAGCCGGTTTCCGAGGAGGAAGGGCGGCAGACGCTTGAGGAAATGAATGAACTTTTCCAGGATTTTTCTACGCACGCTGACGGCATCCTGAAAAGTATCAAGGAACTGGTGGAGGCTAAGGCCGCTCAGCGTTCCTTGTTCAAGGACGGCGACAAGATGCTGGATCTTTCCAGCAAACTGACTCTGGGTTATGAAAAGAATGCCAGCAGCGGCTTGCTGGAAGCATTGCTGACCGTCATTTTTGGTAGTCTTGCATTATCGCTTGCCGTGCTGTTCGCCAAGGCGTTGCTGGATGACGCCAAGCGGAAGGCGGCAATCAGCGAGCAGGAAAACAAGCGGAACCAGGAGGCGATTTTGCGGCTGCTCAATGAAATGGGCGACTTGGCGGAAGGCGACCTGACAGTGAGGGCGCACGTGACCGAGGATATCACCGGAGCCATTGCCGACTCGATCAACTACGCGATCGACGAGTTGCGCTCCCTGGTGGTGGGGGTGAACAAGGCAACCGAGCAAGTGGCACGGGCCTCCCAAGAGGCGCAAGGCACCTCCGAGCATCTGCTGCAGGCATCGGAAAAACAGTCGCGTGAAATTGAAGAAACCAGTATGGCGGTTCTGCAGATGGCTGACTCTATTAACGAGGTATCGGCCAACGCCGCCGAGTCGGCGAAAGTGGCCCAGCAATCCCTGCATGCTGCGGACAAGGGTGCCGTGGCGGTACAGAACTCCATTGCCGGCATGAACGAGATTCGTGGCCAGATTCAGGAAACAGCGAAACGGATCAAGCGGCTGGGTGAAAGCTCACAGGAGATTAGCGAGATTGTGGAACTGATTTCCGACATTACCGAACAAACCAACATTCTGGCCCTGAACGCGGCAATTCAGGCTGCTTCAGCAGGCGAGGCGGGTCGCGGTTTTACCGTGGTGGCGGAAGAGGTGCAGCGGTTGGCGGAGCGCTCGGGCGAGGCAACTAAGCAGATTGGTGCGATCGTGAAGACCATTCAGACCGATACCCACGATGCGGTGGCAGCTATGGAACAGAGTACCCAGGGTGTGGTGGAAGGCGCCAAGCTGTCAGACGCGGCGGGCCAGGCTCTGTCCGAGATCGAGCGGGTTACGCGCAGCCTTGCGGATCTGATCGATACCATTTCCAGGGCGACCCAGGCACAGGCGGAAGCCGCTGGCAAAGTGGCAACGAACATGCAGGATATTCAGGATATTACCAACCAGACTACGGACGGCACCAAGCAGACCGCTGCTTCTGTCGGTCAGTTGACCGAACTGGCTGCCGAGCTGAAAGGCTCGGTGGCAGGCTTTAAACTTGCATAGGTAATCAAAGAGCATGGCCACTGAGCTGGACATCGGCCCACTGACCTGGGTCAAAGGTGAAATCGACCAGGCGTTAGACCAAGCCAGGCAGAACCTGGCGGGATTCCTTGGCAATCCCGACGATCTTTCGCCGCTGCGTTATTGCCTGACTCATATGCACCAGGTGAATGGTGCCATTCTGATGGTTGGGCTGGAAGGGGCAGCGCGCGTTAGTGGTGAAATCGAAAAAATGGTAGGCGCATTGGAGAAGCAGGAGATTGCTCCCTCCGCTGCCAATATCGAGGCCATTAATCAAGCGATCACCGCACTTTCCAAATATCTTTCCAGCCTGCTTGATGGCGAGCCTGATGTGCCGCTCAGGCTGTACCCTGAGTATAAAAGCTTGCGGCAGGCCCGCAATGCCCTGGATTTTTCCGAAATCGACCTGTTTTTCCCGGATTTGTCTGCACGCTCGCCGAGGGATGCTAGTGCAAAACCTGTGAACGAAGCTGAGCTACAAGTACTGGCTAAGGCTGAGCGCGCGCGCTTTCAGTGGGGTTTGCTTAAATTTTTGCGCACACCGGATGACCCGGCGGGGATGGAGGCGATGCGCGTGGCGTTGCTGGCCATTGAGCGAGCCCAGAGCTTGCCGGCGCAACGCACCTTCTGGTGGTCCGCAGGGGCGCTGATAGAAGGTTTGCTCAACAAGGGGTTGAGTCCAGACGCCGAAGCCAAGCGGTTGCTTGCCAGGGTGGATCAGCAAATTCGCAAACTTGTCGAGTCTTCATCCAAGGTGGCGGAACACCTGTTGCGTGATTTGCTGTACCGGGTGGCTCGCAGCCAACCGGTGAGTGAACGGATCAAGCAGGTCAAGCAGGTGTTCGATCTGGACAGTTGTTTGCCTCGGACGGCCACTGCTGCTGAAGTCGACTCGGCGCGGCTCCAACCATTGCTTCGGGAGCTGAAGGAGCTGTTGAAGCCAGTCAAGGAGTTGTGGTTGAAATTCAGCACGGGCCATAAAGAAAGCCAGAAAAATTTGCAGGAGCCTTTGGGTCAGCTGGTAGAAAAAAGTCGGGTACTGGATAACCGCCCATTGCATGACTTGCTTGCACAGACGCAAGCACTCGTAGCGGCGGAGCTGGAGAGTAGCGGGGAAACCCTGGCGATAGAAGTGGCCACGGCTCTGCTGCTGGCGGAGAATGTGCTGGAAAATTTTGCCCAGTTCAACGATGAATTGGCAAAGCAACTGGAAATCCAGACCAGGCGTATGTCGGCTGTTATGAGTGGTCGCCAGGAAGAAATTGCTGCCGCAGGTATCCCCAACCTTGGCGATATCAGCCGCAAAGCCCAGGAAAAACTCCTGTTGGCCCAGGTTGCCCATGAAATTCAAGCCAATCTGCGGCGGGTTGAGGAGGTGCTGGATGCGTTCTTCAGGGACACAGCCAAGCGGGAAGGCATCCCCGCTCTTGACCCCGTCCTGAAGCAGATTTCCGGTGCTCTGACAATTCTCGACCTGGGAAAGGCCGGCAAGCTGCTTGATATTTGCCATGCCAGTATCCAGCGCTTTGCCGATCCAGCCTATGAGCCTAGCCCGCAGGAGCTGGAGGGAGTAGCTGAAGGTCTGAGCAGTCTGGGTTTCTACATCGAAGAAGTCCAGCATGGCCGCGCGGATGCGGAAAACATTATTAGCCGGACCCTGTCTCGCCTGACGGGCGAGCCTGAGGAAAAAACAGCCGTTCCGCAAGAAGAAATTGAGCAAACTCTTGCAGATGAAAGCATCGAAGCCAGTCTGGACACACAAAAACAACTAGCGCAGGAAAGCTTTCAGGAGTGGCAGGCAAACCCCGAAGATATGGCGGCGCGCCAGAAGCTGGAAAAATCGCTGACCGGTCTGGCTCAGGATGCCGATCTGGTGGCCGATTTGGAGCTGAAGGAACAAGCCACCGCTGCGAGGCGTCTGCTTGATGAAGAGCAGGAAGTGTCTGCTGCCGGACTGGCGGGTGCGGTTGCCGCTTTCGCCGAGATCAAAATACCCGTAGCGCCCTCGCAAGAAACCGAACGTTTGCTGGAGGCCTCCGAGGAAGCAATCGACGCCGAAATGCTCGAGATTTACCTGGAAGAGGCGACCGAGGTACTGGCCACCGTTAGCGAGAATTTGCAGACCTGCCATGAGCAACTTGGCGATCGCGAGGCGCTAACGACGATCCGGCGGGGCTTCCATACCCTTAAAGGCAGTGGCCGCATGGTTGGCCTGACGGATCTTGGGGAGGTTGCCTGGGCGGTCGAGCAGGTGATGAACAAATGGCTGCAGGATGAGAGAGCCGCCACTCCCGTGCTGCTGGATTTTATCGAGCAGGCATGCGTAGCGTTCGGGCAATGGGTAGGGCAACTGCAAAGCAAGGGCTCGGTGGTTGTCGATGCTGATGACCTGATCGCTACTGCGGAGCAGTTAAAGAGCGGTGAGGAAACGGCTGAAGTTGTGCCGCAGGTTAGTGTAATGCCAGCTTCCGTCGAGGAGGAAAATGCACCGGCGGAAGTCCCTGCTGAGCCAATTGAAGAAATCAGTTTGCCAAGTTTCGATGCTTTTGAGGAGGCCGCTGCCGAAATTGGCGTGCCTGCCGTAGAAGAGCCGGTTGCCGTCGAGCCACCGCTTGAAGAGGCTGTTGAGGCTGCCGTCGAGCCGGTCGAAGAAATCAGTTTGCCGGTAATGGATTTTGATTTCATCGAGGAGGTGGCCACTGAAATGGCAGCGCCTGTCGCTGAAGAAGTTCCAGCGGTTGAGGCTCTACCTGCTGAAAAGATCACGCTGGAACCTTCCGAGCCAGAGGAAGAAATTAATCTGCCGGCCTTCGAAGCCTTAGAGCCCCAAGTGGCTGAAATCGAGGTGCCTGTTGTTGATGTGCTCGCCTCAGCGGCTCCTGAACTAGTTACGGAAGAGATAGCACCAGAACCGTTGCCGGAAACCGAGATCGTGATTGGCGATGTCACCCTTTCAAGTGCCCTTTTCGATATTTTCATGAGCGAAGCCAAGCAGCGGGTTGCGGTTTTGCGGGAAGAATTGGCACGCCTGGAAGATCAGCCCGATCTGCCCATCAGGGAAGATTTTATGCGTGCCGCCCATACCCTGTGCGGTATCTCCCGCACGGTGGGACTTCCGGCACCAGCCGAACTCAGTTTTGAACTGGAAGAATGGCTGAGGGAAATGCTGGAGCATCCGCACCCGGCTAACGGCAAGCAGGTCAAGGTAACGGGTGATGCAGTCATCGCGCTGAGCAAGATGGTGCAGGTGGTCGAAGAACAAAAAATGCCGAAACCGGCAAAGCAGGTTGCGCGCTCGTTGCAAGCATTGGTCAAAAAGGCGCGCGCGGAAGGCGAAAAGGCCGCGTTATCGGCGGTGGCGGAGCGCACGTCTGCAGAAGTAGTGAAGCCTGCCGAAGTCGTGCAGCCGGTTGCCGTATTCCCCGAAGCGGAGAGGCGAGCCGAAGTGGCCAGGACGGCGGCGTTTGAGGTGCCGTCGCCGACATCCCGCGATGACATCGACTTGGATATCCTGCCCCTGTTTCTGGAAGAAGCGCAGGACCTGTATCCGCTGGTGGGTGCTCAGGTACGCACCTGGCGAGAGAAGCCTGCAGACCGGCAGGCGCCGGAAGACTTGCAGAGGTCGCTGCATACCTTCAAGGGCAGTGCCCGTATGGCCGGTGCGCTGCAACTGGGTGACCTTGTGCACAACATGGAAACACGGGTGTTCGATTCAACGGAGGCCGGTTCTCCGCCTGCTTCCCTGTTCGATGAACTCTTCACCTACTTTGACAAAATCGGTGACTTGCTGGATCGCCTGCACGCTGGGCCAGAGGCTCAAGTTTCGACGGAAATCGTAGCAGGTCAACCGGACGTGCTGGTCGCAATGGCGAAACCCGGCGCGCAACAATTGCGGGTGCGTGCCGATATTCTGGACAGGCTGGTCAACGAGGCGGGTGAGATCAGTATTGCGCGCTCTCGTGTCGAGGGTGAGATGCAGGGCTTCAAGCAGTCGCTGCTGGAGTTGACCGAAAACGTCATCCGCCTGCGCAACCAGGTGCGCGAGATTGAAATCCAGGCAGAAAGCCGGATGCAGTCCCAGGCAAACCAGGCCGGTGGTGTCTCCGAGGCGTTCGACCCGCTTGAGTTTGATCGGTTTACCCGTTTTCAGGAGTTGACCCGCTTCCTGGCCGAGAGTGTCAATGACGTTGCCACGGTCCAGCAGAGTTTGCTGAAAAGCCTGGGTGAAGCCGATGCCGCATTGCTGCAGCAGGCACGGCAGAATCGTGAACTACAGCAGGAACTGATGCATATCCGCATGGTGCCGCTGTCCAGTATTGAGGATCGGCTTCATCGTATCGTGCGTCAAACCGCCAGAGAATTGGACAAAAAGGCGAATCTGGAGATCAAAGGCGGCGAGGTGGAACTGGATCGCAGCGTGCTTGAAAAAATGACGGCTCCATTCGAACATCTGCTGCGCAATTCCTTGGCTCACGGCGTGGAAAGAGCGGCAGACAGGGTACGGGCGGGCAAGTCGGAAGTCGGAGTTATTCGTATCGAAGCGCGCCAGGAAGGCAACGAAATTGTG
>Ga0105091_10000379_pt1 | contig 18364 bp, 22 predicted proteins | sample PPLLak1March2015_FD_87022 | JGI IMG/M metagenome (GOLD analysis project Ga0105091, IMG submission 87022) | Freshwater sediment microbial communities from Prairie Pothole Lake near Jamestown, North Dakota, USA - PPLs Lake P7 Core (1) Depth... | ecosystem: Environmental > Aquatic > Freshwater >... | reverse complement strand
TGGTCATCCAGATCAAGGCGCACGCAGTTTTCCAGCGCGACCACAACGACCTTCACTGCGAAATGCCGATCAGCTTCACCACGGCAGCGCTGGGCGGTGAAATCGAAATCCCGACCCTGGACGGCCACGCCAAGATCAAGATCCCCGCCGAGACGCAAAGCGGCAAGGTCTTCCGCCTGCGCGGCAAGGGCATCAAGGGCGTGCGCAGCCAGCACCACGGCGACCTGATGTGCCACATGGTGGTGGAAACACCGGTGAGTCTGAACGAACGGCAAAAGGAATTGCTGCGCGAACTGGAAGCGCTCAACCAGGCCGATGGCGACCGCCATAACCCGCGCGCCAAGTCGTGGATGGACAAGGTAAAAGCGTTCTTCGGGCCATAAGTTAGCTATAGAGACGCTGATTTATTCCCTCCCCTTCAAGGGGAGGGCTAGGGTGGGGCTGGGCTGGGCTGGGTTCGGATGAATAAATCAGCGTTTCCCTATCTTGCCTGAGTGGCTAGCATGGACAGCGCAGATCGGCGTGTTATACTGAAATATAACTTTATAGAGGTTATATCATGCTTAACGCTTCTCTTCGCCGGTCTGGCGGGTCGCTCATCATGACGATTCCGCAGTCCTATGTTGAACAAAATCAACTGGATGCCGGGTCTCAGGTATGCGTAGAAATCAACGGCGCCGAATTGACGGTAAAACCTGGCCGGCGCCGCCCCAGGCTTTCTGATTTGTTAGCTGCCACACCTGAGGGATTTTGTCGTATCGATGAGTGGAACGACATGCCTTCCATTGGAGGCGAGCTTTGATTCCAGAGCGTGGCGACATTCTTCATATCCAGTTCGATCCTTCATCCGGAAAAGAAATGAAGGGGGATCATTTCTGCCTGGTCGTGTCCCCAAGCTCTTTCAACGCCCGCTTCAGATTAGCCATGGTTTGTCCCATTTCCGGCGGCACCGCAGAAGTCACCCGCAACAGCGGGTTTCTCATCCCGCTGACGGGATCGGGGTTGCGTACGGACGGTTCGATTCATGCTCACCAACTCAAAACATTGGACTGGACAGCACGACGGGCAGATTTTGTGGAGAAGGTTCCAGACCTTATATTGCAGGAAGTCCTGGACTGCCTTATCGCTGTTTTTGAGGACGACTAGATCACCGCTCCTTCTACCATACCCCCCGGCAACCTCTGCGATGCCCATAAACATCGAACTGCTTCGCAGAATATGGCAGTCACTTTGCGGCGCAAGATTGACGCCATAAGGAAAGCGTCCTACATTTAGCTCATGATCGCCTTGGCCGCCTACCCTCAACTGCACCTGATCGCATGGAATCGCCGCGAGGACGAGCTTATCGAAGAGCAGGAGGCACTTGCACTTTATGAGGCGAACTGGCGTTTCGTAGCCCCGGAACAAATGGAAGAGCCCGAACGCCAACTGCTGCAACGCCTCATTCAGCAATATGGACATGGCGTCCTGAATGTATAGGCGGCCACATCACCAGCGCGTTTTCAAGCTTCTGCAAACACTCGATGGCGCATTGCTTGAACAGACCGAATGCTACTTTGGTGGCGGCACGGCCATTGTGCTATCTCTTGATGAATATCGGGAGTCTGTTGATGTTGACCTGATGTGTGCATCGGCCGAGGGTTACCGCACCCTGCGAAACATTGCCTATGACCGGGGGCTGGCCGGTTTCTTTACTGCCACGCCAAAGCAACTCCGGGAGTTAAAGGCAGACCGCTACGGCATTCGCACCTTTATTGAAGTTGACGACACGCCCATAAAATTTGAAATTATCCGCGAGGACCGCATACCCTTATTGGGTCAGAAGAGTCCGCTCTGGGGCATTCCAGCACTGTGTCGGACAGATATGTATGCGGAGAAATTACTGGCGAACACCGACCGTTATGCAGACATCTCGACCGCCAGCCGGGACATTATCGACTTGGCACTCATGATCCAGGGCTGGGGTCCCATTCCTGAAATCGCCTGGGAAAAAGTCAGAAATGCTTACGGCGAAAGCGCCAGAAAAGCCTTTAATAGCGCAATCGAAATGCTTGCCCGCCCCGGACACCTTGCCGCCTGCCTGAAGAAGCTCCAAATGGATGATTCCTGGTTGCAACGTATTCCCCAGATTCTCAGCATCACCGCCTCATTCGACAAGTAAATACCAAACGATCCACATAATGCCTGAAGAAAAAAATCTCCGCGTTGTCCATGAAGCCATCATCGGCGCCTTCGGCCTGCCGCCCGGCAAGCTCTACGTCAGCGTCAAGGGCGACCCCAGCCTGCGCGAAACCGTACCGCTGCGCCCGCGCCAGGAAAGCCGCATCGACCGAAACGCCGACCAGGTGCTGGAAACCTGCGGCTGGCTGCTGCGCAAGACCGGCTGCCATGGCATCTACATCGGCTTCAACAGCAGCGAAGTGCGTACCGAATCGGTGTTCAATCCCTTCAACTATGAAATCCACGACGCCGAAGCCCTGATCCAGGAAGGCTACAAGGAACGCCACTTCGTCAAGGTGCCTTACCAGAAGAAGATGAAAATCATCCGCAAGGTCAAGGATTCGGTGCAAAGCGGCCCCCTGCGCGCATATTTGCCGCCTCACTGGCAGAGCCTGATGGACCGGCAGCGCCGGGAATGGCAGCCCATGGACAAGAAGGATATCGAGCGGATCATGCAGTCCTTCAACAAACTGCGCGAGATAGAAGGGTTCTACCTGCGCAATGCAGCTGTCTCGCTGGCGCAAGGCCTGGTGCGCGCCACCTTCAACTGCGATGGAACCTACATCGTGGCGGCGGAGTTTTTCCCGCAGTTCGTGAAAGACATTACGGCATAAGCCAAAAGTTCCTTCGCGTACCATTGCGTCCTTTGCGGCCCACTGCTTTAACTATCACTGCTTTCAGTGGCCGCCATGCCACAACCAATCGCGTCGATCGACATTTATTTTCAGGCCGGCGCTTTGCAGTTCGACTTCCTCACTGGCGAACATATGACCCCTCTATGAGCCATAGAAATATTTGGTTATACTAGTTTAACTAGTTCGCAGGAGATGTCGCATGCAAACCGTTAGCCTTTTCAATGCAAAAACCCATTTATCAGGCCTTATTGAACAAATCGCCAGCGGTGCCGAAACGGAAATCACCATCGCTCGCCACGGCCAGCCTGTTGCCCGCCTGGTTCCTGTGCCTCCAACCGATACCGCTAAGCGCATCGGCATAGCGGCGGGTCTGTTCGAGGTGCCGGACGACATCGATGCGCATAACGAAGACATCCTTAAACTGATGACGGCCGAATTCCATGCGTCTGCTTCTTGACACACACATTGCGCTCTGGGCAATCACGGACTCACCTCGCTTGGCCGCGCAGGCTCGCAACCTGATCCTCAACCCCGGAAACAGCATTCATATCAGCACTGCCTCAGTGTGGGAAATTGCCATCAAGCACATGCTCGGCAGAGGCAGCATGCCGTTATCGGGCACACAAGCTACCGCCCATTTCCAGGCAGCCGGCTACATCGAGCTTCCCATCGCCAATGCGCATGTCTCCATGCTTGAAACCCTGCCTCCCCATCACGCAGACCCATTCGATCGCCTGCTGGTGGCCCAGGCGTTAACTGAACCACTCAGGCTATTGACCCACGATGCTATCGTTAGCCAATACAGCGACAGCATCATTCTGGTGTAAGCCAGTGTCAAACATGATATTTTATCGGTAGTTTTCGTGGAAAACTTCAAATGCGCCCTTCCCTAGCCCTGCAAACCCATCGCGATGCCATTCGCGAAATCGCCCTGCGCCACCATGTCAAAAACGTCCGCGTGTTCGGATCGGCGCTGCACGGTGACGACACGGAAAACAGCGATCTGGATTTGTTGGTCGAACCCACGGCGGCAACGACCCTGATGGATATCGCCAAAATTCAGTTCGAGGTGGCCCAGTTGCTCAATATCACGGTTGACGTACTGACGCCCAGAGCCTTGCCCGACAAGTTTCGTGATCAGGTGATGAATGAAGCGGAGATGGTATGAGCAAGGCTGACATCCTGCGTATTCCGGATTATCTTGGGCACATTGTCGAGGCGATTGAGCGTATCCACCGCTATGTCGAGGATATGTCCGAGGTTGACTTCCTTGATGATGAAAAAACCCAGGATGCGGTCGTCAGAAACTTCGAGATTATCGGTGAGGCGGCGCACAACATCGAGCTCTACCATCAAGCGTTTTCCACCGCCCATCCGGAAGTGCCCTGGACGGTCATGTACACCATGCGTAACCGTATTTCGCATGGTTATTTCAAGGTCGATTTTGAATTAGTCTGGAAAACCATTCATGAAGATTTGCCCGATCTGCATAGCCAGGTTCGCAAACTAATCGAGCCACAAGGCTGATTTAGCCTTGAACTCCCCACACTACCAGCTTCCGTCAGACGGTCGGCGATTCGCTGTTTACCAAGGCAAGGCTCATCAAAAACCTTGGCAACACGTCCCGACCCGGTCGCACTCTGGATATGTGACGCAAAGCGTCACATCCTGACAAAACAAGCAGCACGTGCAAAAATCGCATCGGGCAATCCATTTGATTCCCCGCATTCCACACGGGATTCATATGCAAACCCACGGCGCAGGCATGGAAATCCAGACTGGCACGCATTATGCTAGCATCACAAACAAACACCTTACGTGTTTTACCAGCTTCACCAACTTTCCGAGGAGAAAAAATCATGAAACGTGTACAACAAGGCTTTACATTGATCGAACTGATGATCGTGGTCGCGATTATCGGCATTCTGGCAGCAGTAGCACTTCCCGCCTATCAGGACTACACGGTGCGTGCCAAGATGTCCGAACTGATGGTTAGCGGTGCCGAAGCAAAAACTTCATTTACTGAGTTCTTTTCTTCCAAAAACTACTTCCCAGCAACCCTCGCATCTGCAGGTATCGTTAGCACCGGTGTAAATTATATTCAGCAAGCAGGTGGCCGGGCCTTGTCTGGCGCCTCGTCTATCGTCATCACCGCCTCAAGCGCAACCCTGCCGGCCGATGCAGTTGGCCAGGCCATTGTTATGCGGGTTATCGCGACTGCTAACGGCCAGCTGACATGGACATGCGGCCCGGACGCTACCGCCCCCATGCCAACCAAGTACCTGCCCGCCAGCTGCCGCGACTAAGCGAGCTGTCAAATCAGAAACCCCTCTGCGGAGGGGTTTTTTTATCTCTCTCTGCCACGGGCAAAAAGTTGACTGCCAAAATCTCCCTTACGAAAGAAGGCTGGATTCACTTCTCCGCACTGCTGGCAATTCTTGGCATCGTTTATTACCTTTACCAACAAGGGTTTTCCGGCGGCAGCTTCTTCGACGACCTCCATAACCTTGGCAGCCTGGACAAGGTGCGTGATTTTGATTCCGCGCTGGGTTTTATCATGAATGGCAGCGGCGGCCCCCTGGGACGCCCTCTGGCATATCTAAGTTTCATCCTCAACGCCCCTTCCTGGCCTGACTCCATTGGCGACATCCTCCATACCAATACCTGCATCCATCTCATTAATGGCCTGCTGCTAATCTGGCTGGCTTATAAACTGGTACGGTTTTTCCCGGAAAAGATCCATTCTCCCGAAAAGCTGGCCCTGACCCTCGGCATTTTATGGCTGGCACACCCCCTACTTGTATCGGCAAATCTCATGGCCGTGCAACGAATGACCACGCTCAGCGCGACCTTCGTATTGGGAGGGCTGTTAACTTTCGTAACCGGGCTTGAAAATATTCGCACCCATGCCCGGCGCGCATTCTGGCTGATGACGCTTGGCATTTCCCTTGGCACGGCTCTCGCAACACTGACCAAGGAAAATGGCATATTGTTGCCACTCTACGCCCTGGTTATTCAGGCGACGCTTCTGGCAAACGTCAAGCCCCATGCGTCCGCCTGGTTTATCTGGTGGCGAAGAATTTTCCTCATCCTGCCCGTGCTGGCGCTGCCGGTATATTTTGTCTTTACCTGGCCGCAGATAATTGATGGCTACGCAATACGCGATTTCAGCCCTGGGGAAAGGCTGCTCACCCAGTCCCGGGTTCTGGCAAACTATCTCTACCTGATTGCCGTCCCACTGCGCTCATCCCTGGGGCCCTATCACGATGACTTTATTGTTTCCAGAGGAATTTTTTCACCCTATTCCACTTTTGTTGCACTGGCATTCTGGCTCACGGCATTTATTGGCGCATTCATTTACAGGAAGAAATATCCGGTCGCATCTTTCGGCATATTGTGGTTTCTTGCCGGGCACAACCTGGAATCCAGTGTCCTGTCACTGGAAAATTATTTTGAGCACCGCAACTATCTGCCCGCTATCGGACCGCTGTTTGCCATCAGCTATTTCTTCTGGCGCCAGAATGGCCGGCCTGGCGTCTGGTTAAAGTATGCATTGGCAGCTTATATCGGTTTGTATCTGATCGTATTGCACGGCGCTACAGAAGTATGGGGCAACCGGAATCTCGCGGCCGAGTTATGGTCCAGGGACCACCCAGCATCTGAAAGGGCAGCACAGGAATTATCGCAACGCTATTTTTCACTTGGAAAAAGGCAGAGAGCCCAGGAAATTATCGCCCATGCCAGCCAAAGGGATCCACAAAACATCGGGCTGGCCCTGCAAACCCTGCAAACAGCCTGCGGACTGGGCAACGAGAAAGCGATCCTGGAACAACTGGAGCGGCCCGAGGCTGACAAGATTCTGAAACAGGGGAAAGTTTCAACGCTTATTTGCGGCACCATGAGCAATATGGCGTACATGGTTATCGACAAGCAATGCGGGCAGATAGCAGCAAATGACCTGCAGCAAATCATCGACCGGGTTCTTCCAAATCCCAGACTCAAAGGGACTCCGGATATAAATTACTGCCTGCACGACCTCAAATCCATGCTTTACTACAATGAGCGAAATCTGGAGATGACCATGAAACATCTGGAACTGGCTTTTTCGCATAAAAAATATCTGAACACCGCCGTCCGAATGGTCGAATTTCCAGCCAGCGCAGGGCTTTATGATGTTGCACAGGAGAATCTTGAGTCAGCTCTCAGGCAAAAACCCAAAAACCCCTTGATTGCGAAAATATGGGAAAAAAAGCTGGCGGAAGTAAAAACAAAACTGGACTATTTTCGTAATTTAAATGAGCAAGCGAAAACTAGCGGGAAACAGAAGCAATGAAGCCTGCCGATAAAGATTCAGCACAGCAACCTGCCACGCGCCTCTCCATCTCGATTGTGATCCCCGCACGCAATGAAGAGGGTGGACTGGCAGTGCTTTTACCGAAATTAAGCGCCATGGTGCCCAATGCGGAAATTATCGTGGTTAATGACGCATCCACCGACGGCACCCTGGCGTTATGCAAAACTCATGGCGTGACCATCGTCACACACCCATACAACATGGGGAATGGGGCAGCCATAAAGTCGGGGGCAAGAGCAGCGCATGGCGATATTCTGGTTTTCATGGATGCCGATGGCCAGCACCAGCCCGATGACATTCCTCGTCTGCTGGCAAAACTGGGGGAGGGCTACGACATGGCCGTGGGAGCACGTACTAGCGGCTCACAGGCTGGCTCACACCGGGCAGTTGCAAATAAATTTTATAACCACCTGGCGAGTTGGATGACCGAACAGAAAATCGAGGATTTGACGTCAGGATTCAGAGCCGTCAGCGCACACAAATTCAGGAAATTTCTTTATTTGCTGCCTAACGGCTTTTCCTACCCCACCACGATAACCATGAGTTTTTTCCGGGCGGGTTTCGCGGTAGCTTATATTCCGATCCATGCCCCCAAACGCATCGGGAAAAGCCACATCCGCCTGGTGCGCGACGGCTTCAGGTTTCTGTTGATCATTTTCAAGATAGGCACACTTTACTCGCCGCTCAAACTTTTTCTGCCGATCAGTCTATCGTTCTTTACCTGTGGTTTAGGCTATTACATTTACACCTTTCTGACGATACACCGCTTTACCAATATGAGCGCACTATTATTCATTACCTCGGTACTCATCTTTCTGATAGGACTGGTCTCGGAACAAATCACCGCACTCAACTTCAAAGACAGCGAATGATATTCAGGAACCAGAATGGAAAATGAAGATGAGGCCTGGCTGGATTACCGCGCCAGGTTCGCGGATGTTTATGATGAATCCAACTATGTTAGTCCCTTACAGTCGGCGGTAATGCGCGCGAGCCATGGTCTTGCAGAAAGGCGTTTTCAAGAGCACGACCACTTTGAAAGGGTGTTGGAAATTGGTGCAGGTACAGGTGAACACCTGGGTTACGTCAGGCATGATTTTGATCGATATGTCCTATCTGATCTTGATGAAAAGACGCTTGAGGTGGCAAAAAACAAACTGGACAACAAATTCGGCAATAAGCTGTCGTTTGAAACACAGCGCGGCGAAAGACTGAGCTATGCCGACAATAGCTTTGACCGCTTGATTGCAACCCACGTGCTTGAGCATATTTACCAGCCACACCTAGCGCTCAAAGAGTGGCAGCGCGTGGTCAAAAATGGCGGGGTACTTTCCATACTCATTCCAACTGACCCTGGCATGGCCTGGCGAATGGGCAGGCATTTTGGGCCGAGGAAAAATGCCTATGCACAAGGCATTGCCTACGACTATGTAATGGCAAGAGAGCATGTCAATTCATGCAATAGCCTGATTGCCCTGTTGCGGCATTACTTCCCCGAGCGCACCGAAGCCTGGTGGCCGCTACCAATCCCTTCCATAGATCTAAACCTGTTTTTTGTATGTCACGCAAAGGTCAGAAAAACGAAAAAAGAAGGGTAATCTCTCTTCAAATTGTGTCGTTCAAAGGCGTACGATGGTTGGCTATTGTGGAATTATTTCAATCAACGCCCCCACAACTGGCCCGTCTTCCCCAAATAGGCGTTGTGTTGAAAGAAGTTTCGCCCTTTCTCCCAACCGCTCCCACGGGTATAGTGGCGCAGCATAGGAGGGGCTAACTAGAGCCAGCACATAAGCAAAGCGACACGCCCTCATTTTTTCCATAAATCGACCTTTATCTTCAGATATTTTGGGAGGGATATAACTTGATCGACTTAAATAAAGCGTCACAACCGTTGGTTTTATAGCAAAAACGCATTCATTCTCGGGCACCAGCGGCCTGACCTCTTTTAAATGCGTGATCAGACGCGCATGAAACAAGGAGTTCTGCCTGGCCCTAAGGCGATCGCTTCCATACCATTCCGGAATATGCTTTGCACCCCTGATTTCATCGGGCACCTTCTCCTGGAAATAACGCACATTCGTTACAAGTGTTGGCAACATTGAAAGCACCAGTAACGCCAGAATGCCACCAATCACCCAAGACTTTTGGCGCATTTCACCTTGCTGCGGAACAAACCTGGCAAGCCACATGAAGCCATAAGCCACAAAAATCGGGTAAAGCACCAGGGAGTATCGCAACGCCTCTTCTGGATGGGGCCAGGCAAGCAGCATGCACAAATAAACCGTCACATAAAGCGCATCGAATCGGAGCGATTTAAGCCGGTAAATCCAGCCAGCCAGGCAAACCAATCCCACCCCATACACCACCACCATAAGAGCCGTGGCCCGAGCTTCTCCAATCCAGGCAATCCTCCAGGCAGCAAGCAAAGCGAGCGATTCGATTTTCAGCTGGTATAAAAACACACCCAAGGGGTCAAACGCATATTTCTCTTTCCAATGCCCAACATAACTGCTCGCACCAACCTCGGTTTGGCTGCTATAAATTAGCCACAGGAAGAATGGCAGCGCAGCAAGCAATCCAATCCAGACATAATTCCGAGGCCGCCTGAGCAGCAAAGAAATCCCAAAAGCCGCCAACAATGGCAAGGCGGCAACGCGCAATAGTGTGGCGCAGACAACCAGTGCTGCCGCGAATAACCATAATTTATTCGAGGATGTCGATTCGGCTTGAGAAACAACCACAATTGCGGCGAGGCTAAAAAAGATGAAGGGGAATTCCGTCCAGATATTCAGCATTTGAATGTAGGTGGCGGGCATGATTGCATATACCAGAGCAGCCAAGGCACTCAGCCAGAGTGGTAAAGATTCCTTGCGTAGCCAGACAAAGAGCATCATCACTCCCGCCAGTGCAAATGCGGCAACCAGCAAATGAGCAGCAAGCAAATTATATCCACCATTAACCAGCGCCAACAGCCAGGGGAAAAGTGGCGGGAAAATGATTTGCGACTTGTATGCGAGGATCGCAGCCTGAGCCCCTTGATAGGGCGAATAATAGCGGGCAGCAAGCAAATAGCCGGAACTATCACCTCCAAAATCGGTTATCTCCCCTGTCCACGCCAGTGCGCCATAGACTGCGGCAAGCAAGACCCCAATAATGCTCAGAACTACAATCGACAGGTGCTTTTTAAGGGGCATGGGGTATCCGTAGATGCAGAATGATCAATCAAGTTTTTTCTACCAATGAATCGTAACCATCACTCGGTATCGCGTTGCTGCAAGGGCGTGCCTGGTTCGTGAGTAATATCATAATTTACTGCGGAGAGGAGTAGCTGAAAGCCAATCAGAATCAGCAATCCCACTATCATTACCGTGCCGGCCGGGGTGAGTTCATTAGTCTGCAAATGGGTCGCCCATACGCAGCCGCCAAAAACCAGGCCCGTTAACAATGAAGGCAAGCCAAACAAAATCTCAAGGGAAGCGATATTGAACTCTCGCACATAATATTTAAAACCGATACGCTTGAAAAAACGGCTTAGGTATTTCGACGGAAACTGAACGAGAACTCGTGGGATATTCAGGCTACTGCTTTCCTCTCCGTAAATAACAGGCATGGCCACATCCTTGACTACTGCGTTAATGATGCCGAGCTGAAACAACATGTCACTTTCAAAAAAATAGCGCCGGTCAATGCTTGCCGGATCAAGGCGGTTATAGGCCAGGCGATGTAGCGCGGTAAATCCGTTGGTTGGATCCATGATTGACCAGTAACCAGACGAAAACTTGCTGACTAGCGACAAAGCAGCATTGCCAATCAGCCGTAAGCGAGGCATATTCAATAAATCTTGAGGATAGAAAAACCGGTTTCCCTTCGTGTAATCAGCTTCTTTTCTCAGGATTGGCGCGACCAAGGCATGCGCCAACCGGGCAGACATCTGACCGTCGCCATCGATTTTTACAACAATGTCAGCCCTGTTGGCGAAAGCATAAGCATAGCCAGTGAGTAGCGCACCGCCTACTCCAGCATTGTCATGATGTTCGAGAATAATCACTCTCGGATCATCCGGAAAGCTCTCTCTAACCAGATTAGAGCTTTGCTCCGGGCAGGCATCATCAACCACGATGACGTTGCGAATATAAGGCAAGGCCAAAACATCGCTCACAACTTGTCTGATGTGTCTGGCGACTCGATAACAGGGAATAACGACGTCGATTATCATTTTGACATAAAGGTGTATATTTCAAACAGGTGATTATCAGTCATGTAGCCAACTATCAATTTGGATAGAAGCCTACCATGCCGTACCTGGATTGACATGCTCTAAATTCACGTCTGTAGGGAACGATTCTCAAGCAGAATAAAAACAGGTAGCATGAAACCCGTCGGCTGGACGAAGAAAAAACCGGGAGAAGGCCGCCCACGAAGAACCTAATAAGGTTTTACCTGAATGGCACTTACTTAAGCATTTTGCATAGTCATTCAACCCCCCCTCGGTCCCCCTTGTGCGAGCATCCGCTGCGCGGATGCTCGCACAAGGGGGGCCGGGAGGGGTTGAAGTGCGGGGAGGGAAAATGGAAAAGGGTAGTTCCAGACTTGGCGCTGGCTCTTCTGGCTTGACTGATAACCCCGAAATCACCCATGACGAATACTTAAGTAAGTGCCATTCAGGTTTTACCTCTCAAATTTTGAGTTGCGCTTTCCCAGAAAAAACCACAGACAGTGAGAATTTCCACCTATGACAAGAATTTTCGATTTTGTCTCGGCTCCGGCCCCCCGTTATCTGATGCGACTGGCCTTGCTTGAGCGCATGATTGAGGCTGCGCCTCGCGATTTGCGACACTTCCTTGAAATTGGGCCAGGGCTGGGTGATGTGAGCGCCTACGTCGCGTCCCGTTTCCCGTCCGCACAAGGCACCTTGATGGAATTTTCCGAAAAAGGGGCGTCCATGCTGAATGAAAGATTCGTGTCCGACAACAGGGTCAACGTTCTTTGCACCGACTTCCAGAAACATCCGTTTACTTCCCGGTTCGGACTTATCATGGCATTTGAAGTACTTGAGCACATTGAAGACGATATTGCCACATTGGGGAAAATTTCCCAACTTCTTGAACCAGGTGGCGTTTTCCTTTTCTCCGCCCCCTCGCTCATGCGGAAATGGCAGCAATGCGATGAATATGCAGGGCATTATAGACGATATGAGCGGGACGAAATCATGCGGAAATTCCCTGCAGCAGGATTACAGGTCGAAGCCCTATGGAGCTTTGGCTTCCCTGTAACAGAATTACTATACCCATTGCGGCAAGTCTACTACTCCCTGCAGCGGCACAGAAACCCTGACCAGACAAAAGAGGGCGCGACCAAGAAAAGCGGCATCGAGCGCCCGCTAACCCCTTCCTTTCTCAAAGCAGTAATACCCCATCTCCTCAAACCATTTTTTCTGCTACAGGAGAAGGTAAAAAAAACCGACCTGGGCGATGGATTTCTCGTTATAGCGCGCAAACCTGAATGAACTGCTCTCCAAATCACAGTCGCACCGGATTCTGTATTGTTGGGACTCACATCAAGTCTGAAGGTTACCCCAATGTAAAAATAAGGACAGACTGGTTGCACAGGATTTTGGATATGCCGGAAATAAATGTCCCCGCATTTGACCCGGATTCGCACAGAAGAAAGGAAAGGTGGTCACCACGTTATTCAACTTTGCTGGCAAAAGGACTGCGTTTTGCCTATGCCCATCTTCACGTCCTGCTTGAATATTTTCTCAATGTTCGCGCAGAAAGAATTTATGTCCCTTATCCGGCAGTTCCCTTGCTTTATCTGTTCAGCCTTGTTCCACGCAGGTACCGGCCCAAAGTCATTGTGGTCGATGCCTTTATTTCCCTTTATGACACTATAGTCGCTGACAGGGCAATGGTTCCGGCGAATGGCCTCGTTGCCAGATCAATCAAGAAAATCGAGACGCGTGCCTATGAGGTCGCAAGCTTGGTTATTGCGGATACGAATTTGAATACTTCCTATCTATCCGAGACATTTGAAATGCCGCGCCACAAACTCCTCTCCATTCCACTTTCGATTGACGAGACCATCTTTAGACCAATACCCTATTTTTATAATGAACAAAGGGACATCACCGTTCTTTTTGTCGGCACTTTCGTGCCCCTTCAAGGGGTAACCGTAATTGCACGTGCCGCAAAGATCCTGAAAAATTGCCCACAGATTCACTTCAGGTTGGTGGGGTGTGGCCAGTCAGCCGCAGAAGTTGAGGAGATACTTTCCTCTTATGAAAGCCATAATGTTTTCTGGGATAAAAACTGGAAAAGTGGGGAGCAGCTTTCCCTTGAGATTGAGGGATCTGATATCTGCCTGGGGATTTTCGGAGAGGGCGAGAAGGCACAAAGGGTATGGCCACTCAAGAACTACAGTTACATGGCCGTAGGCAGAGCCATAATCACCGGGGATACCCTATGTTCACGGGATTTAAGGAGCAAGGAAAGCCGTGAGCCATTTATGGCGGTACCCCCGGGTGATCCAGAAGCATTGGCTGAGGCAATTTTAAAGCTGGCTCAGAATCATGACCTGAGAAAGACTCTGGCACACGAGGCCAGAGTCTTCTTTGAAAATCATCTTTCTTCTCGTATTTCAGAGAACATGCTCACCAAGCTTTTCCTTTCATACCCCCTCAGTGGGGGGGAACACTCCTCACTGCCCCAGCCTTAGATGGAATCAACAAGGAAATTCCGCTGATAACCTCGAAGACAATAATCCACAAACGAAAGAAGAGGCTGAGCAATAGGGCATCGCCAAGTGGCAATTCTGATGCGAGCAAGGCGCTGGTGACCGCCTCCCTCACCCCGAGTCCACCCGGCGCAAAAACCGCAAAGAACCCAATAGTTATGCCAAGCGTGTTGGCGAGAAGTAGCTGCATCACAACTGAAAAAGTTGGATTTACCTTAAATAGAGAAAAACAAATACAGCAGAACACCAACCCGATCGTCAGCCATACCATGCTATAACCTGCCAGCAGTCCAGTAGATTGTCGAAATGTTAAAGGAACCATTCCCTGTAAGTCCTTATGCCACGATTTTTTTGAAAATCGCGCAAGCACTCTGAATGCAATCCGTTGCATCGGCACAATCATGATGACACTCCCTGCGCCCAGAACACACAAGGAAATCGTATAAACGTTGGGGGTAATGGCACAGAACAAGGCAATACTCAGAAGTGCGCTGGCATGCAAAAGCAGCAACTGCTCGTTAAATGTAGCATGAAAACTCTGATGTAGATCAATCCCCTGCTGCTTCATCAATGAGGCACGTGCCACCATCCCCCAGATTTTTCCGGGAAAATATTTCCCCAGTGTGACGAGTGCAATATGGCTGAAAGCCTGCATGAAGCTAATTTTTGTGCGCGTGGATATGATTACAATTCTTTGCCAGCAATGAACGGTAACAAACCAATAAATTAATTGGAATACAGTGGCGATAATGAGGAACCGGGGTGCTAGATAAAGAACCTCATTCAGGCGATCTGCCTGATTGTAGAAATACTGCCCTATAAAAATAAGGCTGCCCAATAGAAAAATGGGCATCCATATTTTTTTAACGATTTTCAGCATGAGCGCTTTTTCATTGTCAAAGGCGCCAGGTACTCATTCCCATGCTGTTCAATGCATGCAAATCGAACTGAGATTTGACATCGATAAAGCAGCCTTGTCCCGATATTAAAGCCCCATATTCTGCAATTGATTTGTCAAAAAACGCTTGGTGAGCCACGGCCAGAACAATCGCATCGGCTAGTGGCAAGGCATTCCAGTCCTGTAATTCCACTCCATATTCGTGCCGAGCCTCCGCCGGATCCGCCACCGGATCATGTACATGTACCTCAACGCCATAGGATTCCAGCTCGCGGATCAGGTCCACCACCTTCGAATTTCTTAAATCTGGCACGTTTTCCTTGAACGTGATGCCGAGAACGATCACTTTCGCCCCGTTAATCTGTTTCCCGGCGCGGATCATCTGTTTGACTGTTTGTTCCGCGATGAACTTCCCCATGCTGTCGTTGATACGCCGACCAGCCAGAATTACGTCAGGGTGGTAGCCGAGCATTTCTGCTTTAAAAGTAAGGTAGTAGGGATCAACACCAATACAGTGTCCGCCAACCAGGCCGGGCCGGAAGGGCAGAAAATTCCACTTGGAACCTGCCGCCTGCAGCACTTCCAGTGTATCGATACCCAACAGATTGAAAATGACGGCCAGTTCGTTCATCAGGGCGATATTGAGGTCACGCTGGGTGTTCTCGATGACCTTGGCGGCTTCCGCCACCTTGATGCTGGAAACGGGGTGGACGCCGGTCTTGACCACGGAAGCATAGAGCTTTGCCACCTTGTCCAGTGTCTCCGGATTGTCGCCAGAAACCACTTTGACGGTGTTGACCAGGGTATGTTCCTTGTCGCCCGGATTAATGCGCTCGGGAGAATAGCCGACGTTAAAATCTCGTTGCCATTTCATGCCTGACGCTTGTTCGAGCACCGGGATGCAGACCTCCTCGGTTGCGCCCGGATAAACGGTGGATTCGAAAATGACGATAGCGCCACGTTTCATGTGTTGCCCCACGCTGCGGGAAGCGCTGATCAGGGGGGACAGATCGGGCTGGCGCCCGGCGTCAATCGGGGTCGGCACGGCAACGATAATGTAGTCTGCTTGCGACAGGCGCGCGGGGTCGGTGGTGAAGAGCAAATGTTTTGCAGTACGCAAATCTTCGCTGGAAACCTCGCCGCTGGGATCTGTCTGCCGTGAGTAATTCTCAATCTTGGCTTCGGACAAATCGAAGCCGATAGTCGGACAATTTTTGCCAAACTCAACTGCCAATGGCAAACCGACGTAACCCAGTCCAACAACCGCTACTGTATTCATGACACGCCTTTTTCAGGGCTAAAAATTAAAAGGTTCAAAGCCAAAGTTAAAGCCCGCTTTTCAGAACAACAGCTTGCGCGAAGTTCTTGAAGTCACTTAAGTGGCGGGTTGCGATGGCATGAACGATTTGCCAGTTAATTGCTTCGTAATTATGGACAGCAACGTTACGAAAACCCACGGCCTTTTTCATGCGTGAGGCTAGTTCGGCGTTGATGCAGCCAAGCTCGGCGAGCACATCGAAGGTTTGCCCCATTGTGGCTGGAGGCGGAGCATCAGTGCCTGCGATAAGATGTGCGCCAATATCAACGCAAAGCTGTATGGCCCGTGTCAGATTGAGCGCCACGATGTCTTGAATGTCGGGATCGTTGCCAAGAATTTCGGCAGATGATGGACATTTTTTCTGGATTCTCTGGAGGCATCGTCGAAGAGATTCCAGTTTCTGCTCGATCACTTCCCTATCCATGCATTACGCCTTTCCCTCAGAATACCACGGTAGTAGGGCATGAAATCCGCCTCATCAAAAAGGTGCCGCTTGATGAGTTCTGCGTAGATGCCGTCCTGGCCCTTAAGGCGCTTCCCGTGTTTTAGGATCTGCCCCAGCAGGGGCTCGCCAACAATTTGAAGATCGATGAGATCAACGGGACGGCCGGTAGATTCTGCAATTTCCGCCATCAATGACATTTTGACTTTTACCTCAAGCGGCTGTCCCGCATCGATTGCCAAATCGATATCGCTATCATAATGCCCATCTCCAGAGCCCAACGAGCCGAAAAGGATGGCCAGCCGGATCTCTGGATGTTGCGCCAGAGTGGCCTGGATCATGGTCTCGGTGGAAGTCATTTTCTGTTGTTATAGCTTAAGAGGTATGAAGAATACCTGATTTCAGGTTTTAAATACCAGTGTTTCACGCTACCCGCGCGGATGGTGTATTGCGTGTAGTCGCTTCAGACGCTCCCTCGCTACATGGGTATAAATCTGTGTGGTAGAGATATCGGAGTGTCCCAACAGCATCTGCACCACCCGCAGGTCAGCACCATGATTAAGCAAGTGGGTGGCGAAAGCATGGCGCAAGGTGTGAGGCGAAAGGGTATGGGTCAAACAGGCCCTTGCTGCGTAGCGTTTGATGAGATACCAGAAGGCCTGGCGCGTCATGGCGTCGCCGCGCTTGGTGACGAATACGGCGCTGCTGGTCTTGCCGCCGAGCAGACCGGCACGCACGTCGGCTAGATACTGTTTGAGCCAGTCCACCGCTTCCTCGCCAAGCGGCACCAGGCGTTCCTTGGCGCCCTTGCCCATCACGCGCACCACGCCCATCTCCAGATTCAGGCCTTGCAGCGGTAGCGATACCAGCTCGGAAACGCGCAGACCGGTGGCGTAGAGTGTTTCCAGCATCGCCCGGTCGCGCAGGCCCAGGCCATCGGCGCTGTCAGGCGCCTTGAGCAAAGCCTCCACGTCCGCCTCGCTCATGACTTTCGGCAGCGAGCGCGGCAGCTTGGGCATGTCAACCTGCAATGTGGGGTCAGACTCGACTTTCCCTTGGCGCAGCAGATGGCGGTAAAAACGGCGCAGGCTGGACAGTGAGCGACTGCTGGTTCGCGCCTTGGTATGCTGGGCGAATTGGTAGGTGAGGTAATCCAGAATTTCTGGCCGTCCGGCCTGCAACAGGTCTTTCTCGTGCTGGCGTTCAAGCCAGGCGGCAAACTGGCTCAAATCCCGGCGATAGCTTTCAAGCGTGTTGCGCGCCAAGCCGTCTTCTAGCCACAACGCATCGCAAAACTCATCCAGCAGGTCGGAATTCATGATTAGCTACAAAGTTCAGTCGACTGTGGTTCATGGCAAATTGACTCTCCTTTTTCAACCCCAACCCCTCCCGGCCTCCCCTTGTCAGGGGAGGAGAGGTGCGCTCCCCCTGATAAGGGGGAGATGGAGGGGGTTAGGTTTTTGCGTGTTCATTTAACCCCATTCCACAAGAGTTAATGCTGAACTTTATGGTTTAGCAGCCCGGAATTTGACATGCTCGTGCTCCAGCAACCAGCGCTTGATCAGCAGCGGCCCACCTTCGCCGTGATTCATGAAACCGCCCAGCCCCCCCTTGCCCAGCACGCGGTGGCAGGGGATGATGACCGGGATGGGGTTGGCGCCACAGGCTTGGCCTATGGCACGGGGCGCCGAGCCAATCTGTTTGGCCAGTGCGCCATAGGTTTCGCTCTGGCCCACAGGAATTTTCAGCAGGGCTTGCCAGACTT
>Ga0105091_10000378_pt1 | contig 18414 bp, 12 predicted proteins | sample PPLLak1March2015_FD_87022 | JGI IMG/M metagenome (GOLD analysis project Ga0105091, IMG submission 87022) | Freshwater sediment microbial communities from Prairie Pothole Lake near Jamestown, North Dakota, USA - PPLs Lake P7 Core (1) Depth... | ecosystem: Environmental > Aquatic > Freshwater >... | reverse complement strand
TCATTATGATCTGCTAAAGTCAAAGCCAACCTGTGGACGCATCAGATCCAAAGCAATCCTTGGCGGGCTACATCACAGTTATGCCCGTGCAAATTATTTTGAATGACCCACATCGTTTTGCATCAGAGCCTGACGAACAAGGGTGAATAATATATGTTTATGACCAGGAAATGAGATCGGGTTGTATTTGGCTGTTGGCGAGAGACGTATTTTCCTGAAAATGATCTTTCAGAGACATCTTTGTGGATGGAAAGATTGGCGTGGACTGGCGGAATTCATGTTTAAAGTTCCAAAGAACTAACGGGTGAGTCAAGTAGCCAGCACAAGGGGCGTTTTAGTTTGGACGTTCTCACACACCATCTTGCCGCAATTCTCTGCGATTTTCACGAGAAACGCTTTCTTGCAGTCAAGCCTGATACAGGGGGCTATGACTCAACTCAATTTATCGGCACTACCTACCATCGCATAATAAAATTGGTGCGCACGATCGCGGATTTAGCGGGTGTGAGATCCAGTCTCTCCATTTGGCGGAGGCGCTGCAATACCGCCCAAAGCTGATGTTGGGCTAAGACCAAGGAGACATGGAAACTCCGTGGATTCGCAGTTGACTTTTTCCCTGAATTTTGCTATGATACTTACATGATGTAAGTAATAATTACACCATGTAAGTATAGTTCAATAGACGCAGCGCGAGGTCTTATGACGTATCGTCTCACCATCACAGCCGCCGATATGCGGGAAATCAACCGGTCTGCGATCCTGGAAATCATTCGCCGCGAAAGCCCAATCTCCCGCTCAGCGATTGCCGAACGCCTGGGTGTAAGTCTGCCCACCGTCATGCGCATCATGGATGAGCTGATCGAAGAGGGATTTGTCCGCCCAGAGGGCAGCACGGAATGGAGCGGCGGCCGCCGCCGACCCCTGCTGGAGTTCAACGCAGACAGCTTTGTGGTGATCGGTGTCGATATGGGCGGTACAAAGTTCTACGGGGCAATATCGGATTTGGGAGGCAGGATCCTCGACGAGATCGACATGGGACGCCATGGAAAATCCAGCGAGAAAAATTATCAACGTTTGATTGAATTGATCGATACATTGCTCGCCAGCCCAAAATTGGGAGACCGGCGCGTGCGCGGCATTGGTGTGGGAGCGCCGGGCATTACCCTTCATAAGGAGGGAATTGTCCAATGGGCATTTTCACTAAACTGGCGGGACTTTCCGCTCAAAGCTCGGCTGACTGAACATTATGAGCTTCCCATCACTGTGGATAATGACGTCAATCTGGCTGCCATGGGAGAGCTGTGGTTTGGCGCCGGTCAGAATATTCAAAACATGATCCTGATCGTGAGCGGAGCAGGCATCGGTGCCGGCATCATCATTGACGGGGCACTATACCGCGGCGCCAGCGAGGCTTCGGGCGAGATCGGGAACATGATCCCCGGTCGCGAATTCCTGGGGAAGAACTATCAGGACTTCGGGGCGTTGGAAAAAGTCGCTTCGGGCATAGGGATCGTCGAGCGCGCCCGCGCCAAACTCAAGTCCAGGCGTGACACGGCAGAGCTGGAGGCGTTAACCGCTGATGATGTTTTCGCCGCTGCACGCCAAGGCCAGCCGTGGGCAGCGGCCATCATCGATGAAACGGTGGATTACTTTGCGATCGCGATCGCAAACCTGACGGCATCGTTTGATCCGGAATTAATTGTGTTGGGTGGAAGTCTCTCACCCTCTGGCGACTTATTGATCGAGCCCATTCTGGAGCGGCTCAAGGGAACCCTCCCAACGCTGCCCAAACTGGAAGTATCAAAGCTCGGCTTGCGGGCATGCGTCATGGGGGCGATCACAAACGTGTTGCATAATACATCCAATTTTTATGTCGTTCACAAATTGTCCTAGCTGGGAAAGGAGGCAATCGATCTAAAAACAGATGCAAGAGTCCGCTGGCACGGAAGAACAGATCCAAACTTTTTTTTGCAGAAGGAGAAGAAAATATGCGCACCATGTATAAGTTTGCGTTGATTGTTCTGGCAATCGTACTTTTTGCAGGGGTAGCAGGCTGTGCATCCAGGCAGCCCGCCGGACCCGTCACGATCCATGTGTTGACAATGGATCAGGCGGGACTGAAGCCTGCTGAGATCGACCAGATCGCCCGTGAGTTCGAAGCCAAGAACCCTGATATTAAAATCGTCATGGAATATCAGAGCTATGATTTCATCCATGACAAAATCGTGACGGGTATGGCTGCCAATCCGCCAGCCTACGATGCCGCGATGCTCGATGTCATCTGGCCCGATGAATTCATCAAAGCCGGATATTTGCTGGATGTCACCGATCGCCTTACGCCCGACATGAAGTCCGGCATGTTCCCGGCTTCCTGGAACGGTGTGACCCGCAATGGCAAGGTGTATGGCATGCCCTGGTTGATGGACGTGAAATATTTCATGTACAACAAGGATATGCTGCAGAAAGCCGGCATCGCCGAACCGCCCAAAACATGGGAGGAATTGGTCGAACAGGCGAAGACCATCAAAGAGCAAGGCACTGTGGAATATCCCATCATCTGGTCCTGGAATCAGAAGGAAGGTGTCGTCTGTGATTATGCTGTTCTACTCTATGGGAACGGTGGAGAATTTGTGGATAAAGATGGCAAACCCGCATTCAACAATGAGAAGGGTGTCCAGGCTCTCACATGGATGAAGCAAACCATTGATGATGGCTTATCCAATCCCAGTTCGGTGTCAGCGGATGAGAACGCGGTGCGGGATAATTTTATCGCTGGCGAATCCGCGTTTGCAGTGAACTGGTTGTTCCAATACAGCGATTCAAATGATGCCTCGAAATCAACGATTGTTGGACAGGCTGCTTTCTCACCGATGCCTGTGTTCCAGGCAGGCGCCGATGCAGGCGTTAAAGGTTCCAGCGTGGATGGTTCAAGCGCGTTCGCGATCATGGCTACCACTCCTTATCCTGATCAGACCTGGAAATTCCTGACTTACCTTGCGAGCAACGAGGTGCAGACGAAATACTCCGCAGAAATGTTGCCCGTCTGGAAGGTTGATTTTGAAGGTGAGGCATTGGAAAAGCTGAAAGCCGCCACTCCGAACAACCCGGTCACTGTTCCGGCGTTCCTGGCGCAGTTCCCCTATGCCTACGAGCGCCCATCGGTGCCTTACTACAATGAAGCTTCCGCTGCGCTGCAATTAGCAATCCAGGAAGCCTTGACGGGTGTCAAGTCCCCACAGCAGGCTTTGGATGATGCCGCGGCAAAGTGGGTCAAGCTGGCAGGCCAGTAATTTACGAATAGAATAGAGTGGATTTGCGGTCACCCGCAAATCCACTCCACTTTTCAACTATGGCAACGAATTCAATTAAGAGAAGGCTCACCCTCAGAGAGCAGGATGTGCGCACTGCCTGGCTGTTGCTGGCACCCAGCCTATTGATCATGCTTGGCGTCACGTTGTGGCCGGTTATTTCCACATTTATCCTGAGTTTTTTCCATGCGCCGACCGGCATCAACCAGGTGCGGACATTTGTCGGGTTTGTCAACTACATCGAGATGCTGAGAGATCAGCTTTTTTGGGAAACCATTGAGCGTACTCTCTACTTTACATTGGTTTCTGTAGGATTGGAATTAACCCTGGGACTGGCAATTGCCCAATTGATCCATTCGCGTCCCTGGGGCTGGAAGTTTCTGCGTTTTAGCTTGATCATCCCCTGGGCGGTACCGACCATCGTCAACGGCGCGATGTGGCGCTGGATCTACAGCGCCGATTTCGGGGCATTGAACGGTCTGCTCATGCAATTAGGACTGATCGATCATTATGTTCCCTGGCTGACGCTGCCGGACATGGCAATGAATCTGGTGATCGTGGCAGATGTCTGGCACACGATGCCGTTCGTCGCTTTGGTTTTGCAGGCTGCCCTGGCAGGCGTGCCTGAGGACCTGGATGAGGCTGCCGCGGTGGATGGTGCCAATGCCTGGCAGCGTTTCTGGAAGATCCGTGTTCCTTTGCTAAGACCAGCCATTCTTGTGGCTTTGATCGTCCGTACTGTGGATGCCTTCCGCGTGTTTGACATTGTTTACATCATCACGAGCGGAGGACCGGCTTATAAAACACTGACTATTACATATCTGACGTATCTCAATTCATTTGCGTTTGGAAAACAGGGGACAGGTGCGGCGCTGTCCTTCCTCATCTCCACTTTCACGATCATTATGGCGTTTGTCTACATTAAGTTTCTGTATCATCCGGAGGAGACACAATAATGTCAATCCGAAAATTCTCGCGCAAGTTCTTCCTGTCTCTTCTGACGTTACCAGTGTTCTTTTTTATATTCTTCCCTGTGCTCTGGCTATTCAGTGCAAGTCTCTCGAACCAGGTGGAACTGTTCACGATCCCTCCCCACTGGATTCCCAAGCACCCTACATTTCAAAATTATCTGGACATTTTCTTCCCCAGCCTGGCAGCATCCTCCGTACCGCGCACGTTTGCCACGGCTTTATTGAATTCCATCAAGATCGCCTCGGCAGTGACAATCATTTGTATTTTCATTGGAAGCCTGGCAGCCTACGCGTTGACTCGCATCCCCTTCAAGTTTAATCGTCCGATCCAGCTTGGGATTATTGCCACCCGCATGATTCCAGAAATATCACTAGTGCTGCCTTTGTTTATCATTGCTTCGAGTTTGCGCTTGATCAACAAGCCCATCGTGCTGATTTTGACCTACATGAGTTTTGCCCTGCCGTATGCCATCTGGCTGATGGCAGCCTACTTCCAAACGGTTCCGGTCGAACTGGAGGATGCCGCGCGTTTAGACGGCTGTTCACGCCTGGGAATTTTGTTCCGTGTGGTCATGCCCATCTCCGTACCGGGATTGGTCTCCACCGCCATGTTCATCTTCCTGCTCGCCTGGGATGAATTCTTCTATGCGCTCATTTTTACCAGCACACTGGCTGCCAAAACCGTGCCGGTGGCGATCTCAGAATTTGTGGGTCGTTATGTCGTGAACATCAACGGGATGATGGCGGGCGGCATCCTCGCGGCTGTCCCACCTGTTTTGGTCGCTCTCATATTCCAGCGCTATATTGTAAGGGGAATGACAGCCGGCGCAGTAAAAGGTTAAGTATACAATCCACTGAATGGATACTTAGCCGACATGAGAATACTGATTGCCGATGATGAATACCTCGTAAGAGCCAGCCTTATAAGCATGCTGGGCGAACTAAATGTACCGGCAGATTCTATTCGGGAGGCAACGACCGGTGAAGCAACGGTCAATGCGATCTGCCAGGATTTACCCGATCTGGCTTTTGTCGATATCCGCATGCCCGGGTTGAATGGATTGGAGGCGATCAAAGCGGCAAAGCCATTGTCCCCCCAAACCAAATGGTTCGTATTGACCGGTTTTCCTGAGTTCGATTACGCACAAGAAGCTATTCGACTAGGAGTATCTGGCTATTTGTTGAAACCAGCCAGTCCGGAGGAGTTGAAGAAAATCCTGAATGATTTCGCGGAGGAGAATAAGAAATCAAAGGCAGCCCAAAACAAACAGTTCGAAAGGGAATTGATGGCATTGCTCTACAGTCTTACGTCTCTGGAATTCGAGGGCTCGGAAAGTTTTGTCGCAAAAGCACACTATATCGGAGCTGTGTTTTATTTCGATAGTTGCCTTTCGGAAAAAGTAAGAGCCGAAAGGCAATTTGCATTCTGTCGTACCGCTCAGGAAATCATCAATGAATATCTGGATAATTACAACAGGTTGGCATTGGCTATATTGCCAGACGGCGACCTGGCAACAGTAGGCGCCTGGGAATCTTTGCAGGATCGGCGGGCTGAACATCAGGTCCATAAATATTTCAAGGCACTGGAAGATGAAGTCCGAAACTTCAGCGGAAAAGATTGGGCGCTCACGCTGATCAAGACAAACGAGTTTCCCTCTTATCAGGAATTCCTGAATCAACTGGAGAATCTCCAGGAAATCGCTCCTTTGCGTGTCATCGCGGGCACAGGAAAAGTGTTGGATATGAATAGTCTTAGTCGACTCGCCGGGAATTCAAGCCAGGTGGATCTCGCGACCCAGATCCACTCTCTTTGTCGCAGTTATCGGGATAGAAATCAGCTCAATTACATAAAAGCCCTGGAACGCCTTAAGAAGTCAATACAAAAGGTAGATTTCAAGATCCAAAACCGGCAATCGGAAAACATGATCGGTTTCATCAATTGCTCCATTGGCTGCCAACTTCCTATCGATCAAGATCCTAAACAATGGGTGCAGATCCTGGAACAGTACGACCAATTATTTCCTGCCAACCTGCCCAAAGATGAATCTCAAAATACGGATGTCATTGGTCAAGTCATTGCTTTTATGGATGAAAACTATGGGTCGAATATTGGGATTGGACAGATTGCGGAACAACTTAACATCACGCCTAATTATCTAAGCACTTTATTTCATAAAAAGATCGGGATCAATTTCATGACGTATTTGAAAAAAATACGTATGCTGAAAGCCAAGGAATTGCTGAGCGATCCGAATATCCAGGTTCATCAAGTTGCCAAGCAGGTTGGCTATTTAAGTACCCGTCATTTCGCCAGGCTTTTTGCGGAACATTATGGATGCCTTCCCTCCGAATACCGTGATAAACCTAAGGGTCACTAGTCACCATGTATTGACAATTTTTGTCTCATGAAATGATACAGATAAATACCTGTTGAAGAGCGAGGGATGGTAGGGACCACTCGCTTTTTTTATTTGATTGGGGGAATTCTCTGTATAGAGAGCAAATGAAGTGTAGAGAAACTGGCACATCGACCGTAGTTTTATGTCATTGTCAAAAATGGCTGGCGTGCTATGATAAGTATGGATGCATCCGGAACAATATTACATAACCATTTGAGGGAAAATCTCAAGTGGTCATAAACACTCTGTAGGAGGATCCACCCCCAAGTAACTCATACTCTATAGCAAGATCGTTGTATTCGATAGTGATTTGCACGATTCATTGACAGATGGAGTAGTCGTCCATCTGCTGAAGGATTGAGTGTCTCTCATTCTGCAAAAAAGAAAGGATGAATATCATGAAGAGAATCACTGCTTTGTTGAGTTTGGTCATTATTCTGTCCTTGGCTGCTTGTGCAAGCCCGGCGACGCCAAAACCTGAGGTTGCAGCCCCGGCGCAGCCTGAAACAGCTGAAGCACCTGCGGCAACGGAAGCGCCCGTGGTAACCAAAGCCCCAGTTGAACCTGTCACGATCTCGGTCATGACCAACCGCGTGGGCACACAGGCAGAACTGCTGGAGCAGATCGCCCGGAAATTTGAGGCAGAAAACCCGGAGATCAAAGTCGACTTTTCAGCGCCCGGCGCCGATTACGAAAAGTTGATGAAGATAAAAATGGCTGCCAACGATATGCCCGATGTTTTTTCGACGCACGGTTGGGCAAAAATTCGTTACGGCGAGTTCCTGCTTGATCTGAAAGATCAACCCTGGGCTGCCCAGCTTGATTCAGCGATCCAACCGGCTGTGACCGATGAAGCCGGCAAGGTCTACGTCCTGCCAATGGACCAGGAGAAGACCGGACCGGCATTCAATGCAGATGTCCTCAAAGAGTATGGTGTTGAAGTTCCGCTCACATGGGCAGATTTCATGGCTGCTTGTGAAACGATCAAGACCAAGAGCAATGGTGAGGTAGTCTGTGTCCATATGGGCGGTGCAGATTCCTGGCCCGTGGGTCAGTATTATGACTTCTTCTCCACAGCTCTGGCGATCAGCCCCACTCCAAACGATGAGGCGGCACTGCTGGATGGTACCTACGATTGGACGAAATACACACCTCTCTCGCAGAATCTGCTCGATCTCAAGACAAACGGCTATCTCAACACCGACGCGTTGACTGCCAAATACACCGATTCGGCTGTCGCGCTTGCCGAAGGAAAAGCCGCGTTCGGGTTCTACGGTCCTTTCATTTGTGAAGAAGCGTTGAAGACGAATCCGAATTTCAACTGTGGCGTGATGCCGATCCCATCCCTGGCAGAGGGTGACAAGCCCACCTTTGCGGGCGGCGAGCTGACCACATGGGGTGTCTGGAAGGACTCCAAGCACGCTGACGCAGCGATCAAGTTCGTGAACTTCTTTGCCCAGCCGGAAAACGTGAAGGCAGTCGCGGAATCCAATAAGGTCCCGGCAGGCTTGAGTGGTGTCGAGGTGGATGCAGGCTATCTGACACAGTATTACACCCAATATGCCGACTTGCGCACCTTCACGTATTTTGATCGCATCTATTTGCCGAATGGCATGTGGGATGTGCTGTGCAAGAACGGGCAGGATGTGCTGGCTGGCGGCATTACACCTGAGCAGGCTACCGATAACATTGCTAAGGAATATGCCCGGCTTCTTGCCTCGCAATAAAATGGTTTCTCCTTCTGGGTTTTGACTTACCCAGTATGAACGTTGAGAGCGGCGCAGAGAATTGTGCCGCTCTCAATATCAAGAACTCAACATGGACATCATTCAATCTTCCGAAACCAACTTGCGTGAGACGAGAACAACCAACCGGTTGAAGAAGTTCTTTGATTCGCCTGCATCGCTTAACCTGATGTATCTCCCTGCGCTGCTCTTGTTCGCCGTTTTTATTTACTATCCCATTACCCAGGGAATTAAGATCTCATTTACAAACTGGAATGGATATTCTGCCCATTATTCCTTTGTAGGGCTTGAAAAATATCGCTACATGTTTAACGATATGAGAAGCTACAAGGTGATTGTCAACACATTGATCTATGGTCTGGGCAGTACACTCTTCCAGAATATCCTGGGACTGGCATATGCCATGCTATTAAATTCCAAGCTTAAAGGCCAGGGGATCGTCAGGACAATAGTTTATTTTCCGGTCATTGTCGCGCCTATTATTATGGGCTATGTCTGGTATTTCATTTTTCAATACAATGGGGGTGCTCTCAACGACATCATGATCGCTTTGGGGAAGGAGCCTGTGGATTGGTTGGGGAATGGACCGCGGGCGGTTTGGCTGATCACATTTGCCAATACGTTCCAGTATATGGGAGTGGCTATGGTCGTTTATCTGGCAGGATTACAGGCAATTCCCAAGGAATATCTTGAGGCCGCCGATGTGGATGGCGCGTCTGGATTCTACAAATTCTTTCATATTACATTGCCCCTGCTCATGCCAGCCATCACGGTCAGTATTGTGCTCAATATCATCGAGGGTTTGAAGCTGTTCGATGTAATCATCTCGATGACCAACGGAGGTCCCGGCTATGCCTCGCATTCGTTGTCTACAATGATGTCTGATCTGTTCTTCGCAGGTCAGGATGCTGGCTTTGCCGCTGCCCTGGGTAATTTGATGTTCGTCATTATTAGTCTGTTTGGCATAACTTCATTGAAATTTCTGCGCAGGAAAGAGGTGGATCTATGAGGTGGCAGATTGATCAGTTCACAGGGAGATTCGGTAAATATTGCAGGAGGATGTTGAGTTACTTGACGGCTCTGCTCATTTCTGTCCTCCACTTGATCCCTTTCTATATATTGATCAATCTCGCTTTAAAGACGCGGCAGGATACCAGCTCGAAATGGCTTCCACCTGATTATCTATATCTGAATAACTTTACCGATGTATGGACTCAGTCCCACCTGGGTACGGCGCTCTTGAACGACCTGATCATTACCACTTGCACGGTTGCCTTGGTGGTTTTTGTGGGTGTCCTGGCAGCCTATCCTTTGGCACGCTATCCAACCCGTTGGAATAACGCTGTGTACACATTATCGATTTCGACACTGATCGTGCCCGCACTGACGGTCCTGGTTCCTTTGTATAAGCTGATCGTTGACCTGCGCGGGATCAGCACCTATTGGGCTATGGTCCTGGTGCTCACTACCTTTTTTCTGCCAACTGTTATTTTTTTGTATACCGGCTTTATCAGGACAATTCCCAGAGAACTGGATGAGGCTGCTCTCATTGATGGATGCAATCGCTACGAGATTTTTTTTCGTATTGTTTTTCCATTGCTCAAGCCGGTCACAGCCAGTGTAATCATCATCATTATGCTTGGAGTCTGGAATGATTATCGCTTTTCTCTCTTCCTCCTCCAAAAAAGATCTGTCCAAACCGTTCCATTGGTTCTTTCGCAATTCTTCTCTCAGTTCCAAAACAACCTGCCTCTCGCGGCTGCTGGAAGTCTGTTGAGCATGATACCGATGGCGCTGCTTTATCTTTTCCTGCAAAAGTATTTTGTCAGCGGATTGGCAGAAGGTGCAGTCAAGGGCTAGTACATACTGATGCATGAGATTAGAAGTCCCTCCTATCCGTCATTGCGAGAAGGGTGTTCTTCCCGACGAAGCAATCTCCTACTCCATTTGCCGGTAAAACTGTTTCAAAATGGGGGATTGCTTCGCCAACGAACGGCTCGCAACGACGGGAATGCAGGGAGCTGTCAATGACCATAAATTATTACGAGCCATCCAAGAAGTTCATCCTGAGGACAGATCGCACAGCCTACTGTCTTGGTATCGACCTGCAAGGAAATCTTCAGCATCTTTATTGGGGAGCGAAATTGCCATACGAAGAAGATTATCCCGATTATCATGAGATCGGTCAGACGGTTGGCATCGGAAAGAACCTTGAAAATCCAAGAAACCTGAGCCTCGGCAATTTTTATTATCCGTATGAAGCCACCAATGCCGTGATCAATGAGGAATACACAGGCTGGGGTGGATTGAACTTTGTCGAGCCCTGTTTGAAAGTGGATTTTGCGGATGGTGTCAGAGATCTGGTTTTGAAGTACCACATGTACGAAATCAAATCTGACTGTGAAATCAGCGTGACGCTCAAAGATGCGCATTATGCCCTCTTTGTACATCTTTGTTATCGCATATTCCCGGATGTAGATGTTCTCGTCCGCTGGGCTGAGATTGAAAATCGATGCAATGAATGTATCCGTCTGGAAAACGTGCAATCGGCGGTGTGGCATCTTCCAGATCAGCGCGAGTATCGGTTGTCATCCCTTTCAGGTCGCTGGGCGGATGAATTCAACCTCGACCCAATAATGGTTCAGCAAGGCAAGAAGGTCATGGAAAGCCGCCGCGGGATCACCAGCCATCATGAAACGCCGTGGTTTGCTCTTGACCCTGAAGGTGCTTCCACGGAACATGACGGTCCGGTTTGGTTCGGGGCATTAGCCTGGAGCGGAAATTGGAAGATGGTGATCGAGCGCACATCCAACCAGCAGATGCGCCTCACGGCAGGGATCAACGACTTCGATTTCGCCTGGGAGCTTAAGCCGGGGGAAACATTTAAAACGCCCGAATGTATTGGTGGATATACAGAGAATGGATTTGGTGGCTCCAGTCGCTCCATGCATCGTTTCGCCCTCCGCTATGTCTACCCAGAAACGTATCGCCTCAAGCCCTGGCCTGTTTTCTACAACACCTGGGAAACGTACTGGTTCGATATTGATGAACAGAAATTGATGGCATTGGCGGAGAAAGCTGCACAATTGGGGATTGAAGTTTTTCATGTAGATGACGGCTGGTTCAGTACGCGTCGTGACGAATATTCCGGTTTGGGAGATTGGTATGTCAGCAAGGAGAAATTCCCCAACGGACTCAAGCCATTGGTGGAGAAGGTGAAGTCACTAGGGATGGAGTTCAGCTTGTGGGTCGAGCCGGAAAATGTTAATGTAAATAGTGAGATTTATCGTGCCCATCCTGATTGGGTTTATGGTTTCCCGACTCGGACACACAGCATCCAGCGCGAAAGCCTCATCCTCAATCTTGGTCGTGCAGACGTCCGTGAACACATCTGGCAGTGTATCTCGGGACTGATACGTGAATACGGCATCAGGCACTTCAAGTGGGACCTCAACCGGCACATGAGCGAACCGGGCTGGGAGGATCTGCCGACCGACATGCATAGCAGTCCTGTTGACAGACAAAAAGAGCTCTGGGTGAGGCACGTCCAAGGTGTTTATGAAATCAAGGAGCGGATCAAGAAAGAGTTTCCCCATGTTTCTCTGGAGTGCTGTTCGGGCGGTGGCGGGCGCGTGGATTATGGAGTCTTAAAATACTGCGAGGTTACACTGGTAAGCGACAACCATGATCCTCTGGCGCGTCTTCTGATCCATGAAGGGTATTCCTATCTCTTTCCTACGAAGACGATGGGAAGTTGGGTGACCGATGTGCCTTCTCCACTCACCAATCGCAGCCTGTCATTGAAATTCATGTTTCACATGGCAATGACCGGGGCAATGGGCATTCAAACAAATATTTTAGAGTGGAGTGAGCAGGAGACCGAGTACGCCAAAGAGATGATCGAGCTTTACAAAGAGATCCGACCGATCATTCAGGAAGGCGATCTCTACCGCCTCAGTTCCCTGCGAAACGATCATATCGGCGCGGTGCAGTATGTTGACTCTGAAATGGAGCACTCGATCATCTTTGCCTTTATGTGGACGAATTGTGCGCGCCCGGCACCGGTCAAGAACATTATCCGCTGGGGCGCGCCGCGTTTTGTTTATAAGCTTTTTCCACAGGGATTGACGCAAGAAAAACGATACTCGTTGAATGGAAGTTCTGCACTGCGCAGCGGCGCTTCGCTGATGAACGTTGGGGTACAGGTTCAACTCGAAGGAGACGGGGACAGCTTGATGGTCCGGATCGACGCGGTAAACGAATCGAGAGAGGAAAAAATCTATCCATGAAATATGTCGCCATCTTCCATGCCAATCTGAATTATGCCTATCTCACCGAAGACCGGTACGAATTCGTCATCCGCCGCGCGTACGAGATGGTGCTGGACACCATGCAAGCTTGTTTCCCTGATATGAAGTTCGTCTTCGAAGCCTCCGGTTACACACTGGAGCAAATCGCTTTGAAAACACCGGATGTGCTGGAAAAGCTAAAGTCGGTAATTGAGCGAGGCCAGTGCGAGTTCATGGGTTCGCCGTATGCTCATCCCATGCTGCCGAATTTTCCCAAGGAAGATGGCGTTTGGTCCATTCGTTTTTCGAATGAGGCATATCAAAAATATTTAGGCATCCACCCGAAGAGCTTTTGGAATCCGGAATGCGGCTGGCGAGACTATATCCCGCAACAAGTCTTAGAAACAGGCTACATCAATTTGATCGGCGACTTCGAAGCTTACAGCCGCTCATGTGGGCAGGATGGCACGCCATTGCGACCGGAAATTTATGCAGCAGAGCACAGTAAGGAAGCTGCCTTCTATAATTTTGGTTTCAAGTACGATTTGCCAGGAACAGAAAAAGCGATCCATTTTCCATTCTCGAGGATCAAAGGAATCGAGCAGGAAAAATTGCGCCTCTTCCTGCGCACCGATCGGATCGCGCAGTTCGGTGTGCGATATTTCATGGGGATGGAGGGATATAGCCTCGATAAATATCTGGCGCTGATTCAAAAATATTCGGCGCAGCTGGAAGGGGAGACGGAAGGCGCGTTAATCATCTTTGCCGATGACGCCGAGTATATCGGCACAAACGGCTGGTTCCGCCTCAAATATCAAAACAAGCCTGATAACGTTTTCGAGGCGACTCCGGAATCCCACCAAAAGCTGATCAACCTGCTCAAGGCTGTGAGGCAAATGGGCGAATTCATTACATTCGATCAGGCATGTAGTGATCTGTCAGCGCTGCCGGATGAGATCACGTTCGATGATGACTCTGCCTGGCATGGCGCCCGGTCCTCCACTTGGGCGGGCACGCCGATGGCTCGCCTCTTGCGTCCCTGGCAGGATCTGGTCCGCCTCAGGTTGAATGATCCACATTCAGGACTCAGCGAGTCAACCCGGACCCTGGCCTGGTTCCACCTCACAAATTCCTACAACTCTGACGGCCAATGGCCGCCAACTCTGCCGGACGCGCCGCACATCGTCCATCCCTTCAATTATGCATATTGTTTTGAAAATCTGTTGAAAGCCGAAATGTTCGTGGGTGGCATCGATCGGGATAAGCTTGAGACCGAGCCCCTCCAAACCCTGGAAGAGATTCTGGCGCCTCAGCAGAAATTGATCCATGAGAAAGCGGCGATCTTAATGGTTTCTGGCAGTACTGAAGAAAAAGATCATGCCGCGCAGGCAAAAGCCCTGATCGAAAAATCGTGGGACTTTTTATCGATTCAACCTGGTGAGAAGATTCTGTACCCTGCAGAGTACCGCGTCCGCGCGGAGGCGCTGGTGGAAGCACGAAGATTGGTTAATGGTGTGCTGATTGAAAAAATGTAAGGTTTGTGTCTGATAATGAGGCGTATGATTACCAGCAGGACGATCTTTCCGATCAAGAATCAGACATCTCAAGATTGAGGCATCACTATGCGATTTGCATTCTCCTTGCGCTTTCGTTTGATGATCTTCTACTTGCTTATCTTTCTAATCCCGGCGGCGATCATGATCTTTGCCATGCCGTATTATTTCCAGCAATCACTGTCCGGCGAGACCCGGACTCTCACCGAAGGCACGCTCACTTCCATTGCAAAGAATATCGAAACGTATCTGGATGATCTAAACCGCTTGACGATCACCCCTTATCTCAATGATGATGTGATGCAGGCGATGCAATTGAAGGCTAGTCCCAATTACAGTCAGGCGGACGATTACTCCAAGTTGTTGGCTGACCGTGCCCTCCAGACGACCCTGCCGCTCTTCCTGCAAAACTCGCGCACCGACATTCTCGCTACTGTATTAGTGATCCCTGACGGTACGGCATATGTCGCCTCCGTGGGTGCTGCTTATGGTGCGCCGGTCGCTAACTATGCCTACATCGAGCAGGATTGGTATCGAAAGGCTGTGGAGGCTGATGGTAACGTGGTCTTTATCAGTTCACACCCTGAGGATTACCTGAGCAATACACCCGTTCGGCAGGTTTTCTCGGTGGCACGGCTGATCAAAGATCCGGACACGCGCCAGCCGCTCGGCGTGATCATGGCTGACGCGGATACCGTTGTTCTGGAACGCATCATCAATGATATTCACTTCAATGTAAGTTCCATTGTCTGCGTTTTTGATGATCAGAATAAATTGTTGTATTCCAGTCGCTCGCTGCCCGAAGAACTGCAAAATCGCAATTTTGGCGATGCCTCCACGGTGACTGCCGATGGAGATTCTTATGTGACGGTCTCGACGAAGATTGCTCCTGCGCAGTGGAGACTGGTAGTCCTGCTGTCCAATGCAGAAGTAGTGGCAAAAACAAGGTGGATCTATATCACAGGTATTTTGTTTGCAGTTGGCGGATTGATTCTCACTTTCCTGCTTTTCTCAATCCTTTCACACTGGGTCGAACGTCCATTCCAGGAAATGATTGCGGTCATGAAACAGGTGGAGACGGGGAATCTAAAGGCACGTTTCGTGGTGCCGGGGGATCATGACGAGATTTCAGAGTTGGGTCGCGCCCTGAACACCATGATCGCGCGGCTCAATGACCTGATCGAGCGTGAGTACAAGGCAGTCATCAACCAGCGCAATGCGGAATATCGTGCACTCCAATCCCAGATCCATCCGCATTTCATCTACAACACACTGAATGGCTTTCTGGGCTTGAATCGTTTGAACGACATGGTCGGTCTTGAAAAAGCCATTCTGGCTTTGAGTGGGATGCTCCACTATATCTTCGAAGGTGAAGATTGGGTGACTATCCGCGAGGAGATTACCTTCATACAACGTTATTCCGATTTGCAATGGCTGCGTTTTCGTGAGCGTCTCACGAGTCAAATTCAATGCGAAAGGGCAGCGGAGGAAATAAGAATACCAAAATTGCTGCTGCAGCCTCTTGTGGAGAATGCCATGATCCACGGCATAGAACCAGCTGAACGGCAGTGTACGATGACCGTGAATGTCAAGCTCATGCAACAAGATAACGGTTCCTGGGTTTGCATCACGATTCAGGATGATGGGCGGGGGTTTGATACACAGGCGCCTGGCAGAAAAGAGGGCCTTGGGCTTGCCAATGTTCGTGAGCGGCTCCAAATTGCCTTCCCGGATGCGACGATGTCACTTTCCAGCCAGATCAATTCGGGAACGAAGATTACCATTGAGTTTCCTGTTGAGCCCGAAAAACAAACCCGATGAATTCTTATGCTGAGGAGGTACCCATGACTGCTATAGTTGGTCCCAATCGCTGGCTTGGCTCGCTGCCGAAAATAGGAATCCGTCCCACCATTGATGGGCGGCGTCAGGGCGTCCGCGAATCGCTCGAAGAGCAGACGATGTCCATGGCACGCGTAGTCGCTGAACTTCTGATTACTCACTTGCGACATCCAAACGGTCAACCCGTGGAATGTATCATTGCCGACACGACGATTGGTGGTGTAGCCGAGGCTGCCGCCTGTGCTGAGAAGTTCGCCCGCGCCGGAGTCGGCCTCTCGATCACAGTTACACCTTGCTGGTGCTACGGCTCGGAGACCATGGATATGGATCCTCTCATTCCCAAGGCCGTTTGGGGATTCAATGGGACGGAACGTCCCGGAGCCGTCTATCTGGCGGCGGTGCTGGCCGCGCACAATCAAAAAGGGCTTCCCGCATTTTCCATTTATGGACAGGATGTGCAGGATTGCGGCGATACGAGTATCCCTGAGGATGTGAAGGAAAAGCTCCTGCGGTTTGCCCGCGCCGGACTGGCTGTTGCCACCATGCGTGGCAAATCCTATGTTTCCTTTGGCGCTGTCTCGATGGGGATTGCCGGGTCGATTGTGGATAACAACTTCTTCGAATCGTATCTTGGTATGCGCGTGGAAACCGTAGACATGACCGAATTCCTACGGCGCATGGACGAGTGCATTTACGACCCCGAAGAATTCCAGCATGCCCTGTCATGGGTGAGGCAAAATTGTAAGGAGGGACGCGAATGCAACCCGCCTGAAAAGCAGCGCAGCCGCAAGCAAAAGGATGAAGATTGGGAAACAGTCGTCAAGATGACGATGGTTGCGCGCGATGTGATGAACGGCAATCATCGCCTGGCTGAACTCGGTTTCGGCGAAGAGGCATTAGGGCGTAATGCAATCTTGTCTGGGTTCCAGGGACAACGCCAGTGGACCGACTACAAACCCAATGGAGACTTCCTTGAGGCAATTCTCAACACCTCATTTGATTGGAATGGTCCTCGCCAGCCTTATCTCGTAGCGACTGAGAATGATTGCCTTAACGGAGCAACGATGTTGTTCGGTCATCTGCTCATGAACACAGCTCAGATCTTTGCCGATGTGCGTACCTACTGGAGTCCGGCAGCAGTCAAGCGCGTGACGGGTTACGAATTGAGCAGGCGCGCCTCAGGCGGCATCATTCACCTCATCAACTCTGGTGCATGCACTCTAGACGCCACCGGTTGGCATGAGACTGACGGCAAGCCTGCCATCAAACCCTGGTGGGAAGTGACGCCTGAGGAAGCCAAGAAATGCTTCGATGCCACTACCTGGTACCCTGCCATCACGGAATACTTCCGCGGTGGCGGTTTCTCCAGTAGATTCCTCACGCGCGGTGAAATGCCTGTTACGATGGGCCGCCTGAACCTGGTGAAAGGTTTGGGCCCGGTCCTCCAGATCGCGGAGGGCTGGACTGTTGATCTGCCTGCAGATGTTCATCGTCAACTGGACGAACGCACGAACCCCACTTGGCCGACTCATTGGTTTGTCCCGCGGCTGACAGGCGGAGGAGCCTTCAGGGATGTCTATTCGGTGATGGCGAATTGGGGTGCGAATCATGGCGCAGTCAGTTATGGTCACATCGGTGCTGATTTGATCACACTTGCTGCGATGCTGCGTATTCCGGTTTGCATGCACAACGTTTCTGAAGAAAAAATCTTCCGTCCCAGCACGTGGAGCGCTTTTGGAGCAAATGATTTCACCGGCGCCGATTACCGCGCCTGCACAAATTTCGGCGCGCTATATGGCTGATCACACTACTTATCTCGAAATGTCATCCTGAGCCTTTCGACTGTCATTCTGAGCGAAGCGAAGAATCTCTAATTCGCTCGGGATAAACCCCACGGGGGATCTCTTACATGGGAAGTACGAGACTCCTCGGTCGCGTAGGAGCACTCCCTCACGCCGTCCCGGCGTTCTCTCGGGAGAGTGACATTTTATTTTGTGATGGTTTGAAAAAAAATGAGTTTCACCCTAAAGGATCTTGGCAAACATGGCAAAGCATCGGACACTATCTCTCCGCCGGTTAAAGCCCGAGTGTATCCAGGCTTATATCGATTACCACCAGCAGGTATGGCCCGAGCTGCTGGAAGCATACCGTCAGGCTGGATTCACACGGATTGATTGCTGCCTGAACGGCTGCGATCTCGTGGTCTGCATTGAGTATGAGGTTGATGTCTACAATAAGATGAAAGATGCTTTGAGCCGCAACCCCGTCGAGATCCGCTGGCAGGCGCTTATGGAAACCTTGCGCGATACC
>Ga0105091_10000377_pt1 | contig 18419 bp, 21 predicted proteins | sample PPLLak1March2015_FD_87022 | JGI IMG/M metagenome (GOLD analysis project Ga0105091, IMG submission 87022) | Freshwater sediment microbial communities from Prairie Pothole Lake near Jamestown, North Dakota, USA - PPLs Lake P7 Core (1) Depth... | ecosystem: Environmental > Aquatic > Freshwater >... | reverse complement strand
CGTGCTTTTCAAACACTTTAACCAGATCTATCTCGGCTTTGTACAACTCCCAGTTGGCAGTGAGATAACCACCGTCCTTGTTGCTGTCGGAATAGCCCAGCATGACCTCTTGGGTGTTGCCACGGCTCTTCAGCAAGTCGCGGTAGAACGGTATGGAGAACAGTTCGTCCATGATCTGGCTACTACCACGCAGGTCATCGATGGTTTCAAACAACGGAATAATGTTGAGGTGCAGTGCCGGGTGTTTGCCGGACACACCCAGCAATCCGCTCTGTTGCACCATCAGTGCCACTTCCAGCATGTCGCTGACACCCTTGGTCATCGAGATGATGTAGTTGGGCAATGCCGAGCGGCCAAACGACAAGTGGATGTCGGCAGCGGCCTGCATGATGCGCAGTTCGCCCTGCACGGTGTCGGTAAATTTGCCCGGCTCGGTGGCCAGTATTTTGCCCTGCTTCAGGGTAGTCAGCAGCGCTTCCCGGCGCGCGATTTCATCGAGCTGCATATAATTATTGATGCCGGCCACAGTCATCAATTCGCTCACAACCTGCTCATGCACACCGCTGTGCTGGCGCATATCCAGCGGCGCCAGATGGAAGCCGAACACCTCCGCAGCGCGGCGCAGATTGGCCAGACGGCCGCGCGCCAGATAAACCGCGTGATGGTGGTTGAGCGAGTCGATCAGAATATCGAGATCGGCAATAAAGGCTTGCGGATCGGGATAAGGCACGGCGTTCATATCTAGCTGGCGCAAATGCTCGACGCGATGCGACAATTTTTCGGCAGTGGCGACGAGGCGCGAATAAATTGCCATCAGCGAGCGGCGATAAGGTTCGTCATCGCGCGAAGGTGATTTATCCGGGGATTTGGCCGCAAATTCCAGGAGCTCATCGCTCACCTCAACCACACGCGAAGACAGGCTCAGGCGCACGCCAGCAAATTGGTTTCGGCCAGGTAAAACTCCAGTGCAACCGCAGAATGACGCTTGGCTGCATCGCTCATCACATCCGCGGTCACAAACGGGTTGCCATCACGGTCGCCGCCAATCCAGCTGCCCACGCGCAGCAGCGGCGCCACTTTGAATGACTGGCTGTAATGTTTTTCCAGCTGTTTTTCCAGATTGGCATAGAGCTGCGGGATTTCCATCAGGAAGGTGTGGCCGTAGAAGGTCAGGCCGTTCTTGATTTCATCCTGCACCGTCAGCTTGGAGTAGCGCAGCATGCGTGTATCCCACAAAATCAGCACGAAGCGGCGCAGCGCTTCTTCGTTGTCTGCCAGCTCTTCCGGCGTCATGTCGATGCGGTCGCGGTTGGACAACAGACTGGAGATGATCATCTGGCAGTCCAGTATGCTCTTGCGCTGGACTTCAGTGGGGTGTGCGGTCAGCACCGGCGAAACAATGGCTTTGTCAAAAAATTCCTGCAATGCCTGCGGGCTGATTTTTTTCTCCAGCAGGCGCTCCAGCGCGAGCTGAATACTGCCTTCCTGCGGCTTGGAGCCACTCTTCAGATGCGCGCGGCGGCGGCGATTATGGTGCAGGTCTTCGGCAATATTCGACAGCTGCGAGAAGTAACTGAAAGCACGCACTACCGCCAGCGTATCGCCGGGTGTCAGATGGTCGAGCAAGTGTTCCAGTTGTATACGATCGGCATTTTCCTGCTTTTTGCGAAACAGCACCGAGGAACGGCGCACATTCTCGACCAGATCGAAAGTGGCATCGCCTTCCTGTTCACGCAGGGTGTCGCCTAGTATGCGGCCAAGCAGGCGGATATCTTCCCGCAGCGGAAGGTCTTTACTGGAAATATTTGAGGATGTGGGTAACAGGTTCATATAATCTTCTTCAGCATGCGCAGGTTTAACGCGGTGACAGGCTCATGTTAGAATGCGCCGCAAATAAATCAATAAAAAGAGGATCTCTCTAATACCATCCAACTTCGTGGCATCACTGCGCAAACCAAAGAATTTTTACGCCTGCATGGACAAATCCACGCGGCACTCAAAATTTAATTAGCGCCCAGTCTTGCCTGGAAACCGGATTGTCAGAGTCAGTACTCTAAGGACACAGGAAAATCTAATGAATCATGCATCTCAGACGCAAGCCGCCCCCGCAAAACTGGTGATCGCATCGCGCGAAAGCGCTTTGGCGATGTGGCAGGCAGAACACATCCGTGATCGACTTTCGGCATTATACCCAAAAACCGCGGTCAGCATTCTCGGCATGACCACACAGGGCGACCAGATACTCAATGTCACCCTGTCCAAGATCGGCGGCAAGGGCCTGTTTGTCAAGGAACTGGAAACCGCGCTGGAAGAGGGACGTGCCGATATCGCGGTACATTCGCTGAAAGACGTGCCCATGCATCTGCCCGAGGGCTTTATGCTGTGCTGCATCGGCAAGCGCGAAGATCCGCGCGATGCTTTTGTATCCAACAAATATGCCAATCTCGAAGCGCTGCCGCCCGGCAGCGTCGTTGGCACTTCCAGCCTGCGCCGCGAAAGCCAGCTGCGCGCACGCTTTCCGCAGTTGAATATCGAGCCGTTGCGCGGCAACGTGCAGACGCGTTTGCGCAAACTGGATGAAGGCCAGTATGCCGCCATTATCCTCGCCGCCGCCGGTTTAAAACGGCTCGGTCTGGGCGAACGCATCCGCGATTTGATCAGCCCGGAAAACAGTCTGCCTGCCGTGGGTCAGGGCGCCCTGGGCATAGAGTGCCGTGCCGACCGCCCCGAGCTGGAGGCTTTGCTGCGCCCGCTGCACGATGCTGACACCGCCGCTTGCGTGCTTGCCGAGCGCGCCATGAGCCGCGCGCTGGCGGGCAGCTGTCAGGTGCCACTGGGCGGCTTTGCCGAGGTGAGCGGCAAACAATTGCGCATGCGCGGATTTGTCGCCAGCCCGGACGGAAACCGCCTGATACGCGCAGAACAAAGCGGCAGCGTGGATGCGCCGGAAGCGCTGGGCAATGCAGTGGCTGCAGCGCTGCGTGCGCAGGGCGCAGATGAAATTTTAGCGGCGCTGCATGACTGAAGAACTGCCACTGGCGGGATTGAACATCGTGGTGACACGCCCGCGCGAGCAGGCGGCGGAGCTGGCTAAAAACATAGAAAAATTGGGCGGCACCTGTATACAGTTTCCCTTGCTGGCAATTGCACCACTGGCCGACGAGCAGCCGTTGCACGCCTTGCTGGCGCGCCTGCACGAATTCCAGCTGGCGATTTTTATCAGCCCCAATGCTGTACGCTTTGGCATGGCTGCAATACAAAATGCAGGCGGCGTGCCCGCCACGATGCAAATCGCCACGGTGGGCGCAGGTAGTGCCAGGGCATTGCATGATTACGGTGTCAGCAGGGTGATCGTGCCGCAGCAGCGCTTTGACAGCGAAGCACTGCTGGCATTGGACGAGTTGCAAAATGTCAGCGGCATGCGCGTGGTGATTTTTCGCGGCGATGGCGGCCGCGAATTGCTGGGCGACACGCTGAAACAACGCGGTGCAATGGTTGAGTATGTGACTTGTTATCATCGCAGCAAGCCGCAACATGATATGACAGCGCTGCTTGCCGCCAAGCCTGATGTGCTGAGCGTGAGCAGCAGCGAAGCATTGAGCAATCTGTGGGAGATGCTGAATCCGCCGCTCAGGGAGCTGTTCACCGCCATGCCATTATTCGTATCACACGCGCGCATTGCCGCAGCTGCGCACAAACTGGGCTGGCGCAATATCGTAATTGCCGCCGGCGGCGATGAAAACCTGCTGACTGGTTTGCAAACTTGGGCGGCACACAGAAGGGGTATTAAATAATGAATGACAGCACCAGCAATAATCAGCCGGCCAGCACCGCCCCGCCTCAACCAGTGCATAAAAATCCGGTGGCGAGGGCGATTTCGCACCTCAATCTGACGCAGCTCACCCTGGCCGTTCTGGTCATTGTTTTTGTGTGGCAATGGCTGGATGGCAAACAGCAACTCAACCAGATGCAGCAGACACTGGCCCAGCGCCTCGCAGAAATGGACGGCAACAGCAAAGCCACGCAGACACTGAGTCTGCAAAGCCAGGAGTTGGTGCGAGAGCTGGGCGGCAAATTGAGCGTGCTGGAAAGCAAATATGCTGAAACGCAAAGCCAGCGCGTTGCGCTGGAAACACTTTACCAGGATCTCTCCAGCAGCCGCGACCAGATGGTGCTGGCCGAGGTTGAACAATTGCTTTTAATCGCCGGGCAACAGTTGCAGCTGGCAGGCAATGTCAAAGCTGCGCTGATTGCCATGCAGCAGGCAGACAGCCGCCTGAACCGCTTTGACCGCGCCGCGCTGGGCGGTTTGCGCCGCGCCATTAACAACGATATGGACAAGCTGCGCGCATTGCCCGATGTGGATGTTTCAGCCCTCAACTCACGTCTCGACAACCTGATTTCCATCGTCAACCGCCTGCCTTTGCTGCAGGATTTGCGCAGCACTCGCAATGACGTTGCCCCTGCCGCCTTACCGGCAGACAGCAGCTGGCAAAAGTTGCTACGCGAGATCTGGCAGGATGCCAAAGATCTTGTGCGTATCGAAGATACACACAAGAATGAAATGCCATTGTTGTCGCCTACGCAAAATTTCTTCCTGCGTGAAAATCTCAAGCTGCGTTTGCTCTCTGCGCGTCTTGCACTGCTGGCCCACGACGAGACCAGCTTCAAGCACGATATCAAAACAGCTCAGGAGTGGGTAAAGCTGTATTTCGACACCAAATCTGGTGAAGGCGCGCAGGCCATTAGCGCCTTGCAGAAGCTGAACGCTTCCAGCATTAAAATCGATTTGCCCGATGTGAGTGGCAGTCTGGAAGCGGTACGCCATTACCGCGCTTCACGGGAAAAGGTTGCGCGATGAAATTCCTTTTTTGGCTATTGGCTATCTTTGCCGCAGCGGTTGCGCTGGCTCTCACCGCTAAAAATCCGGGCTATGTGTTACTGGTCTATCCGCCCTATCGCATCGAGCTGTCGCTCACCCTGTTTGCACTTGGCTTGCTGGCGCTGCTCGTACTCGCCTATTTTTCTTCGCGTCTCGTTATCGCTGTGCTGCGCCTGCCCAACCAGGTACGCACTTACCGTGAACAGCGTGCATTGAGCAAAGGCCGCGCGGCAATGATGGAGGCTCTGACTGCATTTTTTGAAGGACGTTATGCCGCAGCCGAAATGGCCGCCGTGCGCGCAATGGAGTCGGGTGAAAAATCCGGCATCAACCCAATCATCGCCGCACGCTCCGCGCATGAGCTGCGCGAATTCGACAAGCGCGACAGCTATCTGGCCAGCACCGCAGGCAAATCCGTGGGAGAATCAACCATGCGTCTGATCGCCCAGACTGAATTCATGCTCGACCAGAAGCAGCCACAATTGGCGCTCAGCACACTGAAAGAATTAAGCGCTAGCGGCAAGAGCAAGCACATCGGCGCACTGCAACTGGAACTCAAGGCCCAGCAGCAGTCACGCAATTGGGATGGCGTTCTGGCCGCGCTAGCGCAACTGGAAAAACGTTCAGCCATCACCGAAGTGGTGGCCACTCAATTACGCCAACAGGCCTGGCTGGAAAAGCTTCGCGCCCAATCCGAAGATCTCAACGCTCTGCAAGCGCTGTGGAAATCCATCCCTGACGAATTCAAACGTCGATCCAAAATAGCATCCCTGGCTGCAAGCAACTTTATCAAATTGCGCGATTGCAAAAATGCCCAGAAGCTGCTGACAGACAGCTTGAATACACAGTGGGATAGCGAGCTGGTAAGCCTTTTTGGCGATTGTCAGGGGCCTAATAACGTGGGCCAGATCGAGCAGGCAGAGACATGGCTCAAGCTGCACAGCAACGATGCCGGCTTGCTGCTGGCACTGGGAAAACTATGCCTGCATCATGGACTATGGGGCAAGGCACAGAGCTATCTGGATGCCAGTATCAGCCTGTCGCCCAGCCGTGCCGCATATACGGCGCTGGCCCAGCTGGCGGAAAAACTGCAAAAACCCGACGAAGCTGCCAGATACAATCAACAGGCAATGGCGTTGAAGTAATCGCGTATTTGAAAGGACGGGACATGCATCAGACATTGGCGGCAATATTCGCCGCTGCAATACTGCTGGCCCCATCCGCTCAGGCTGCCACCATCTATAAATGCAAGAGCACGCAGGGCGCTATGCTCTACCAGGAAAAACCCTGTGCGCAAGAAAGCAAATCTGTTGCATCCTGGGGATCGGCATCCGGCGCCCCGCTCGTTCTTGCCCAGAGCCATCATGGTCACTATTTTGTGGATGGATCGGTCAATCAGCATAATCTGAATTTTGTGGTTGATACCGGTGCTTCTGTCGTTGCCCTTCCGCAAGGGATGGCAACCAGCGCGGGACTCAGGTGCCAGCGTCAGGTCATGACGATCACTGCAAACGGCCAGGCGCTTGCCTGCACCACTATGATTCAGACGCTCAAGTTTGGAGGCTTCACCCTCAAGAATGTGGAGGCTATTATTTCACCCAACCTCAGCCAACCGCTGCTAGGCATGAATGTATTGAAACAGTTTCGGGTGGAGCAAGACAGCGGCGAAATGCGTCTGACTTCTAAAAATTAATTTAATAAAATCAAATACTTATAAATAACCGCCCAACACAGCCTTGCCTGCCATTAATCCTTGGGCATGAAGGTAAACGCGTCGGAGAAGAATTCCTCATTCGGCAATTTGCGTTGCGTGGTGTAATCGCGATGCGCCGCTTCAACCACCACCGGCGCACCGCAGGCGTAAACCTGATGGCCGGACAGATCGGCATAATCTTCCATCACCGCTGCATGCACAAAGCCGGTACGTCCCTTCCAGTTGTCTTCCGGCACGGCATCCGACAACACCGGCGTAAATTTGACGCCGCGCGCTTCCCACTCCCTCGCCTTGTCCAGCATGTACAGATCGGCCAGTTTGCGTGCCCCCCAGTAGAAGTGCATCGGACGTTTAATTCCTATATGCAAGGCGTGTTCGATGATCGCCTTGATCGGCGCAAAACCGGTGCCGCTGGCAACAAAAATAATGGGCTTGTCCGAATCTTCACGCAGGAAAAAGGTGCCGAGTGGGCCTTTGATGCGCATGATGTCGCGCTCTTTCATCTCGGTGAAAACATGGTTGGTAAAGCTGCCGCCGGAAATATTGCGCACGTGCAACTCAAGCAACTCGTCGGCATGTGGCGCATTGGCCAACGAGAAGCTGCGGGGCTTGCCGGTTTTTTGCAGAATGTCGATGTATTGACCGGCGAGAAATTGTAAGCGCTCGCTCGCCGGCAGCTTGAGGTAAATGACCATCACATCTTCCGCCAGACGCTCCATCTTGTGCACGCGAGTGGGCAATAACTTCACGGGAATATCATTGAGCGTGCTCACTTCGCGGCATTCGATGATCAGATCGGATTTTGGTTTGGCGCAGCAAAACAATGCCATGCCCGCAGCTTTCTCCGCCTCGCTCAATGCGCTGCCCTGATGTTTGCCGTAATCGACTTCGCCCTGCATCACTTTGCCCTTGCACACCCCGCACACACCATCGCGGCAGCTGTACGGCAGGGTGTAGCCATGCTTAAGGCCTGCTTCCAGTATGGTTTCACCGGCTTCTACAGGAAATTTGTGGCCGCTGGGCAGGATGGTAGTGGTAAAGGACATGGAAAATAATTTACATAATCGAAAATCGGATTTTAACGCATAATTCCACGATAGTTACATCCGGGATAAACGGAATGAATAGAATTTTGATTATTGGCTGCGGCGATATAGCCATGCGCGTTGCACGGCTTTTGCGTGCACGCTATCAGCTATTTGCGCTGGTGCGCAACCCTGCGCGGTTTGCCGAATTGCGCGCTGCGGGAATCATGCCTGTTGCCGGGGATCTGGATCAGCCGCACAGCCTGCAGCGTCTGAGCGGGCTCGGCGATATCGTGCTGCACTTTGCGCCTCCACCTGCGGCGATACAGAACAACACCACCGATACTCGCACGCGCAATCTCATTGCGGCACTGTCACGCGGCACGTTGCCACGACGCCTGATTTACATCAGCACCAGCGGTGTATATGGCGATTGCAACGGCGAGATTGTGACCGAAACACGCCCCGTGCGCGCGCAGAGTGCGCGCGCGAAATTACGTATCGATGCGGAAAACAGAATCCGCCTATGGTCGCAACGCTGTGGTTTGCATGCCAGCATTCTGCGGGTGCCCGGCATCTATGCCGCAGACCGGCTACCGCTGGAGCGCCTGCACAAGGGCACGCCAGCTATTGCCGGGACTGAAGACGGTTACACCAATCACATTCATGCCGATGATCTGGCACGCTGCGTTGTCGCCACGCTGCGCCACGGCAATGCAAATCGGGTGTATCACTGTGTGGATCACAGCCGGATGAAGATGGGGGAATATTTCGATGCGGTGGCGGATGCATTTTCGTTGCCACACCCGCCCAGAATAAGCCGCGCCGAGGCACAAACCGTGTTGTCGCCAATGCTGTTATCGTTTATGAATGAATCACGCCGCCTGACAAATACACGGATGACACAGGAGCTGAAAGTGGCGCTGCGCTACCCGACGGTGGCGGCAACGCTGGAGGAGCTCAAGCCTCGTGACTTATCGCGATCAATTGAGCCAGCTTGTGCTTCGCCGCGCCAGATGCAATTACTTCTGCCGCCTTCCTGACACCCTCCGCCAGCGTGGCGGATAGTCCCGCCGCATAAATTGCCGCACCCGCATTGAGCTGCACGATATCACGCGCCGCACCGGGCTGATTATCCAGCACACTGAGCAGCATAGCTTTCGCCTCATCGACGGTGGCCACACGGATGCTGTCCAGCGGCGTTGTCTTCAGGCCAAAATCTTGTGGCGTTATTGTGTATTCGCTCACTGCGCCATCTTTCAGTTCGGCGATATTCGTTGTGCCGCTGATGGTGATCTCATCCAGGCCATCGCTGCCGTTTACCACCAGCACATGGCGGCTGCCGAGGCGTTGCAACACGCGCGCCTGGATGCCGACCAGATCAGGATGGAATACACCCATCACCTGATTATCCGCACCTGCAGGATTGGTCAGCGGCCCCAGCACATTAAACATGGTGCGCACACCGAGTTCGCGCCGCACCGGTGCGGCATATTTCATCGCGCCGTGAAAATTCGGGGCGAACATGAAGCCAATCCCGATTTTATCGATGCTGTGCCCCACCTGTTCCGGGGTCAGGTTGAGATTAACGCCCAGCGCTTCCAGTACATCTGCAGAACCGCATGTGGAAGATACCGAGCGGCCGCCGTGCTTTGCCACCTGCGCGCCGGCAGCAGCGGCAACAAGTGCGCTCGCGGTCGAGATATTAAAGGTGTGCGCGGCATCGCCACCGGTGCCACAGGTATCCACCAGATGTTCACGCCTGGTAACAGGCACCTTGGTGGCAAATTCGCGCATCACAAAAGCAGCGGCGGAGATTTCGCCGATAGTCTCTTTCTTGACGCGCAAGCCAACCAGTATGCCGGCAATTTGCGCGGGGGAGACTTCGCCCTGCATAATCTGCCGCATCAGCGACAGCATCTCGTCATAAAAGATTTCGCGTTGCTCGATCAATCGTGTGAGTGCTTGCTGCGGGGTGATCATGATTATTTGGTCCCTTCCAGAAAATTTTTCAGCATGTCATGGCCATGCTCGGTCAGTATCGATTCGGGGTGGAACTGCACACCTTCCACTGCCAGCGTTTTATGGCGTACTCCCATGATCTCGCCATCCTCTGTCCACGCGGTGATCTCCAGGCAATCAGGCAATGATTCCTTCTCAATCACCAGCGAATGGTAGCGCGTTGCGGTAAACGGGCTGGGCAGGCCACGGAACACGCTGCTGTTGTTGTGAAAGATGGGCGATGTCTTGCCGTGCATCAGCTGTCTGGCATGTATGATTTTGCCGCCAAAAGCCTGGCCTATGCTCTGGTGGCCCAGACATACGCCCAGCACGGGAATCTTGCCGGCGAAGTGTTTGATGGCAGCCACGGAAATGCCCGCCTCGTTGGGTGTGCACGGGCCGGGCGAAATCACGATGTGATCCGGCTTGATTTTTTCTATTTCTTCCAGTGTGATGCCATCATTGCGATGCACCACAACTTCTGCACCCAGCTCGGCAAAATATTGGACCAGGTTGTACGTAAAGGAATCGTAATTATCGATCATTAGCAACATGTCACATCACCTAATTTATAACGACCATGGTCAATTTTATACTTCAATTTGTTGAACAACTTTAAACCATAAACGGAGTGCCTCAGCTTTCGGCTAATGTGCTCCCTGAGTTAAATACAATACATTATAATCGCCCTACGCATTAATTTCTAACTGAGGATAAAATCATGGCATCAAATGAAGGTCGGGCATACTTCGCACTGAGTGGTTATCATTTCAATCCCGATGACATCACGCGTTTGCTTGGTATCAAGCCGACAACAGTTAATGCAGCCGGCGCACACAGCCCCCTGGATAAACCGGTAATCAGCTCATGGGAGATATCAACCGAGATGCACACTGATGATATTGACGTATATAAAATGACAGACGTGATCACCAAGCAACTGGATCCGATCAAGGATAAAATTCTGCAAGTCATCAAAAGTCACAACCTGTCGCCAAGACTGGGGGTCGTTCTGGTGCTGTCTATCGACAAAGATCAGAATGTACCCGATGTAGGTTTCGGCGCAAGGACGATCCGCTTTATGGCAGAAATTGGTGCTTTTGCAAATGTGGATTACCGCCTATCAGAGCGAATTTAAGCTTTAAATTAAAATAAAAAAGCACGCTATAAAAGCGTGCTTTTTTATTACCATATGCAAATCCAGCAGCCGTGCGGTCTTTCAGGACCGAACAACTTACTGGCTTAAGGCCTCTTTGGGGTTTGGTATGCAACCTCTTTTTGTGCAGGTTCCCAGATGGTTTCATAGCCAACAAAAAACTGCCCAGGCACAATTTCTTTCTGACGGGTAGTCACACGAGCTGCTTTTCCATCGGCAATCTTTGGGCGGCAAAAAGGCTTCTTTACATCACTCATAATCATATCTCCTTACTGGTTGAAAACGGGAGGAATATCAAAAACGTTGTTGCCAGCCCCCCACACTTACTGACAAAAATTATACTCTTTAACGTGTGTAATGTCCCTTTTTTGGAATCACATGCCGCACTCCCCCTTGGGGATTCTCAACGTCCCCTTTGTAGCGGGGAATGAGGTGAATATGCACATGAAAAATACTCTGACCGGCAGCCTGCCCTACGTTAACACCAATATTGTATCCATCAGGCTTAAACTCCTTATCCAGTAACAGGCGCTCTTCGGTGATCAGCCCCATGCAGGCATTGACCTCCTCTGTCGTTAGTTCGAAAAAACTGGCCACATGACGACGCGGGATAATCAGGGTATGGCCCGGGCTCACTGCGTAGGTATCACGTGCACTGTAAGCAAGCTCATGCTCCAGCGATACCCCGCGCGGATCTTTGCAGAACAGGCAGGGGTTGTTCGGATCTCGCTTTTTTTCTGTTTTTTCTACAGAAGACAAACTTCGACCTCCTTATCAATGGCTAGCGCTACTAGCAAGTGCTAGCGACTTCGCCTTATCCATTTGCTCCTTGCAATGCCGCAAACAAAGTGGCTGCAGGGCATGCGAGAAACACTCGATAATAACTTCAAACTCATCAGCCAGTTCATCTGAAAGCCGAGTATCTTTTGTTAATTCTGCAAATAAACTCTGGGCTGTTGCCTTATTCACCCTGCATAGCACCGCCAGATGAATAGGCAGTTGCTGCTCCATGCTGACCGCTAACGCTTTTTCATATGACCTGATCGCTTCCTCCAGGCGCTCCGGGTTGCCCTCGGATTCACCGAGATGATGCAAGACAACCGCACGGTTATTATGGGCCGCTGTTAACTCCAATGCATAATTATCCGCATCAAGTACAGCAAGTGCATTTTTATAAGCAACAATAGACTTCTGGAATTGACGATTACCTTTAAGCAGCTTTCCGAATGCATGGAAAGTATCTCCAAGTTGATGCATCGTAAACATCCAGTCTTCAGGTGCACCATTCTTCGTCCAAACCATCAAGGCATTGGTGTAAGCATCTACTGCGTTTTTAAACGGTTTTGTAGTTTCAAGCAGCCGACCAAGCGCCTGGTTAGCCGTACCCAGATTAAATTGCGTTGCGGCCCACTTCAATGGCGTACTTTCCTGCTTGAACTCCTCCAATGCATAGGTAAAACACTGTATTGCTCGTTCAAACAATTCAACATCTCTACGCTGCTGTCCCATTGCTGCAAGAATATTGCCAAGATTATTCTGTGTCTCAGCCCAGGCTAATGGCTCCTGTTTGCGACTTATATTCTTGACATGGCTAGCTGCAGCGGAAGTCTCTGACAACGACAGCTCCAATACCTCGACTAAAGTCTCAAAAATTTTGGAACTATAGCGGCGCTGCTCATAATTTCCCCGTGTGTAAAGAAAATTATCCGCCACAGCAATTTTGCTATCCGGAACTGCGGCAGCAGCCTCCTCGCTAGTCAGCACCCCTAGAGAATTTGCTATTGCGCGTTGCAGGGACCTGTTCTCAGGATAAATCAAATAGGTAGTTGAGAATTTCATTGTGCTCGTTCAAGTATTTCATTGATATCAGGATTGGCACCCACCGCTCCACCAAGGTCAACTTCTTCATCGGTAGCATCACGTATCGTCAAAACTTCCAACATAAAAGTGACACTTCTTCCGCACAGTGGATTATTTCCATCGACGGTTAAGGTCTTATCATCGAAACGTGTGACGATAAAAGACTTAGGCTCGCCTTTTTCATTTTCCATGGTAATGGTCATGCCAATTTCCCGATATTCTTCAGGAACATTTTCGATGCTATCGGTAAATACCAGTGACTCATCTCTTTCACCGTATAACTTTGCAGTGTCTACCGGCACCTCAATGATATCGCCGACTTTTTTACCATACAACTGTTTGGTCACATCTTCAGACATAACATCATTTACGCCATGAACATAACCTATCGGGTACTCCACCGTAACGAGTACTTCACCGGTTTTGTTATCGATAACCTTGTAATTCAGCTCAACAAATTTTTCGTCTTCAATGGTATCCGACATAACTATAACACCCTGATAGTAATATGATTTTATTAAAACAGTGTGGCGCCGAAAATTTTAACCTTCTCATTTTCGTAACCCAGCACCAGTCTTCCCAGCCATTCACTATTATTTTTTTTGTTTATCACTTTATATAAAACAGTGACATATTCTCCACGGCGTATCATGCCCAAATACGAATAATCATCTGACAGGTTTTTTGCAAGGTCGCTACGCGCAAACTGCTTACCCATTTCAACTTCATTCGCTCCCTGTATAAATGTAGAAGAAAAATGACGTGTAAATGCACCGTAGTTTCCTTCGTTAGAGTACTTAATAAGATCAGCCCACATCGGGTGAGCCAACTCTAGAATTTCTTCATCCGTTTTTTCAATAATATTCATAAATATCTCATATACACTGTGTTCCATAATTCTATCTATAGAGCAGCAACACTACCAGCTTTTAACAGGCAAAAAAAGAGGACCAACATAAATATGCCGGTCCTCTTTTAGCAGACTAACAAGTTACGCAGCAAATAATATCAGGCCTGACTTTTCGAAACTGCTAAATCAAGCCAGCATTTGCTTAGTGATGACCTTTAGCTTTCATCTCAGCCAGTGCCTTGTCCTCGACTTCACCTACCAGGTGGTACAGCGGTGCTTTTTCCATCGTGTACTCACCTGTCTTTGGATCACGACGAGAAACTGTCAGTACGTGCCAGTTCTTATCATCCAGCTTCATTACGTCACCACGGTAGTAGTAACCAGGCCAACGTGTTTCCTTACGGAACAGCGTATGGTGGAATACACTCTCGGAAGTCAGGAAGCGGTGCTTCAGCTCCCATGCGCGCAACAGCTCATGGATATCAGAAGCGGCAACCTTTTCCAGGTCTTCACCCAGAATCGCCATCTTCTTCAGACCGATGTTCAGGAGCTTGTCGTTGGTCATGTAGTTCACACCAAAGCCACCACAGTACTCATCCATCATCTTCTGCAAGCGATCAAGACCCTGTCTTGGATTGATGAAGTTAGGGTTAACAGTTCCGGCAACCACTTCATTGCTGTAAACACGGTATGTTTCCAATGGCTTGAAGATTTGCTCCTTACGACGATTAATCTGTTCGTCTGAAACACGGATACCTTGTGCTTTGCCATCATCAATATATCTGCAAGCAGCCTTGGCAGCCAGACGACCTTCAGTAAACGATCCTGAGGAGAATGCGTGTGGAGTACCACCAACCGCATCACCCGCACCAAACAGACCTTCAATTGTCGTCATGCGGTTATAGCCCCAGAAGTACTCTTTAGGAGAGATATCTTCCGGACCTGAACACCATGCGCCACAACCCGTAGCGTGTGAACCCATAACATAAGGCTCTGATGTAGTCAGTTCTGGGTTCTCATACTTGGGATCAACGTCTGTAGCAGCCCAAAGTACAGCCTGACCAACAGTCATACCCAAGAAGTTATGCCAGCCAATTTCTTCAAGATGCGGATCCTGGAAGGCTTCCATAGTCACCATGTGGATCGGGCCACGACCTGCATTCACCTCGTTGATGATCGCGTGGTTACGCAAACAGGTTGGAATAGGCCTATGGGTTCTATGAGAAACCTCTGGGTCCAGATATTCACTGCCTACCATTTGCTGCAGTGCCGGGAACCACTTTGATTCGTACTCTTCACCGTAGCCATTCTGGGTATAAGTTTTAAGATGCAGGAAGTAAGCGCCTACCGGACCGTAACCATCTTTGAATCGTGCCAGCACGATGCGGTTTTCCATTTGTGTCATCTTGGCACCTGCTTCGATCATCAGACCATAAGCAGAACCCGAAGACCATGGTGCGTACCATACACGGCCTGCACCTTCACCTACTGAACGCGGCTTGAAGATATTGGATGCACCACCAGCACCACAGATCACAGTCTTGGACTTGAACACATGGTAGTTACCCGTACGAACGTTAAAGCCTACAGCACCGGCAACGCGATTTTCTTTGGACTCGTCCATCAAGAGATGCGTCACACAGATACGGTTGAAAACCTTATCCGCTGACTTTTTCGCTGCTTCAGCAACGATAGGCTTATAAGATTCACCATGAATCATGATCTGCCAACGACCTTCACGCAAGAAGGAACCTTTCTTCTCGTCGCGCATAATGGGCAAGCCCCACTCTTCAAAGTTATGCACGGCGGAGTCTACGTGACGTGCCATGTCGAACAGCAAATCTTCACGTACCATGCCCATCAAGTCGATACGCGCATAGCGCACATGATCTTCAGGGTTGTTCTCACCAAAGCGAGTACCCATGTAGCAGTTAATCGCATACAAGCCCTGGGCTACCGCGCCAGAACGCATGATATTTGCCTTTTCGGCGACAACGATCTTCTTGTCCTGACCCCAATATCTAGCTTCAAATGCAGCACCTGTTCCACCCAGACCCGCACCTACAACCAAAATATCGATATTGTCTTCAATAATTGTAGAGTAACTCATTAGTATTGCACCCCTTCTTTGATTTCCAGGCCATTAGATTTCAGCGTGTGTAAACCACCGTCATCCATACGGATGTATTTCGGCTCATTAAACAGCAGCTGGCTGTCGCGCATTTCCTTGCTTGGAGCAGGCACCTTTGCAAGATCCGGTGTCGCAGAGCCCCATGGCTTAGTCGTGATAGGAGCCAGCAGCTCCATATCTTTCTTGCCGTTGCGGAATTTGATGCGCCACGCAATCGTGCCCTTCTCTTCATCACGGATAACGCGAACACTGTGTCCCAGTGGTGCAAAGTCGGCATAACCGCGGACATCAATCGCGTGATGAGGACATGCCTTCACGCAGGAATAGCACTCCCAGCACATGCTAGGCTCGATGTTGTAAGCACGACGCAGGGTCTTGTCGATGTGCATGATGTCGGATGGGCAGATGTCAACGCATTCTCCACAACCATCACAACGCGTCATATATACGAATGTTGGCATTAAATACTCCTCAGTTTCTTATAAATATTAATTGATCAAATATGTATTAGTAGTGCTTGGCTCTTTCAGCCTTGATACAAAGCCCCATGTTTGGAGGATTCTTGCCCATGTACGTAGGGATATCCGGAAACTTGCGCTGCACTTCAGGGTCAGTCAAATCATAGTCAGGAGGCAAACCTTCGCGAGAACCATCGGCCACAGTAACTCTTTTCTGGAATGCTGCAGCAGGCTTGAAGAACATATGCGCGAACTTGGAAAAATATACGCCACCAAAAAGCACCGTGCTCGACAGGATGAACAAGACGAAGTATACGTTTACGCCACCGCCCATATATGACCAGATTAATGCGAAAGTCGAGGTAGCCAGCAGTGAGAGGATGAACAAATCCGCACGCTCAAATCGGAACCATGAAAGGCCTTCCGCAGACACGTCAACGCGGATAGCAAACCAGAACCAGTATCCACCAACAGCCAGCATCAACGCACCGATATGCCACAGCTGCGGCACAATGGCTGGAGTAGGAGTTGCTGTTGTAGGGTAGGCAAAAATCATAATGACTGTAGTCACGATGAAAATAATCGTTCCCCACATGGTCAACAAATGGGAAAGTCTGCGTCTTGGATTACTAAACTCGCCAGAAGTCAAAACCTCATTTACCAGCACTGCAGTGGCAATTGCCACCTTCTCTCCGCCACCCACTGATCGGGTTGCGCTCTTCTGCGCCTTCTTTGCATTTTCGAAAAAATACTTGGCGCTTTTCTTGTGTATCATATCCAGTATCGTCCCGCCCATCACCAGCAAGACCATCAAAATGATGTAGCCCTGCATGATGCTTGGTGAGATTACCGCTGAAAGCTCTGCAAAATGGTTGGTCAATAACATAAAAATTTCCTCTAATTTGTTAGGCTCAAAATTCTCTTTTAATTAGCTATCCTTAAGGATCTTGCCACGGATCTGGAATCCATGGAATTTACCTGTACGTACAAAAGTTGGCACCGTGTCACCTCCATTAAAATTACGTTAAAAAACATTACTATTAAAAACAATTACAAAAAATAAAACGGACGACACCCTCTTTAACACTTAGCAGGGCTCGCCCGTACCAATCAAATTACTTGCCTTCTATTGATGCGTAGTATTCCTTCAGGATTTTCAGCACCTCAGGGCGGCTGAATTCCGCTGGCACGTCCTCGCCCTTGGAAAGGGCATTGCGAAGCTGCGTGCCGGATACTTGCAGACGATCAGCGTCGTCATGCGGGCAAGTCTTGGCCGAAGCCATGCCGCCGCACTTGTAGCACCAGAATGAAATATCAATCTTGAGCGCTTCGGTTTCCAGCGCACCTTTAGGCACCTTATCAAAAATTGCATGCGCGTCAAACGGGCCGTAGTAGCTGCCCACACCGGCGTGATCGCGACCCACGATTTGATGGGAACAGCCGTAGTTCTGACGGAATACTGCATGCAACAGCGCCTCGCGCGGGCCAGCATAGCGCATATCCAATGGATAACCCGCCTGCACTACTGTCTTTTTGACAAAGTATTTCTCGGTCAACGTGCCAATTGCTTTTGCACGCACTTCAGCAGGAATATCGCCTGGCTTGAGGTTACCGAGCAAGGAGTGAATCAGCACGCCATCGCTCACTTCTATTGCAATTTTTGCCAGATATTCATGTGAGCGGTGCATCGGATTGCGAGTCTGGAAACAGGCCACCTTGGACCAGCCCATCTTGTTGAAGATTTCGCGGGTCTGTGCCGGTGTTTTGAATAGTTCAGGGTATTTTTCGGGGAACCCGCCTTGAGACAGCACCTTAATCGAGCCAGCCAGGTTAACGTCACCCTGCTCCATCACCATCTTAACGCCAGGATGCTTTGGGTCAGTCGTCGTAAATACCATGGCGCACTCATGCGCCTTATCGATGACGTATTTCTCGCTGATCATCATAGTCGCCAGCGTTTCACCATTTTCAGAATCTATCAGTGCAACTTCCTGACCCGTTTTAAGGGTATCAGCAGTAGCCTGGGCAACAGAAAGCGTAATGGGAATTGGCCAGAACAGACCATTTGCGGTTTTCATGCCATCGCAAACACCCGACCAGTCGGCATGGGTCATAAAGCCGTTCAGTGGTGTAAAACCACCGATGCCAAACATGATTATGTCGCCTTTTTCGCGCGAGCTAACCTTAATTTGGGTTAATTTTTTAGAACGATCTTGCTCAGCCTTAAGCGCCTGACCTTCAAGCAACAACGGATTGAGACCAGCACCACCATGCGGATTTACCAATGCCATATAATACTCCTCTAATATTAACGCCTTATTATATATAGACTTTTTGCCACT
>Ga0105091_10000376_pt1 | contig 18447 bp, 20 predicted proteins | sample PPLLak1March2015_FD_87022 | JGI IMG/M metagenome (GOLD analysis project Ga0105091, IMG submission 87022) | Freshwater sediment microbial communities from Prairie Pothole Lake near Jamestown, North Dakota, USA - PPLs Lake P7 Core (1) Depth... | ecosystem: Environmental > Aquatic > Freshwater >... | reverse complement strand
TCTTGCTATTTTTTGCGGGCATCCGGGCACCTGTCGGTGTGGTTTCCATAAGTGCAAGTTTGCCGCAAATGGGGGCAAATTGCCAGTTTTTGCTACAAATTAACGGAACATACTGTTCCTGAAAGCGGCTGAAATCCGGCTTTAACGCCTTATAACAGGGGTTTGAGCGTAGCTTCCAGCTGCTCGCGCTTCAATTCGCCGGTCACGGTTGACACGATGTCGCCATTTTTGGCGAAAATGGCGGTAAAGGGCAGGCCGCCCAGGCGGTTTCCCGCCAGTTTCGCCACTGCCACCGCATCGCTTTCACCCAGCAGCATGGGGTAGTTGATGCCCATCTCGTCGGCAAAGGCCTGCACCTTGTCCTTCTGGTCAATTGCCACGCCGACGAACACTACGCCCTGTTGCCGGTATTGTTCCTGCAATTTGATGAATTCGGGTGTTTCGGCGCGACACGGCGGACACCAGGGCGCCCAGAAGTTGAGCACCAGGATTTTGCCCTTCCACTGGCTCAAGGGCTGGGGTTGGCCTTCCAAGTCAGGGAAGCTGGCGGCGAAGATTTTAGCGGTATCCGTCTGAACCGCGGCAGCGGGGGTCTTGTTCTGCTCCGAGCAGGCACCCAGTCCGGACAGTAACAAGGCGCCAATCAGCATGAAACGGGCAAGTTTGAACCGCTTCATTTGAGTATGCCGTCCATGCTGGCAAGAAACTTGTCCGGATTCTCATAGCCGATCACGCGGCCGTTTTCCTTGCCGCTCTGGTCAAAGAAAATGATTCCCGGGGGGCCGAACAGGCCGAATTTCTTCAGCAGGGCCTTGTCGTCGTCGCTGTTTGCCGTCACGTCGGCTTGCAACAGGATCACGTTCTTGAGCCGTGCCTGCACCTTGGCATCACTGAAAGTGAAGCGCTCCAGTTCCTTGCACGACACGCACCAGTCGGCGTAAAAATCCAGCATGACCAGCTTGCCGCCGGCCTGTTGCAGGCGTTGTTCCAGTTCCGCCACGCTTTTGACTTTCTCGAAGCTGGCATGGCTGGTTTCCGCCGCCTGCGCGCTCCCCGCCCCGCGCAGTCCGGATAGCGGCTGGAGAATGTCGCGTCCGCCCGAAAGTGCGCCGACCAGCAGGGCAACGCCGGCGATCAGCGCCACCACACCGACGCCTTTCCAGAACTTGGGCCAGCCCTTGACCGGGTGCGGCAGGGGATCGAGCGCATGAAGGTAAATCGCCGACACGATCAGCAGCACGGCCCACAGCAGCATGTGCGCCACTGCCGGGATGACCGGGGAAATCAGCCAGATCGCCACGCCGAGCATCAACACGCCGAAGAACGCCTTGACCGCTTCCATCCAGCCCCCGGCGCGCGGTAGCAGCGCACCGGCGGAAAGGCCCACCGCCAGCAGCGGCACGCCCATGCCTAAGGCCATGGCGAACAGCGCCCAGCCGCCCAGCCACACGTCGCGGGTGAGGCCGATGTAGGCCAGTGCGCCGGCTAGCGGCGCGGCGACACAGGGGCCGACGATTACGGCGGACAGCGCACCCATGGCGAACACGCCAGTCAGGTTGCCGCCTTTCATCTTGTTGCTGGCGTCGTTGAAGCGGCTCTGGATGAAGCTTGGCATCTGCAATTCGTAAAAGCCGAACATGGAAAAGGCCAGGGCCACGAATGTCAGGGCGAACACCCCTAGTACCATCGGATTCTGCAACGCATTGGTAAGGAGGGTGCCAGACAGCCCGGCCGCAACGCCGGCGGCGGCATAGGTAATCGCCATGCCCATGACGTAGGCCAGCGAAAGTCCGAAGGCGCGAGGCTTGGTCAGTTGATGACCTTGTCCGACGATGATGCCGGAAAGGATGGGGATCATGGGGAACACGCATGGCGTGAGCGCCAGCAACAGGCCGAAGCCGAAGAAGCTTCCCACCACCAGCCAGAAATTTCCGCCCTTGAGCAGGTCCGCGATCTGGGAGGATTCGGAGCCGTTTTGTTTTTCGGCGGCAGGAGCGGTGGCTGGCGCGGCGGCGGGTTGGGGGGCAAGCGCCGGGGTGTTTTCTTGCGCGCCCTGATCCGGCAGGGTCAAGTCGAATGTTTTCAGTATTGGCGGATAGCACACGCCTTTTTCGCTGCAGCCCTGGAAGCTGGCCAGCAGGGTGACTTTCTGGTTGGCTCCCTGAAGGTACACGATGGCTTCAAAAGGATGGTGGTAAACTTCGCTGGCGCCGAAATTGGGGTCGCTCTTGGTTTCGCCCTTGGGCAGTTCCACCTTGGCAATGCTCGTGCCCACGGCATTTTTGAGGCTGAGCTTGATCTTGTCGCGGTAGAGGTAATAGCCGGCGGCAGGCGTGAAGCTGGCGACCAGGGTTCGCGCGTCCCTGGCGGTGACTTTCAGCTTGAAGGCTTGGTCCGGTTCAAGAAACTCGTCCTGTTTGCCGCTGCCGAGACCCGCCAGCGAGGCCAGCCCACCCGCGCTGGCGGCAGGCTCCAGTTTTGCGGCTGGCTGGGCAGGTGCTGCCGCCGGCATGGAAAGCTGCAACGTCTGGGTGACGGGCGGGTAGCAGACGCCGACATCGGCGCAGCCCTGCGAAACCACTTTCAGGGTGAGGTTCCGATCCGCGCCGGCGGCAAGCGTGACGGGGAGCTTGATGGCCATATTCTGGCGGTAGGTTTCCACCTTGCCGAAGTATTCGTCCTGCTTGATTTTCCCCGCCGGAAATTGGGCGGTTCCCAGCGTCACGCCTGCCGGCTCGGCGGAGAACTTGAATTTTTCCCGATAGAGGTAATATCCATTGGCGATCTGATAGCGCACTTCGATGGTGCCTGCATCCAGCGCCCGGGCAGACAGCTTGAACGCCTGTTCCGGTTCCAGCAGTTCGCCTTCTTCGGCATGAGCCAGCAGGGCATGTAGCATGAGCAGGGCGCTGATCAGTAAACGGGTCATGAATTTTTTCCTTGTTCGGTTTCTGCCGCCACCCAGTTGAGATACTCGGGCAAGCCGGCGCTGATTGGGACTGCGATGATTTCGGGAAGTTCGTAAGGATGGAGCTGTCGGATCGTCGCCTCGACCTTGCTGTAATGGGACGCCAGTGTTTTAATCAGCAGCGGGGTTTCCTCGGCACTTTCGACCTTGCCCTGCCAGCGATACACCGAGGTGCAGGGCGCCAGCAGGTTGACGCAGGCAGCCAGATGCCTGGCAATCAGGGTCTCCGCCACGCGGCGGGCGCTGTCCTGGTCTGGCAAGTTGGTTATCACTAATATAGGTTCCACAACACCATGCGTGCACTGTTAGTCTTGTTCATTTTACTCGGTTTCCCGGCGCTGGAGATTTTCGTGCTGGCGAAACTCGCCGGCGCCATCGGGTGGTGGTTGCTGCTGTGGCTGATATTGAGCGCGTTTGCTGGCTGGACGCTGATCCAGGAAGAAAAGATGGCCATGTTCGGCCGCCTGTTTTCCGCGCTGCAATCCGGACAGCCCCTTGGTTATGCCATGCTGGACAGCTTGCGCACCTTGTTTGCCGGCGTGCTGCTGATCTTTCCCGGCGTGGTGAGCGATTTCGTCGCGCTGGTGCTCTTGCTGTTGCCACGCCCCAAGGCCTCAGGTCCCGCTCCCCGCAACGCCAGCCCGAGTCGCAACAGCAGCCCGGACGGGGATGTCATTATCGAAGGCGAATGGCAGCGGGAAGAAGACAAGCGGCTGAAATAATCAGCGCCGCGTCAGCATCAGGCCGATTTCATCCCGGTCGCTGATTTTGGCGTCCAGTTCGACAAAATTCTTGTTCACCGTGGCCTGAATCCGGTCGTCCACCAGATACACCGGCCATTCCTCGCCGCGCATGCGCAGCAGCTTCAGCAGGCCGCGCAAATCCTCGACACTAGGTGGAAGCTTGATCTCTTCCATGGTTTCCCCCACGCGCTCGGCGAGGGTGGAAAAATACAAAATCTTTGCCATTCTTTAAAACTCCTTACCACTTCACGACATGAACATTGGATAGTGTGCGCCCGAGAAAGCGTTCGCCGATGGTCTGGAAGCGCAGCGGCACGTCGGTGACGTAAAACTGGTAATCCGGTCGGCCGCGCTGCGGGTTGGCGAGCTTGAGGTCGCCCAGCAGGGCGGCGGTCTCCTCCGCCATTGCTTCGGCCGAGTCCACCAGCTTCACGCCCGGCCCGACCACCTCCTGCAACAGGGGCTTGAGCAGCGGGTAGTGGGTGCACCCCAGCACCAGCGTGTCGATGTCCTGCGCCAGCACCGGCTTGAGGTATTCCTGGGCGGTGAGGCGGGTGACCTGATGATCGAGCCAGCCCTCTTCCACCAGCGGCACGAACAGCGGGCAGGCTTGGGAAAAGATGCGCACGTCCGGTTCGTACTGGTGGATGGCGCGGGCGTAGGCGTTGCTGTTGATGGTGGTGGGGGTGCCGATGACGCCCACCTGCCGGCGGGTGGTGGCGGCGATGGCGCCCAGCGCGCCGGCGTCGATCACGTCCAACACCGGTACCGGGGAGAGGTCCTTGACCACTTGGGAGGCCACCGACGCCATGGTGTTGCAGGCGATGATGAGCAGCTTGACCTCTTTCTGCAGCAGGAATTGGGCGATTTCCCGCGTGTAGTGGGCGATGGTTTCCACCGACTTCACGCCGTAGGGCACCCGCGCGGTATCGCCGAAATAGATGATGTTTTCGAACGGCAGGCGTTCCATCAGGGCGCGCACCACGGTGAGGCCACCGACGCCGGAGTCGAATACGCCGATGGCGTTGCTGGGGTTATTCTGCATCTGACATTCCTTCCAATCCTTCCCTGACGCCGGGGTAGCGCAAGCGCACGCCCAGTTCCTGCTTGATGCGGTCGTTGGTGATGCGGCGCGATTCGTTCATATAGGACAGCATGCCTGGGGAGATTTCTTTCTGTGCTTCCTGCCATGAAACGCGCCGCGGGCGCTCAAGCCGGCAATGGTCCGCTACCAGGTCGAAATAGTCCGCCATCTTCATCGGCGTATCGTCAGCGGCATTGTAAACCCTGCCGGGGCAGCCATGTGTCAAAGCTGCGGCGACGATGCGTGCCAAGTCGTCGGCGTGGATATGATTGGTGTAACCATCTTCCTCCGAATTCAATGCCGGTATCCGCTGTTCCAGGCGTTCCACGGGCAGGCGGCCGGGGGCGTAGATGCCCGGCACGCGCAGGATGCTGACCCTGACACCGTTGCGTTTTCCCCAGCGCCGCAGGCTGGCCTCGGCATCGGCGCGGCGCACCGCGCGCGGCGTGGTGGGGTGGGGCGCGCGTGTTTCATCCACGTGTTTGCCGTGGCAATCGCCATAGACACCGGTGGTGCTAATATAAATCAAACGCCGTGGTAAAATTTTGCCCTTCGCCAGGGCGGCCAGCAGGTGGCGCGTGCGCAGGTCGCGCGTGCCGTTGCGTTGTGGCGGGGCAAAGTGCAACACGGCATCGGCCAGTCCGCCTATCCTGCCCAGCGTGGCAGGGTGGTCGAGGTCGCCGGGAACGGGGGTTACGCCCTGGCGGCGCGCCCGCTCCAGCGCATTTTCGCTGCGTGTCAGGGCAAAGACGCGATAGCGCAAAGACAGTAACGCGGCGGCACGCTCGCCGATGTCACCATAGCCAACAATCAGAATTTTTTTCATTTGTTATTTAATCAGGTTGTACCCATGTCATTTCAAGTCACGATCAAACCCAGCAATCACCAATATCAGGCCGACGAACACGAGACCCTGCTGGAGTCCGGCCTGCGCGAAGGATTCGCCTTGCCCTATGGCTGCCGCAACGGCGCCTGCGGCTGCTGCAAGGGCAAGATTCTGGAAGGCCAGGTGGATTACGGCGATTACCAGGAAAATGCTCTTTCCGAAAACGAAAAGCATGCCGGCATGGCCTTGTTCTGCACCGCCAGGCCGCTCACCGACGTGGTGATCGAGTGCAAGGAAGTCGGCGCCGCGCCCGACATCCCGGTCAAGACCATGCCCTGCCGCGTGCAGAAAATGGAAAAAATCTCCCACGACGTGATGGTATTGTATTTGAAGCTGCCGGCCAATGAGCGCCTGCAGTTCCTTGCCGGCCAGTATATCGACATCCTGCTCAAGGACGGCAAGCGGCGCAGTTTTTCGCTCGCCAATGCGCCGCACGACGACGAATTCTTGCAACTGCACGTGCGCCATATTCCCGGCGGTCTGTTCACCGACAACGTGTTCAACGTCATGCAGGAAAAAGCCATCCTGCGCTTCGAAGGCCCTCACGGCAGCTTCTTCCTGCGCGAGGATAGCGACAAGCCAATCATCTTCATGGCCGGCGGCACCGGCTTTGCGCCCATAAAAGGCATCGTCGAACATGCCCTGCAGGCCCACTGCAAGCGCGAAATGGTGCTGTACTGGGGCGCGCGCAGCCTGCACGACCTTTACATGGCCGATCTGCCACGTCAGTGGCGTAGCGAGCATGCCAATTTTAGCTTTGTTCCCGTGCTGTCAGAACCACTTCCCGGAGACAACTGGCCGGGCCGCACCGGGCTGGTGCATCAGGCGATACTGGACGATTTCGCCAATCTTTCAGGCTATCAGGTCTACGCCTGCGGCGCGCCGCAAATGGTGGAGGCTGGGCGACAGGCTTTTGCGGCAAAGGGTTTGCCGGAGAATGAGTTTTTCGCGGATGCGTTTACGTTTTCGACGGGAGTGTAGGGGGCTGCTTTGTGCCATGAGGAGACGATCATGTATCTCCTCCATAACGGTCACTCGATGCAAGTTATTGGTTGGCTAAGACTAGCCTGAATCAGCAGCCAGTTTGTTGGGCCATACTATGGTTCAATCATGGCTGAGGGTTTGCCTCCACTGGAATTGCAAGCCACCGAATACTGGCGCACACTTTGGCACGTGAAATCAGCATCTCTCGGCAAAAACCCCCGGCGTGTAAAGGCGGCCTTCATCTGGCCGTTCGCGATCGTGCTCACCTTCATCCTGGGCGCGTTCGCGGCGACGGCGTATTTCGTGGAAGTCCGGGTTCGCGACCGTGATCTCGCTGAACGCGTGGTTGCCGTGGCAAAGCTGGTCGACCAGAAGCTCGGCAAAGATACGAATCTGATGCAGGCCGTGTTGCGCACCATGATGGACAACCGCGCCATCGAGACAGCGTTCGCCAGTCTCGACCGCGACGCGCTGATACGCGAAGCCGGGCCACTGTTCGAGACCTTGCGCGCCGACCATCGCATCACGCATCTCTACTTCAACAGCCCCGACCTGATCAACGTGCTGCGCTTGCATAGTCCAAGCGAGTTTGGCGATCTGATCAACCGGGCAACGATGACCAAGGCGAGAGATCAGGAGACAGCCGTGCACGGGCTCGAGTTGGGGCCGCTGGGGACGCTCACGTTGAGGCTGGTGACACCATGGCGGGCTAGCAATGGAATTCTCGGCTATCTCGAGATCGGCGAAGAGATCGAGTATCTCGTGGAGGAAATCCGTGACAGCCTGTCGGTGGACTTGTTTGTGCTGGTGGACAAACGTTTCCTGTTGCCAGAACAATGGCATCACGGATTGGCACTGTTCAACCGGCAAGGAAGTTGGGATCGCTTTGGCTCCCATGTGACTGTGGCACAGACTGCCGGGCAAGTGCCATCTGCCCTGAACGACAGCGTCCTCGCCAACCTGCGCGCCGGGAGAACCGAGGTATTCGAGGACGGCAACCGGGTATTGCATCTGGCTATGCTGCCGCTCGACGATGCCGGAGGGCGCCGCATCGGTGACTTGGTGGTGATGCGCGACATCACGGTGCTGCAAAAGACCTTTCTGAGCTCAGTCACGGCGGTGACTTTGCTGAGCCTGCTCGCCGGCGCCGGTGTGTTGGGCCTTTTCTATTTCGCCCTCGACCGGGTGGAGCGCGATTACCAGCGTCAGCACGATCTGGAACACCAGCTTCTGCGCCTCAGTACCGAACATCAACGTATCCTGCAAATTGAAAAGCTCTCCGCCTTGGGCACGATGGTCGGCGAGATCGCCCATCAACTCAACAATCCCCTGGTCGGAGTGGTGAACCTCGCTCAACTGGCCGCCCGTGAAGCCGATGACCCGGCTCGAACCCGCGAACTGCTGACGGAGATACACCGTGCGGGCGAAGACTGCCACGCCTTTATTCAATCCATGCTCCGGTTTTCCAAGGTTTCCTGCTTCGAAAGCATGCCTACCCCCATGGCGGAGGTGATCGAAGAGACCGTTCTACTGTTTCGCCAGACCGAGAGCCGGCACTGCCCGGTAGAAACTCAACTGCCCGAGCAACCGGTCGTCCTTACCGTCGATCCGATCCTGATCCGGCACGCCCTCTTTAACCTGCTGCTCAACGCAGCCCAGGCAAGTGTCGATGAAGGTGCAATCGTCATCGCTCTTGAGCGAGCGGCGAGCCCGGATAGCGGCGCGCCAGGCTGGGTGCTCTCGGTTACCGACCATGGCAAGGGTATAGACCCGAATGTGATGGGCAAGATATTCCTGCCTTTTTTCACCACCCGTAGCGACGGCACCGGCCTGGGCTTGCCGGTGGTGCAGCACGTGGCGCTGTTGCACGGTGGGACTGTGACCGCCACTAACCAATCCGGTGGTGGCACGAAATTTGCGATCTGGTTACCGGAAGAGAACAAATCGGGTCAACTTGAACATGCTGCCTAAAATCCTGGTCGTCGACGATGACCGCTACACCCGGACGCTCATCGAGCAAATGATGCGCAAAACCGCCGAAGTGCATCTGGCAGAGGACGGGGCATCAGCGCGGAAATTGTTCGCCGCAGTGGATTTCAACCTCGTGCTGATGGATCAGCGCCTGCCCAAGGATAACGGGCTCGAGCTGCTGCGCGAGTTCCGGGCGCGACGGCCGAAGCTGGTGGCGATACTTATCACCGGGTTCGCCGATGTGCGCGATGCAGTGGCGGCGGTGCGCGAAGGCCTGTTCGACTACCTGACCAAGCCGTTCGAAGACCTGGAGGCGCTGGAGGCGGTGATCGGCAAGGCGCTTGAGCTGGACCGTGCCTATCGCGAAATCGACAGCCTGCGTACCCGCCTTGCGGCCGAGGGTGCGCCTGATGTCGTTGGCCAGTCGCCGGCCATGGAACGGCTGCTGGGCCAGATCCGCCAAGTCGCCGGTTTGGATACCACTGTGCTGCTGGAGGGTGAAAGCGGTACCGGCAAGGATCTCATCGCCAAACTCATCCACGCCTGGAGCACGCGTTCCTCCAAGCCCTACCTCGAGGTCAACTGCGGAGGTTTGCCGGAGTCGTTGTTGGAAAGCCTGCTCTTCGGCTACGAAAAGGGTGCTTTTACCGGCGCCAGCCAGGCGAATCCCGGTTATTTTGAGAAGGCCCATGGCGGCAACCTGTTCCTCGACGAGATCGCCGACATGAGCCCCAAGCTGCAGAGCAGCCTGTTGCGCGTGCTGCAGGATCACAGCTTTACCCGAATCGGCAGCACCCAACAGCGCACCACCGATTTCCGCTTGATCTGCGCCACCAATCGTTCTCTCGCCGGCGAAGTCAAGGCCGGACGCTTCCGCGAGGACCTCTACTATCGCATCAACGTGGTGGCGGTACTCCTGCCGCCCCTGCGCGAGCGGGAAGGCGACATCATCCGCCTGGCCGCCCATTTTCTCGATCACTACAATACCAAGTTCGGCAAGGAATGCGGTCCCTTCACGCCAGCAGCGGTGCGCGCCCTGGAAGCCTGCCGCTGGTCGGGAAATGTGCGCGAGCTTCAGCATTGCATCGAACGCGTCGTCGCGCTTCAGCCCGGTGGGGCCATCGATGCCATTCATCTCGGTCCGGCCACCGACCACCGACCCGAGGGCGACCAACTGGTCAACGTTGCCACGGCGCAGGCTCTTGCTTACCAGGATGCCCGTGCCGAATTCGAACGAGAATACTTGCGCCACCTGTTCGAAGCGGCCGACGGCAACATCTCCGAGGCGGCCCGTTTAAGCGGGATTCCACGCCAGAATCTTTATGTGCGAATGAAACGCTGGGGTTTTGTCACGGAATAGTGACGGATGTCATTATTTAGTGACATCTCTATTAGGTCTTTATATCTAAAAAAGTCAGAATACCGCGCTAAAACTGCGCAATTGATGATGGCACAGCCCTTGCTAATCCCTTGTTACACCATACACCATATTCACAGAAGGGGATTGTCATGAACAAAAGTGCATTTATCCTGGCCTTTGCCGTCCTGACCTCAGGCTCTGCCTTGGCTGCCGACCCGGCCAAGATCAACTGGCCTAAAATTCCCGTGGTCAAAGTCCCGTTGTTCTATCCTGGCCAATCCACCTACGAGTGGCTGCGTAGCGACGACCACAAGAATGCGGCTAAAGAGGTCAAGCGCGGCGACGCCTGCCTGTCCTGTCATGACGAAGAAGATGCCGAAAAGGACATGGGCAACAAGATCGCGAAAGGCGGTCGTCTGGAGCCCATGGCAGTACCGGGCAAGTCCGGCTACAAGGAACTCAAGGTGCAGGCCGCGTATGACGACAAGAACGCCTATCTGCGCTTCCAGTGGAAAACCGACAACCCCTATCCCGGCACCGAACACCAATATCTGCGCTTCGATGGCAAGGAATGGAAAGTCTGGGGCTACCCCAAGCTGGACAAGCCTGTGCAGGAAGGCAAGCAGCCCGGCATCTACGAGGACCGCATGTCGATCATGCTCGACGATGGCAAGGTTCCCGGCTTCGCCCAGCAGGGTTGCTGGCTGACCTGCCATGACGGCTCGCGCGATGCACCGAAACAATTCACCAAGGAAGAAATCGCGGTCAACCCGATGCTGACTGCGCTCAAGAAAAACGACGTGCGCAAGTATCTGCCAGACAGTCGTACCGACCCGACCGACTGGAAAACCGGCAAGACGGTGGAAGAAATCGCCAAGCTCAAGGCCGCCGGCTACTTCGTCGATCTGATCCAGTGGCGCGCCCACCGCAGTCACCCGGTGGGCTTGGCGGACGATGGTTACGTGCTCGAATGGCGCAACTTCGATGCCGGCAAGAACATGTTCGCGGGCAATGCCGACAAGGCGACGCATGCACCGAAATTCATGTGGGACGAAAAGAAAGTCGGGTATAAATCGATCAAGGCGCTGGATCTGCGCAAGGGCGACCACTTTCTGATTCGCGAGCAGAACGCGGTGCCGTTCGACCCGAATGCGGGCTGGAAGGAAGGCGACATGATTCCCGACTATTTTACGAGTCGCGAGGATGCCAAGGGTTCGGCCGCTGACAACAACGCCATTTCCAGTTGGAAGGATGGCATGTGGACGGTAATGTTGATTCGTCCGTTGGGTCTCACTAACGATGACGACAAGACGTTGAAAGCCGGTGGCGTCTACAGCGTTGGCTTCGCCGTGCACGATGACAACATCACCACCCGTGGCCACCAGATTTCCTTCGAGAAAACTCTGGGGTTAGGAGTCAAGAAGGGCACCAAGGTAGACATCAACGCCGTCAAGCTGCCGTAATTTGGCAACAACAGCCTGCCTGGGATCTAGTGATCGAGGCAGGCTGTTTTTCGATGGAACCGGTCGATTGACCAGCCACATCTCACCTCGGATAAAGAATATGCATACCAGTCAATTTGCGAAGTGGGTCATGGCAGCCGCTGTCTGCATGGCGAGTGCCCTGACGACCTTGCCAGTCACTGCCGCCGACATCCAAAAACCTGCTCATGCATCGCAATCACTCGACAACGCCACCTGCCAGTCCTGTCACGACGGCAAGAAGGGCAAACTCGAAGTGCCGGGGACCGATGGGGAAAACCGTCCGCTGCATGACGTCGACCCGGATAAATACGGCAAGAGCGTGCATGCCAAGATGGAATGCATCGCATGCCACACAGACATTACCGATAACGTCAGCCCGCACCAGAAGAGCGGTGCCAAGGCACCTGATTGCGCGCAGTGTCACCAGACCTTGTGGGACAAGGCGAAACAAGCTGGAACGACTGGCGCCCAGCCACGGCTGGAAACCGTGGCCAAGAATATCGAAGCCTACAAGAAATCCTTCCATGCGCGTCCGAACACGGATAATCCGACGCAGCCTAATGCCACCTGCACCGAGTGCCACGATACCCACGGTTTCAACGTCCCGGCCAACAAGAAAAGCTCACAATACGATGCGTGGCGCAAAGAAGTTCCCGCCCTGTGTGGCGAGAAATGTCACGACGAGCAGCTCGAAACCTACACCGAGTCCGTGCATGGCAAGGAAGTTCTCGACAAAAACAATGTCAAGGCACCCGTCTGCACCAGTTGCCACACCACCCACGAGATCACCAATACCTCGCTGGTCTCGTTCAAGCTGCTCAACAACGAGGAATGCGGCAGTTGCCACAAGGAAAATCTCAAATCCTATCGCGACACCTATCACGGCCAGGCCACGAAGCTGGGCTATGCCGACACGGCCAAGTGCTACAACTGCCACGGCAGCCACGGAATTCTGCCGGCAAAGGATCCCAAGTCCACGGTGCATCCCGACAATCGCCTGAAGACCTGCAAGGGGTGCCATGACGGCAAGAAACGGCCCGAGGCTACCGCTGGCTTCGCCACCTTCGGCCCCCATGCCAATAGCCACGATTTCACCAAATATCCGCAAGTGTGGATTGCCACGAAATTCATGGTTGCCTTGCTGATTGGCGTGTTCGCCTTCTTCTGGCTGCATTCCGGCTTGTGGTATTACCGCGAATGGCAGGATCGCAAGGTGCACAAGACCGTTCAGCACGTGCGTACCGAAGAGCTGCCACCGCAGCAGGCCGAGAAGAAGTTCTTCCAGCGCTTCCCGGTTGGCTGGCGCATCGCCCACCTGGCATTTGCACTGATCACCATGACGCTGGTTCTGACCGGCACCGCGGCGCTGTTCTCCCATACCAGCTGGGCACCACTGGTTGCTCAGGCGCTGGGCGGCGCACGCGGTCTCGCCCTGATCCATCGGGTGGCAGCCGCACTGTTCATCGGCATCTTCTTCATCCACTTCGTCTACGTGATGCAGAAGCTGCTGCGCGACAGGAGCTTCCGCTGGTTCGGCCCCGATTCGCTGGTGCCTAACTGGAAGGATCTCAGCGACGTAGTGGGCATGTTCAAGTGGTTCGTCGGCAAAGGAGAGAAACCACGCTTCGACCGCTGGACCTACTTTGAGAAGTTCGACTACTGGGCGGTGTTCTGGGGGGTTTCCATCATCGGAGCCAGCGGCCTACTGCTTGCATTCCCGACCGTGACTGCGACCTATCTGCCGGGCTGGATATTCAACGTCGCCACCATCGTGCATGGCGAGGAAGCCTTCCTTGCAGCCGTGTTCCTCTTTACGGTGCACTTCTTCAACAACCACTTCCGGCCGGATAAGCTGCCGCCGCCGGACATCGTGATGTTCACCGGCACACAGTCGCTGGAAGAGTTCCGCCGCGAGCATCCGGCTCAATATCAACGACTGGTGGATGCGGGCGAGCTGGACAAGTATCTGGTGAATGCGCCTTCACGTCCCATGACCCTGGGCTCCAAGCTCCTTGGCCTGGCGCTGATCGCCATCGGCCTGACGCTACTGGTCTTGGTGATAGTCGGTTTTGTCGGTGCCATGACTAACTAGCCGAAGTATTTTATTAAATTAGATTGGGAGAAATAAAATGAAACGTAAAATCATCATCAGTATGTTGTTTGCATTCTCCGCCGCCACGGTCATGTCTACCGAGGCTGTCGCCTTTGATGCGGTTGCCGCGAAGGCGCTGGCAAAACGGAACGATTGCATGAAGTGCCATGCTATCGACAAGTCCAAAAAAGGCCCTTCCTACAAGAAAGTTGCGGCCAAATACAAAGGTAAGGCCGATGGCCAGAGCAAGCTGATTACCAACTTCACCACGGAGCCCATGGTCGAGCTTTCAGACGGCACGAAAGAGAAGCACAAGCTCATCGATACCAAGGACATTAATGAGCAGAAAAATCTGGCGGACTGGATACTCTCGCTTTAATTTTCACGCCAATCACATTGTCTGCTTGGCCGAGGGGGAAATCATCAACATCAGGGTAGCCTCGGCCTTACAAGTCAGTTTGCGACACCATGGGCGACCCATGCTGGTACGCGTACGACTTCTTGAGTCGTAACAAGATTGGCTCAAAAATAATCGAAATACGATAATGAACTTCGATTATTTGGCAAAGGCTCTCACATGGAACTTGTCCTGATTGGCGTCGTTGCCCTACTGACCTCCGGCCTGACACTCTTCTCTGGTTTCGGCCTTGGAACGGTTCTGATGCCAGTGTTCGCACTGTTCTTCCCGGTTCCGCTGGCTATTGCAGCCACGGCAGTCGTGCATTTCGCCAACAACATTTTTAAGTTCGGATTGATGGCCAAGCAGGCAGACTGGCGAGTTGTGGCGCGATTCAGCGTGACCGCCGCGATCGCCGCAATGGTCGGAGCGGGTCTCCTCAGTCTGTTCGACAAGATGCCGGTCGTAGCGAGCTACACCCTTGGCGGATCGACGTTCGAGATCACAGTGATCAAGGCCGTCATCGGCATCCTGATTGTGGTATTTTCCCTCCTGGAGTTGTGGCCCCGCTTTCAAGCGCTGACGTTCCCGCCGCGCTGGCTACCACTGGGGGGAGCGCTGTCGGGCTTCTTTGGTGGTTTGTCGGGGAACCAGGGCGCACTACGCTCCGCCTTCCTGCTTAAAAGCGGCCTGTCGAAAGAAGCTTTTGTCGCTACAGGTATTGTTTCAACGGTCATTGTCGATGCTGCGCGACTGGTGGTTTATGGCACAGGCTTCATGGCTGACCACCTTGCCCATTCGAAGAACCTGATCGCGCCGGTCGTCGTGGGTACGATTTGCGCGTTCATCGGTTCGTTCGTGGGCAAACGCCTCCTGCAAAAGGTCACGCTGCGCACCGTGCAGATGATGGTGGCTATAGCGATGTTGTTAATCGGCGTTGGACTGGTGGTCGGTCTGGTCTAGCCTCAGCTCAATGGCAGGATGCACGCATGAGCTTAACGTGCTCTTTTCCATTTTATGAGACGACATCTTGAAGCCTTTAGCGCTATTTTTCTTTGATGATCAGAAAGGGTGAATCTTCCGGTATTACTTGGACATTTTTGAATGGCGGCTTTCAGAAAAGTCAAAAGGCAGCAACGGGTCGAAAAGTGTCTATCGGTCGGTGCGAGTAAGAGCGGAGGGTTAACGCTACTCACTGGGAATTACCGGAACGGATTTCTTATGGTCATCTCGTCGATGTGCATTCCATCCTGCATGTCTTCCGACAGCAAGATTTCCGCGCCAGACAAAATGGCGGACGCGCAAATATGGGCGTCATAGAACGATATTTTGTGGCGCCTGGAAATCTCTATGGCTTTTTCGTGTGACTCCACTGTCAGCGGAACGACATCGCAAGCCGCCTTGACGGCAAGCAGCAAACAATCGATTTCATCCCACGTCATTTTTAGCTTGCACAAGCAAACGGAAACGACTTCGTTGAGTACCTGCACGCTGATGATGCCGCCTTCCCCCAGTATGGCTTCGGCGCGATCGGCTTTGGCAGGATCGCCAGACAGCAAATACAGGATAATGTTGCTGTCGATGAATGTTGCGCTCAATCGCCGTGGCCCCGTTCATTGGCTTCAAGGCGGTCGAAGTGGAAATCGGCGGGCAGGCGGCCACGGAACTGGCGCAAGCGATTGAGCAGTTCCTTGACTTCGGGCTTTTTGGAAACTTCGAAGGTTCTGGCGTTAATCGCGTGCAGTTCGATTTCCTCGCCCTCTTTCAGGTCGAGCGCTTGCACGATAGCGGCGGGAAGGCGGACGGCGAGGGAGTTGCCCCATTTTGCGACTTGCATGGCTTGCTCCTTGTGGATATACATTAATGAAAAAGTGTATCACAGGGGGCGCCACGCTGGCGATCAGCCCGGCAGCGTGCTGTGGGGTTTGCTGCGATTGCCGCCAACCTACGGCGTCATCCCTGCGTCCGGATAGTCGGCACAGGTCTTGTCCACCTGCGCCAGATAGGCATCCCTTCTGTCGCTTGCACCGAGGGCGTGGGCGCAACGGGCGGCAATCAGGGCGTTGATTTCCTGTTCTTCGCCCTGTTCCATGGCGCTGGCGGCGATCTTTTCCGCCTGGGCGTAGTGGCCGGCGGCAAACGCTTCCACCCCGTCCCGCATGGTGGTTCGGGCCTTCTCCCGCTGGCGTTCCTGCTTGAAGGCGTGGACTTCGGCGGGCAGGTTGAGGGTGTGTGCGCCGAGTCGCAGCAGGCCGTAGGCGAGGAAGAAGATGGCCAGCAGTATGACGATCATCAAGCTGAGGGAAAATTCTGCGCGGTAAGGGGGGGAGACGACTACCACGTAGCCGGTGTTGTATTTGATGGCCATGGTGAGCGCTACCGCCATGGCCAGAATCGCCAGAACCCGCAACAGCACGTTCATTTGCCGTCCTTTTCTCGCCCCAGCTTGAACATGTGCGCTGCGTTGAGGCTGGCAGAGATGTCTGGCAGGTCGATGGCGAGGTGGCTTTGGCCCAATTGTTGCAAGCTGGCAAGGGCGATGCGGACGCTCTTGTCCCTGGCGTCGTAATAGCGGTTCAGCCAGCCTTCAGCCGCCTTGATGTCTGCCTTGAAGCTGGCCTCGTTGCGCTGGAGCAAGGCGATGCGCGCGGAGAGCAGGCGCAGCTTGAGGCTTTCGCGCAGGAAATAGGCCTGGTCCGGCGGCAGGAGCGGTAACTCGGATTTTTTCAGGTTCTGGATGCGTACCAGTTGCCTGAAATCCTGCCATGCTTCTGTTCCCAGACGCTGCCAGAAACTTTCCGGTTGGAGGCCGCGCGGAGCCTGTTTTTCCTTGCCGCCTACGCGTCCCGGAATCAGTGGTAGCTGATCCACTTCCGCTACCAGATTGTCGAGGCGAAGGCTGAGTCCCGCCACGTCAAGCAGGGGCAGCGCCTGCAATTGCTCGATATCCTTGCTGATGGCTTTGCGCAGGGTGAAGAATTGTGGCTTGTCGATACGCTGTAAACGGCCATCCGCAGTTTGCAGCGCGGCCAGCGCGGCCTTGACGTTGCCGGCCAGTTGCAATTGCTGGCTGGCAATCAGGAGAATCTGTTCGATTTCGGCCAGTACCGATTCGTCGCGGTTGCGCGACATTTCCTGGTACATCTCCTCCAGCGCGACCTGATGGCTCTGTGATTCCGCCAGTTTCTGTTCCAGCAGATCGAGCTTGGCCTGGGCTTCGCGTGTGGCTTCCTGAGCCTGGCGGGCGAGGATTTCGCTTTCCTTGTTGCGTGTTTCGAAAGCGCCAAGACGGCGGCTCAGGGTGAGTTCGAGATCGGCATTGCGCTGGTGCGAGTCGAGCCACTGCCAGCCGAGCAGCAGCAGGGCCAGCAGCGCCAGGATTAGCGCAATATTCTGCCGGCCCAGCCAGTATCCCTTGGGTGAGCCCGGCGCCGTGTTGTTTACGGCTTCTTGTGGTGCATCTGCCATTCGATCAAACCCATTAACAGCCCTTCATCTCCTGCCGCCGTTGTCAACACCTGCTCCAGCCCCAGGCCACGGGCGGCAGCGGCAATCCTGGCGTGCGGCGCAAACAGCGGCGTCTTCTTCAGCCATTGTTGGCCAAGCTTGCCCAACAGATCAAATAAATTATGCAGGCCTTCGCTGCTGGTCACCGTGACTGCCTGCACTTCGCCCCGCGTCCAGCGATGGAGCAGGGGGGCGGCGTCGATATTGGGCTTGCCGCGCCGGTAGCATTCCGCGTATTCCAGCTGCGCGCCGCGCGCGATCAGGGTGTCACCGAGCATTTCGCGCCCGCCTTCGCCACGAAAAATGACCACCCGCTTGCCGTTCATGTCCTGAAACTGCGGCAGTTCAAGCAAGCCTTCGCTGTCGAATTGCCGTTGCGGCGCGACGGCCTGGTTTACGCCGCAACGCTCCAGTTCCTTCCTGCTGCCCCGGCCAATGGCGGCGATAGTCAACTGCGCGGGTAATTCGCGTTGCGCCCGAATCAGGTTCATCGCCTTGCCGACTGCGTTGGGGCTGATGAAGATTGCCACATCGAAGCTGTCCAGGCGGGCAATCAGCGCGTTGAGCGGGTGCAAATCTTCGGTATCGAGAATTTCCAGTACCGGGAAGAGAATTGCCTCTCCGCCGGCAGCCGCGATCAGTTGCGCGAGATGTTGCGCCTGGTGAGCGGGGCGCGTCACCACGATGCCCATGCCCTGGAGCGGCAATTTTTCCGACATTAAAGCGCGAGTTCGGCGAGAATCTTGTCCGCGCCCAAGGCGATGAGACGCTGCCCCATTTCGACGCCCAGCTGTTCGGCGTTCTCCGGCTTGCCGTGCACTTCGTCGCGAATCATGCGCTGGCCGTCGATGCTGGCGACGAAGCCGCGCAGGCGCAGTTCGCCGGCGACGATCTGGGCGAAGCCGCCCAGCGGTACCTGGCAGCTGCCCTGCAAGGCCCGGCTCATGGCGCGTTCGGATGCCACGCAAGCG